>Ga0116166_1004480_pt1 | contig 10261 bp, 8 predicted proteins | sample AD_JPNMR2_MetaG_FD_89884 | JGI IMG/M metagenome (GOLD analysis project Ga0116166, IMG submission 89884) | Active sludge microbial communities of municipal wastewater-treating anaerobic digesters from Japan - AD_JPNMR2_MetaG | ecosystem: Engineered > Bioreactor > Anaerobic > Digestate | place...
AATTAAGTGGGACAATATATGTACTATCTCCATCAATGAAACCAAGTCTACAACAATCACAAGCATTAATTATCTCATTGATTCGCTCTCCATCCTTAACTTCTCTGTCTGCCCGTCTCATAACCTCACCTCGTCATCTAGGATGTATTACCCATAATTATACAATACATCTAACTATATTCCCAAGTTCTCCTTTCGCCAACAGAATCCGAAGAATACATCTCGCCTAAACTAAAGATGTATAATAGCAGGCCATAACGTCACTTTTCCCCATACAATGTATACATTTCAAACGGCAACTTCTTAACATACAAAAAAGTAGAGGCAAAAACTTATTCAGTTCTTGCCTCTACTTCTTCATATTGCAAAGCTATACGAACTCAACGCTTCAACTCTTTCAGAGAGTAATGGATTTTGATCACGCTTCAGCATTGTTACATGATATCGGTAAGTTCTATATATCTCCATCTCTTTCAGAGAGTAGTGGCTTTCCGACTCTACCATTTTACGTTTGTTTATCGAAGCAATTTCCGAAAGCCAAAATGACAACTCTTTCAATTTAATCTTAGCACAATTAAATTTTATCAAAAAAAGCGACGAAAGTCAATAGAATAAGCGGGAGTACAATCTGTTTTCACGAAAGTGAGGAAACAAGCGCATTTACGAATGGTCTTGAAAAATGCGAATAGGTTGTCAACCGAAAAACGACAAAAATCTGATATAAGGTAAAGTAGCATGGAATAATGATATAAGTTGTCCTTGTTAATTAACATAGACGAATGCCGACAGTATCATAGACAACGCGTGAAAAATGTAGCGAATGGATATGTTTATTATTCAAGAATGTCATGAACACACGAATATTGCCTGTGATTAAAACAACACACAATGTTATACGGTAGAAGTTGCTTTCTGGACATTACCTAAGGTAGGCATGCCATCACATTTGAATACTCTTTGTCTGACCTTCAAATCTTAGTTTAACAATTCTTTGTAATTGATGGACTTGGGTTTACATAAACAATACATGTACGGTAAGAACAAGATGATCATTTGAATCGATATAATTTTGAAGCAGGTTTCCATTCCTCATAGATATGGTACAGATGCTAAAGTAAAAGTATACCAAAAATAGGGATGTGCTAAACGAAAAGTGGTTCTTTCCATAGCTACTTGATATAGATACTTCGAGATAGCATAATGAACCAACTCAATAAGAAAAGATATGATCATCATGGAAGAAATTGCAAGACTGCTCGATAAGAATCTCAAATGTATGTGATTATGAGATGAAAAGCAATAAGATAGTAATCGATGACAAAAATGTTTCAGGAAGAGAGAGTGAAAATGAGTATGAACATGAGCTCAATGCAAGCATCGAGACTGATTAGAGAGAAGATGGGTTCCACTTGATAAAGGGTTTGTCGGAAGGATGCAAAGAATACATCCAAAAGAAGAATGCAGTCAGGTATAAGTACAGAAACGGGCTTGCGGAAGGTTTAGTGAACAAGTTGAGAGTGATAAAGAAGATAATATACGGGCGAAGTAAGTTTGAACTATTAAAGGCAAAAGCATAGTTACCTAATGGTACCAAGTAGATTCAACTAGCTATGGAAAGAACCATTTTTCAGCTAGAAATAGCAGGATGTGATTATCTACGTAAATGGTTCATATTCACAGGAGAAAAAGGTACTGAGATATGCATTTTGCCTTGTAGAGAACGAAAAAGGTGTTTTCCAAAAATACTCGAGAGCTATGAAACTGCCAAACGGCAGTTCCAGAAACGCAGAGGTAACGGCAGCGTCTAGATCTTAAGATACTGTCTTAACAACGATATTGTCAGAGAACCGGTCATAGTCCATGATTACAACAAAATACCATTTTTCGGAACCGGATGCAGAAGGCCTCCAAATTCAATGCGCAGACATTTAAAGAAACTGGCGAAACTAAAATCTATTGTGCATCCATAGTTCAAAAAAGTGAGAGCACATGCCAAAGACAAATTCAGCAACCCCGTCGACTACTTTCCAGTTAAACCATACAGCAGCTCATAAACAAAAAGATGAAAAATGCCGAATGAAGATGTCAGCATTTTAGTGGGGTGACTAGACTATAAACATCTTCAACGAGACGTTGTTATACAGCATTTTTCTTGGAACTGTGACAGCGAATTCTAAATTAGTCTGATCAAGGATAACCTCTTACGTTGTTCGTGGTCAGCTCGCAAATCTTTCTTATACCACTTCCAATATCGGTTACAAGTTTGAAGTCGTACAATAAGTTATAAATTGTAGAATTTCTCAGTGCGTGAGCTCCCCATAGTTTTATTTTGTCGATAGTAACAGTGTTTGCACTGAACCTGGACTGTGAATTTGGATTCTGTTCAAGAAGATCATGATTCTCGCAGTGGCACTGATCGTGTAATCCCTGCGTGCCAGTACACTGATAACAAGCTCTCCTATAGCCATTATTGGTAATTCGGACATAGCTCAAGCTTAAATCTCTTGATCACATGTCGCTGACTGACGTAAACATCGATAAATCGCTCTGTGTCTCCGATCATGCTTGAAATAATACCAGCAATGCTCTTCTGATTCAAATATTCGATCGAAATATCGTCTCGAGAAATGTATGAAAATGCCACTCATGCCTCTTTCAAATATTTCTCTGGATTTTTGCCAAAAAACAGTAACTCTGCAACTGTAGGAATATCTTCGTCATTAATAATATTGCCGCTTTCTCTAACTCTTATGTTTTGTGCGTTCTCCACAATGTTTACCATTTGCTTTCAAAGGATACAAAATCCTTGACTGGTCCGACGAACCTAAGACCTACCTCGTTTTCGAATCGTTTTTGCGCGCTTCTTATCTTTATCATCTCTTCAGGCCTCAACTCGTGTATTTCGTTTGTTCCCTTCGTTTCCACAATGAAATATATTCTCTTCTCATTCCCTCCGTCATATGATTTTTCAACTACGACAGCCCAATCTGGTGTATAATTTCCTGCTGGGGTCTCTACAACGTACGTTTCTGGGAATTTCATAAACAACTTTATCCGTGAGTCTTTATCAAGTTCTTCTGCAAATTTTCTCTCGACCTCTGAATCCTCTATTACCTCTTCATATATCGATTTTTCCACTTTCACTAAGTATTTTGCATATGTTGTCAACTCATCTTTCAATATGCTAGAACCATAGTTCTCATCAAGTTCAACGTACCTGATTCCTTCGATTTCGGCTGACATTTTGCATCTCTTGATCGCTTGTACACATTTTTGTGCATATTCATGAGGATTGATAAAAAATTTGTTGATATTACTTATACCATTAAGTATTTTTAATATAGTATTCCTGGTAAGGTTCGTTTCACGTTCTATTAGAGAAACCAAATTGAAGACTCTATCAACCCCTATTTCCTTTGACCATTCTCCTGTAAATTCTCCCACTATTCCTTGGGCGGTAATCTCGTTCACACTGATCCTTTTGATCCTTGCTTCAAACGGTTTTACCTCTATTTGATCTATCTCTTCAATACACTGTCGTACAAATTTATCCTTATCGATGCTCACGATGTATTTGGATTTGCGTGACACTTTGCTCCAAAGGTTTTTGAACACCTCGCCTTGAACAACTTCACTCCTAATTTTGACTTTTACCCTTTCTCGTTTGTTTTCCACTGGTGGTATGCCTTCTTCACCAACTTCTTCCCAATATTCGGATTGTAGCGTTTCCAAGTACTCTCTATAGCTTTCATTCGTTATTACAGTCAGTATATTTACCTCCTTGTCGCGAATTCTGTTGCCGTATTGATCAACCGGCAATCTCAATCCTCTACCAACTTCTTGCCTCTTCTTAATTTCTGATGAGGAATAAGCAAGGGTGCATATATTAAATATATTAGGATTATCCCAGCCTTCTCTCAATGCAGAGTGTGAGAAGATAAACTCAACTGGTTCTTCCAAGGATAGAAGTCTTTCCCTATTTTTCATTATCAGTTCGTAAGCAGATTCATCTTCCTCTATACTCTTGTCAGTCTTCATTCGAGAGAAGTATCCACTGTGAACTTTTTTCACATCAATGCCAGCAAATTCGGTGAACTCGGTGCTCACAACTTTGTTAAATTCTTCCTCAAACATCTTTCTGACAATACCGTCCTCGGGTAGATAATCGTCCACCCTTTTCAAAAAGAAGAGACTCAGCACCTTGATGTTTCTCGAGGATAATCTCTTCTTCTTGTCTAAATGCTCCCTTATCGTCTCATGTATCATCAATCGCATTACTTCATCATCATTTATAGAAGATTGTCCTTCAAAAATCTTAACACCGTTGGAAAAGCATATGTATCCCGAATTTTTGTTGATTTCGTTCAAAATGAACCCACTGTAGTAAGAATTATTTGTCTTCCTTGCCAAATCGTCACCATGTTTAAGCGTTATTCTCTTGAACTTTTCACCACCATCCGATTTAACGAAAACTTTGACTAATGCTTTCAATGTGTTTTGCGTTGAAACTATTTGCTCGAGGATTATCTTTCTGCTGCTTGGATCATTGTCTTCTGTCACAGAGAGTATCTCTATCTTCTTGACGAGTTGGAAATTGTAGGCATCGTATGGTGTAAGCCTGTAGACAAGGTTGTATATCTCTCTATGAGTTGCAGAATAGCGAAGTACAACGAGTGGATTCAGTTGTTCAATCCCCCACTGAGTTGCTTTGCCACCCATTTTTTGTGGCTCGTCGAGAATGACTATAGGTCTGGTTCTTTGAATGATTTCGATTGGTTTGTTGCCAAGCCTGTCGTTATCATTGTGCATAATGTTGCTATCTTTGTTGAATGCATCCTTTGTGATGACCATTATCTGAAGGTTTGTATCCTGACCGAACATTCTGATTCTAGCTAAGTTATCAGATCTGTATGCGAAGTATGAGTAAGGTAAATTTTCATACAGCCGTTTGAAGTGCTCTTTCGTGATATCCAAGTTCTTCAAAACCCCCTCTTTTATTGCAACTGAAGGAACAACGATTATGAATTTCGTCCAACCATATTTGAGATTTAACTCAAGGATCGTTCGAAGGTACACGTACGTTTTCCCCGTTCCAGTTTCCATTTCAACGGTGAAATTATACGGTTCTTGGAGATCATCAATTGTGGACAACGAGAGAACATTCCTCTGCTGAACTTCCTGGAGGTTTCGGAGTATTACATCTGGAGGGATGTCGAGGACATTCGAAACAATTCTACCAAGTCCGCGGAATGATTTTTTCGATTGACCTTCAAACAACTGTACCACAGAATTTATAGCATCTATCTGAAAATCCAGTTTATCATCAAATTTTAATTTCAGCATTGAATACCATACTCCCTCTATACTAAATTACCTTCAACCTTACAAAGGTAGCAAGGTTGATTTTGTCGCTATCCGTTAGTGCATTGTCTATGAAAACAAATGTCGCGTCTTTATACTTCTTTGTCCTTATCTCCTCAACTGTCTCTATGGGAACCTCGCTGTCAAGACATATGTAAAGGGCGAGGTTTTGATTTTGATCCACAATATGGTAAAACTTGTTCCCCTCGATCTGCACATCTTCAATTTTAGAGTTCAAATCAAAGCCTTCTTTCAGTATGACCTCATAAAGTACATCGATTTTTCTCCAACCAGGAATCAACGGTTCATTTACGAAAAGTCCAAGCCACTCAAGATATTTCCTCCGCAGCTCGTCTCTGTCCTCGCTTGGATCGAATAAAAATTCATCTTTCAAGTTAAAATTGGACTTATCGAGTCTAAAAACTTTAAACCCAAAGTCCTGATCTTTGTTATCATCTGTGAAAAGTGTCTGATCTGTATTGTTTCTGTACTTTTCAGATACTCTCCTCAGTCTTTCAATGCAGATATCAGCGATCGTTGGAAATTCCTTGTTAATTTCTTCATTTTGAACCTTCTCATCAATTTGAATAAGGATGAACTTCCTCCTTCCACCGTCCTCCTTATTAGCCTCCCAAACAGCATGCCCTGTTGTTCCTGAGCCTGCGAAGAAGTCAAGGATAATGTCTTCATCTTTAGTCTGACTTAGCAATATGGTCAGTAATTCCACAGGTTTTGGATAATCATACACCTTTTTGCCATCGAAGATGGTTTTGAGTTCGTTTGTTCCTTTGATCGTGGGTATATCGGAAACAATGTCTTTCAAAAGTGTGTTATCAAATCCCCTAACTTTTGTGAATACTCTTACTCCATCTTCCTTTTTGATGAACTTAAGGTCTGATAGTTGTTTCATAATTTTTTCCTTGCTCCATCTCCATGCGTGAAAACGATGGACTCCATCGTTATTCTTCTTAGGAGGTATTTTAACAAATCCTTCGTACTCCGTGTCTTCATCTACTTCCGAGAATTTCACTTCTTGAGTGTCGAAATTGTAATGGATGTTGAACACAAGAGTTGGTCTGGTCTCCTCGTTAAAGCGGGAATTGGTGTTGTAAAGTTCGTTTTTCAGTACGAATTCACCTTGCCCATCATTCTCACTCTCATAGTCAATCCCCACATAACTATTTGGCATAAGTGCTTTTGCCTTGTCTACGCTTATTTGGAAAACACTCATACAGTCGACGTTCTTCGCATAAGTCAAAATGTACTCGTGTGTTCTTGCAGCACCAACGCCTGATATTTGTCTTCCTTTCAAATTGTTCACCCAGCAGATTGTATTCAGATAGTTTTCTTCACCAAAGATTTCGTCCATTATCATCCTGAGATGGTGGAATTCGTTATCATCTATCGAGACAAAGATAATCCCATCTTCCCTTAGCAAACTCCTTGCAAGAAAGAGTCTTGGATACACAAAATTTAGCCAATCTGAATGATACCTGCCGCTTGTTTCAGCATTTGTAGTCAGTCTGTTACCTTCGTTGTCGGCCTGACCAGTTTTCCTAAGATAATCGTTCAGTGGTTGAGCAAAATTGTCTCTGTAGATAAAGTCATTGCCTGTATTGTATGGGGGATCTATGTAAATCATCTTCACTCGTCCAAAGTACGGTTTCAGTAACAACTTAAGTGTTCCCAAATTGTCCCCAACGATGACTATGTTCTCCGTATCATCAAAATTGATGGACCTCCGTTTATCTGGTCTCAGCGTCTCATACGCAGGTGCTTGGATAAGTTTATATATGTTATCCTTTCCAGCCCAGTTAAAATAGAACCTCTCATCTTTACTTTCCACAATCTGATTTTCCAACAACGATCTTAATTTATCAAAATTGACCTTATCGTCTTCAAACACTTCGGGCATCGTGTTTTTCAGTTTTTCAACAAAGTCAAATCGAACCGATTTATTGATTTTTTCAATGCTCAACCTCCAACACCTCCATATTATTTTGGATCCTACGTGGCCTACGTATTTCTACTTATAATGCTCCAGCTTTTTTCATCGGCACAAAGTCTTTCCAAAAGAGGCTTCCAGCAGTTGTTCGAAGATTCTTCGTGTAGATGTTATCTTTTAAAGCAATCGGAATTCCAAATAGAGTAGGCAAATCGTCATACTCTGATTCCAATATTTCATCTTGCTTTGCAGCCAACTCCAGCACTTGATCGATGTTAGTAGTTATAAATGCACCAAGCCTTTTCCGTTCTTCTACCTTCTCGATACTCTCCTTCAATAGTATATATGGAGTTATCTTCTTTTCTCTCAATAATTTCTGAGCTTCGTAAATGAACATATGCTCACCTTCTCATCCGTTAGCACTGTTAACCTTTCATCATTTGCTATTTCTTTAATCAATTTCAAATTCGCAAAGTAATCCAAAGTGGTCAGACACTCTCAACTCATTAATTCTTTCTTTGAATACAACCTCGCATCGTAATGTTTTGAAACTATGTGGTAGTAGAATGTAGTCTATTCTGCTTGGCGGTTCCGAACTGTCGCCAGAGAAAGTAGGCTCGTTTGGTTTCGATGGATTTGTGTTTATCCATGCATCTATCAGTGGTTTATCAAATACCCTTGCATCCTTTATCAGTCCATATTCTTGAGAATTTGAAGACACGTTGAAATCTCCTGCTACGATGAAGCTCACATTTCCACGTTTTTCAACTCACTTGAGGACGTTTTCAAACTCTTCTCTGAATCCCAATTATGGCCAATTGAGGATATATGGTAGAGTTTTCAGCTAGAGGAATACTATTATTACCCCTCTCAGAGGATAGCCTCCTTCTGGTAGAAATCGAGCAAGGTAACCACATGAACTTGGACATCTGCATTTCAATTCCTTCAAGTTACAGTATACAGTACAAACCATAATACTAATGTATATTATATGATAAAAAAGTTAATTTGTAAACATATATTTCATACAGTATATAAAAATGTTGCATATGGTAAAGTAAAAGTGGTTCTTTTCATAACTAATTGATATGGATACTTCGAGATGGTATAATGAACCAACTCAATAAGAAAAGCGATGACCATCGTGGAAGAAATTGTAAAACTGTTCGATAAGAATCTCGAATGTATACGATATGAGGTGAAAGGCAATAGAATAGTAATCGACGACAAAAAGGTTGGAAGAAGAGACAGTGAAAATAAGTATGAACATGAGCTCAATACAAGCAGCGAGATTGATTAGAGAGAACATAGCAGACATAGGGAAAAGTTCGATATGCAATCTACTAAGAAAATCGTAATGTTGTTCGACAAGAGGGATGTTAGGAAGGTTTGCATAGATGACTTTGCACTGAAGAGAGGGCAAAGGTACGGTACGATAATGATTGATTTGGAGACGCATATAGTTGTGGATATACTTGATTCAAGGGATTGTGAGAAGGTAAGTGACTGGTTAAAAGGATATCCAAACATTGAGATAGTATCGAGAGATGGTTCGATAGGGTATAGGAAAGCGATAGATAAAGCTTTTGGAGATGTGATCCAAATATCAGATAGGTTCCACTTGATAAAGGATTTGTCAGATGGATGCAAAGAATACATCCAAAAGAGGAATGCAGTCAGGTATAAGTACATCAAAAGGCTTGCGGAAGGTTTAGTGAACAAGTTGAGAGTGATAAAGAAGATAATATACGTGCGAAGTAAGTTTGAACTATTAAAGGCAAAAATATAGTTACTTAACGGTGCCAAGTAGATTCAACTAGCCATGGAAAGAACCACTTTTCGGTTAGCACGTGCACACGGTACAAGCAGGTAATGGACATGGGGCTTATGATTAATGGCGTTGATTACTTCAATTCCTCCAAGGTACGGTAAAAACATAGAAGGAGACAACATTCATTTATTCATACCATTATTTCAATTCCTCCAAGGTACGGTAAAAACCATTCTGAGAGAACTCAGAGATATTTCGATCTTCTTGTATTTCAATTCCTCATAGGTACGGTAAGAACATGGAATTAAATTGATTTAATACTTACAAATGTGATAGTTTCCATTCCTCATAGGTACGGTAAGAACTCTTGCACGATTTCAGCTGTTTTTTCCCTATTGCCGTTTCCATTCCTCATAGGTACGGTAAGAACACTGCTCATATCTGAGGATGAAGATACAGCAATAGATAGTTTCCATTCCTCATAGGTACGGTAAGAACGCGAGTTTGAAGAGATGGCTCACCGCACCTGATGAAAGTTTCCATTCCTCATAGGTACGGTAAGAACACAACTTGCTCATGATGGTAACTGGTGGTCTAATGAGTTTCCATTCCTCATAGGTACGGTAAGAACCTTTCAAACGGCACAAGCGACGTCTTTGGAGAGAGTTTCCATTCCTCATAGGTACGGTAAGAACGCTTGACAACCTTAACATGCTCGGTGCGTCGGCAAACGTTTCCATTCCTCATAGGTACGGTAAGAACTCAAATTCGAGGTCGTTGCAAGGTCGCTCCAATACGGTTTCCATTCCTCATAGGTACGGTAAGAACGAAGAATTTACTACTTGTGTTGTTATCTTTACCTGCTGTTTCCATTCCTCATAGGTACGGTAAGAACACTGTCCTTCGGAGTTGAGAGACCGTCATATCTCATCACGTTTCCATTCCTCATAGGTACGGTAAGAACCTTTGGCAAGACAGTGAAACCTCGTGCCTCGACAAAGTTTCCATTCCTCATAGGTACGGTAAGAACTATAGAGAAGCTAAGAGACTGTAAAACTGTAGAAGAAGGTTTCCATTCCTCATAGGTACGGTAAGAACTCAAAGGCTAATTCTACATATTCCCCTTCGTAATCTAGTTTCCATACCGCATAGGTACGGTAAGAACAGTCGCATGTAGAAAGACT
>Ga0116166_1004488_pt1 | contig 10257 bp, 17 predicted proteins | sample AD_JPNMR2_MetaG_FD_89884 | JGI IMG/M metagenome (GOLD analysis project Ga0116166, IMG submission 89884) | Active sludge microbial communities of municipal wastewater-treating anaerobic digesters from Japan - AD_JPNMR2_MetaG | ecosystem: Engineered > Bioreactor > Anaerobic > Digestate | place...
ATTGGTCCGTCGTCAGTCGATTGCGTGCGCATGAAGATGCGCGTGTCGATCCTGACAGAGAAAAACATCATCACTGACCAGCCAAGTCCGTACCAGCACAACAAGTATCCATTTATTCCGTTCTGGTGCTATCGCCGCAAGCGCGACGGGGCGCCGTATGGCGTGGCCAGGGCCATTCGCGGGCCGCAGGATGCGCTCAACAAGCGTATGTCAAAGGTGCAGCACATCCTGTCGCAGTCCCAGATCATCGCCGAGAACGATGCGTTTGACGACGAAATCATGACCGCCGAAGAAGCGCGCGAAGAATACTCGTCTCCCGATGGCATGGTACTGCTGGCGCGTGGCGGCCTGTCGAAGGTCAGGACTGATCGCCAGAATGATGTGGCCGAGTCGCACGTTCGCCTGATGGATGCCGATACCGCGATCATCCGCAACGCGGCCGGCGTGACGAACGAAAATCTCGGGCGCGATACCAACGCGATCAGCGGCGTCGCCGTGCAAAAGAAGGTCGATCAGGGGTCGGTGCTGACTGCCGAGATTTTCGACAACATGTTGTTGGCGCGTCAGCTTGAGGGCGAGATCACGCTGTCGCTGATCGAGCAGTATTACAATCAGCCGAAGGTTTTCTCGATCACAGGCGAGCGCCAGAAGCGCGAGTATGTTCAGATCAATACGCCGGACCCGGTGACTGGAGAAATCATCAACGACATCACTGCGCGCCGGGCGAATTTCATCATCGGCGAGCAGAACTGGAAGCAGACGCTGCAACAGGCCGCGGCAGAGTCCATGATGGAACTGTTGCAGCAGCTTGCCCCGACCTCTCCGGAGATTGTGACCGCGTTGCTCGACGTGGCCATCGAGCTATTCGACCTGCCGAACAAGACCCTGGTTCTGCAACGCATCCGCGCTGTCACTGGCATGACCGACCCGAACGAAACGCCGACGCCGGAAGAAGAGGCGCAGCGTCAGGCGAACCAGGCGAAGAAGGACGAAGCTGAGAGGCTTGAAGTTGATCGCTTGCGTGCCGAGCTTGAAAACCTGCGGGCGAAGACGAAGCAGATAGAAGCGGCAGCCGTCAAGGCAGGCACAGAAACATCTTGTGCTGCAATGCAGGGCGCACAGGTGATTGCCACGATGCCGCAGGTGGCGCCGATTGCAGACGAGATCATGAAGGGCGCTGGCTATCGTGACCCGAATCCTGGTGGTGATGACCCGAATTTTCCGGTTCCTCCGGTTGCCCAACAACCGCAAGTTGATTTCCCGACCAATACCAGCCCGATGCTGCCGGCGACGGCCGGCACAGGAGAGATGTCCGGCATTGAAACCATGAGACCAGACGGCGTAATTAAATGACGACTTACACGACGGACGACCAATTCCCAGAGGAACGTTGTGATGACTACAAAAAATACTGGCTGGCGATGTAGCATCATTGCAATGATCGACACTAAACCCGCAGGAGCGACGCAGTGACCATTTCCGCAGAAGAACTTTCGACCCTGACTCCAGACGAACAAGAGGCGGTGCTTGCCGCGCAGCAACCGGAAACCGTGGCCGAAGAAACGACCTCGGAAGAAGTTGCGCCTGTTGATTCTGCCGAGTCTGATGATGGCGCCGCCGAGCCGGGCGATGGTGAGCAGGTTGCCGACGATGCCGCAGAAGAAGTTATTCAGCCGGCCGGGTTCGTGCCGCAGTTCGATGCCTCGGCGCCGGAAGGGGTTGCCGAGCAGATTGCCGCGCTGAACGAGCGGGAGCTTGCGCTTGAAGCGCAGTTCAATGACGGTGAAATCGACGCGCCCGAGTTGTCGCGCGCCATGCGCGAAATTTCAAGCAAGCGCACCGAGCTGCTGATCGACCAAAAGCAAGCCGAGTGGGCCGCCAAGCAGAACGCCGAGATCGAGCAGCAATTCAATGCGCGCATCACCAGGCAATTCTTCGACAAGCCGGCAGCGAAGCTGTACGAAGACACAATCATGTACAGGCTGCTCGATGCCACCGTGGCCGATTTGCGCACGTCGGCGCCGGAAAAAGGCTATGAATGGGCGCTCAACGAAGCCGACCGCCTGGTTCGTCAGCGCATCGGCGGAAATGCGCCGAGCCTGAAGCCTGTCGAGGCGCCCCGGGCCAAGGAAGTTCCGCCGACCGTTCGCACCATCGGCAACCTGCCCGCTGCTGCGCCTGCGCCGGTCGGCGATGACCGCGCCGAGAAGATCGGTATGCTCGAAGGCGAGGATCTGGAAAAGTACGTTGGCCGGCTGTCGGCCGATGACCGCAAGAAACTATCGAGGGCCGCGTAATGGCTCAAGGTGTCGTCCATGAAATCGAGGTGGGCGAAACGCTGTTTGCTGGAAACGTTGCCGTGACGGTAGAGCAAAAGAGCGGACGAAAGGCAAGACTCAGAGTTGTAGCGCCGGACGAGACGAAAATCTCGCGCCGGAAAAACGAACCCGGCGAAAGCCGTATGACTGCGGAGCAATCCGTGTAATCGCCGGCATTCCGGCAGTTGATGCGCAGGAGTGCGTCATGTGCTTGTTTAGGAGAATAATGACATGGCACGCACTTCGATTTTGCCGACCGATGCATCGGCATTGAAACTTTGGGCGGCGGAAGTCGCCATCGACTCCAAGAAGAAATCCTTCTGGGAAAAAATGACTGGCAGCGAAGCCGATGCTTTGCCGGTCGTCCACAAGATGGACCTCGAGTCAGGTCCTGGCGACGAGGTCACGACAACCCTGATTGCCAAGCTCCGCGGCAAGCCGATCGAAGGGTCGGAAAAGGGCGAGGGCCGCGAACAATCGCTGGCTCACTACACGCAGAAAATGCGCATCGACAAGCACCGCCAGTTGGTGAACGTCGGTGACGTAATGACGCAGAAGCGCGTCAATTTCAGCGTCACCGATCAGGTGAAGGCCCGCTTGTCTGATTACATGGCCGAAATCTACGACGAACAGGCGCACATGACCGCAGCAGGCGGCCGCGGTGTCGGCACGGAAATCCAGCATTACCCGGTTGGCTATGCCGGCTTCCCGAATACCTTCATCTCGCCCGATTCGGCCCACCTGATCATCGGCAACGGCAAGACGACCTCCACGCTGACTGGTGCCGGCGATACCAACCTGTCGACCGCCATCATCGACCGCGCCGTTGTTCGCGCCAAGAAGATGCTCGGCGTCGAAACCGCCCAGGGTGCCCGCATGGAGCCGATCAACGTTGACGGCCAGAAGGCTTTCGTGATGCTGACTGCGCCCGAGTCGATGTATGACCTTCGCCGCGAAGTCGGTGATGCCGGCTGGCTGACGCTCGAGAAGGCCAAGGCTGCCGCGGTTGGTGCCAAGTCGCCGATCTTCACTGCCGGCCAGTCGTACTACTCCGGCGTCCTGCTGATGGAACACGAAACCTGCGTCAAGCATGCGGTGCATACCAGCAACGGTTCGACCATCGTCCCGACCGTCCGCAACCTGTTCCTCGGCGCCCATGCAATTTCGGTTGCTTTCGGAACCAAGGGACAGCGTGGCGGTGTGCGCTACGAGTTGACCGATTCCGACCTGGACCACGGCGAGGAAGAAGTTGTCATCACCCGCATGATCGCTGGCTGGATCAAGAACCAGTTCAACGGCATGGACTTCGGTGTTCAGTCTGTCGACACCGCCTACACCGCCATCGCGTAAGGAGAACCAAACATGGCTTTCTACCAATCCAAGCAAATCGTCAACAACGAGCCGCTGGTGTCCGCCGATGGCGCCACCGAACCCATTGCCATCGTCGGCGACTTCACCACCGTCACCGGCATGGTCACTGGCGAAATCGTCGAAATGGTCGGCCTCCCCGCCGGATATGTCCCGGTGGATGTCCTGGTCGCCTACGATGCGTCCGCCGCTGCGGCATGGACGGCTGACTGCGGCGTGCTTTCCGGCAACTACGGCGTCACAACGGGCACGGCTCGTACCCAGGGCAACGAAGCGTTTGCGGCCAATACGACCGGCCAGGGTGCTGCCGGCCTAGTCCGGGCTGTCAAGCCGAACCTGGCGCAACTTGCTCCAGCCGATAACGACCGTGGCATCGGACTGAAGATCGTCGGCACGCTGACCACCCTGGTTGTCGGAACCAACATCCGCATGACCTTGCTGGCCCGGCCTGCTCGTAACGGGGTCTAAGCATGGGCCGTCCGCGCAGGAGTGCGAATCAAGCGGCATCTTTGGGTGCCGTTTTTGAATCTGCGCCGGTTGCTTCACCGCAGCCGGCAAGTTTTGCAATCAGTCGCTCGGTCCATGATTTGACCGGTGACGAACTCAGGGCCCATGCCCGCAGGATCGGTGTTTCTGAGCGAGACGTGATCGGACTGTCCGAATCACGGCTGCGTCAGAATTGCCTGGTCATGGCGCGTGAGAACCTGGAAAACGCCTGACATGAATCTCGGTGAGCTTCGTTCTGACTTCAGGGGCCGCGTATGCGACACCAAAAAGCCATACCTGTGGAGCGATCGAGAAGTCGACGGGTACATCAACGAAGCGCTGATCGAGGCGGTTGATCGCGGCCTGATGATCTATGACCGCGAGTCTTTCACAGTAGATGTCGCTGTGGGCGTGACTGACTACGCGCTCGACAAAAGCATCATCCGCGTCAATGCGGCATTGGTCACGTCGAAAGATGGTGTTGCGCTTGACGAGCCAGAGTTGCTGCGCCTGGCAGAACGCGAATCAGGATTTGTGTACCATCAGCAATTCGGTCGCCACCATGATCTGCAGGGATACCGGATTGACGAAGACGGAACATTTGTTCTCGATGCCACGCCTTCGACAGTCGCTACCTTGTCACTGGAAGTTTATCGCTACGCCGATGCGCTGCAGGACGATAGCGACGAGCCGGAGATTCCGAACAAGTATCACGCCAAGATGCTGGATTGGGCGCTGAAGCTGGCCTATCTCAAGCAGGATGCTGACACATACGATCCGTCCGCGGCAGAGCGTCACGACGCAGAGTTTGCTCGCACATTCGGTACGCCAAAGACAGCGCAGCAGCATCGGCAGCGGCTTCGTCGTGCGGCGCGAAGCATCAAGACTCCTGGGTTCTGAATCGGAGGCCACGATGAACCTGCGCATCGAGAACAGCGAACTCTATGTCGACAACCTGAGACTTTGCTTTGCCGAAGCCGGAAATGGACGCCAAAATCTACAGCCTGGACGATATGAGGTCGTCACGCAATACTCCCCTCACCACGGAAAGATACTTCCCGACGCAGTGGGTCTCGGATGGCTTGGCCCTTTCTCTGAGTGCGACGTCATTCTGGGTGGAGTGCGCGGTCGCGCTGGCGTCATTCCATCACAGCACGCTTTTGGCCTGCTTCTCGCCAAACTCGAAGACTGCGAAGATCGTGGCGTTTCGGTAACTCTTGAGGTTCAAAAATGACCGAAGAAGCGAAGCCAGAAGACAAGGAAGAAGAAATCGCTGATTCAGAGATTGACTACGACTGGTTCGATTTTGTTGATTGCCTTTACTCGCTGGAGGGTGACTAAGTGAAGAAGCGCAAGCGAAACATTGTCGGAATGCTCGTTGTGATAAATACCATTGTTAAGCGCATTGAATCGCAACTTGCACAAATTCTTGTTGGAAATGATTGTTGTCACTGGAAAAGGAAGAAGAAATGAGTCGCTATCGTGTGTATTCGCCAGTTTTCATGTTCCTCATTGCAATCATTGCGGCGTGCATCATCGCACTTGTTTCCGGCTGCGCAACAACGGGAAACCAGCCATCTGTTGAGCAAATCAAGGAGCAAGCCTGCCCGGTCATCCTCGGCACGCTCGCCGGCCTGCAAGTGTCTCCTGACATTCCCGCCGATACAAAGGCGCGCTTGGGTGAAATTGAGCCAGTTGCCCTGGCTGTTTGTTCGACCGCTACCGAGATCGGTGACATCAAGCAAATGAGTGAGGCCGTATTCGCCGTCGTTGTCGATGTCGTCAAGGACTCCAATATGACGCCAGAGCAGAAGCTGGCCGCCATCATCGCCATTACGACGGCTAGGATGATGATTGCCAGCTACAAGGTGCAGCAGTGAGCTATCTCGACTTCATGCACTGGCTAGAACTGACCATTTACCTGGCAGTTTTGGCCTTCATTCTGTCCGAACTGGCACTCGAACCGAAGGGGAAGAAATGACCACGATAGAACAGGACCGCGCATTCAATGCCGCATTCCGCGAACTGATCGGCGAAGAGGGTGGCTACGTCTTCAATCCGGCCGATCCTGGTGGTGAAACGAAGTTTGGAATTACCAAACGTACATATCCTGCCCTGAACATCAAGGATCTGGATCTCGGAACGGCCAAGGCCATCTATTACCGTGATTTCTGGTTGCCGCTTGGCGATCAGGCTTCCCTTGCGGTGCGGCTTGAGGTCTTCGACTTCGCGGTGAATTCCGGCATTCAAACGGCCATTCGTAAGCTGCAATCAGCCATCGGCGTTGCCGATGATGGGCACTTCGGCCCGGTATCGCGTGCCAAGTTGGCGTCCCTTCCATCAGGCACCGTCGTGCTTCGTTACCTGTCAGAGCGCCTTGCCTTTATGGCGAGCCTTTCGACCTGGCCGAACTTCGGGCGCGGATGGGCGCGACGCATCGCCAGGCGCATGCAGCGCGCGGCGGATTCAGTATGACCCCGCAACTCAAGGCGATCAATCGCCATCATCAGCGAGCCTATCAAGCACGCATCCAATTCATGCGCGAACACGGTATTGCCTTGACTCCGCGCGAGATCATCGAGGCGCAGCGCGAGGAAGATCGCATCAGGAAGGAAATCAATGAACGCAATCGGTAGGCTGTTCGCGCTCCCTGACTTCCTTCGTGTCATCAAGGCCGGCGAAGAAATCATCAACCCCGAGACTTGGAAAAACCGCCAGAGTCTCGCAAATGCGCTGGCCGTTTTGCTGGTTTCTGCCGCAGCCATTGCGCGGAGTTACGGCTATGCCATCCCGCTTTCTGACGATCAAATCGTGCAGTTTGTTGGCCTGCTTACTCTGCTCGTGTTCAACATCTGGGCAACATTCGCCACGTCCAAGCGGGTTGGATTGCCAAGTAAAAGTGGAGACGCACCAGCCGTCGGGACTGACGGAAGCGGATACAGGGATGCTGCGCAGCAACCTGGTCGACTCGACAACGGTATTGCCCACCCTGACTTGCCGGTTCTGACAGAAGAATATCTTGAGCGCGAAGCTCTCACTTGGCGAAACCCGAAAGGCTGACCATGCTCGATTTCATCGTCTTCCATAGCAGTTTGGCGTCGTTCATGTGGGTCGTGATCGTATTCATCGGCGGCGCAATCCTGGCTGTCATTTCCGTGTTCGTGTTCAACTACCTAATTCCGAGCGTGACGGAAGACGAAGACGGAAATTACGAGTGGGCGGACTACCTCAAGTCGCGTAAGGATAAATGATGGCGCACTGGTCGAACTTGCTGCAACACCTTCCTGACCATCTGCCGTTTGTGATCTCGGCAACACGCGTTGCCGAGTTTGGGGAAAGCGGTGCGAAATTGGACGTTCGATCACTAATCACGGCGTTGATTATTAGTGTTGTCACGGCGCTTGCGTCAAGTTGGGCGACGACACGCGACCTTTCCGTGAAATTCGATTTCATTGCCAAGCAGTTATCGGAAACATCCGCCAGGGTGGAGCAACTGAATGAGTCTAAGCACAGGGACATGCAGTCGGTTTCGGAAAGGCTGACGCGCATCGAAACCATGAATGGCATGGGCGGAAACGGTCAAGATCGGAAACGATGATGGGAAGATTGAAAATCATTCAAGTCAAGACCTTCTCCGACACGCTGCGGTGGGGAAAGAAGCCGTTCGTTTTCAAAGCCATCACAGGTATCTCTTTTGCATCAGGCGCGCCACGCTTGACGGTCAATGGGCACGGCATCGCCGAGAAATGGCCCGTGGCAATCACCCGCGTCGTCGGGCCGAAGCAGATCAACGCCCTGAGTGGCGACGGGGAGCAATCCGATGGCATCTAAGCAAACACTGAATATCGTCCGGGGCAAAACTCTGTCATTGGTTATCCGGTGGGAAACGACTCCGGTTGTCTCGAAGCCGATTACTGCGATAAGCCTAGCGACTGGCTTTCCTCGCCTCACGGTAACGTCTCATGGTTGTCCGGATGGCTGGCGTGGCTACGTCACTTCCGTGCAGGGCATGAAGCAGATCAACGCTGAGAACCCGGACAAGCCGCGCACGAAGGACTACCACGAAGCCACGGTGATCGACGCCAACACCATCGAGTTCAACGGATGGAACCCTGTCGATGACAGCGGGCGCGACTGGTCGGCTTATACCTCGGGTGGATTCTTCAAGTACAACACACCCAAGAGCCTCGCCAACCAGACTATCCGCGTCAAGATCAAGGACAAGGTGGGCGGCACGACGCTGCTTTCCACTGAGGCGAGCGACACCCCGCTGAACCTGATCGTGGCGGATGCCGACGACGCACTCAAGGCAATCACCATCGAGATTGCCGCGACCACCACCGAAGACCTTACATGGGACACGGGTGTGTGGGAAGTCGAAGCAGAATATTCCGTGACCGGAAAGGTCGAGTCAATCATTGCCCCGTCTCCGGTAACGGTTGGGGATGAAGTAGTCACACCATAAGGAGCCATTCCCATGTCCATGTCAAACACAACCGAAACCGCCGCGCTCGATATGTTCCTGCGTGGCACCGATCCGTCCTATCGTGCTGGTGCTACGCAGTATCTCGCCCTCTTCACTGCGGACCCTACTGAGTCAGCGTCGCTCGCCAACGAAGCAACTTACACGGGCTATGCGCGTGTTGCTCTGACCAAATCGAGCGCCTGGACCGGAACATCCTCACCGTTCACCAACACGAGCCTGATCCAGTTCGGCGCGTGCTCCGGGGGGTCCAATACGATTACGCACTTTGCCGTTGTCGACACAGCCTCCGGTGCGGTGAGCATGATGATTTCCGGCGCGCTGTCCTCGTCGCTTGCAGTGTCTAGTGGCATTCAACCGCAGTTTGCCGGCGGCGCACTGTCGATCTCTGCCGACTGATGTTCAAGAATTTTCGTACCCTCGGCCAGTCGTTTGACGAAGGGCGTTCGTGGATCAGCACGTTCCGCAAGGTTCCTGCTGCCACGGCGACCATCACCGGCCAGTGGTACGACTATTCTTACGCATCAGGAAACCCGATCCCGAATTACTACGCAGCGAGTCCTCTGGTCTCGGCTGTGCTTGAATCGGACAAGGGCATCATTGTGCCGCGCATGGACTCCGGGCAGAAGCAATACCTGCATCGCCTGTCTGTGATGAGTAGCGGAGCGACGGCCAGTACGCAGCCGATTTATATGCTCGACTACCTGCTTTACTACCCGTTCGTTGATATGGACGCGGCTGGGGAAGAACAGTTGATGACCGCATCTACTCCCCTGCCGAGATACGCAAGCGGGGTCGGTGTGCAGATGATGGTAATCGCGCAGTCCCCTACCGTTGGCGGCGGGAGATTTACGATTACTTACATCGGAAGCGATGACGCGCAATACACCACGACGAGCATGTTCTGCGGGGCCGCACAGCCGTCAGGGGCCGTAGTCAATGCGGTGCTTGGTACAGGCGGGCTGACTCCGTTTGTCCCGTTGAATGCCGGCGTCAAAGGCGTCAAGTCGGTCGTCTCCTGCAACTTCTCCGTGGCGAACGGTGGCTTGTGCGCCATCGTCCTCGTCATGCCACTGGAAACCACAATCGCCCTCGAATCAACCAGTGTGGCGGGCCTTGGTGCGGCAGTCGAGAAAGAAGCGTTGCGCCTTCGTGGCGGCATCGTGGAAATCATGGACGGGGCATTCCTTGGGCTATTGGGCCAAGGCGTCGCAGGGTCACTCGCATCTTCGCCGCTTGTCGGCACTATCGAAACAGTCTGGAGTTAAGACAATGGGATTCCAAAGCAGTGATGATCTCATCAACCAGATCACCGTCAACGGCAAATATGGCCGCATCGACTACAACAAGACAACTGCCGTAGCGGGCGTGGCCGGAACCTGGACGGACCTCGGAACGGCAACGGGTTCCATTCCCGCAAATACCTACGCCGGCACTTCGCTGACGTGGGTCGATACCGACGATACGTGGGCGGAAGGCGCGATTTACCACGGCGGCGACGTGTCGACCGCAACCAAGCACTTCCTGAATGCTTCCGCCTCCGTGTTCGCAGCAGCAGGTGCTCCGTGGATTCTCATGTGCGTCGATCAGGTCGGGTACGTC
>Ga0116166_1004490_pt1 | contig 10250 bp, 8 predicted proteins | sample AD_JPNMR2_MetaG_FD_89884 | JGI IMG/M metagenome (GOLD analysis project Ga0116166, IMG submission 89884) | Active sludge microbial communities of municipal wastewater-treating anaerobic digesters from Japan - AD_JPNMR2_MetaG | ecosystem: Engineered > Bioreactor > Anaerobic > Digestate | place...
CCATACCTGTGTCTACTTTGATGTGAATATGAGCTTTAATCTCACGTTTTGCCGCCTCTGCAGCAAGATCACATGCAGAAGCAAGGTCACATACAGTGGCAGATATTTTTCGGGCTATTATTTCTGCAGATGAATCAGGAGTCGAACATCCAAGAATCAATATTGGTGCCTCAATCCCGTGATCACGCAGTTCAACAGCTTCTTCTACGCTGGCAACACCGAGCATATCTGCACCAGCAGATAGCGCCGCCTGACTGACTTTAACGGCACCATGTCCATAACCGTCTGCCTTTACAGCCGGCATTATCTTGACTCCAGGCCCCACGAAGCGTCGAATCGCTCGAATATTATGGGCAATAGCGTCAAGATCGATTTCTGCGTACGTTGGTCTATGTATTCTCAAACTCTTATCCATAAAAACTGAGGTAGTCACTTTATCTTACGTGGATTAGTGGTCAGAAGTTTACTCACTGGTTCCAACAACACAAAGTCTACCGCTTTTTTGCCTTCTCGTGCAAGGATAATGCTGATATTGAAATTGAATATTATATGTATTTTAATCCGAGCGATACCTAAAACCTATTTCCCGTTATTGTAACGAAGAATTGCCAGATCAGTTCCGTTGCGCTTACCTTATTGCTCTGTTTACCTGCAATTCGCTCGTTTAACAAAGGTTTCCCTCCAGGCCAGTGATGCCCTAATCCATCAACAATATAAAACAACACCTTTGCATTATCTTTGCATTCTTCGTAGGATATCTTTCTGATGCCGCTATGATAATATTGGATGGATGGTTCACAACCGCATGTTAACATCTCTGCCCATCTGGTTACAGCGTCCGATATGGATGGTTTATACTCTTTACCCCACCAGGGAGTCTCTACTTCACCACCATAAAGAGGATTGATCGGGTCATCAACACCTGCGATAGCAATCAACGATACCGGATGGAGTAGAGGTTGAGGCTTCAACCATAAATGACCGGATACAGGTGCGATAGCTGCAATCTTGTCCGATAATTCCACGCCCAGCCGATAGCTCATTGAAGCACCATTCGAGAACCCAGCGATAAAGATTTTGCTGCTATCTATAACATACTTAGACTCCAGCGTATCGATTAACTTACAAATGAAGCCGGTATCATCAATATTATGGCTACCTGTATGCGCTCTACTTGAACCATCATTCCATACCTGAGGATTTCGTAAGAAACTTGGAGGTAATAATGGATCAGCTCTTGTTGCATCAGGAAATACAACAAGAAAACATTCTTCATCAGCTACTTTTGTCCAGCCAGTGCTATCAAGCGCACCAAGAGCAGTATGACCTGCACCATGAAGCATAATCAGTAAAGGAACCGCTGCAGATTTATCATAAGAAGGCGGTATGTGTATGATGTAATGACGTTCCACACCATCTATCGTTATTGATTGATACTGATTCCCTCCACGATTAATCTGCAATGATTGATCTCCTTACTTAAGCCTTTTGCTTTACCTGTATGATTATCAATACGGCAGTTTCGGGCTAGAACTGCACGGGTACGACAATAATAGTAGACCAGTTAATCGAGAATGTTAAGTAGCAAAGTAAAAATTGAGGTAAGACCTTGAGTCCATATTATAGCATTCGAAGCAGCAAGCCTGGATTCTGGCCGATGGCGTTTTTAGTGTTGATTATGATAATGCTGGTGTTGGCAATAGGATTCTCCCGCTACGGGACTATACCAGCACCGGGCCCTGTTCAGCCGGAATATCCAGCATATAGGCCACCTGAACATGCCGATAGTCCGTATAAATCAGTCCCATATTCTCCCGGAGAACAAAGCAATCCAGTGACACATTAAGTGCTTGATTATTATACAAGACTAAGGTGATGTATTATGAGTCCTTATACATTGAGAAGTGAAAGAGACGAAGCGGCATTCTGGGGAGTGTTCTTCATAGTCCTGCTGCTGGTTGTGGCAATTTTGTTGATTGCTTACTTCACCTGGTTGCGGCCAAATCTCCAGGATAGAGCAGCAGAACGGACCAGAGTGACTGTAGAACGACAGAACCGGCCATCAGCTACACCAGAAGCAACCGGGCAATCGGAAGAGCAAAGGGTACCTGCAGAACAAACAGAACCGGGAGTCTCTGATGAGCCTAAAGCACCTGGCGCAGAAGGTCCTTTAGGTCCAGCTTCACCAGGAGAAACAGGCAGTGAAGGTTTACAGGAAGATCAAACCCGTTGATCTCACGCTACAACAACATCATCAAGGGAACGTCTGGGCGTAAGTCTGGGTTCTGAGCCATAACCTAACCTAAGCAGAATCTGCGGAAAACCGTCTACACCAATATTATCTCGCAACACTGGTCTAAGTTCTTCTGCTTCAATCGGCTGGTTTAGATAACCTGCATAGATCTCTTCTTTGCGAGCTACTAAAAGCAATCGTTGTAGTGCCTGACCTGCCGTAATCCAATCATGAGGTGTATCGCCAGGAGTTCCCAACACAGCAGCCAAGGGAGCATTTAACAGTGTCTTTCTGTCCTTAGCCCCTTGAGATTTTCCAACATTTAACTTTCGTATCAAGAATGGAGCGACAGTCGAAGCCAGATTTCCCAAACCAAAAGCATAACCAGGGATACCGTCAGGAGCGTTAGATTTATTTGGCCTGAGCCACTCAACAAATTCTTCTCTAAAATCCGGCCGGGATAACAACAGTTCATCTCCCTTTGCCACCAGATCAGCTACAGCTTGTTTTTCGTCCTGACCAATAACATGCAGCCAGGCCCCTTCTGACTCAACAGCGGCCACTAGTTTAAAAACCACTGATTCAGGCACATTAAGGTTCTTGAAAGGTAGCCTATGGGTTCGACGTTTTGGGATTATGTTGAATATCTGCTGGTCCTCATCTGTTGGATGATATTGACCACCAAGACTTACCACAGCTACAAGGTTCGCGTTCTTCGAGTCCGGTAAGATTTCCACATGATCCTCGTAGCCAAAATATCGGATAGCTGCCCGAAGGTTAAATAATGCAGCAGCACAACTTATAAACAATTCCCGGTGTTCCGGGTCAACCTCCGGCAATTCCCTGCCACGGTCTGCATAAACCTCTATATGGCTGTTTGTAATCTTGAATATCCATGGCTGTGTGTTATGACCTGATGGAGCAAGAATGGCATAACGGAGCATAAACTTCAGCTTTTCGATTTCACTGCCATCGGCAGGATAATCCTCTCTTGAGACATTCCAAAGATCAAGCGGATTATGTGTCATAACAGGTCAAATTCCTCCTACCTGATTCCTACCCCAACAAGCATCAAAGCTCACACGCCACATAAAAAAATAGGGTCAGTGCCTTATGAGCCTGACCCTAGCTGCTTCAATATAAATTGATTTTAATGTTTCACTTTATACTCCCCGGCTAAATATACCCTTTCATCTCCCTTTACCTTTACAACAACTGGAATTTCTGCCTTTTCAGTCTGTCCCCCAGCCCAGGCTGTGTTGAATTCAGTCACGCAAGTAAATCCGTACATTTCCTGGTTATCTTTCTTTACTATTATTAGAAAGACGCCATTAAGGCCAACTACATGTATAGGCCCAAATGGATTGTCACTGAGAACACAACCGGTTTCTGTTGTATGTCTTCCGGCAGGTCGGTTTTTAAGTGCAAAGCGGCCTTTGCTGTCAGTCTTGCCTTTATGTACAGGTTTATTCTCGATAACTCGCAGTTCAGTCTGGAAAACTTGTATCTCTGCATCTGTTACGAGTTGGCCTTTTTCATCGTAGATCACAAGAGCAGACTGCTTAGGCATACAGTAGAGATATTCCCCGAAGTAACCACGCCGCTTGCCTTTTGTAACATTTAACCCTTGGACATTGCTTGGAGAGTATAAGCTAAATAACCTTCCCAAATTAGGATGAGGGTCGGTTTCGCCTCCGCCCATAATTCCTCTATTCAAATAGCTATAACCTACACCATTCACCTTGTTATCCACAGGTTCAGTAATGAATTGATAATCGTCGATCAATCCTATCTGATGAGAGAGTTCATGCAGCCATGCATCGTCAGGGCTTCCGATATGGTTGAGATACTCATGTATCCCACCACTTCCTTTTCCCCAGGGATTATCATAAGCAGTCAAACCGCGACCACCATCACATTCAAAATCAGTCTCACCAACTCTATAAGGACCGCCGCCAAGCGCCACCATCTCGCCATCATCAACGTATTCCAGCTTACCCATCGCAACACGCTGAGTGATACCATCAGGCGCAAAATCGTATTTTGAATACTCAAACAACCTGTTCATATACATCAACTGGCCCTGAAGCCAATCTTCACAGGACCTGGAACCAAACATGTTATACTTCGTTTCCATCTGACTGAGCGCACCACGCTCGATCATAAACCTGTACATCAGCGCATTGGTCCTGATTGTAAGCTGGTCGTTATAAGTACAGTAACTCTCGCCATTCGGGATTATTTTGAAAGTCAGATCATGGTCTGCAGGATCCCATTGCCATTTCCAATCATAAGAAACCTTTTCACGTGGTTTCAGATCAGGAATATCACCCGAGGCTACTTCTTTACCATCAAGTATCCATACATATTTGCCGCCAAGCGGTCTTTTACCTTTGTTCTGGACGACAGCGGTAAATGTTACGCTCTCACCGAGGTCTGGTTGATGTTTAACATCCGGGTTTTGACAGATACCTATCTCTACCCTTGGGTTTTCTTTGGTTCGAACGTATTTCGTTACATCATAACGGTCATATTTGGGATTTCTCTCGATGATCAGAACATCAAGGTCACCTGTATCAGGATTAGGAGGCATGTATGACAGAGGTTCAGACCCAAATTTGACTCCATCAACAAGTATATGATGCGCACATCCTTCAGGGAATCCACCTCCACTGAAATGTATCTCGAAATAGTCGATATGCTCGATCGATGGGCCTAGAAACCGTGTTATCTCCCATCCTGGAGCATCCTTCAATGGAATTCTTATTGTCTTCCACTCGCCAGATGTATCACCAGCAAAAATGTGATTATCTTTTGCAGGCTGAATGCGAATAGTACTGCCATTGCGGTTCCACATATATAGAGTTGGATTCTGCCAGCCTAATTGCATCCCCTTTTGGGGTTTTACTTTAATCTCAAGATACTCTACATTGGTTAGGTCCCAGCCCGCATCTTTGAAAACAGGAAAAGTGAGATAATGTGTGCTCCAGTTGGAATGGTTTAGTGCTAAAGCAATCTTTCCTTCATTGACATTTTCAGCTACAGGATTCATTGTAGCCAGATAAACACAGTCCATCGCACCACATGACCAAAGCTCTGGCATCTCAGTATAGTCAATCTGTGCCATTACCATACCTGAGAACATTAATAGAATTGCCAGTATAAATGTACATCTCATTACTGCCTCTTACTCCCTTTTGGATTGATAATTATGGATAATTCAACCACGGCCAGTCAGGCTGCCATACATCAATGATACTACCAGAAGTCCTCTGAGATAAACACATCCTAGACTCCACGGGTTGAATAAGTCTGCTTCAACGGGTAAACGTTGTTGATAAATGACTCAAATTTAAGAGGTTTAAGGATTGAAACAGACAACAGGTGAATCAGCAAAACACGCTGCAATGGAGGAACTGAAGACTCGGTCAATGGGAAAGGTGCCGAATCTATGTGCCCCTGGCCACCCTCTGGTCTGGGGAGAAGGATCTCTAGCAGCTAAAGTGGCAATAGTGGGCGAAGCGCCTGGTGATGAAGAAGAACAACTAGGCAGACCATTCGTAGGACCAGCCGGAGCGCTTCTTGATAGAGAACTAAAACAAGCAGGACTGGATAGAAAAGATATATGGATCACAAATGCCGTAAAATGCAGGCCAGTCAAAGAAATCAGCAAGCAGATTGTCAACCGATCTCCAACTGTTCGAGAAATACGAGGTTGGAGTGAGACACTGATGGAAGAACTGGAAATCATAGCCCCACAAATAATTCTATGCGCTGGCGCTGTCGCTGCAAGAGCGATTATACGTAAAGATTTCGCATTAACTAAAGAACGAGGCAGGTGGTTCAACGGCCCATTAGGAACAATGGTCATTGCAACTTTTCATCCGGCATATATCCTTCGTCAAACAGGAGAAGATTGGGACAGGACAATAAAACTATTCAAATCGGACATAAGGAAAGTAGCAGAAGCCATCGAATCAGGCGAAAAAGAACCAGAAGCGCATATTTAAAAAGTAGAGATTATTAATTCATGTAAATGGGTATAAGCATACAGACTCTCAGTTAGATTTATAACATGGGGAATAATTCCCCATGAGGCTGCAAAGTGCTTGCTTGGCACAATTATTGCAGCGGATTTGGCGGGTGTTGTATTTTGGAAGGGAGCCTGAAAATGACAGTCAAGTGCTTCTGGTGTGGAGCCAGTAATGACAAGGCTTCTGATTACTGCGGGACATGTGGACGAAAACTGCAGTGGTCCAGCTTTTTTAATGCGCTGCTGCGCCCATCTGTTGGCTGCCTCGTGAATGACAATCAATCAATATCCAAGGATCTGGATCCAGTGGCTGCAAATACTCCTATTATCGCTGCCTGAGTAGATATGAATAGACCTATCACACTACCTGATGTAACCTCTCAACACTAAATAATTATTCGTTCAGACGAACACATCTCAGGCAACCAGTTCATGGTATCTATCTGATATGTGATCATGCTTTATACTCTCTATCGCTGGTGATACCGCAGCAGCAATTGTCTCAAGCAGTCTCATTCTTCTTTCATCTATAGAATATACCTCCGGTAGGAAAATGTTAAGGACACCTATCACTTTTCCCTGATAAGGCAGCGGCACTGAAACTGCTATTCCATTGCTCCTGGCAAGAGTTCTCCAAGGCAGGAATTCCACATCGGAAAAGACTTCTCGTACGATCTGTACTTTACCTGTCTGAAATGCGCGGGCTGTATGACCACTGTGAAAACCAGGTCTGCGTTCCGGTTTGATCGAATAGGAATTGCCAACTGCTATAGATGAATCATCGATTCCGTATATTGCTGCAAGGGTAAGTTCATCAGCAGCATTATATGGCAGATAAACCGCAACAGCAGATGCCTTGAAGCCTCCTGCTACAACTCGCACAAGCGTGGCACACAATTCATCCAGATTGCTGGCTCCGACGAGTGACCAAGAGACCTTCTGTAAAGCATTCAAATCTTCCATCCGGCTTGCAGCTCCTCTATGAGCAAATTCATTTTCCAGACTAAGCCCGATTACAAGCGCAATAACACCAGCTAACTCCAAACATTTTGTCTGGAGCCATACAGTCTGTGGATTCTGAAAAAATGCCAGCGACATAACAGAGGCCATGAAAACACTAACAGACCAGTAGCACATCGGGACAGCTATTTCATCTTGCTTGGATCCTGCAAGTGTCTGGGTTTCATAAATGAGCCAAGTGAGTAATGTCACAGATACAATTGAAGCAGCTAATCGTGGATCAATATTGGTGTTGCGAAGGATTTGGCCTATTTCATCTAACGCGCCGAGACGCCATCCTGCATAGATTATGAATGTCAGAGCAATTGCTCTTGCATAACTCCTCCATCCTGTTCGATAACCACTTGCTCTGGCTTTTGACGCTTGAACTCCCATCAAAAGCAACATTATAGTAAGAGGAAACAACGTAAGCCGTAGTATCTGCAGGTATTCGGATACATTGCTTTTGGTAAGTAAATTTGTGGATGGCCCAATAACAGTTGTAGCTGTAAGTGCTGCAAAAGCGGCAGTATAGAAGAACCAACTCCTCCATCTGGAGTGTGCCAGCCTCATAAGACAGTGGGTAAAAGTTGTAAAATAGACAGCACCAATAGCAGCATAAATACCTGCGTATATCACGGGAGTGATCGTTTTCACAGGCGGTTTGATCATAGTTGCAACCAAACCTATCCCCAAGCATAGTCCCCAAATAGCTAACCCAATTACCATGCTTATGGAAAGAGCTTTTTTCTTAGAGCCAGGCTGCCCATCATTACCAACATCTGTACAACTGTTCATAACTACCTCGCTGCATAATACTTCTATCGCAGCGCGACAATACCGCTGATCATCACCGATACCATCTATATTGATTTTTGGCAAAAAAATGCTTCAAGCTCATGGTATTTACATCGGTCGGGCATGTTTTCTGAAGCCAAACAGTGGGTATCTCAATGTGCAGAACACTGGTGGGGATTATTTATTCCCAATTGTTACTTTAGCCATGGTCGCAGGCAGTATAAGCTGCTTCTATGCCGGAGGAAAAATTAGTGGAAACACATGTCGAAAACCTCGCTGGTAACTCAGCACCTATTGCTGCAACCGAAACAATTTCTGTGGTCATCCCACTTTATAATGAACGGGACAGCCTGGAACAACTGTTCACAGAATTAAACAACACTCTGAGGATGATCGGCAGACCGTATGAGATCATATTCGTCAATGACGGCAGCACAGATGGTTCAATCGAAGTGCTGCATAAACTGTGTGAAAGAAGCCCTCTTGTTAAGATCATCGACTTTAGACGTAATTTTGGCAAAGCTGCTGCTCTTGCCGAAGGATTCAAAGAAGCAAAGGGCGATATCATCTTTACACTTGATGCAGACTTGCAGGATGATCCCAGAGAGATCCCAAATTTTCTAAGGAAATTATCCGAAGGTTATGATCTGGTTTCAGGTTGGAAATACCATCGGCACGATCCTATTTCAAAGACACTCCCATCTAAACTATTCAATAAGGTAGCATCGGCAACCACTGGTGTTAAACTGCATGACTTCAACTGCGGGTTCAAAGCTTACAGGAGAGAAGTCATTGAGAATGTTAATCTTTATGGCGAACTTCACAGATATATTCCTGCACTGGCATTTGGAAGCGGGTTTAAAGTAGCAGAGATAAGAATCAACCACAGGCCAAGAAAGTTCGGAAAATCCAAATACGGCATTGCAAGGTTCACTCGTGGCCTGTTGGATCTGCTTACGGTACTTTTCATCACTCGCTATACAAAGAAACCGCTCCATCTTTTTGGCTCTTTAGGGCTTTCGTTGCTTTTCGCAGGAACGGCAATAAATACTTACCTGGCAATCATTTGGCTCGGTGGAGAATCAATAGGTCGGCGTCCTTTGCTTATGTTGGGAGTACTCTTGATGATCCTGGGCGTTCAATTCATATCTCATGGACTTCTTGCTGAGATGATTACTCACATGAACAACAATCAGGATTCTTTAGTATCACGGAAAATTTGCAGGGCTGATGTTCAGGATGACTCACATAACATTCATCACGATGATGCCAAACCCTGGATGTAATTAATTATTTTACCTCATTAGATAATAAAAGGATCATTATACTTTGCGAATAAGTATTGTTGGCCCTTCATTCCCTTTCAGGGGTGGAATAGCGCATTATACTACGCTGCTTTGCAGTAGTTTAGGAGCCAGACATGAAGTCAGTCTGGTGTCTATGTCGCGATTATATCCCAAGCTGTTGTTCCCTGGCAGAACACAGACGGATACCAGCGAAGTAAAACTTGCTATCGATAATGCAGAGCAGCTTGTTGATTCCATGAACCCATTTTCGTGGATTCGGGCATCGAACCGGATACGCGAATTAGCACCTGATCTGGTCATTATTCAATGGTGGCATCCATTCTTTGCTCCTGCATTTGGCACAATTGCCCGCAGATGCAGGAAATTCTCCAAGGTAATGTTTCTTTGCCATAATGTGCTTCCGCATGAACAAACCGGGCCTGTCAGACTGCTGACGAAATTCGCGTTGTCCAGTGGGGATATGTTCGTAGTCCACTCAGAGGAAGACCTGCAGAATTTGAAGGATTTGATTCCATCTGCAAAGGTCAGAAAAGGCCGGCATCCAACTTATGAAGTGTTCAATCAGCACCCAATCGAAAAGCAGGACGCTCGTGCGGAACTCAACTTGAAAGAGGATCAGAAAGTTATCCTGTTTTTCGGACTTATACGCGAGTATAAAGGGCTGAAGTACCTGATTCAGGCAGTACCATCGATCCTTACAACTGTGGATATACAACTGCTGATAGTTGGTGAGTTCTACGATGACCGGGAGAAATATATCTCACTGATCAAAGAGCTTGGCATCGAGCATAAAGTGCGGATTAGAGACGAATACATACCAAACGAAGCTGTCGGAACCTATTTTGCGGCTGCTGACCTTGTGGTGCTTCCTTATATCTCA
>Ga0116166_1004492_pt1 | contig 10249 bp, 10 predicted proteins | sample AD_JPNMR2_MetaG_FD_89884 | JGI IMG/M metagenome (GOLD analysis project Ga0116166, IMG submission 89884) | Active sludge microbial communities of municipal wastewater-treating anaerobic digesters from Japan - AD_JPNMR2_MetaG | ecosystem: Engineered > Bioreactor > Anaerobic > Digestate | place...
GCAGTTTTGATGAGCAGGGATATCTGCGGTCGTCTCCAGCATCAGTCCCATACTTGCATTCACATCAGCGAGATAACGCATCTCGTCAGCAGTCATAATTCCGGCATTGGTGTGCGGAAGGAGACCAAGAGAGAGTGCCTCATCAGCCATTGCATGACAGTATTGAAGAATTGAGGAGTACCCGTACTGCTCAAGAAAGGGCATAAATCCTTCCACTTCTTCAGGATGCTCTCCAAAGGTAAATAGTGCCTCAGTGCATCCGGCCTCTGCTCCGCGCCGAAGTATCTGCAGAACCTCTTGTGGTGAAAGAACACAGCCCTCTCCTGGCGGGCGACGGAAAATACAATACCCGCAGGCGTTTCTGCAGACAAACGTAAGAGGCAGAAAAACATTCCGCGAATACGTAATGACCGGTGACATGTACCAGTATTGTGTGTATATGATCCTTATGGGCGTTTTGAACATAGAGGAAAAGACGATCCCTTTTTCCATTCCGGATGGTAACGTTTGTTTCAAAGATGCGAATACCAGTAGTCATCCCCTATAAACCCACAGATCCAAAAACCCGACTATCCTGTATTCTGACTGATGAAGAGCGGCAGAGTTTTGCATATACGATGCTCCGCGACGTGGTGGACGCGGTAAAAGCCACCGGGTGCTCCCCCCTTATTCTGTCAACCGCTCCCGTTCAGCTTGATGACGTTCCGGTCCGCATTTTAAAAGAAGAACTCAATGAGACAATAAACGGATTTTGTGACGGGAATGAGGAGCCTCTGGCAATCGTCATGGCAGATCTGGCTCTTGCTGACCGCTCATCTATCCTTGCCCTTCTCACATCAGGAGGAGATCTTGCCATCGCCCCCGGGAGGGGGGGAGGAACCAATGCAATCTATATCAGATCTGCACAGATGTTCCGTGCGCAGTATTATGGAATGAGTTATGAGAAGCATGTCAGATATGGTACTGATGCAGGTCTGATGGTAAAGATCATCGATTCATTCAGGCTCTATTGTGACATTGATGAACAGGACGATCTGATTGAGGTGTTTATCCATAATCATGGGCATTCACGGAAATGGCTCATAGATCACGGATTTGAAATCGCCATGAAAAAGAGCCGGATTGGGGTGAAAAGGCAGGGAATTCAATAAATTATGAAGCAGGGTCAGGAAGCATCATTCCGGTCTTTGGATCATATGTCATCGGGATTGTCATTCCCAGGCATTCGATAATCATCGCTTCAACCAGGATATATGCCTCTGCTTCTCCCCTGAGACAACCGGTAAGAACCTGATCACTCCGTCCTGCTGAGGTGTGAAGGTGTATTGCAGGACCATCATCTCCTGATCTTATCATGCCCGTTCCTATCAGTTCATGTGCAAGAACAACGGGTTCGGTGTGGGGTACTGGAGGTAATTGATCAACAACCGGGCCGGTTACCAGTTCTGCATTTTTTATTGCTCCGATAAAGTGAATGAACCCGGCACTGATCCCCTTGTCCCTGACGAACGCCGTGATGGTCCTGATGGGATCTTCACCATGTTCTATGTGTAGATAAAATATCCTGCCACAGGTTCCAGAGCTATATTTCATCCAATACTATCTCCTTTAAGAACATGAGAGTTCATGGATTCCCTTGTTGGTATCATTTCACCTCCATCATGCCTTCATCATGATATTCACGTCTTGTATACGAGTATTTATCTGATATCCCACCCTGAAGAACGATATAGTACCATTCATAGATAGTATTCCAGAACCCGAACTCATGATACCGGCGAAAATCAAATCCTACTTTCATACCTGGAGCAAATCGTACCTTTCCCATCTTTCTCATCCGGACTGCAATCTCAAGGTCATCTCCGGCATCCACGATCCGGTACATTCCTGCCTTCATGAGGGCGTCTTTTCTGAAGGCTGAATTGCATCCAAGGGTGTAATAATATAATCCTGAATGGGCACCAAACCGTATCAGGCTGTTGAAGAGAAGTGCATACCGCTTATTTACAGAAGTGTGTTCTATCGGCGTTACCGGACCAAAGGAGAGTACGACGTTTGGATCCTGAAACGAGGAAACCGCCTGTTCTATCCAGTCAGGCGCAACCACGCTGTCTGCATCAGTAGTAGCGACAATATCAGAACGTGCCCGAAGAAACCCGTCGTTTCGTGCCCCAGCCACCCGTTCAGACTCCTGAACAAAAACCAGATCTGCATACTCTTCTGCTATCTCACAGGTCCTGTCATGCGAACCACCATCCACAACAATCAGCTCATACTGGTCGCGAGGGAGGGTCTGATGGATTAATGCCTTAAGACTCCGTCTTATCCGTTTCTCTTCATTATATGCGGGTATTACAACAGATATCATGATTGTACAGGGGTTCTTTTATGAAGGTAACACACCCATTATATACTGGTATTCTCTTCCATAGAAGGTTTATTCATGATATATCCGGAGTGCGTCCGGACGAAAGGAGACTGATGTGAAACTATCATCCCGCGGATTATTTGCTTTATCACTCATATTCAGCCTGACGGTTATCCTCTTTGTATTCGGAGCCACATTTACTCAAGAAACCATTGGATATATCCTCTCATTTAACCTTCTCTTTCTGTTTTGTGCCATTTGTTTTCGTGTGCTTGCTCTCGCTCTCTGGGCAGCCCGGATTGTCCTTCTGGCTCGATCCCTTGGATACCATGTTGGATTTCTACACTCCCTGAATATGGTTCTTGCAGGGCTTCTGGCCGGAACTATCACGCCTGGCCAGGCAGGAGGAGAACCGGTCAGGGTACATGAACTCTACCGTGGCGGGGTAAAAGTGGGAGATGCAACTGCAGTGGTAATCATGGAACGGGTTCTGGATGGGATCATTCTGACTGGAATGGGGATCATTATCATGCTGATGACACGGGAGATCTGGAGCACCTTCAGTACCGCTCTTATCTTTCTCATCATTGCAGCCTGGGTTTTCCTGCTGAGTTTTCTTTTCATTCCCTTTCTGGCAATGCGATACCCGGACCGTATGAAATCCCTCATACTTCGTCTGGTATCATGGATAAGTGAAAAATTATCCCATACACGGTTTTCTTCATCAAAGATTTGTGCATGTGCTGATGCAGAGATAGATACCTTATTTCATGGTTTCAACCGGTTTGCTGGCCCTGCACGATGGGGTCTTTTTGCGGGGGGATGTGCTACTGCATTCTTCTGGGTGACCGAATTTCTGGTTGCATCAGTCATCCTGATGGGCCTGGGTCTTGATCCCAACATTATCCTTTCATTCTTTTTTCAGATCCTTATTGCGATTATTATGATGATTCCGACTACCCCCGGGTCGTCAGGGATTACCGAGCTCTCCACTTCATCTCTGTATGCTCTTATCGTCCCGGCAGGTATGCTTGGAATATTTGTCCTACTCTGGCGATTTGTGACATTTTATCTGAATATCATTCTTGGATTTGTTGCAGGTATGTGTATCATTCACCGGGAGATTACCTGCAAAGCGGAATCGGAATATGAATTATGCAACAAAAAAACAGTGGATAGCGAGAAAAGAGGTGACGAAAAGGTTTAAATCCGGTGTACTGCTGCGGTTTTCTGCCCGATACATCCGGGAGAAGGATACGCAACCTTCTCCCACCGGTCAAGTACTTCTGAACCCTCAATAAATGCGAGATCATGACGTTTTGCATATCGGATCGCATCTTCCTTTGAGAGAGCATATCCGGAATCGTCATCAAGCATCTCACATATGGTAATGCTTGGAACAATACCAGACATATCAGCCATAGCAACCGAGAGTTCTGTCTGACCATGACGCTGGGATAAGAGGTGCTCTGCGGCGATGAGGATTGGCATATGACCAGGAGTCCGAAATTGTTCCTTAAATGATACTGGCTCTCCATTCAGAACTGCCTGTACTACTTCGGAAATGGCATGTACGGTTTTCGCCCGATCACGATCCGTAATGCCGGTAAACGTATCCCGATGATTGACCCAGAGTGAAAATGATGAATTGTTTAAGGGATCATATGGAATATCACCCAGTCGTTCAACCATGGCACAATTCCGGAGCACTTCACGGGCAAAGGGAAGTCCCAGTTTCTTTGCTGCCATGAACGGGATGGCAGTACAAATAAGACCACCTGCATCGTTTCGCATCCGGCAGATGTCACGGTGGGTGATCATATCTGAACGCATGGCAAAATCAGTCTCACGTTCACGATCATCAAAATCATACAGCAGGACTATCTCACCCTGCCTGAGTGCAGTAAATGCATCTTTTGTCATAATGTCACCTCTATTGCTACTTCATCGCCATCCTGAAGAGAGAATCTTTTTCGGAGCCCTTCAGGAGCGACAATCTCGATAAGTTCTTCCGGATAGTGGGTTCTGCCAGGTATGATGATACCACAGGGAACATCCCTGATAAAGCAGGGAAGACAGCGGACATCGCCAAAAGTCCTACCTTCAGACTCAAATCCTTGCACAATCTTCCAGTCGGCACTTGAAAGACGTTTTCTCTGGAGAGCCGCGCTTGGCAGAAGCCGTATGTTAAGTGTACCGGGAAATGGGGCAAACCCAAGTATTTCCTGAAACTGTTTGGTATAGGGACGAAGGCTCATATAGTATGCACCCTCCCCAAGCCCGGACTGGACGGTTCCATTCAGCAGCAGAGTTTTCTCCTTCCGGCCAAATAACCGGTAATAATCACAGTATTCCTTTCGAAGGGCATCTTCTCCTTCAGGGGAAATGGTCACCTGCTGCCCCTCTGTCCCAAGAACCCGGCTTATAAGATGCTGCTGCTCTAATGAACGCAGTCTTCGGGATGCGGTCTGAGGGCTGAATCCAAGTTCAGAGCCAAGACTTATCGTTTTGAGGAAAACCGGAGTATTCAGACCGCCCATGAGAGCGATCCGTTTGAGACATTCCAGATCCTCAGGGGTAACCATGATATCATATGTGAGAGCGATCCTATTAATGAGTTTCCATATATGGGGAGAATAGCATAAGTGAGATGAAATAGTAGAATCACCGGGTTCATGTCATACTCTATGGAAATCCAAATTATGTATTCTCATAATAACCAGTACTATGAAAGCTTTTTCAATCTGACAGGTATATGGTGAAATATCGTTATTCGTTTTGTATTGGGATTCAAAAGAATGATAAGCAGTTACATATAACATAATAATCTTTTCCATACCTATGCCTGAATATGATTCAAAACCAGGGATCTGCAGCAGATGTGGCTGTTGCTGTAGTTACATGGCTGACGTTTTTGGCATCATTGAGCAAACCGGACCTTTTACATATCGTATTCAGTATCTGATCACCGGAGTTCAGCAGGTTGTGACCATTGACCAGGACAAAAGGGAAATTTTTTCCACAACATCCATTCTTGATAAACGACCACTTGCCTGTCCATTCCTCCGGTTTGATGATGAAAACCTTGCCATGTGCACGGTCCATCAGACACGACCTGAACTGTGTCGAATGTATCTTTGTGATCGATGTAAAAAGGGATGATCTATTAATCAGAAGATCTTCTTCGGATAAGCCATTCCTCTACTGCCCCAATTAATGCCAGTATTGCAGGCATAATTATGATTGCACCAATTAAGGAAAAAAAGACAGCGATTACTGTCATAATCCCAAAATTCGAAATAATTGGAAATGAAGAAAGCAGCAGTGCCGAGAACCCGAAAGCGGTTACAAGCCCGGAAACCGTCACGGATGCACCAATCTTTTGCACACTATTCCGGATAGCAGAGTAGGAATCAGGACTGGTCTTTTTTTCCTCAAGATACCGTTCCATCATGAGAATCGTATACTCAGATGAGACGCCGATAGTTATCGCCCCCAGAGATGCCGTAATAAAGGTATAATCGATAGAAAATACCCACATGACTACCGCATTCCACCCGACCACACAGATGATCGGAAAGAGTGGAGCAACCGCTATAATATTCCGGTATGCAATAAGCAAGAACAGAAATATCATGATAAAGGCAAGATAAGTCATAATTGGCTTATACAGGACAATATCATCATGTGTTATTGCATTTAGCTCAAATTCCCCACTCGAATGAACAGAAAGCCCCGGTGGTGGATCCGGCCATCCGGTCTCAGACAATAAGACCTCTTTCATATTGCTCATTTCCCCTGCTGAAAGAGATATCGTTTTTATCTCCATAAGACCGGTAATATCATCTGCAACATATTTCCTTTTTTCATCGGCCGGGATCCGGGAAAGAATTGTATTCAGTGCTGTCTGTGAACGGGGAAGAGTACCATCGTTATACTTTTTAACGAGTGATGCAATACTGGAGACGCTTATAATTTTATCTGCATATACCTCAGAGATGAATTTGCCATACCGATCCATCCATCGCAGTGTTTCAAGTGATGTGATATCAGGAGCAGTAATGATTAATTCAACCGGCATCTGAGAACCAAGGGTCATTTCAATTTTGTCCTTCACTACCTTTGCAGGCATATCAGGAGGAACCATTGAATCTTCAGTGGTATCAATTGCTATCCGGTCATCAACAACCAATCCGATTCCAGCCAGCATAAGGACCAGAATTAGAAGGATTACTGGTGACTTTGCAATTTTTCCAGCAATATATGATAAAAGATGATTGTACCTGTCAAAAAGACCGGGCCCCCGTGCGGGGTCAGAAATTTTTGGTTTATAGGGCAATAAGAGCGCTAAGGCTGGAAATCCAAACAGAGTTGCTCCATATGCACAAAAGATCCCGATTATTGCGGTCTGGGTAAAACCTACCAGAATCGGAAGCGGGGTTATATATAATACAATAAACCCCATTACAGTTGCAATCATTGCATTTAAGACTGCATACCCGGTATTACAGATGGTCGTCCTGATCGCTTCATGAAGAGGCGAATTGATTAGTTCGTCATTGAGACGGGACTGAAACTGAACCGCATAATCTATGCCAAGTCCTAATAATACAGGAAATGCGCCAATGGCACCAATATTAAGATTTACCCGGAATGCTCCCAGAACGCCGAATAAATAAATAAGTCCCAACATTACAAAAAGCAGGGGAAGGAGCCGGTACCTGACCGAACTGAACAGAACCAGAAGGCCAAGGAGCATTAATGTAAATGCTCCAAGAATCATGACTACAATCTGACCAGTCATGGCATCGAGCATCTGTTCATCAAATGCATCGGTTCCACTTATCTCAATAGTCGTTCCAGGGGGAAGAACAGAAGATGAAATGACCTGGCCAATGGGTTCAAGGAGTGATGCCGGATCCCCTCTTGCCAGCACTGCTCCAAAGGTATGAACAGAATCAGGAACCAATGTTTGCTGGTATGATGCAGGGATCCGATCAAATGCCGTTTGAATTTGAGACTTTGAAGGGGGAAGAGTTCCACCATTCGCCTGCTTTATGACACTGGCAATTGTTGTTACAGACATTACTCCAGGTATCCGGGATACTTCCTCTTCAAAAACAGAGAGATCATGAAGGACATCATAGGAAAGGGGATCGGGAGTCGATATATAAAGTACAATAGTCTTTTCATCAGCGAAATTTTTCACATATGACTGATACCATATCATTGAAGGGTCTTCGTGCGTTAAATATATCGAAACCCCTGATTCCATTGAGAGATTTCCCATCGACGCAAAGGAAGCGAGAGCAAGCAAAGCCATAATAAGGAGAATCAGGGCTGGTCTTGCTATGACCTGATCGGAAACCCGATGATAAAAATGAGAGATCAGGGACATATCCGGCCTCTTTTACTGATGTTTCTCATCAAACCAACCTGCCTTCCTTTTTCAGGATACCATATCCAAGGATGAGTATCACTCCCAGGAGGATAATAAGTGATATGGGAGAGAGAAGGTATGAAAGAATACCATGAGGTGCACCATCTATCTCTATTCTCATAGGATCTGACAGTGCAACCAGACCATTTTCACCACGGTATTTCACATCGGTTAAGACGCCATAGGTTTTGACCAGGGCAGACTGATCAAGAATAAACTCATACATAACTTCTGCAGAGTCTCCAGGGTTGAGGGTTCCAAATGCTGCACTGGTAACCGGAGAGGAAACCGGTGATATCGGCACAATCTTGGCAGTTGCATCATAAGCCGGTGCATCACCAGTATTTGTATATACTACTTTGACAGCAGCCCTCCCACCAGGTTCAATAACGGGCTTTTCATAGGAAACAGAAAATTTTGGTCCGGCCGATATGGGTATTCCAATCTGCAGGGGTTCTGAAGATGCAAAAATCCCATCCTCATCTTCATACGTAATGACGAGAGTAACAGGAATATGGGCAGACTCAATCGTATCAGAAACATATGTTCCCCAAAAAACACTTCTCTTCTCCCCTGGCTTTATGGTTCCAAGATAATAACTTCCAGGGTTTGGAATCAGGGGACTGTTTTTATCAGAAATAAGTTCTGCTATTGCATTTTTTCCTGCATAATTACCAATATTTGTAATAGTTGCAGATATTCTCCCATGGTGCCCTGGAGAAATGTTTGTTACGATGAGATCAGTAACCTCTGCTCTGACAACCGGTTTTATTCTGATCGGTACTTCAAGTGTAACATTTTTGGCTGATAGTGAAAGACATTGGTGCCGGTCCCTTCCATTGCAACAGAATCCGCATACCAGGATGTTACCTGGAGAGGTAACCGGTATTTTCCTGATTTTGCATCCGCAGGAACAATTACCGGAAAGGAAACTGTAACCGGTACCGAGGGAGGGAGAATTGGAATGGTCAGCGGAGTTCCAATGACATCAATCGGGGAAGAACCGGCCTTGAGAGTGAGTTCAACTCCCATACCGACAACCGGGCTTGAAATGACCGGATCAGTCATATCAAGGATTTTTTCCGGTGTATGTGCAGTATTGAGAATCGAAAGTGTCAGAAGGCTGATATTACCCGGATAAAGAGTTGCATTGCCTACGACAGTGGCCGAATACTCAGGTTCCCCATACGGAAACGGGACTGCACTTGCCGGGAACAAAACACCAGTCCCGAATACCCATATGAGCAGTCCAAGGATGAATAATCTCTTATTCCGAAGAGAAATAAGAGGATAGTATCGTAATGCACATTTATTACTCATACTGCACCGTCATGACTGCTGCTTTCGACGGTAATACATAAATCCTCCACCACAGATCAGGACGAGAATAATAATCATGATTCCTATTGGGTCAATACCAGAATCGGTCACATTAACCGGAACTTTTAACGGATCTGATACATATTCAGTATTTTTTTCATCCATGTACCTGATTACCGAATCAAGTGCATATTGTTTTGCGGTTGAACCCTCATTCACCTTCAGTTTAAATTTCGCAATTCCCGTCTCTCCAGGAGCAAGATTACCAAGATATGATTGATCATCTTCACTCGTAAACGGATCTACAATATTGATCCCGGCCTGGGCATTATAGACAGTCCTCACTCCGGTATTTTTATACTCTACTGTGATCTCTCCTTTCCCTCCTGAAGCAATCGAATTCGGGTTACTTACAATGGTAAAACTGATCTTGGGTTTAAATCCGACACTTACATCCTTTTTGGCCGAAGCTGCCAAAATACCTTGATAATCAGTATATTCTGCCCACAACTTCAAGGGATATTGAATGTCCGGATTTGCATCTGATGATACTGACACTTTATAAGAAATGGTGGTGGATGACCCTTTTGGAAAATCTCCAATATACACACTGTTATGATATGGAATAACCGGACTGTTTCCGACCGGTTCGATTAGAATAATCGTATCCTTTCCATCATCAGAGCCGGTATTTGTGATTGTAATGGTAATATTTCCTTCTCCACCAACAGTAAGATCACCGGTTTTCACCTCTGATATTTCCAACCGAACAGCCGGACGGATTCTCACTGGCAGATATACTCTTTTTTCTTCATCTTTAAATGAATAAGAAATTTCATCCTTACCAGTCTGTGTCGCCATGTCCATATACCGGTACCTGAGGAGAACGGGGATTTGATATGTTCCGGCACGGGCAGAATCCGGAACGGTAATCGAAAATGTCGCCTTACCAACTGAACCGGATGGCAGGTCACCGATGATTTGTGGATCTGATGAAACAACAATGGGCGATTCCCCAGGCTCAAGGAATGCAGAAAGTGAAAGAGCTGTTGTTGGAATATAGTCCGGAGTGATGGAGCCTTCATCAATAAATTTCATGGAAACGCGGCCGGAGTTTGTAA
>Ga0116166_1004513_pt1 | contig 10207 bp, 11 predicted proteins | sample AD_JPNMR2_MetaG_FD_89884 | JGI IMG/M metagenome (GOLD analysis project Ga0116166, IMG submission 89884) | Active sludge microbial communities of municipal wastewater-treating anaerobic digesters from Japan - AD_JPNMR2_MetaG | ecosystem: Engineered > Bioreactor > Anaerobic > Digestate | place...
CTGCGCCCCGGCACAAAGAGGTCAAGAGCGGCTTCGTGCGTCCGCACGCACCGCCTTGGGGACTGGCCACCAATCTGCGGGGGGAGTGAACGGTTACCGCTCAATGTTGCCAGCGCTTCAACTGGGCGATCCATGCCTGGTGTCCGATGAGCAATCATTACCACTTGGTGATCGAAACGGTCGAGGCCAACCTGTCGGCCGGCATGCGCCAGTTGAATGGCGTTTACACGCAAACGCACAACCCCGTCACGGACGTATCGGCCGTGTGTTTCAGGGCCGCTACAAGGGTATCCTGGTAGAGCAGGATAGCTACTTGCTCGAACTGCAGCGCTATGTCGTGCTCAATCCCGTGCGTGCGCATATGGTCAAGCGCGTCGAAGATTGGACGTGGATTTCGTACCATGCGATGATCGGAAACCAACCCGCCCCGACGTGGCTCAATAGCGAATGGGCGCTCAGCCAATTTGGGGCGACCCGCGCGCGACAGCGCGAGCGCTACGCCGAGTTCATGCGACAGGGCATTGAGGGTGCCGGCGTGTGGCAGGACCTCAAAGGACAGGGTGGCCTCGAATATGAAGTGCAACACCTGCCGGGAGGTAATGTGTTGCACTTCATATTTGAGGCCACCGTGGATAAGCGCAGCGCATCCACCTCCCCACCCGGAAAGTCGCCTCATAACGCCCGCGAGATAATTCCAATGTAAAGCATTGTTTTGTAGGGAAGGAATCTTCAAACCCATTCTGATCACCCGTTTCGTGCAAGGGCACAGCGAAGACCGTGAAATTGCGTCGGAATGCATGCATTCATCACTTCTGCGATCGCCCTGACGGTCGAGTTCGGCGTGCTCAGCGATTGAGCAGGGCGGTTATAATGGCAAGTTTGCGGTGGTGTTGAACGGTTGTATGGCTATGCGAATCCTGCTCTGTAACGATGATGGCTATTTCGCCCCAGGGATCGATCATCTGGCGCGTGCGCTGTCCACGGTGGCAGAGATTACCGTCGTCGCCCCCGAGCGCGACCGCAGCGGCGCCAGCAATTCGCTGACGCTCGACCGGCCGCTGTCCTTGAAGCGGGCGGCCAACGGTTTTTATTACGTCAATGGCACACCGACCGACTGCGTACATCTGGCAGTCACCGGCATGCTCGACTGTTTACCGGATATGGTCGTTTCGGGGATCAACATGGGCGCCAACATGGGCGATGACACCATTTATTCCGGGACTGTCGCCGCGGCGACCGAAGGCTTTCTGCTGGGCGTTCCATCCATCGCCATCTCCTTGTGCACCCGGCACAGCGAGGATTTCGCCTGCGCCGCGAAAGTGGCGCGCGAAGTGGTCTGCCTGATGCAGGAACAACGACCGGCACAGCCGATGTTGCTCAACGTCAATGTGCCCGACGTGCCCTACGAACAATTGCGCGGTTTTGCCGTCACCCGCCTCGGAAAACGACACAAGGCCGAACCGGTGGTGCGCACGTTATCGCCGCGCAACGAGACTGTTTACTGGGTCGGCGCCGCCGGCGAGGCGGCGGACGCCGGCGAAGGGACCGACTTTTACGCCGTGCAGCAGCAGCAGGTGTCGCTGACGCCGCTGCAGATCGACCTGACGCATAACGATCAACTGGCACTCGTACGCGGATGGCTGCGGCAATGAACCCCTCGTTTGCTGGCGCCGGCATGACCTCGTCACGGACGCGCGGACGGATGATCGAGCGGCTGCGCGAAAAGGGCATCGTCGACGAGCGAGTCCTGGCGGCAATCGCCGCGGTTCCCCGGCACGTTTTCGTCGAAGAAGCGTTGGCTTCGCGGGCGTACGAAGATACCGCCTTGCCGCTCGGCTTCGCGCAGACCATTTCGCAGCCCTATGTCGTGGCGCGGATGATCGAGGTGCTGCACGACGGCCGCCAGCTCGGCAAAACGCTGGAGATCGGTGCCGGCTGCGGCTACCAGGCAGCGGTACTGGCCCAGCTGACCAACGAGGTTTACGCCATCGAAAGGATCGCCGCGCTGCTCGCCAAGGCGAAGACCAATCTGCGCACGATCAAACAATTCACCGTGCGGCTGCAACATGGCGACGGACAACTGGGCCTGCCGCAAGCCGCGCCATTCGACACGATCATCGTCGCCGCTGCGGCAACCCGGGTGCCGACAGCACTTTTGCAGCAGCTCGCCATCGGTGGCAGAATGGTTTTGCCATTAGGAAGCACAACGCAACAATTGACGCTGATCGAACATCGGGCCGAAGGGTTGGTCGAAACCCGACTCGATGCCGTTCGATTTGTGCCGTTACTCTCCGGGATCTCATGAAACGTCTTCTTTCTTCCCTAGTCCAGCCGCTGACAAGCGCACTGTTCGTTGCGCTGGTCCTGGCCGGATGCGTCAGCCAGTCGCCGTCGCCGGTCGAACGTGGCGTGGGCAGCAGCAAAGGCGCTTCGACCATCCCGGATGGCTACACCGTCAAGAAAGGCGATACGCTTTATTCGATCGCCCTCGATCACGGTCTCGACTATCGGGATCTGATCCACTGGAACAACATCGAAAATCCGAACCGGATCCTCGTCGGCCAGGTGCTGCGCACGCGCGCGCCGGGAAGCAGCGTCGGCAGTACCAGCAGCGGCGCGGTGGTGGTCAAGCCGATCAGCAGCGGCGCGATTGAAGAGAAGCCGCTTGCTACGACCATCGACACCTTGAAACGCGAACCGAAAGCGGGCAAGGAGCCCTACTCCGAACAGGCGCTGCTCCGTGCGCAGCAAAAGCCGGTCGAACCGACGGCCGTCGTCGCCAAACCAGCCGTGAAACCGGAAAGCAAACCGGAAGCAAAATCCGACAGTAAACCCGAGAGTAAAGCGGAGCCCAGCGCTGAGGAGAAAGCCGGCGAGGTATCGGGCAATGAAGAAATCGCCTGGATCTGGCCGGCCGGCGGCAAGCTGCTCGCCACTTTCAGCGAAGGTGGCAACAAAGGCATCGACATCGGCGGGCGCGCCGGTGAAGCGGTTGTGGCGGCCAGCGCTGGCAAGGTCGTCTATAGTGGCAGCGGTTTGCGTGGCTATGGCAAACTGGTGATCGTCAAACACAATAACAATTTCCTGACCGCTTACGCACATAACCAGAACATCCTGGTCAAGGAGGGACAGATGGTCAACAAAGGGCAAAAGATCGCCGAAATGGGCAACACGGACACCGATCAGGTGAAGCTGCATTTCGAAGTCCGTCGGCAAGGCAAGCCGGTCGATCCGCTCAAATTCCTGCCACAACGTTAAGCTCATGGCCAGCGATTTCGAAACGGAACACGGATCACTGGACGGCGCGAACGAGGATGCCGATTTCCCGCTCGACGAACCGGCAGGCGAAGCAGACGGCGAGGAGGCGTCGGCGACGCCGGAAGGCGAACTGCTCAACGACGTCACCCAGTACTATCTGAACGAGATCGGTGCCAAACCCCTCTTCTCGGCCAGCGAAGAGGCGGCCTGGGCGCGTCGGGCGCGATCCGGCGAATTTCTCGCCCGGCAGAAAATGATCGAGCACAATCTGCGTCTGGTGGTGAATATCGCCAAGCATTACCTCAATCGCGGCATTCCGCTGCTCGATCTGATCGAAGAAGGCAATCTCGGCCTGATTCACGCCATCGAAAAATACGACCCCGAACGCGGTTTCCGCTTTTCGACTTACGCCACCTGGTGGATTCGGCAAGGGATCGAACGGGCGATCATGAACCAGTCGCGCACCATCCGGCTGCCGGTGCATGTGGTCAAGGAAATCAATCTGGTGCTGCGTGCCGTCCGTCACCTGGAATCGTCCAATGGACGCGAGGTGTGTGCCGAACAGGTGGCCAATCTGATCGACCGCCCGGTCGAAGAAGTGCGCCGGATGATGACCCTCAACGAGCGCATCACCTCGATCGACGCGCCGCTGCAAGTCGACCCAACACGCACCATCGCCGATGTGCTCGCCGACGAGGAACTGCCAGACCCCGACGAGAGTCTGCAGGCAGCCGAAACCGACAAGCTGCTCAAGAAATGGGTCGGCCAACTGGCTGAGAAACAGCAGCAGGTTCTGCAGCGCCGCTATGGGCTCGAAGGCGCCGAAGCGAGCACCCTCGAAGAAATCGCCTCTGACCTCAACCTCACCCGGGAGCGTGTCCGCCAGATCCAGATCGAAGCCCTCGATCAGCTACGGCGGATCATCCGTCGTGGTGGCGTCACCCGCGAGCATCTGTTTTAAATAAACGGTAATAAATCGCTATGCCGGACATAGCGCTCGGCGTGCCGCCAGCGAGACGCGCACTCTTTCACAGTCCGCAGGCAATTGAGCAGACGCAGATCGACGCCGAAATTGGGCAGCCAGGCACGGCGGTCAGCGGAAGGACGTTGACGATGTGCTGTCGGCCACTTTGTGACCGGTCAGCCGGTCGTCCATTTCGGCAAGATGAGCGGCGAGACCGTTGCCGGATTGTTCGATAGCCAGCAGCAGGTTTTTCTCGAGTCGTTCGAGCCGGTGCAGCGTCGCTGCACCGGACGATCCGGAAGCGGGAGTGGCTGGGCCGAGTTTGCGGAATTCTTCGCCGATGAACTGGCGCAATTCAGTGAATCGCGAGGCTTCGGCTTTGTCGGCAAGCTCGCGGTTGGCGGTCAGTTCCTGCGCGTTCCGTCGTGCTTCGAACAAGGCCGTCGCCTGTACGAAGACGACGAAAATCAGGAAGAAGGTCGTCAGGCCGGCGATGATGCCGAGCATCACCAGACCGAGTGGCGCCTCCACTTCGCTGAGGCCGAGAGAGAGTTTGCTCGGTACGTTGAACGCCGGCCAGTTCAGCGCCGCGAAGGCAGCGATCAGGCCGAGAATCAGCAACAGCAGAATGGTGCGGAATTTCATCTGCGGCAACTCCTTGGACGGTAAGCAATTCCGAAAGTCGTCAACTTACCACGTGGCAGGCCGCGTCGTGCGGGCTAGACGACGGCACCAAGGTTGTGCGCAAGTCGCCCGGAGCGCGTCCAAGCCAGAGCCTTCGCTTCGCTGCCGGCAATCGCCGTCCCACACCGTCTCAGGGCAGCTCGGCCGCCGGCATGCGTGCCAGGATGATCGCCGTTTTGCGGGCCAGCCCCGGCGCGTTGCGTTGCCGGTCGTAGAGTCGGGGATTGGGAACCATGCCGGCCAGACGCGCGGCTTGCGACGCGGAAAGATGCGCGGCCGAGACGCCGTAGTAATGCCGCGCCGCCGCTTCGGCACCGAAAACGCCATTGCCCCATTCGATGACGTTCAGGTAGACCTCGAAAATGCGCTCCTTGTCCCAGCAGATCTCGAGCATCAGCGTCACCACCGCTTCCTGCGCTTTACGCCACGGCGTTTTCGACGGCGTCAGGAAAAGATTTTTCGCCAGTTGCTGTGAGATCGTCGATCCGCCGGCGACGAAGCGGCCCTTTTTCTGATTCTTCTCGATCGCCTGCTGGATCCCTTGCCAGTCGAAACCGTCGTGATCGACGAAACGGGCGTCTTCGGCGGCGATGATCGCCCGCTTGAGCTGGTCGGAGATGCGCCCGTAATCCAGCCATACCCTCTGCAACTCGGCGTGCGGATTGGTCTGCCGCATTTCGTCGAGACGCAGACTCATGAAACTGGTCTGCCGGGGATTGACCCATTTCCAGCACACCACCCAGGCGAACAACCAGCACTGGTAGAGCAGCAGGACGGCGAGCAGGATGAAAAACAGGCGGCGGATGCCCTGCGCGATGCTCATTTGCCGCTGGCCGGCGGTGTACCGGTGGCGCGCAGGCGGGCGATCAGTTCTTGCGTCGATGGACGCACGCCACGCCAGAGGCGGAACGATTCGGCGGCCTGTTCGACGAGCATGCCGAGTCCGTCGCTGCCGCGCGCGGCGCCGTTTTGCCGGGCGAATGCCAGAAAAGGCGTTTCGCCGCGGCCGTACATCATGTCGTAAGCCAAACTGTCGGCCGCAAAGATGGCGGCGGGCAAGGGCGGCAGTTCGCCGGTCAGACTGGCGGCGGTGGCGTTGATCACCAGATCGAAGCGCTGCCCGGCCAGATCGGCATAGGCGACGCCACTGACCGCTCCGTCGGCGGCAAAAAGCTCGGCCAGTCGTTGCGCTTTAGCCGGCGTGCGGTTGGCGATCGTCAGCCGCTCTGGCGTGCTGGCCAGCAACGGTGCGACGACCCCGCGCGCCGCGCCGCCGGCGCCGAGCAGGAGAATGCGTTTACCGGCGAGCGGCTGGCCCAGATTGCGGCTCAGATCACGCCACAGCCCTTCGCCGTCGGTGTTGTCGCCGACGATGTCACCGACATCGAAAGTCAGGGTGTTGACCGCGCCGGCGATCCGCGCCCGCTCGCTGAGCCGCGTCGCCAGCCGAAAAGCTTCCTCTTTGAACGGTACGGTGACGTTAGCGCCACGGCCACCGGCGGCGATGAATCCGGCGATCGCTGCCGCGAAGCCGTCGAGCGGCGCAAGGATTGCCGTATAGCGCAGGTCCTGCGCGCATTGCGTGGCGAAAGCGGCATGAATCTGCGGCGATTTGCTGTGCGCGATCGGGTTGCCGAAGACGGCGTACTGGTCGCGCATCACTTGGTGGCGACGCTGTCGCGCTGGGTGAAGGTCAGTGTGCGCACGAAAACGATGATGTCGCCGGTCTCCTGGCGCATGGCCGGCGGGAAGGCGCCGTAGGGCGCCCCCATGCGCACGATGCGCCGCGCTGCGTCGTCGAGGATCTTGTGGCCCGATGATTCATTGATTTCGACATTTTCCAGGCTGCCGTCTTTGCGGATGCTGATGGTCATAATCAGCTTACCGTACAGTTTGCCGCGCGCTTCGCTCGGATAGTTGAGCGTGCCGATGCGTTCGACCTTCGCTCGCCAGTCCTCGATGTACTGCGCATGACTGACCGCACTGGCGCGCGTACCGATAAAGGTTTTGCGTGGCCGTTTGTTGTACTCGTCGATCTCCTTGGCGATTTCGCCCTGCTGGCGGATCATGGCCAGCGATGAATCCGCCAGATCGATGCCGGATGTCGAGGGTTGCGCCGTTTCCGGCTGGATTTCCTTGTTCTCGCTCGGCACGACGCGCTGCTTGCTGCGCGATTGCGTCGCCAGATGTTGTTGCCGCGCTTCGAGTTCCTGCACGCGTTTACGCGATCGATCGAGTTCATCGCCCGGTTGCTGTTTGGGCGCGGCGGGCAAGGGGGTCTTGGCACGCCGGTTTTCTTCGGAATTGCCGCCGCCGTCTATGTCCGCCTGCGCCTGCGCCTGCGCATCCGCCGGTTTGGTCGCCGAGCGGCTATTGACCAGGATGATGTCCAGCGCATGGTCGCGAAAAGCCTTGCTGGCCTCGGGAAAGCGGAAATGCAGGCTCAACAGCAAACCATGTACCGCCACGGACAGCAGGATCGCCGGCCAGAGAAAGGTGCTGCCGAAATTGACGACGGGCCGAGCGTTTTCTCCCTCTTTCACTTCAATCGCTTGCCTCTCGAGTTACGTTGTCACACGGATTAACACTGATATTTTAGTTTCGATCACCATGCAGAATCAAAGTCTTGTCTGCACGAATCACCGCCAGGCCCGCGCGTAAACGATGTGGACGGATTGCCGGGTCGTCGGACGATTTTCATGGCGCCCCGCCTGCCGCGGCACTTTCGTCGTCGCCCACGGGCGGCACATCGTCGGCCAAGGTCTCGAGATGGCGACAACTCAGTTCGAGCGTCAGATAGTCGATCGCTTCGATACCCAGGCGCACGCGCTGCCCGGGTTTCAGATCGGGCAGGGAGGAGACTTTCTGCAGCAGCGGCAGACCGTCGAGGCGCAGCAGATTGTCGCGCACGAGCGTCGCGTCGATGCTCTGCCGCCCCTCCTGGCGCAGCCAGCGCAGACACCAGTAGCGCTCCATGTTGCGCTGAAAATCGGCGTAGGCGGCGTAGGTCAGCTCGAAATCGCGCATCGCCGCAAAGAGGATTTCCGAACGGTTGGCGAACGGCGGCGATTCACCGCGCAGCGCGGCGAGCAGTTGCCACTGATTGAGCAGGTCGACGTAGCGGCGCAAGGGTGACGACGACCAGGCATATTGCTTGACGCCCAGCCCCTCGTGCGCCTGCGGCGCCGTGCTCATGCGCACCTTGCCGCCGGTCTGCACGCGATAGATCGCTGCGACGCCCTTTTCGGCGAGCAAGCCGCCCCAGGTACTGTTGGCGACGATCATCATTTCGGCGACCAGCTTGTCGAGCGGGCTGCCGCGCGGCCGCAAGGCGATGTGCACCCGGCAGGCATCCGGGTCGTTCAGATCGCCGTCGATGTGAAAGTTGTAATCGAGCAGGCCCGGCAAGGCCGACGGCTTGCCGCGGTGACCTTCGCAGGCGTTGGCCAGTTGCCAGAGGGTGAGCAACTCGTCGCGGAAAGCGAAATCGCGCAACCCGGCGGCAATCGTCTGCTCGTTGAACAGCGGTTCGAGATCGTGATGGCGCAGATTGGCGACCACCGGCACGATTTCGACGCGCGTTTCGTGGCTGACGATTTCCAGATCGGGCGTTACGCTCAGGTATAACGATATAGCGGGGCAATCGCGGCCGCCGGCGAGCGTGAAGCGATCGACCACCGCTTCCGGCAACATGGTGATCTTGTCGCCGGGCAGATAGACCGTCGACAGGCGTTGGCGGGCGATCAGATCGACCGGCGAACCGGGGGCGACGGCCAGCGCCGGCGCTGCGATATGGATGCCGACCCGCCAGCCGATGCCTGGCAAGGTCTGCAGGGAAAAAGCGTCGTCGATTTCGGTCGTCGCCGCGTCGTCGATCGAAAAGGCTTGTACCGGCGCGCGCGGCAGATCGTCGGCCAGCACGAGCGGCGGCGTCGATGGAAACGCCGTCCCGTGGGCGAACTGCTCGCAGAGAAAACGCTGCACGTGAAACGCGTACGGCGACGGAATGGCACCGCACCTGGCGAGCAACTGCACCGCCGTCAAACCGGTCTGCTGACACGCCGCTTCCAAGGCCTTGGTCTCGCCGCGATTGCGGTCGGGTTTGTGCAGCAACGACTCGAGCAGCGGCACGAACTCGGCCGGCAAGGTGAATGCCTTCAACTTGTCGACCATGCGTTCGATGGCCAGCGCCTGCAAGCGCTTCTTCTCGAGACCGGCCAGCGCCGCCTGCAGGATGGCGGCCGGTGCCTTGCGGTAGCGGCCCTTGCCTTTGCGATGGAAGTACATCGGCGCGGCGTGCAAGGCGAGCAGCAGACTGGTCGCCTCGACGGCGTTCGCCGGGTGGCCGACGTAATCGTCGGCGATCTCGGAAAACGAGAAATCGTCGTCGCCGAGGCATTCCCAGAGGAAATCGGGCTCGATGGCTGCCGCCAGCACTTCGGCCTGTTCGAGCAGCATGCTCGGCGACGGATCGCCGAAACGCAGCAAGACGTTCGCCGCCTTGATCTTGCTGCGCTTGCCGGAGGCCGTTTCGACCTGCAGCGAACTGTCGTTGTCGCTGACGATCGTCGCGACGCGAAAGGCGCCGTCCTCTTCGAATAACAGATGCATCGCGGCGACTATAAGCGGCAGAAATCGACGATCTGCGGCAGCACGGACGCGAAACTGGCGAAGCTGTGATCGCCACCGTGCACGATCGTCTGCCGGCAGCCGGCGAAGCGCGTGACGGCCAGCCGATAGTCGAGCACCTCGTCGCCGCTTTCGACCAGCAGCAGATAGCGCGACGGCGTCACCGCCAGCGGCGACAGCGCACGCAACTGTTCGGCGTGTTCGGCGGTGAAGGTGAATTTTTCGCCGCTATGGAAATTGGCGTGTTCGCCGACCAGGCCGGCGAGCAGCGCGGGCGCCTGCACGGCCGGGTTGATCAGCACGGCGCGCAGATCGTATTTCTCGGCCAGCCAACTGGCGTAATAGCCGCCGAGCGAACTGCCGACCAGCGTCAACGGCCGTTCGGCGCGCTGCAGCAAATCCTCGACGTCTTCGATCGCCTGCTGCGGCACCGGCGACAAGGTCGGGCAGAGAAAGCGATCGCCGAGGCCGAGCGACGCGAGATGCTCGGCGAGCAGGCGCGCCTTCCACGACGCCGGCGACGAACAGAAGCCGTGCAGATAAACGATGCCCGCCTGAGCCATCAGCCCGCCGTCCACGAAACCCAGCCGAAATGCCAGGTGGCCAGCACCACGAGGCCGAAAGCGATGCGATACCAGGCGAACAAGGAAAAATCGTGCGTGCTGATGAAGC
>Ga0116166_1004531_pt1 | contig 10182 bp, 11 predicted proteins | sample AD_JPNMR2_MetaG_FD_89884 | JGI IMG/M metagenome (GOLD analysis project Ga0116166, IMG submission 89884) | Active sludge microbial communities of municipal wastewater-treating anaerobic digesters from Japan - AD_JPNMR2_MetaG | ecosystem: Engineered > Bioreactor > Anaerobic > Digestate | place...
GGTGAGGATGCGGTTGTGGATGCCGCCGGCCACTTGCTCTTGCGCTGGCCAGACGCATTCAGCGGCTATGGGCTCACGCCCAAGAACATCTTGGACGAGCTCTCCGGGCGGGAATGGCTATGGATCGATCCGATGGCGCCGCTCAAGAAAGTGCTCGACGGGCAGTTGGGAAGTGGGGCGGCGAAGGTCATTCGGCTGGAACAGGATATCAGCGATGCCCTGATTCGGGCGATGGGAGATATCTCGGGCGACAGCACGGCTGCGGCCGACACGCGAACGGAATCCGCGCCACAGTCAAGCCATCAGGACTCGACGCTCGCTTCTGTGGAGGCGGACCGTGAATTGAAACAACCGGCCGAAGCGCCCAAGCGCGCCAAGCGGACTCGAAAACCCAAGGCCGAGGGCGCCGATCCGCGACCGCCTGCCACGAAAGAGGCTGGCGCAGGGCAACAGCTGTTGGGCCTCGACCCGGAGGGTGCGACTGGCTCGGCGTCGGAAACCTCGGGGGAACGGCGACAGCCAGCGCTGGAGGATGTGCTTCATGTGCTCACGGCTCTTCCTGTGCCTTCCGGGGCAGATGGATGGTGCGCCATCCCGAAGCGGGAAGCCATCGCCGCATGCAGAAAGCACGGGGTGATGCTGACCCACGGGCGTCTTGCCGATCTCGCACAGCAGGGCACCAGCCAGCTCGTTTTGGACGGAGTCATCCTCAGATATCGCGCCTGAACGTGAAACGCTGCAAAAGTGTTTGCTTTTCACCCTCGGCAGGGGAGGGGGTGCGTGCAAGGATTTGCAGATGGTTTTGCGATCCGCCGTCTCCATCTGCTTGTGTCTGCTCGCCATCGGCGTCCATGCCGAGGATCTGGGTGCTATCGGCCCAACCTACGAAATTGCCGAGCGCGACCTGATCGAGGTCATCAAGGACAGGTTTCGTCGCATGGAGGCGACGGGCGAGCTGGCGAGGCTGAACGAGCAATACAAGCGCCGCGTCATCGAGGAGGTTGAGAAGCCCAGGCCCGTTCCGGGCATCAAGCCGACAGAGACCGCCAGGACCTTCTACATTGATCCCACCTTCACGCTCGACCGCAATGTGGTCGATGAACAGGGGAGCATCCTGTACCCGGCAGGCAAAAAGGTCAATCCATTCGACTACGACCGAATGAGCAAGACGCTGCTCTTCTTCAATGCCCGATCGAAGGAACAGGTAGCGTTCGCCAAGCGGTTCATGACTGAATCGAAGATGCCTGTGAAGCCCATCCTGGTCGCCGGCGAGCCGCTCAAACTCATGCGCGAGTGGAAGCGGGAGGTGTTCTATGACCAGGGTGGGGCGCTTTCCAGGCGATTTTCCATCACCCAGTCCCCCGCCGTAGTTTCACAGGAAGGAAGAAGGATTCGTGTCGATGAAATCCGCCCGTAGCCTGTTTCTCGGCATTCTCGTTCTGCTGTCTTCAATGCCAGCGATGGCCGCGACCTGCAAGGGCAAGTTCGCCAATCCGATCACGGACATCTGCTGGTCGTGCATCTTCCCGCTGCGCATCGCCGGCGTGACGCTTGCCTCTCTGAGCCAGGAGGATACGCCGAATCCGGGAGGCAACCCGGCTTGCTACTGCGGTAATCCGCCCAAGCTCGGCATGAAGGTCAGCTTCTGGGAGCCGGTGCGCCGGGTTGATGTGGTACGTGAACCATTCTGCATGGTCAGCCTGGGCGGGGTGAAGATGGACACCGGATTCGACGCTCCGGTGGCTTCACGGACTACAAGAGAAGCCCAAGACCGGTCTTCGTTCTATCAGGTCCATTGGTATATCGATCCGATCATCTTCTACCTGCAAGCCATTCTAGACAATGGCTGTCTTGAAAATACCGGTTTCGACGTGGCCTACCTGACCGAACTCGATCCGCTTTGGAAAGACGACGAACTGACCAGGATTCTGAATCCGGAAGTCTATCTGTTTGGCAATCTGCCAGCGCGCGCCGCTTGCGCAGCAGACTGTGTTACGGCCACGGCAGGATTTCCGAACAACACCTTCTTCTGGTGTGCCGGGTGCCAAGGAAGCCTGTACCCATTGAATGGCAACGTGCAAGCCCATGTGGGCGGCGTTCAAGCATCCAGCCTGGAGGTCTACCGGATCATTGCCAAGATGCACCGTGAAGGTTTGATGTGGGCCGCATCTGGAGAGGATGGGTTGTGCGGCTACTACCCACAGCCCGTGATGGATAAGACCAACTACAAGTATCACATGCTCTACCCGATCCCACAGACGAAGAAGATTGCGGGGAAATGCTGCCAGCCACTCGGGCGCTCGACGATACTGTGGGGCGCAGGACGCGAGTTTCCCTTCGAGGGCGAAGACTTCGCCTATCAGATATTCCGCAAGCGCAACTGCTGTCAAGGCGCTGTAGGCATGGGAAATTGACTGTGGCCTTACGCAATTCTCTTCTCACCTCCCTCTTGTTCCTGTCGCTGGTGTCGGGCATGGCGCTGGCGCAGGAACCTTCTTTTACATCCGGGAGGCCTGACAGCTTTCGTATGCCAACCGATGAGGAAATGGCGAGAGCACGGACGAAGGTGCAAGAAGCGATCAATCGTCTGCCTGATTCAGGAAGCATCAAGCAGCAATACGGGACGGCTGAAATGCCAAAGGTCGAAGCCATGCCGAAGCCCGCCGCACCTGCCCCTGACATTGCGAGTATCGCCGAAAAGTACAAACACATCGGGCAGTCTCCTGTCCAGCAGAACCGTCCGCCGGATCTGCTGGTCATGGTGTCCCTCTCGATGCCCAAGGAAGCCCTTGAGCGCATCGTGCAGCAGGCGGAGCGAGCGGGAGCAACGCTCGTTTTTCGCGGCATCAAGGGGGATTCGATGAAGAAGATGGGCGAGGAAGTGCAGAAGATTATCGGCAACAGGAACGTCTCCGTTGCCATTCATCCTCCAGCCTTCCAGCAATTCAGCGTTACGAGAGTTCCTGCGGTTGTCATCGCGCAGGCAGAGGCCAGAAACGTGCTCGACAACGGCTGCTCGAAGCCGGAGACCTTCGTGAAGGTATCAGGGGACGTTTCTCTCGATTACGCGCTCGACTACATCGAGCGCAAGAGCCCTGCTTGGGCGGCTGTGGCAAGGCATTTCCGCAGCAAGATCGTCAGGGGGATCAACTGATGCGTGCAGTGGCGATTCTGATGCTGTTCTGGGCCGGTGCCGCCCTCGCCGACCAGAACGGCGCATTTCAGGATGGCAAGAGCCTGGGCAGTTCGGTCAACCAGAGTGCGTTTTCCGGGATCAATAGTGGGGCTGCATCCGACAAAATCCCGAGCTATGGCACGAACCCATCGGAAACACAATTCTTTCAAGGCGGGCAGGGGCAATTGTCCGGGCCTGGGGTGGCGAAGATGCAGAACTGCGCGACAGCAACGCCTGACCCGGACCCCATCAAGCGTCAGGAGTGCGAGGCTGTGAATTTTCTGGCGCGAAACCCGCAGATCAGGCCGCAATTCAACATCACCAAGAACGATCCGATGATCCTTGCGGCAAAACACGCCAGGAACAACGCGGAAAGTATGTTCCAGTCGTTCGGTATGGGCGGCACGGGCAGCAGCACACAATGCACGACGAAGACCGAAACGACCCCAGCGCAGTACACCACCGAAACGTGTTCGTCCTTCAAGGAAGTCGGGGAGCAGCAATGCACGATGGGGCGGGTCATCAACATCGATGCGGATGCGAACTTCCAGTGTGAGCAAACGGTAAATGCGTACGAAACGCTGAAGTGCCGGCGTAGCTCGAATATCACGTGTACGGGTGGTGGGGATGGATGTGACCAGGGTGGCATCGTACCCAATAGTTGGGCAGGAGACATGGCTACGTCGTGGCTTCCGGACGGCGCTGGCAACTACATCCTGCAGTTTGGCACGATTGCAGACAACTACTGGTGCGGATGGGGGTTGGTGCAGAATCGCACACTTACCTTCACCATCCAGGACGTGGATCTGATCACCCGTTTCGCCTTGACCCGCGCCGCGTTTGACGACTGGCTGATGGTCAAGGTGAACGGTGCCACCGTTTATGTTGGCCCTTACGGCGGGGATCGGCTTGATGTTGTTCAGAGATGCGTTTGGATAGATCCGGCAACAGGGACGTGCTACTTAAACGACACTGTTGTTCAGTATTGCGAGACCTGCTTTGGCTCGCCCGAGCTATCCACGAGCTGGAACTTCGGCCTAAACATCGACCTGCGACCGTATCTCAGGAACGGTACCAATACGATTTTCATGCGCGTTATCGTCGCTGGCTGCGGCGAGGGTGCGATCCAGATGACTACGCGGCAAAGGTGCCCACTCCAGTGCAGCGGTTCGACGCGAAACGATTGCGCTGCGCTTGAAGCGAGGTCCCAATGATGTACCGCGTCGCTACCGTTATCTTCGTTTTTTTTGTATTGAGCGACTTTGCATTTGCGGGTGATTGTCGAAGAACAGGCTCCATATGCGTCGATTCGACACCCTGCAAGACAGTTTCTGGGCAGCAGGTATGCCTGTCCCAGTTTGGATTGTCATGTTGGGAGTACGAGGACACCTATACTTGTATCAAACCGAATGCTGTCAATTACTGCCAGCCTTTCGTCAATGCGCAACCGCAATGCTGGCAGACCGGATCTCAGTGCAGCCAGATGGACACACTGTTCAATAGTGGCTGTATGAAATATCTGCAAACCTGGCGCTGCAACGATCCATCGATCCCGACGCCGGCGAACACGATCAGGCTCGATGATACGTACACCCTGGTCTCCAGCAACTACGACACGTCGCAATGCCAGAGCCTGAGCGGCAACCCCAACTGCCAGATCGCGGAAAGCCGGTGCATTCAAACGACGCCGGATAGTTCTCTCCCTCCTGGCATCGATCCTGCCCAAGTCGCCCCGGACGGGTGTTACAAAAAACAGGAAACATACGCTTGCTTCACGGGGAGGACGGATACCTCGGAGTGCGATGGCTACGCATCGAACCCGAACTGCACGCTCCAATCCTCCCGGTGCGATCCGGCGGACATGGTGAACGGGCAATGCACGTTCGAGACGAAAACCTACAAGTGCATGTCCGCGCCACCGAAGACTAGCACGGTCACGGACTGCTCCGGCCAACTTTTCTGTCAGGACGGGAAGTGCTTCGACAAGGGATATGAAAACGATCCCGATTTCGCCCGCTCGATGGCTCTCATGGAGGCAGCGAGGGAAGCCGGCACCTACATGGACCCGAACTCGATGGAGATATTCAAGGGCTTCGACTCACGATGCAAGATCAAGCTATTCGGCCTGGCCAACTGCTGCAAGAAGAGTGGAGGCGGCGCAGGAATGAGTAATGCCTCAATGGCGCTAAATGCGGGGATGCAGGCTGGCAAATTATTTGGTTCGCCGTATATGTACGACGCCATGTTTGCATCAGATATACCGTGGCTTGTCGAAAAGGCCGTAGATGCATGGAGTGCGACCGCCTGGACATCGACTACCAGTTTCTATGGCCTCCAGTTCTCTTTCTCAACGACTGCAGGGTTGCAATTCGTAGGCTTCGATCCGTATTCATTCGCGATACAGGTAGGCATCATGATCGCGCAAGAGATGCTTTCCTGTGAGCAGCAGGAACAAATCCTCGCCATGCGACGCGGGCAGAATCTCTGCCATGAGGTGGGCACTTATTGCTCAAAGAAACTACCAATCGTTAAAATTTGTATTGAAAAGACCAAGTCATATTGCTGCTACAACAGCCGCCTCGCCCGGATCATCAACGAGCAAGGCAGGGCGCAGATCGGCAAGAGCTGGGGTAGCCCGGAGAGCCCGAATTGCTCTGGCTTTACTCAAAGCGAGTTCGCGGCGATCGATTTCTCCAGAATCGATCTTTCGGAATTCACGTCCGAGATCATGGCGAACATCAAAATGCCGGACGTTGGCTCGATGGGTCAGCAGGTTCAATCTGCGGTGCAGCAGAAGGTGCAGAACTACTATCAGCGAGGAATTCAGTGAAGGAGATCGCGAAACAAACAGCGGCCCTGGCTGTCATTGCCAGCCTGGCGTTGCCATTGCACGCACAGGATCAGGAGCAGGCTGGCGGCCAACGCGACGATAAGCCGAGCCAGCAGTCCATCTCCATCACGAGGAATGGCAGTCTGCCGCTTGAACAATTGCCCGGGAAGAAGGCGTTCGTGACCTTCAAGAACAGCGGCAAGATGACAGAGGTGCTGGCGGATCGCGTGGCGCGCCTGGGCGGCCAGGTGGTTCAGTCGGCAGAAGGGGCAGATGTGGTACTGGAGGGAGAGGGGATTTTCATGGCGGCCCGAGAATTCGGGAACCGTCAGGCACGCGCCGATGTGGGCGAAGTGTTCGAGAAGGCTGGCCATGTCGAGACAAAGAATAAGTCGTTGAACATCGTGTTGTCCCACGGAGGCCCCGTTTTGAGCGCCGGCGAGTCGATGGTGGTGTCAAATTTCCTGAACTTCGTTGGGGAAGCGACCGGATTCAAAGGCTGGTTCAACAACCTCGTCGCAGGCGACCCGGACGGCTTTTGTTTCAAGGGGTGCGAGTACAGACAAGGAGCCACGATCAGCCTGGAGATGCGCAGCCGCGAAGGGGCGCGCATTGGTACTGCGTCGGTCACGGCGGGCGCGGAAGATAGAAAGCTCATGCCCTTGCCGCTCATCGAGGCGGCTTTGGGAGCGATGTTGGGTGAGTTCGGCGGTAGATCCCAACAGACTGACGCCGGCACAACGACAAACTCGCAATAGGCAAATGCCATGAGACTGCACCAAGGTATTGTCACGGTGGTTGCGATGGTATTGATGCCCATCACCCACGCCGCCGAATACACCAGCGCCAAGCCGTTGCTCCTGCAAGCCATAGACGCTCCGGATGGACGCGCCCAGGGCGAGATCGTCGGCCCAATCGCGGACAAATTCCGGGAGACGACCAAATCGAGCGCGCCAGTCATGGCAGAGGTGACCACCATCAAGAGCTTCAAGCAGGAGGGGTGCAAACGCCTCAATATGAGGTTGAAGCAAGCCAACGTGCCGACGAAAGACAGGAAGCTGGCCGAGTTCGCTGTCAACTATGAGCTGAACCTGTGCCGGGATGGTAGCCCGCCAACGGAAGGGATGGACTTGGAGAAGGTGGGAAGAGTCCTGGATTTGGGCGGCGCCGGCGAGGCCGCCGGGATGGGTCGCCAGCCCGTCGGGCGCCCATGAGGATTCAGTCCTGGCGGTTGTCGATTCTTGACCTCCTCCCCCCTGAAGGAAGGGGATTCCTGCGGCCGTCCTGAAGGACGGGGCCTCTCGCGCGGATAGGGTGAAACTCAACCCCGCCGAGTTGCCGACCGGCAGCCGCAGCCCGTGGGTCTGCCGTCTCGATGACGGCGTACTGGTGCTCAAACTATGAACCGCGTCTATCTCGATACCGCAACGGCTGCTTACCCGCGTAGCGCCGCTGATCTGCGCCGATGATGGCACCTTCGCCCTCAAGGGCGGGACGATCATCGCCCTATCCGATCGCTTCCCCCAACAAGCGCATGCCGGGAACTTGACTGGCAATCTATTGCACTAAGTGGTATGATTTTTTGATGAGAAGGGTATTCCGAACCCGCACCTTCACCCGCTGGATGGCTAAGGCCGGTTTGACCGACGAAGCCTTGTGTAAAGCCGTCGCCGAGATGGGCCAGGGGCTCGTCGACGCGGACTTGGGCGGCCATGTGGTCAAGAAGCGGGTTGCGCTGCCTGGCCAGGGAAAGCGGGGCGGAGCGAGGACCATCGTGGCGACCAAGCTGGCTGAGCGGTGGTTTTTTCTATACGGGTTTGGCAAGAACGAGCGTGCCAACATCGACCAGGACGAATTGAAGGTGTTACGGGAGATGGCAAAGGAACTGTTGGCTTTCGATGACCGACAACTGGCGACCGCTCTGATGGCGGGTGAGATCGTGGAGGTGTGTCATGGCAACGACGAAGCGTAAGAGTCGAATTCTGGATGAAATGCATGAGACCGCTCGTGGGCTGCACAGCGCAGGACTGATCAGCAAGCGTCGTATGGGCGAGTTCGATGCGCTGTGCCATCTCGATGTCCACGAGATGCCCCCGCAAAAGATCAAGTCCCTGCGTGAGCGGGCGCGTATCAGCCAAGCCGTGCTCGCCGCCGTGCTGAACACCAGCCTGTCAACGGTGCAGAAGTGGGAGGTGGGCGACAAGAAGCCCAGTGGTCCGTCCTTGAAACTTCTCAACCTGATCGAACGCAAGGGGCTCGAAGCCGTGCTGTAGGATGAACCAGATGGGCGCGCTGCTCCTCGCGCAAGCGCCGGGAGGGATGACATTCGGCATGTGCGATCAGGTGGAGGTTGGCGGGTGCGTCTGGCAACACACGGCAGCAACATGCATCGGCAAGGGGATGATTCGCAATGGTATTTTTGCTGGTATCTGGTTACTTGAGTCGAGCAAAATATCGACGAATCAACACGTTATGACTATAATTGATGATTGAGTGGGAATAATCCAGGCTTGTTCGCGGGCTTTCGGTGACTATCGGAAAATCGTGTTAACTGATTGATTACTAAAAATATATAACACGGAATCTATCGGTAACAATTGCTGGCAGCCAGATCGAAGTGTCGGTTAATCTGACGGTAGCCAAGTACGGTCTCACAGGATTATAATTTCTACCGTCAAGCCGTTTTGACGCATGACGGTAAAAAATCTAGTGAAAAGCTAGATTTTATGCGGGTTACAGGCGGATTGTCATTCTTAATGTTTGTGACGGTAAAGCCGTTGCATGCTTGGGAGAACGCCGATGCTCACCGACACCGCACTGAAGAACCTCAAGCCCAAGAGCGCTCAATACAAGGTAGCCGACCGAGACGGAATGTACGTGACCGTCTCGCCAGCCGGTACCGTCACCTTCCGTTACGACTATCGCCTCAATGGGCGCCGCGAAACGCTGACCATCGGCCGCTATGGGCCGGATGGCTTGTCTCTGGCCAGGGCGCGCGAGCGCTGCCTGGAGGCCAGGCGTGCGGTGGCCGATGGGCGGTCGCCTTCCCAGGAGAAGCAGCGCCAGAAGCGCCGGCTGGCTGAGGCCAAGACCTTCGGCGAATTTACCGTCAGGTGGGCTGCCGAGGCACGTATGGCCGACAGCACGCGATCCATGCGCAAGAGCATCCTCGATCGCGACATCCTGCCGGTTTTCCAGAATCGGCTGCTGACAGAGATCACAGCCGACGACCTGCGCGAACTGTGCAACAAGGTCAAGGGCAGGGGAGCGCCAGCCACGGCGATCCACGTCCGCGACATCGTTAAACAGGTCTATGGCTTTGCCATTTTGCACGGCGAGAAGGTGGCCAACCCTGCAGACGACGTTGGTCCATCGTCGATCGCCACCTTCGTGCCGAAGGACCGCGCGCTGTCACCGAGTGAGATTCGCATCGCGCTCTCGCAGATGGAGAACGTCGCCTCGTATCCCACGATCAAGCTTGGCCTGCGCCTCATCCTGCTCACGCTGGTGCGCAAGAGCGAGCTGATCCATGCGACTTGGGATGAAGTCAACTTCGAGAAGGCGCTGTGGAGTATCCCGAAGGAACGCATGAAAGCGTCCAAGGCTCACAACGTCTACCTTTCGCAGCAGGTGCTCGACATCATGGTCGCCCTGCGCACTTGCGCCGGCGGCTCGCGCTACCTGATCCCTTCGCGCTATGACGCCGACAAGTGCATGTCCAACGCCACGCTCAATAGGGTCACGCAACTGATCGTCGAACGCGCGAAGGCGAACAAGCTCCCGCTAGAGCCCTTCACCGTGCATGACCTGCGGCGCACAGGCTCAACTATCCTGAACGAACTTGGCTTCAACAGCGACTGGATCGAGAAGTGCCTGGCCCACGAAGACGGCCGCTCATCCCGTGGCGTTTACAACAAGGCCGAATATGCTGAACAGCGCCGGCATATGCTGCAAGAATGGGCCGACATGATCGACGCTTGGGCGGCGGGCAAGTCGCACACGCCGACCTTGCTGCCGCCGTCTATGAAGGTGCTCACGACAGAGGCTTTGCTTTGACCGGACGATGCTTTCGCTGGCGCACGTCCGGTGAGGGCGCCCGTTTCAACTGCGCACTGTCGGAAGCTTGCCGACGTGCGTCGAGCCAGGCTTCTACTTCCGCCAAGTCCCATACCACGCA
>Ga0116166_1004544_pt1 | contig 10165 bp, 10 predicted proteins | sample AD_JPNMR2_MetaG_FD_89884 | JGI IMG/M metagenome (GOLD analysis project Ga0116166, IMG submission 89884) | Active sludge microbial communities of municipal wastewater-treating anaerobic digesters from Japan - AD_JPNMR2_MetaG | ecosystem: Engineered > Bioreactor > Anaerobic > Digestate | place...
AAAGGTGGCCCTAAAACGTGGAAGGTTCAGCGGGTTGTGTACTTAAATCCATCCAATGAGACCAAGAAAATAATTCATAAAAAGGGTGCATAAATAGGTGACAAATTTGTTGACAAATAGCGTTCTTTCTGCGATATACTCAATCAAAAAATATAAGGTGAGGAACCGATGGGGTTTATGGTGATACTTACGCTGGCGACCTTTGGGCTTTCTTGGTGTTTTGTGTGGTGTATACTGCGGCTTTCCCATAAAAAGGGGTGGTTCGATCACCATGATGAACGGAAGATCCACGAAGGACAGATCCCCCGGCTGGGAGGGGTGGGATTTATAACAGCCTATGTAGGGATGGTGTGTATCCTTCTTGTAAGTGGGTTCTGGAAAGATAGGGCTCAGGAGCTTTCTTTCTTTTTTGTCCTTGGGGCTATGCTCCTTATTTTAATATTTGGTGTCTGGGATGATTTTAAGCCCCTGCGGGCCAGGTATAAATTCCTTGTTCAGGCGATTGCCGCCCTACTGGTGGTGCTGGCGGGATATAGATTTCAGCGACTTTCGTTTCCTGAAATTGGGCTTGTTTTTCAATTTGGCTGGCTTTCCTATCCTCTTACCTTTATATGGATTATTGGTATCATCAATGCCATCAACCTTATCGATGGGGTCGATGGCCTTGCGGGGGGTATCTCGGTTATTATTCTATTATGGTATGCCGTCATTTACCTGATGATGAAAAATGTGCAGGCCTGGCAGTTTTCGCTCCTCCTCATAGGGGCTATTGCAGGATTCCTCTGTTTTAATTTTCCCGCCCCCCGGGCAAAAATTTTCATGGGGGATACGGGGAGCCAGTTCCTCGGTTTTTTTATAGCCCTCCTTCCCATCTGGGATACCGTCCAATGGGGAATTTCTCCCATCTCTCCACCCTATGCGGCGGGGCTCACGTTGATTCCCATTCTGGATACCTTTGCGGCTATCTGGCGGAGGGTCCGGGATAAACGGGGTATTTATGAGCCCGACCGGGAACATACCCACCACAAACTCATGGCCCTGGGGTGTACTGCCCTTCAGGTGGATGGAATTTTGTATGGCTTGCAATTCGTAAGCGGGCTGTGTATCGCCCTTTCGCTTACCATAGGAAAGGCTTTTCGGGTTCCCCTGGTGATTGCGGCGTACGGCATAGTGATTCTTTTTTTTGTACTGCTCCATTACGCGTATAGCCACCGAATAAAGGGTACAGAAGCATAAAGAATACATGTGAGGTCTTTGCCAGAGACAGGATCCCCGTATTACATCCATAAAAAATCGCTAAAAAAGTCATCTTCCTCTGGACATTTTTTGTGTTTTATGTTAACCATTAAATTAAGATGGTTAACAGCAAAGGGGCAGAAAATCCAGTCATGGGTCACCCGTATCATACAGAAGGTATATCCGCACAGGCCTATGCTGCCGGTATAAAAACAAAGCTTTCCACCAAAGCCTGGGTTCTGAAACTATTGCGAGAGGCCCGGGGATCGGTGGTATCCGGCGAGACCATTGCTTCTCTGGCCGGTTGTTCCCGGGTGGCGGTATGGAAGGCCGCCGAAGCTTTGCGGGAAGCAGGCTACGCTATCGAAAGTTGCGGCAAAGAAGGCTATCGGCTTGTGACGAATAGCAAAGGGGAGCCCTTTCATGCAGCCTCATATGCAATGGAAGATTTTCTCTATCCCTGGGAATTCGAAGAACTGGAAGAAGAGGTCATCTATTATAAAGAGACCGACAGTACCATGAATCGTGCCCGGGAACTGGCGGCCCGCAGGATTCCTGGCCCGGCCATCATCGTGGCAGAAACCCAAACGGCGAGCAAGGCCCAGGATCCTGGGTCCTGGCACGCCGGAGCGGGAGGTCTTTTTTGTACCCTTTTAGAATGGCCAGCGCTGCCGGTTTCGTTGTATCATCACCTTATACAGGAAGCATCGGAGGCGCTCCAAAAGGCCATCTTCGATGAAATGGGGATTGAGCCAGCGGTGCCAGCACCCCATCATCTTATGGTGCAGGGGAAAAAGCTGGCGGGCCTTTTCTGGGAATTTTTTGCCGAGCTTGATCACATCACGTGGTTTTCTCTGGGGGTAGGGGTCCATGTGAACGAACCCTTCGTAGGACCAGAAGAAATTTCCTGCTATCAGCTTACCGGAAGGTTCCATTCCCGCAGAAATCTGTTGTTGCGCTTTCTGCGGTACTATAAACAAACAAAACAAGAGGGAGGATTCTATGGACGAAACGAAAGTGCCGTCGGCATCCACGGGACGATCTAAACTGGTGGGCATCACCCTGGCGGCCCTCTGCGCCGCCCTGATTGCGGTAGGAACCTTTATCAGTATTCCCGTTCCCATGTCGCCGGTTCCTATTGTACTGCAGAACATGTTTGCTATTCTGGCGGGGCTCCTTCTGGGCCCCCTCTGGGGTGGGATAGCAGTAGCCCTGTACCTTGTCATAGGAGCCCTGGGGGCTCCTGTTTTTGCGGGGGCTAAAGGGGGAATGGCTATCATTCTTGGCCCCACCGGGGGCTATCTGCTTGGGTATCTTCTTGCGGCCATCGTTGGGGGATTAATCGCCGGAACCCCTCAGGCGGGCAAAAAAACACCCCTGTGGAGGCTCGCCATCGCCACAGGGGTTGCGATCCTTGTGATTTATGTCCCGGGGCTTTTACGGCTTAACATGGTGTATGAAGGGGACTGGACCAAAACCTTTGCTACCGGATTTCTTCCCTTCATTATAGGAGACATCCTTAAAGGAATAGTGGCTGCCCTGGTGAGCCTTCGGGTCCGCAGTACCGTGGGAGATCTCTACCAATCGGCGTAAAACCGGAGCGTTTCATGGAAGCCCCTCTGTTCGAGATTCGCCACCTGGGGAAGGTGTTCCCGGGAGGCTTTCGGGTCCTGTCGGATATCAACCTGAATATTCTTCAAGGCAGTTGCACTGTGCTGGCCGGAGCAAATGGGTCAGGGAAAACCATCCTTATGAAACACCTCGTGGGGCTCCTCGAACCTACCGAAGGGGCAGTCTATTACCAGGGAAAACCCATCTCGGGTAAAGGAGCTTCTTCTCGTATTCAAAAGCAGCTTCGCCAGGAAGTGGGCTTTGTGTTTCAGGATGCGGATGCCCAAATAATAGGCGAAACCGTATGGGAAGATGTTCGGTTTGGGCCTAAAAACCTGGGATATACCGGAAAAGACGAAGAACGTCGAGTGACGGAGGCCCTTGAGAAGCTGGGGCTTTGGGAAAAAAGGGACACTCCCCCCCGGCACCTTTCGGGGGGAGAAAAACGGCGCCTTGCAATTGCGGGGATTCTTGCCATGGGGTGTCATACCATCATCATGGATGAGCCCTTTGCCAACCTCGATTACCCGGGGGTGGTCCAGGTGCTGGAAACCATCGTAGCCCTTCGTTCGGAGGGGAAAACCCTTATCATCTGTACCCACGAGTTGGAAAAGGTGCTGGCCCATGCGGAACGCCTCGTGGTGATCTACCAGGGAAAGGTGCAAAGCGATGGAACGCCGGCAGCGGTTCTTGATCAGCTTGATCCCCGCTGGGGCATCCGGGATCCCCGGCATACCTATCGTACCATCGAAGATTGCACCTGGCTCGGCTGATCTTCCGGGTGGCATTAGCGGGAGGGGCACTATGGATGTTCGGAGCGCTTTTATGTTTATCCCTGGCAGGGGGTTTTTATACAGGATACAGGCAGGATGGAAACTGGCGGGGCTCCTTGTGCTTTCGGTGCTTTCCCTGCGGCGGGACTTGCTGTTCCTCGGTGGTATCGATGCAGTTCTCTTGCTGCTGGCCTGTGGTTCTCGGCTCAAGCTTCGGGACCTTTTTGCAGGAACCAGGGGGCTTTTTTTAACCCTGGGGATCATCCTTTTTGTTCAGAGCCTTCGGTTGCAAGACACTAATGGAGGCCCTTTCCCCTTAGTGATTTCCTACCCCGCTCTGGTGGGGGGGCTTTCCCTCGTTATAGGGGTGGCAACCGCCTACCTTGGCGCCGCCATAGTGTATACTACCACGCCCCTCTGGGAAATGCGGCAGGTGCTCGAAACCATGGAAGGGCGTCTTTTCCCCAGGCGAAGAAGGTGGATTTCCCTCGCCCTGGCCATGGTGCTTGCCTTTATTCCCCGAATCTTTGAACTCTGGCAAGAAACAGAGGCCGCCTACGTCGCCCGGGGAGGTAAACGAGGTATAAGAGAGCTTCTCGTTATTTTACCTATTATTTTAGAACGGCTTTTCCAGGAAGGGTCCGAACGATCGGCGGCTATGGAATGTCGGGGATTTTAAAAAGGACTGTACCGAGAAGGCAACTCCGACAGGGCCTGGTACAAACGGGCTTCTAACTGAGCGGAAGCGGGATGTTGATAGGAGCGCTCTTCCGCATTAAGAACATTGGGCATATCCAGGGCCACCTGGACCGGCGGTTCGGTAAGGACAATAATGCGGTCCGAAAGGAATATGGCTTCCCGCGGATCGTGGGTAACCATGATGATATGGCGGGGATCTTCCCTTTGAAGCAGCTGAATGCACCGCATCAGCTGAATACGCAGGGGTATGTCAAGGCTCTGGAAGGGCTCATCCATCAAGATTAATGGGGCTGGATAGACAAAGGCCCGCGCAAGGGCTACCCGCTGCCGCTGACCACCGGAAAGATGGCGGGGATAGCGATGACGATATTCCCACAACTCTCCAAGTTCAAGCATTCTCCGGGTCCGTTGGGCCGCTTCCACAGGGGGCAAAAGGTCCTGTACTACCAGCATAACATTTTCATACACCGTATACCAGGGGAAAAGCCGGTCTTGCTGGAACACATAGGACACGGTAGTGATAGGCCCTGACTCAAAGATAATAGTCCCTCCCATGGGGAAAGAAGGCCCCCCTTTATTCGTTCCTGCTTCTGCAAACCTGGATTTTGTAGGGGGTATCTGTCCAGCCAGTAAACCCGCGATAAGGTGGAGGAGTGTTGTCTTTCCACAGCCCGAGGGTCCAAGGAGAGCCACTATCCGTGAATCATCATCCAGAAAGAGGGAAAAATTCTTAAAAAGGGAGTGCTCGGTATAAGAGAAATTCAAATTATCTATAATGAGTTTCATAGCGCCGTATCCAATAGAGGCATGCTTCCATGAAGCCCGCAAGAGCAACGGTAACCACGGTCCAGGCAAAGAGGTCCGGCGTTTCAAGCATGGCCTTTGCCTGTTGCATGCCCGTTCCAAGCCCGTATCGAGGTTGGAGAAGCACCTCTGAGGCCACCACCACTTTCCAGCATAGGGACAAGCCGCTCTGAAGTCCCCCCAGGAGGTAGGGAACAATACTGGGGAAAATAAAGGCCCTGAACGAACGAACAGGGGAAAGGCGGTACACCTGAACCACCTCTTTAAGCCCCTGGTCGAGCTGTTGAATGCCCGCAATCACATTGGCAGTGAGCACCGGAAACACCATGAGCACCGCCGCAAACACGGGGGTTCGTTCCTGGCCAAACCAGAGAAAGGCAATTAGAATGATCGAAAGCACCGGCGTCGCCCCAATCAGGGTAAAGAGGGGCTTAAAAAAGGCCCCAAAGGGTTTGTATAGGGCCGCCGGAATACCCACCATAAGGGATAGGGGAAAAACGATGAGCAAGGCCAGTCCCACCCGTCCCAGGGAAGCTCCCAGGGCAGGGAAAAACCGGGGATGCTGGACTAAGGAGATGAGGGCCTCTACTGTTTCCCCCGGCCCCGGCAGGATAAGCGAACTTTTTGTCACTCGGGCAGCAAAAAGCCAGAGACTTCCAATAAAAAGGATACCTCCCCCATACCACAGGGGAACCCAGCGCCGCCTCTTATTCCTAGAAGGTGCCGTAGAAATCATCTCCCGGTAACTTCCCCCCAATTGATTGGGGGGCATATTCGAGAAAAGCCGCAAAGAGGCGTTCCAGGGCAGGACGGGCTTCCCGGGCAGGAATAAACACGTACGCCGACCGGGGAATCGCCGCGGTAGCGACGGCGGCCGTAAGACCCAATTCATGTTTTTGTACCAGCCTTCCTGCTTCCAGCGGATTCTGTACCACCCACTGGATCGATGCCCGATAGGCCTCGGCAATGGCCTTTACTACCGTGGGGTTGGCGGCCGCAAAGGTTCGATCCACCACAAAGACCGTCATCGGATAGCTAGGGGTTCCAGCGGAAGCACCGCCGCTTTGACTTCCTCCAGTGGCCGGGGCCTTCTGCGCTCCCCCCTCTTCGCTGGCCCCGGTGGTAGCATCGGGGGCCAGCGTCGCCCGATTCCATTCATCCTGGATATTTCCCACCACCCGCAGGTGGGGGCTTCCGCTTAAGGCCATGGTGGCAAAGGGTTCGGGAAGCAGGGCGGTCTGTATTTTTCCCGCCTTGAGGGACTGGGCAATTTCTGGATAGGCCAGGGCATACCCAAGTTGCACATCCTTACCGGGAGTTAAGCCATAATAACTTAGGATACGGCGGAATACAAAATCGGGGGTTGCCCCCTGCCCCGCCACTTCCACGGTTTTGCCCCGCAGATCCCCAATGCCACGGATAGCTGGATCGGCGGTGATAAGGCTCAGCATCCCCTCCCCTACGACGGCGAGCACCTGAATAGGCCGGCCAGCGGCGTATAATTTCGCCGCCACATTGGGGGGAAGGATTCCCAGTTTTGCTTCCCCACTGGCAAATTTCGCCGCCATGAGGTCTGCCTGGGCCAGGGCTTCTAGTGAAATTTGCCATCCCGCCACCTGAGGGGGAGATTCAAAAAGTCGAATCATGCCAATCCCCGAGGGACCCTTGATACCATAGAGGGTTATCCGCTCCTGGGAAAAGAGAAAACCCGCAACCGCAAAAAGGCTGCCTAAAACTAATACGCTTCGTTTCATAGGGGTAGTATAAAAAAAAGGGGGACCGTGGTAAACACCCGGCCCCCCTTACTCACTTCAAGTACCGCAGACAGGAATCCATTCCTTTCTGCTGTTGTGGCAATGTGCTATTTCTTACTGTTCCGAATCACCGCCTGGGCCGCGGCAAGTCGAGCAATCGGAACGCGGAAGGGAGAACAGGAAACATAGTTCAATCCTGTCCGATAACAGAAATCGATGGTGGCGGGATCTCCTCCCTGTTCCCCACAGATGCCCACCTTCAGGTCCGGTTTAGTGCTTCGTCCCTTCGTCGTGGCCATATCCATGAGGAGTCCCACCCCTTCTTCGTCCACCGACTTAAAGGGATCCACCTCCAGGAGTCCCAGTTTCTCATAGGCCGGCAGGAACGACGCCGCATCGTCCCGGCTAAAGGCAAAGGTCATTTGCGTCAGGTCATTGGTACCGAAACTAAAGAAATCCGCGTATGCGGCAATTTTATCGGCCAATAGGGCAGCCCGGGGAACTTCGATCATGGTACCGATCTTAAATTCCACCTGCACCTTGGCTTTTTCGAGGACCTTCTTAATGATCGCCTCCGCCCGGGGCCGCAGCAGGGCCAATTCCTGTTCATCACAGACGATGGGAATCATGATTTCCGGGTTTACGGGGATGTTTTTCTTCACACAATCCACCGCCGCCAGGGCAATGGCCTCCACCTGCATGTCATAGATTTCGGGATAGGTTACCGCGAGTCGACACCCCCGGTGTCCCAACATGGGGTTTGCCTCGTGGAGTCGATCTATTTTAGGCTGCAGGTCCTTGGGTTTTACGCCCAATTGTTCCGCCAGTTCCGCCACCTCTTCCTTTGTTTTGGGAACAAATTCATGGAGGGGCGGATCCAAAAGACGGATGGTAACCGGTCGACCTTCCATGGCTTTTAAGATGCCAAAGAAATCCTTCTTCTGAAGGGGGAGAATCTTTTTGAGGGCCTCTTTGCGTTCTTCTTCGCTGTCTGCCACGATCATCGCCCGGAAGTGGATAAGCTTTTCCTTATCAAAGAACATGTGTTCGGTTCGGCACAACCCCACTCCCTGGGCACCAAAATCAAAGGCCCGCTTGGCATCTTCGGGAAGGTCCGCATTGGTCCGCACCGTAAAGCCTTTGATAGTTCCCCGGACCGAAGCAGCGCACACTTCGTCGCACCAGGAAAGGAAGGTCTCGATTTCTTTGGAGAATTTCGGGGTCATAAGGGGAAGCTGGCCATCGTAGACATCTCCCGTGGAACCATCGATGGTAATCCAATCCCCTTCTTTAAAGGTTTTTTCGCCGATAACCACCTTTTTCCCCTGTACCGAAACACCCTTGGCGCCGGCCACACAGGGGGTTCCCATTCCGCGGGCCACGACCGCCGCATGGCTTGTCATCCCTCCGGTACTGGTGAGGATTCCTTCAGAGACCACCATGCCTCCGATATCTTCGGGGCTGGTCTCTTTACGTACCAGGAGAACCTTTTCTCCCTTTTCTGCCCAGAGTTCCGCATCCTTGGCGGTAAACACGATCCGACCACAGGCGGCACCCGGAGAAGCATTTAAGCCCTTGGTTAAGGGTTTAACTCCCTTCAGGGCCTTGGGATCAATCATGGGGTGCAGAAGCTGGTCCAGATGTTCGGGGGTTACCCGCAAGATGGCGGTGTTTTTATCGATAAGCCCTTCCTGAACCATGTCGTAGGCAATCTTAACCGCCGCCTGGCCAGTCCGCTTCCCGTTCCGGGTCTGGAGAATGTAGAGCACCCCCTGCTGGACCGTAAACTCCATGTCCTGCATATCCCGGAAATGCTTTTCGAGGCGATCCTTAATGGCCACAAGCTGTTCGTAGACCTGTTTGTTTCGTTTTGCCAGGGTAGCAATTTTTTCAGGGGTCCTGATGCCGGCCACCACATCCTCGCCCTGAGCGTTCATCAAGAATTCACCATAGAACTCATTCTTGCCCGTGGAAGGATCGCGGCTAAAGCAGACCCCCGTACCTGAATCATCACCGAAATTTCCAAACACCATGGACTGGACGTTTACCGCCGTTCCCTTAAGCCCTTTAATATTGTTCAGTTCCCGGTATTTGATAGCCCGCTCGTTCATCCAGGAACCAAACACCGCATTGATGGCTCCCCAGAGCTGGTCCATGGGATCCTGAGGAAAGTCCTTTTTGGTATGTTTTTTATAAATTTTCTTGTATTCACCAACCAACCGTTCCAGGTCCTGAGCATCGAGTCCCGTATCAAGTTCCACGCCCTTAGCCTTTTTCATAGCCGCCAGGGCTTCTTCAAACTCGTCGTGGGGGATGCCCATCACGATATCCCCATACATCTGGATAAAGCGCCGATAGGCATCCCAGGCGAAACGGGGATTGTTGGTTTTCTTTGCAAGGCCGAGTACCGCCTTATCGTTCATGCCCAGGTTCAGGATGGTGTCCATCATCCCCGGCATGGACACGGCCGCCCCAGAACGGACCGAAACCAAGAGGGGATCCTCCGCATCCCCCAGTTTCTTTCCCATCAATTTTTCTAGTTTTCTGAGGTTCTCCAGTACTTCTTCTTCGAGCCCCGCAGGATATTGCCGGTTATTTTCGTAGTAGGCCGCACATACTTCGGTGGAAATGGTAAAGCCCGGTGGAACGGGGATACCCAGGTTCGTCATCTCCGCCAGGTTTGCCCCCTTGCCACCCAGGATGTCCTTCATTTTTGCATCCCCTTCGGCCTTCCCTTCTCCAAAGAAATAGACATACTTCTGTTTCGTTGCTTTCGCCATTAACTGTTTCCTCCAGTACCATATAGAATAGCATATATTGCAAAAAAGGAAAGAGGGAGCTTTTCAAAGGAACTTGCTATTTTTTGAGAAAGAGGAGCCATCCCCCCAGACATGCCACCGCCACCGTTACCAGCGCTCCAAGCCAGGTAGGTAGATAGATAAGGCTTTTTAACATCCCTACAGAGATAGCCCGGTCCTCATTACCTGGAAGGTACACCACATCGATGGTATCTCCTACTTCGTACGCTTTATACATAGACCCATCGACCGGCATGGGTAGTTTAACCGGGGAAATAGCGGCCGAAACATTGGAAGCGGAAAAATAAATTTCCACCTTTCCATTTTCCAGGATTTTTCGTACCTGGGCCCGGCTGACCTTGGCCTCTTCGGCATACCGTTTCTTTGTTGTCCCATCCAGGCTATGGCGACCTGCTAAAAAATCTTCCCGAGCTATCACCGTTTCCGTAGGATTCTCCGCAAGATACAAAACCTCGATGGTGGAGTCCTT
>Ga0116166_1004547_pt1 | contig 10159 bp, 10 predicted proteins | sample AD_JPNMR2_MetaG_FD_89884 | JGI IMG/M metagenome (GOLD analysis project Ga0116166, IMG submission 89884) | Active sludge microbial communities of municipal wastewater-treating anaerobic digesters from Japan - AD_JPNMR2_MetaG | ecosystem: Engineered > Bioreactor > Anaerobic > Digestate | place...
CGAAGGCGATGGGCACCTGGGCCCGCTGGCAGGTGTGGAGCAGGACTCCATAGGCACTGGTCTCATCCAGTTTGGTGATGATCAGGCGATCAATCGGCAATTGGCCAAAAACCGATATGATCTTGTCCACGTCGCGGGCCTTGGTGGTGGCACTGATCACCAGGTGGATTTCCGCCTCCAGATCCTTAAAAAAGTGCTTCAGTTCGCCCATGTGCAGCTGGTTGTTCTGGCTGCGCCCCGCGGTATCGATGAGAACTAGGTCCCTGTCCTTGAGCTTAGCCAAACCCTCCTGCAGCTCCCTGGGGCTGTAGGCCACATGCAGGGGCAGGCCCATGATCTCCGCGTAGGTTTTCAGCTGCTCAACCGCGGCGATGCGGTAGGTATCCACCGTGATCAGACCCACCTTGCGCTGGGCAATCAGTGAGAAGTTAGCGGCCAGCTTGGCGATGGTGGTGGTCTTGCCCACGCCGGTGGGTCCGATCAAAGCCACAACCTTCTGCTCTCCCCCAAACTCCCACGGCTCCGCCGTTTGAATGCGCTGGGCCGTCACTTCCTGCAGGCGCTGCCACAGCTTGGCCTGTTCATTCCAGTCCTCCTTGGGCAGTCCCTTGAGCACTTCCTTCAGCAGCTGCACAGCCAAGTCCTTGGGCATATCCGCCCCGATCAGGCGGTTGCAGAGGCTCTGCACCGCTTGGGACCAGGCCGGGTCCGGCCGGGAGTCTTCTCCGCCCGGGGCCTGGGCCGCCCGGCTGCGTTCAGCCGAGTTGTTCTTGTTCTTGCCCTCCGCCCGGTAGTTGGGGTCAAAGGCCCCCAGCACTTCATAGCGTTTCGGCCCCATGCGCCCCCACAACCAGGCCCTTTTTTGGGCGGTATGCAGGATCACCGCATCGCGCCCGAATTCCTGGCGCAGATTCTCTACTGCTTCTTGTATCGTCTTTCCTGTGAATTTCTTAACCCTCATGGTATCAATTCACCGTCCCCACCGCATTCACCTGGACATCCGGGCTGATCTCGTTATAGGACAGGACAATAAGGCGCGGAATAGCCCGTTCCGTGAGCCGCTTCAGCGCCATCCTGATCTGGGGAGAAACCAAGATCAGCGGGTAGGGCATCAGGTGCTGTTCCAAGGCTTGTCCCAGTGCCCCGTACAGCTCCTGCAGGAGCCGGGGGTCGAGGGCCACCGCAAGTCCGCGGTCTGTATGCTCTATGGACTCGGCGATAGCCTCCTCCCAGCGGGAGCTCAAAGTGAGCACGGTCAGTACGCCATCTTCCTGGTACATCTGGCAGATCTGCCGTCCGAGAGCCTCCCGCACGAATTCAGTTAAGTAGTCCACATCCCGGGTGACCGGCGCCATATCCGCCAGGGTTTCCAAAATGGTGACCAAATTGCGGATGGGTACCCCCTCCCGCAGGAGGTTCTGCAGCACTTTCTGCACCTCGCCCACGGTGAGCAGATCCGGCACCAGCTCATCCACAACCGCGGAGTAGTTTTCCCGGGCACCATCCAGAAGCGACTTCACCTCCTGGCGGCCCAAAAGTTCATGGGCGTGGGTGCGGATGATCTCCGTGAGGTGGGTGGCCAAAACCGCAGGGGGATCCACCACGGTGTACCCAGCATACTCCGCACGCTCCCGGGTAGCAGCATCCACCCAGAGGGCTTTCAGCCCAAAGGCCGGCTCCGTGGTGGGGATGCCGCTCACCTGCTCCGTGACGCCTCCCGCATCCATGGCCAGATAGTGGTTAACCATTAGTTCTCCGCGGCCAACCTGGATCCCTTTAATCTTCACCACATACTCATCGGGGCTGAGCTGGAGATTATCCCGAATCCGGATCACCGGCACTAGAACACCCAGCTCGATCGCGCACTGCCGGCGGATCATGCTGATCCGATCCAAGAGGTCCCCGCCCTGGCCCTCATCCACCAGGGGAATCAAGCTGTAGCCGATCTCCATTTCAATGGGATCCACCTGGAGCAGGGAGACTACGCTTTCCGGCTTGCGGGCTTCCTCCAGGCGCTGCTGTTCCAAGACCGTTTCTTCTTCCTGCTCCTGCCCTTTTTCCGCCCTTCGCACCACCGCGGCCAGGGCGCCAAAGGAAGCGGCCAGGAACAGGAAGGGCACTTTAGGCAGGCCGCCCACAAGGCCGAAGAGGGCCACCACCACTGCTGCCGTGGTCAGAACTCGGTAGTGGGCAAAGAGCTGGGAGGTCAGGTCCGAGCCCAGGTTGTTTTCGGAGGCGCCCCTGGTGACCACAATGCCCGTGGCTGTGGAGATGAGCAGCGCGGGGATCTGGGTCACCAGTCCGTCCCCCACCGTTAGCAGAGCGTAGCGGCTGAGGGCACCGGAAAAGTCCATGCCCTTTTGCAGCATACCCACGGCCAAACCGCCCAGAAGATCGATGACCAGGATGACAATACCGGCAATGGCATCTCCCTTGATGAACTTGGCGGCACCATCCATGGCCCCGTAAAAATCCGCTTCCCGGGCGATCTGCTGGCGGCGCTGCCGGGCTTCGCCTTCGGTAATCAGCCCGGCGTTCAAGTCCGCGTCGATGCTCATCTGCTTGCCGGGCATGGCATCCAAGGTGAAGCGGGCGGCCACCTCAGCAACCCGCTCGGCACCTTTAGTAATCACGATGAACTGGACAACGACCAAAATGAAGAAGATGACGAAACCCACCACGTAGTTGCCGCCCACCACAAACTCGCCAAAGGCCAAGATGATGCGGCCGGGGTTGGCGGTAAGGAGAATCAAGCGTGTGGAAGAAACGCTCAAAGCCAAGCGGAACAGGGTGGTAATCAAGAGCAGCGAAGGAAACACGGATATCTCCAGCGCTTCCCGGATGTTCATGGAGATGAGCAAAATGAGCAGGGATAGGCTGATGTTCACAGCCAAAAGCAGGTCCAGCAGGACAGGGGGCAGCGGCAGGACCATCATGATCACGATTAGCACCACCGCCATGACCACAAAAAGGTCGCTGATCCGTCCCACGCTGTGGTTTAGTGAAAGCCCTGATTTGGCCATGTCCACCACCCTTTATCTTCAGCAGCTAAACCGACTTCTTACGCAAACGATAAACAAAGGCCAGAACCTCGGCGACGGCAGGATAGAGGTGCGCTGGAATCTCCTGCCCCACTTCGGTGGTCGCGTACAGTGCCCTGGCTAACTCCGGGTTCTGTATTGTAGTAATACGATGTTTCTGCGCTTCTTCCTTGATCCGCTGGGCAATTAAGCCCCGGCCCTTGGCCACCACCTGGGGAGCGTCCATCTGCCCCGGAGTGTACTTGATAGCCACCGCGTAGTGGGTGGGGTTGGTCACCACCACATCGGCGGTGGGTACCGCCTGCATCATCCTTTGGGCGGCGATCTGCCGCTGGCGCTGGCGGATCCTGGAGCGGACCAGGGGGTCGCCTTCCATCTGCTTGAACTCCTCTTTGATCTCCTCTTTAGACATGCGGATGCTGGTCTCAAACTCCCGGCGCTGCCACCAATAGTCCGCGGCCGCCACAACCATAAGCAGCAGCCCAACCTGCAGCCCCAAACGGTAGATTCCATCCACCACCAGGGCGATACCCTGCTCCAACTCGAACAGTCCCGCATGGCGCAGCCAGGTGATGTTCCCCGCGACCTGTTTGTAAACTAAATAGCCCACCAGGGCCACCTTCGCTGCTGACTTGAGAAACTCCACCAAGGCCCGTTTGGAAAAGATCCGCCGCAGGCCTTCCAGGGGGTTGATGCGGGAAAACTTGGGCTGGAGAACTTCGCTGGAGACCACAAAGCCCACCTGGATCACCTGGCTGAGCAGGGAGATGGCGAAAAAGGCCAAGAAGATTGGAGCCACCACCAGGCCGAACTTGGCGGCGCCCACCAAGAGCAGACTCCCCAGTCCCGGCAGATCCCCCTGCCACTGGTGCAAATTGGCCAGGAAGAACTGGACCGTCTCCCGCAGATGGCGCGCCACAAAGGGCCCCACCCCCCGAAGGAGGAGAAAGCCGGTTAAGACCAAAAACGCGGTGGATACTTCCGCGCTTTTGGCCACTTGGCCTTTTTTGCGCGCTTCTTCCCGGCGCCGGGGCGTTGCCGGTTCGGTTTTTTCGCCGGCGAAGAGCTGCAGATTGAACCGGTATTCTGCCACTTAACTCCCTCCTAGAGTAAGCAGCTCCTGCAGATAGCGAAGGAGAACTCCCTCGCTGCTGAACAGCTGAGTGATCAGGTGCACAGCCGCGGGCAGGGCCAGAAGCACCACCGCCATGCCCACCATGATCTTGATGGGAAAGCCCAGAACAAACACGTTGATCTGGGGCACCGCCCGGATGACAATGCCCAAGCCAATGTCGGTGAGCAGGAGCGTGGCCATCACCGGCAGGGCGATCTTCAGGCCGATGATGAAGATCTCCGCCGCTAGCTGCATAAACAGCGCAAAACTGGGCTCCAGGCGGAAAGCCGATCCCAAGGGCACCGCCGCGAAGGAATGCTGGACCGCCCGGATCAGCCACAGGTGGGCGTCTAGGGCGAAAAAGATCAGGACGGCCACCACATGGTAGAACTGGGAAAAAACAGGGATTTGTCCACCCAGGGCCGGATCAAAAACCGAAGCCATACCAAAGCCCAGGGGCACATCGACAAAATGGCCGGCAAAGCTCACGACGGCAAAAACCAAAACCACCGCCAAAGCCAAAACCAGCCCCACCACCACCTCCTGCAGGGCCAGGACGGCCAAAACAGGCCAGGAACCCAGATCCCACAGGGGATCAAGGGGCGGCAGCGCCACCAGGGCGCACAGGGCAGAGAGGCCCACCTTGACCATGACGGGCACATTGCGCATGCCAAACAAGGGCGCGGCGGCGAAAAATGTGGCCAGGCGGATAAAACTTAGGGAGAAGCGGACGAAATCAACTACGGAAATCAACTTCGCGGCCTCCCCCTACCTGATGAACGCTGGCAGTTCGCTCAGTAAGCGTTCGGCGAAGTCCACCAAACGCCGGATCATCCAAGGACCGAAAATGACGATGGAAACCAGTACGGCAATGATTTTGGGAATAAAGGTCAGGGTCTGCTCCTGGATCTGGGTGGTGGCTTGGAAAATGCTGACCAACAGCCCCACCAGCATACCGATGCCCAGGGCGGGTCCTGCCACCAGCAAAATGGTGAGGACAGCATCCCGGGCAATACTGACCACCATTTGATCGGTCATGCCATCACCCCTTATGTGAAGCTCGCCAGCAGCGAGCGCACGATCAAATGCCAGCCATCCACCAGCACAAACAGCAACAGCTTAAAGGGCAGCGAAATCATGATGGGCGGCAGCATCATCATGCCCATGCCCATGAGTGTGGAAGCCACCACCATGTCGATGACCAAGAAGGGCACGAAGATGACAAAGCCCAGCTGGAAGGCGGTCTTCAATTCAGAGATGACAAAAGCGGGGATCAGGGTCAGGGTATCAAGATCCGCCGGTGTCTGGGGCCGCTCCTGTCCCCTCAAGGCCACGAACATCTCCAAGTCCTTCTCCCTGGTGTTGCGCAGCATAAACTCCCGGATGGGCTCCAGCCCCACCTCCCACATCTCTTCCAGCGACAGCTCGCCGTTGAAGTACGGGAGCAGGGCGTCGGTGTAGACCGCCCCGAAGGTGGGCGCCATGATGAAGGCAGTCAAAAAAAGGGCCAGACCGATCAAAACTTGGTTGGGAGGAACCTGGTTTGTTCCCAGGGCATTGCGGATCAAAGAAAGGACGATCACCGTCCGGGTAAAGGAGGTAAGGAGGACGAGGATGGCCGGGGCCAGAGTGAGGATGGTCAGCAGCAGGAGAATCTGCAAAGTGATGGCCACATCGCCAGGGCCTTCGGCAATGCCGATGCCAATATCCACGCTGGGAAAGGGGATCGTTGTCTGCAGAAAGCCCATCTACTCCAAAGCCTCCTCCTCAGCTAAGTGCGGCAGCGGTTTTTGATCCAAAACGGTGATGCTTTGGGCAGTAACACCCAAAAGCAGCTCCCTATCCTCCCAGATTACGACATATAAAGCGCGGTTGGTGCCCAAGGATAGTACCTCTTTAATGCGCAGATTCTGCCCCTGCCCCTGCCTGCGGCCGTACCAGCGCGTGGCGAAAATGGTGAGGGGCACAACTATGGCTAAAGCCAAGACGACCCGGACTAGACCCCAGATGAGCTCCGCGTCCATCGTACATTCACTCCTGAACCCGCTTGGACTTGGGCACGATCTCCAGGATGCGCACACCGAAGTTGTCTTCTAGGACCACAACCTCACCCCGGGCCACCTTGTTGTTGTTCACGAAAACGTCCACAGGTTCCCCCGCCAGCTTCTCCAGTCTAATTACGGACTGGGGCTTCAGCTCCAGGATTTCCTTGAGGGTCAGGGTGGTGCGGCCCAGTTCCACGGTGATGGTCAGGTCAATATCCTCCAAAAGGCGCAGCTCCTGTTCCTGTTCCACATGGTCCAGCTCCCCAATGGGCGTAAAGACAGCCTTGCTCACCTCAACTTCAGTTCCCTTAACCATCTGGCTCTTAATGGCTCTTGTCCCTCCCTGTCCCTTAATCTGTGCCCCGCCGGGTCGTGCCGCCAGGGCCTGAAGCTCCGCAAAACATTGGAACACTGCGTAAAACCCCAGCTGCTTCCCCTCAAGCCGGAAGAAATAGCGGGCGAGATGGGCCCGGGAGCTTCCCGGTGGGTTCAGGGCACCCAGGTCTACCCTCTGGCCTCGATAGACGGTGTAGGCGGTGCCCAGTTCCTCTGCCAGCTGCCCTGTCCACATCTGGCTCAGTTTTTCCACTACCCCCAAGGGAGCTTCACCGAACTTTTCCCCCAGTTCCTGGGCATCCCCTGCGGGCATGGCCAGAAGCAGCTCACAGCCCCCCAGCTCCGCGGCGACGGCGAAGGCCTCGGGGGAAACCGCACGGGCTAAATCGTCTTCCAGGCGCTCCAGGTGGGGACCTTCTACCTGGGTCCGCTCTAAAGCTTCGTTCAGTGCCCCCAAGGCACGCCAAAAGGCCTTAGTCAAGGCGTGAAGCAGGGCATCTTCCTCAAGTAAACCTTGGGAGAGAATAGAGCGCGGCATATGTACCCCCTTCTTCGGCTACTGGATAATCAGATCGATGAAGAACACATCGGTGACCTCGCCTGTGGAAACCAGGGCGTTCATGGCCTTGAGAATATCAAGGCGCAGGGACTCCATGCCAGCCTGGGTGCTCAGGTCCTCCGCGGTTCTAGCCCGGATAATAGTGATCACCTCATCACGTACCTGGGGCATCCTCTTTTCCAGCTCACCTACCACCTTCTTGTTGCTGGTCTCCAGAACAATTTCGGTGCGGATATAGCGGCGCTGGTTTGGTGAAGATAGGAGGTTCAGGGTGAACTCACCCAGGGGATGGGTTGGGCCCAGTTCTTTGCGGGTGGTGGTCGTTTCCCGCCCTTGAGGAGTCTGCGCAGCGCTGCCGCGGAAAATCAAGTAGGTGGTGAAGGCGCTGCCCACGGTGGCGATGATCACGAAGGCGACGGCAACGATCAGTAATTTCAGGTCTACTTCCACTTTCCTGGCCATTACGAAGCCTCCTCTTAATTGGGTTCATAGTCCCAGAGGTCGATATTGAGGATCACAATATCAACCCGGCGGTTCATGGCGCGATCTTCCGCGGTGTCGTTGGACCGGATCGGCCTGTATTCCGAATAACCTGCCGCGGAGAGCTTCTGGGGATCAAAGCCCTCTTCCTCAACGAGAAAACGCACCACGTTAGTGGCCCGATGCACGCTCAGCTCCCAGTTGGAGGGAAACCGGGCGGTGCTGATGGGCCAGTTATCGGTATGCCCCTCCACCCGCAGGGGATTGGGCAGCTCTCGCAGCGTTGGGGCGATCGTCCTCAAGGCCTGGATGGCCTCGGGCTTGAGGGTGGCCTCACCCAGGTCAAAAAAGACCTGCTCGGCGAAGCGCACAATTAATCCCCGCTCCTCTAGCTCCAGCTGGACACCTGTCATGCCCTCTTCTTCCACCAGTTCACTGAGCTCCTGGAACAGTTCGTAGAGCTGGCGCCTCCCCAGGTCAGAATAATCCATGGGCAGGGGGCCAGGCTGTTCTAAAGGACCGGTTCCTTCGCCGATGATACCCATGTAGCTCTGGAAGGCGGTGATGAACGTGGCGAACCTGTGCTCGTCTATGACCGAAAAGGAAAACAGCAGCACAAAAAAGGCCAGAAGGAGCGACATCATGTCGGAATAGGTGGTGAGCCAAGAAGCGACCGGTCCAGAGTCATCCCTGTGCCTTTTACGCATTGACCGTCACTCCTTCGGAAGTGGAGCGCGCCCTGACCCGATCCCGAACAGCCGCCTCCCTTTCGTCCGGCGAGAGGAACGACTTCAGCTTCTCTTCTACAATCCGCGGATTCTCCCCTGCCTGGATGGACAAAATTCCCTCGATCATCACCTGCTTGATGAGCACTTCCTCATCGCTCTTCAGCCGCAGCTTCCCGGCGATGGGCAGGAACAAGAGGTTGGAGGCCACCGCACCGTAGAGGGTGGTGATCAAAGCCACGGCCATGCCCATACCCACCTGCTCAGGTTTGTCCAGCTGCCCCAGCATGGCGATGAGTCCAATTAGAGTACCGATCATGCCGTAAGCCGGCGAGAGGGCACCCATCTGCTCGAAGATGCGCTGGCCGATGCGGTGACGCTCCTCCAGGAAAAAGAGTTCGATTTCCAGGATGTTGCGCACCAGTTCGGCATCGGTGCCGTCCACGATCAGCTGAATCCCCTTCTGCAAAAAGGGCTCATTGGTGGCCTGGGCCCGCTCCTCCAGGGCCAGCAGCCCCTCACGGCGGGAGATTTCAGCAAACTCCACCAGGGTCTCGATGACGCCTGCACTGTCGTTGGTCTGCCGGGAGAAGGCCACCCTGAGCAGGGGAAATACGCTGAGGACTTCCTTCATGGAGAAGTTGACCATGATGGAGGCGAAGGTGCCACCAAAGACAATCAGCAGGCTCGGCAGGCTCAGAAAGAGCGTGACATCCCCTTCCATCACAATGGCCAGGATCATCAGCCCAAGACCGATGAAAATACCCAATATGGTTGCCAGATCCATCTATCCGCACTCCTTCATGGACTAGTGGGGCTGCAGATGCAGCCCCCTAGTCAGCCCAATCTATCGTTTCAAGTTCACCAGCTCTTGGAGCATTTCATCAGATGTGGTGATGATGCGGGAGTTGGCCTGGAAGCCCCTCTGTGTGATGATCATGTCAGTGAACTCTTCACTGAGATCCACATTGGACATCTCCAAGGCACTGGGGATGATCTGCCCGAAACCAGGCGCCCCAGCCGGTTCCACCTGCGCACTCCCGGAGTTGGTGGACTCCATAAACATGGTGGAGCCTGACCGCATGAGCCCGCCGGGGTTGGCAAACTTGGCCAGAGCCACCTGACCCAGGGCCTGGGTTAAGCCGTTGGAGAAGCTGCCCACGATGACCCCGTTCTGGTCGATGGTGAAGCTTTCCAAAGCACCACTGGTGTGGCCGTTCTGGCTGAGGAACTTCCCGGTGAAGGTATCCGCATACTGCGTGAACTGCGTAAAGTCCAGCTTAATACGGATGGATTCTGCCCCCGCCGGGTCAAAGCTGATCACTGCCTCCTCTGGTTTCGGTCCCAGGAAACTGCCGTTGGTGCCGAACTTGATCCTTGTGTCGCTGTCGGCCTGGCCCACCGCGAGTTCGGCTGTGAGCACCAGAGAGCTCCCATCGGATGCGGCAGTGAGAAACGTGCCTTCATCGAGCTCGGTCCCAAAGGTAAAGGTAAACGGGTCCGTTGTGCCCGCGACCGTCCAGGTGCCACTAGTACGATCAAAGGTGGCCACTAATACCGCGTCAGGGCTAGCGCCTGGGTCCCCATCGTATTCATAGTCGGAAGCTACTCTCCACAGCTGGTCGTTGTCGTCCACCACATACCTGGCGTTGGGGGTGATTTCACCTGCCTGGTCGACGGGGATAGCGCTACTGGGCACTAGCCAGTAGGCCTTCCAATCCCATGTGTTATCCTCCTTTGTTTTGGTTAAATCCACTACAATTGTGTGTTCTGTGCCCAGGGAGTCGTAGACCTGTACAGTCCTGCGGACCCCGGTCCCTTCCGTGTAGCGGCTGTCCAGGTTTCCGCCGAACACCACC
>Ga0116166_1004561_pt1 | contig 10140 bp, 17 predicted proteins | sample AD_JPNMR2_MetaG_FD_89884 | JGI IMG/M metagenome (GOLD analysis project Ga0116166, IMG submission 89884) | Active sludge microbial communities of municipal wastewater-treating anaerobic digesters from Japan - AD_JPNMR2_MetaG | ecosystem: Engineered > Bioreactor > Anaerobic > Digestate | place...
CTCTTCTTCAGGTAGATCAAAGCCACCATCTTTATAGTAGGCCACCTCCATTCTCGCTTGGGATACTGCGACATTCAATTCGTTGTACCATTTGTAGGATGAAAGTGAATCCATGCTGATCCAAGGAGTTTCGATCTGCATGATACCTAGCGATGTATACTTTGACCCGGAGAGTTTCACCATTTCGCCGTCTTCATCACCTTTGGTTTTGAATTGTTTCACAGCATAGCGGTGAGTCTCTTCATTGTTATGCAGCAAGTCAATGTCTGTTTCTTCCTTGAATGCACCATCGATCATGGCCAGATGAACCTTGAATACATTGAACGCATCTGCCAGCGAATTGCGGAATAGCCCGACACCAGTTACTTTAATAAGTTCCCCCTGGTGGGTTCCTTTCATCACTCGGTAGTGGTAGTTACATTTATCGTCATTCGTTTCGGCGAATGTTATGATGGTTTCAGGAAGTTCTGCTTCGATTTTGTCCTGATCGGTAACAGGATTTTCTTTTGAGCCTTTTTTTGCCATTTTATTGTGGTTTAATGATTTCCAAAATTTGGCATACGTGTTACCAGGTATGCCAGCCGGCCCTTGTGAATCCTATCCTCACTACATCACACAAGCGTTCTGTTTGCAGCGATTATCCATACATTCGAGATGGCTTCTATCCAAGCAGAGGTTGATGCTTTGGCTCTCTTTCGGTTCAAACTACCTATCTGGTCTCAATACCAGCTGCGTTTACAAAAGGTTGTGGAGAGGGCAGGATTCGAACCTGCGAACGGGTCTTCGCACATTTGTCTTATAGATCCCGTTTCACCCCTTTTGGGCTACTTGACTTCACCTTCGCTACCGAATGCTGCTGGGTATTAGCCTAACTTGCGTATCCGACTACGCCACCTCTCCAACTCACCGGGCTATCACTCCCGGCGAGACACATGAAAACAGACTAAAGATCTAATCCCGGATTCGGGCCGGGCCCCATAGAGTTTAAAAAGGTGTTTTGTTTAATTCAATGTCCATTCCTCGATCAGCAATATGAACAGTCTTGCCGGTCAGCTTTGATACCTGATCCCTAAACATTTGCTCGTCACTGTTACCATCGCTCAGATGAATCAAAACGATATTATTTACTTGGGACAAATCATTCGCTTTCAGCAATTCTTTACAGGTCTCAATACTCATGTGAGATTGAATAACGCGATCTTTCAGGATGTGTGGCAATAACCCGAGCTCCTGTTTTTGCTTCAATATCTCCTTGCTGTAATTGGCTTCCACAAGTATGTTATTCAATCTACTAAATCGGTACTGGCTGTAGTAGGTATCCGTGAGAAACAATACATTGCCGGTCTCAGGATGATTGATCAAGAATCCAAGCGGTTCAGCACAATCATGTTTCACATCGAAAGCCATCACTCGGAAGGATCCTGCTTCAAACTTTTGTTGATCGCAAACAAATCTGGCTGATAGATTCCCTGAAGTGCTAAGCGCATAATGTGTGCCAGCGGATGCGTAAACAGGAATCCCGGAGAGAAGAACGTCGTAAATTGACTTAGCATGATCACCATGTTCGTGAGTAAGAAGGCAGCCCACCACTGAGCGGAGGTTGAAGTTCAACCCCTTTTTGATTTCACCAAAACCAACCCCACACTCCAGTAACAACGACTCCTTGTCGTTATACAAGATGTAACAGTTACCCTTTGATGAGCTGCCTAATACTTTCAATCTCATTAGAAGTTGGGGTGAGCCTGAGAGGTTTGAGGTTGTAGTTCTGCCTGTGGTTGTGGTGCCTGATTCATTACCGGCGCCGCTTCAATGGCCGGATGAATTACCTGAGCATCTTCAAACCCGATCTCTTCTTTATTAGCGAATTCATCAATGGTCTGCTGAACCTTTTCGTCTTTGAGATCCGCCTCAGCCAATAGCATCCGTTGGTAGCTCTCATCAATCTTTTGGCTATCGATTGTGATGGAACTCCATGCAGCCCGAACCAAGGTCTTCATTGCCATTTCCTCATACCATCCAACAACAACTTCTTTGGTGCGCTGACCGTTCTTCCAAACATCTTTTTCACCACCCCAGAATTCAACTGATGCATACTTTTGTTTGCGCTTTTCGATATCGGCTTTGGTCATAACCCGGATTCGGTTACGCTCCGGATCTTTGTAGGAGAAATAGATAAACCCTCCCTTCAGTGGACCGCGATCAAAATCATCTACGACTTCAAAAATGTAGGTCTCGACTTTGTTATTAAGGTCCTTTTTAATTTGCTTGAAATTGTCTTTTTCAAAAACCAATTCAATGGTGACTGCGTCGGGTACATCCAATCCGTATTTCTTTGATTTCAACTCCAATCCATTGTATCCTATGATGAACCCAATATCATACTTTCCCGTGGAATTGTTTTTGTAAGGGATCAGATTCAAGTGGTTTGGCTGAAGTGGATCCAATCCGATTGCGGAGAATGCAACCACATCCATGGCCAGCTTGTTTAGGTTTACGTTTTCCCATGTATAAGGAAGTTCTCGGCGATCAGGAGCCTTGGCAGCATTCTTGGCCTCTGCTGCTTTGAGTACTTGATCCAACTTAACGAAGTAGCTCGTTGCAATTCGCTTTTGGAAGTCAGTTAATTGGCCTACTGGGTTAAGGTTTTGGAATTCAGCCAATACCATCTGGGTAAATCGTTGCCCTGGTGATTGTGGTGGTTGTTGTTGTGTTGCCTGTTGTACAGGCGCCGTTGTTTGTGTCATTAATAAATATTTAAAGGGGTGAATAATTAGGCTTCTTGTAATGCTTCGATAAGGGGTGCTTCGTATGGTGTGCAGACCTGAAGTTTAGCACCAGCCATAACAATGAGATTAACTACTTGTGATGCGGTTCCTGCAAGCTCTACCACACTCTCGCGGTTATCAATGAAGATTGGAGCGTAGATGTTATGGTGGGCACACATGGCATTGATTACATCCATCCCGGCGTTTATTTGACCGGCGCGATTTGCGGATGAATATGGAACCCATGCACCATTGGTATTGACCAGCGCCTCACAAATTGGATTAGTACCGCCGTTGATCTGGTCCTCGAATAATTTAAACCGGATGTGTTTGAACTTACGGTTAACCTGTTCTGCCATGGTGTCGACCTTCCACTTTTCAAAATTCTGCATTGCGAATTCCACGCCTTCGAGCTCGGCCAACTCCTGAGCCAGATGTTGTTGGCGATCAGTGAGCTCAGCGATGCGAGCCTTTGTTCTTTCGGCCTGATCTTTCATTCCGAGTTGTTGGCTCAGATGGTTGATCTGCTGCTGAGTTGTGCGGATATTGTTGTCAAATTCTGACAAGTCCAAGGTTTCACCTTTTGGAATTTCAAATGAATCAATCTGAGATTTTAATTGATTCATCTCTTCGGTTGGCGTCATATCAATCGGAGTTGCTTCCAACTGATCGAGTTGAGATTTTAAATCGTTATAGATTTGGGTAGCCGATTCCAGGTTGTTGTTGAGTGCAACCAATAAACTTTGCTCGCTGGAAGATTCCCGCATCAAATCGACAATCTTTTGCTCGATAGCTACTTTATCAGACTTCATGCTTTCGCCGGACCGATTGATATCATTCAAGCGACGATTTTTGTCTTCTTGGAAATTTTTCTGGAGGTTGGCTTTGATTTCAGTAGCCTTTTCGATATCATAGGCACGTTCGCAAGTCGGGCAGCAAGTAGAGGCTGGATCATCTATCAATTGCTCTGCATTGACATCGGCCCATTGTTGGCGAAGATTCGCTAATCGGGTTTCCAGATTGTTTAAATCCTGATTATACCCATCCAGATTGCGGGAAATGATATCGATCTTGTGTTGCTTGCTCTCAACCTCACTTTGTGCTGATCGGTAAGCATTAGCCGCCTGGTTTACTTTATCGCGCCATGTTGTGATGGCGCCGGACCGTTCGTTTCTCAGATCGATTTCCATCCGGTTCATTCGCTGGTTGAGCTCATTCAATTCACGCTGTTTAGCCATGATTGACTCATTGCTCTTGGCGCTGGCTTGAACCAAATTATTTTTTGCTTGATTCCATTCAAGTATCTGGCCTTCAAGGGTTTTGATTTGGTTTTGAATGGAGCCGTAATCAATGTCAGTTGGTATGGATTTGGTTGCTTCATCTACCCGTAACGGGATGGTTTCCAATTCATCTTTCAGTTTCTTTTTCTGAGCGCTCAGTTGGGCTTTGATATCCTTCTCTGATTTTTTCTGAGCGAAGTGATCGCGAAGGATATGAAGGTACCGTTCATTCCCTGAAGTAGCGATCGCATTAAAAGCCATTTCATCAGTAACCGGATCAGCCATTGAGAACAGGATTGTTCTACGGTCCTGCCATGGAAGAATGGCATTGAAGTAGATTGGGTCGGTTATGAGTTTGAATAATTTTTCATCGACCAACTGAGCCACGCGTTGTTGAAATTCTTTGAGTTGCACCGGCACATCGTTCCAATAAAACAGGTTCTCATTTCCTGCGAATTCAGCGATTTCCGTTCCACGTCTGCGGACCCATTTCTCACGCATGACACGCATGATGGTAAGCGGTGTGCCATCAATATCAAATACCAATTCAACGCTGTGGTCTACCTGTGGGATTACCTTGTTGTTTTCGTCCAAGGTTTTGAGTTCGAAGTCGGTGCGATCGTTTACATCTTTGCCAAATAAGCACCAACGGAATGCACTTACGATGGTTGTTTTGCCGGTGGCATTGTCGCCAAAGATGTTTGTAGCTGTTGGGTCGAAGTTGATTTCAAAATGCTTGTGGCCTTGGAAGTAGGCCATTTTCATAGATTGTAAAGTGATGTTCATAAAAAGGGGTTTAAAGATTTATTGAATGAATTTTATTGTCGTGAATACGGAGTCTTTTGTTACGCGCTTCGATTTGTAAGGATTCCTGGTACAGTTTGTTCCAGTCAACGGATTGTATTTCTTCGGCAATTACACCATCAATGAATGTTGACCCGAAGATGTTTGTGCCATCAACGAATTGTCGGTGCCTGTAGTTATAGAATCCGAAGCAATCAATCTTGAAGCCTCCGGTAGTGGGATTGTAATCGACCGTGACCTGAACGCCTAATAGTGGAGTGTCGTTTCCCAATTTTGCCAAGTCGAATCTGTGAATTAATTTTGCCATATAATCACTATGTTTTTTTTTAAAGGGCCCTGTTACAGCGGGGCTTTTTTAGTTCATTAATGTTTTGAGTTTGGAATTCAATGCCTGATTCATATCGCTGGCATACATGGTCACAATACGCAATTCCTCCCGCCCTGCATCTACCATTTCCTCCATGCGGCCGATTGCCTTAAAAGCACGGTTATCGCACTTTGCAAATTCATAGAATCCTGTGACATTAATGAATTCACAAACCCATTCGTGGTAGAGGTCCATCGCGTCTTTATTCTGTTGGTGTGTCATGTTTGTGATATAGATTTTGTTCAATGATTACGGCAATGATGAAAGCGACTCCAAGGGCCAATAGCATTGCCAATTGCATGATGAGTTCCATGTCCTCACCGAATTCGTTATGAAGCCACTGCATCATTCTTTTTTGGCTTGATTGGTGTGTTACGAATTCTTTCCCGATACATTCTGACCAGTTCCAGAAAGCTGGCTTTGTGGCCAGCCTTGGGATTGGTACTATGAGCAACCTTAGCAGAGGTTTTGTCCTTATTGAGGAATACTACTTTCATTAGGCAGTAGCGGTTTGTTGGTCAAGGATTTCAGCCAATTCAAGCCCGGTATGATCGGAAATGATTGATGTGTACTTTGGCTTAGTGAGTTCATCGTCATTGGATTCAATCCAACGCTTGATGGTGTACTCTGATTTTCCTTCTACGAGCATCAGTTTTGCACGCAGATTTGAGTCGTGCTTAATGATTTCAAGTGCCTGGGTGGATAGTGACATAAAGTATATTTTGTTACTTTGTTTTGGTTTTGTAGATTTGGTATAGCAAATATATGCACGACTTTTGTGATTGCACAATATTTGAAACACAAATAACTAATCGTTAACATACTTATCTTACTGTTATGAAGGGCCCTAAATCGAAAACCTAATCTATGAATTAAAGATTTTATTTTAACCCGTTGAAAAAAGTCTGAGCATACCCGGCAATCAGTACGGCTTTATCTTTACCGTTTATAATCTTGCGGGCATTAATCCAATCCGTTTTTGTGTCCGTAAAGTAGTTGGATAATTTCAGGTTAGTAAACCAGCCGTGAATCATACCTTCAAACATGATGTCAGTTGCTATTTGTAACTCACAAGCTAGTTCGGGATTGTTCAGCAAGTCGATACCCAACTTTTTACCGGCTTTATCGTAATTCTCATACCATGTGAGTTGCACAAATCCACGACCATAATACAAACGGTCTGGTGTTGTATATGGGTTTCTGTCCATCCTGATTTTACTTCCATACGGACGGCCCTTGCCTTTACCATATTCAACAATCGGCTGCATTGTTTTAGCTGTTTCATGGAACGCAGTAGCAAGGCAATAGGCTAGACTTTTGATGCCGATATGCGAATACTTTTGTTCGTATTCGTTCAGGATTGAATCTATACCCTCAATTTGCTTTTGTGTGTATTTCCCGAATAATGGCCGAGCTGTGTCGAATAGTCGTTTGCGATCGATCATAAAAAAACTTTTGTTGTTACTTGGCCCTTTTCAATTCCGATGTTATCAAACCTGATGCCGTTCATTTTTAGCTTCCTAACAAATAACAAATTATCGCTTAATTCGGTTTGAACCGTAACGAAATCGGGCGTGTTGCATGAATAGTTCAGGACGTAATTAACCTTCAGACCAGATAGTATGTTTGTGATTGTTTGGATGGTCATAGCATTGGGTTTTCGCTTTTATTACGACCATACTCTTTGTACTCCGGATTAAACCAGTTCAGTATTACCGGTAACGTTGCGAACAATGCCGACCACATGACCGGAGTAAGGCATTCAATAGTATTACATAATACGCCCTCGGTCTGGTACTTGTAGGTTAGCGTTGAAAGCACCGCAGTAACGAATCCTTTTATAAATGTGCCTAATGGCCCTGTTAATGATTTCAGCATGACTATTTATTTTGTTTTGTGAAAAATCGTTTTATTGCAAGCCCTATCGAATCGATAATTGGGTCAACCCAAAGAACGACACGAAGGGAAATAGGTTCAATGATTATTGGAGTAAAGCCACATATCACGGCTTGTTGATACTCAGGCATTGCAGCCGATTTGACGACGTACCATGCTATTGACCCGGCTACCCCTGCCATGATTACCGACATATAGCATTGCGAGGGTTTTACCCGCTTTGCTTGCCGTTTAATCATATAGATTTTTGTTGTCATCCCGAATAACACAGACGCTATCCCTAACAGGTTCTTAAACAGAAACGCTGTTATTGATTCTATGAACTCCAAAATACTATTGTGCGGTGTTGTCGGGTGTTCCATTTGACATTTGCCGGATTAATAAGAAAAGATTTAAGAACAGAAAAACAGCGATGAAAAACGCAAATATTTTCTCGTTGTTTTCAAATTTGTACGGGTTCCCGAATAACTCATCATAGAGGTTATTCAATGAACAAAGGAATACGGTTCCTGAAATGATACGGAGTAACGCATCCCTCCAATATGCCACAGCTAAAAGACCTGTGATAATGGTTATAAATCCGGCCATAATTGGAGTGAAGTAAAACCCGTCGTGGTCATTATACGCATAGATCGAAGAAGCCAAGGCCACCAGCAATGCAGCGGCCTTAGCAAACCTCATCGTACTAACACCGAATCTCATTTGTGCGGACGTGTTGCAGGGCGTGTGCCGATTAACTCATTGGCTACGATTGAAAGCGCTGGAGCCTCTAACGTGCCGTCGAAATCATCATTAATCGGGATCGTGTGATCCCCGTCGGCAAATACGCATTCCACGGACTGAACCGTTACGGGTTCGCCATTGATCGAACATTCGCCCAGGTCGTCCGGTGTGAGGTTTTCGTACTCATTCCCGGTGCTTAAAAAATCCCGGTTGTCGCTTGTGGCGATAATAACTAACGGCTCACCGTTGGTTAAATCCTTGAATTCTTCGTGCATTGTTTTTGTTTTGTTTTTATGGTTAAGAAAAAAATTACGATAATGTAGTTCTGATCGCATCAGCTATATGCGTGTAAAGCAAATAAGCTGTCGCACGGCCGTGAGGTGAACCGTTTACGTTTACGCACGTCGTTGGGGTGAGTTCTATCCCTGAACCGGCCAACTTAACGTGTGCCTCATGGTCCCCGTTTGCCGGGACGTAACGAATATCCTTGTTTGAAAATCGGTTAACCCCAAGCGATGCACTACCCGTACCGCCCGCGTTACATTCCTCGACCTCTATCCATACGGATAAATCCCCGTCCATGACCCCTGTGTTTACATTGAAATACCTTGCCATTGTTTGTTATTGTTTTTTAGTTATGAATTAAAATGCTGTGAGTTCCATCCATTTGATTGTAAACCCCGCTGTCCATACACCCGTTGCCGGAACGGTAGCACGAATTACAAGGCCCTCGTTTTGAACCAATACAAGCGGATGTTCGCCGCTTGCCAAATCGCACTTGTAGAGCCTTGTTGTTGGTAGGTAGATGCTACCAATTATCGGAGTGGCACTGCCTACCCCGCCGCTTGAATGCGTAGTTATCAGCCCGAAGGTCTGACTATCTAAAGTCTTCGTTCCTGCCGTCAATGCCCCCGTGCTTGCCGACCTTGCACCTCCCATAAGTGAAGCCCCCATTGACGACCGAAGTTGGTTGTTATCACCGGTTAAGGTAATGGTATTACCTCCTGATCCGTCAACCGACCAACTACGCGCAACGATTGCTCCGATTGTGATAGCCCCCGCAGCGAATGCAGTTGAGGCATACATTCCGTTACAACTAACCTCAGTTATAACGCATATCCGTGTAGCATCGGTCCATCGTAACTGTACCAACTCACCGTTAGCTGCCATCCCAGCCCCGATTGACCCGGTTAATACGCTGATTGCGTAATGTCCTAGCGTTCCGTGATCTTGTGGTTTTGTTATGACGTGAAGCCCGCTAGCTGCTGATTCACCTGCTTTTACGCCTACTCCATTAATTCCTTGAAATACTGCCATGATTATAGAATTGAATAATTAAATTTAAAATTTCCAGATACCAAGCCTAACTTGATTGGTTTGAATAATGTCACTACTTCCTGCACCGGGAATGCCGCAGTGTTCGGCCTTGATGTCAATACGCCTCCGTTAACGAATCCACCCTGAACCACTGGCATCGTCACCCAGCCATCGTCAGCCTCCCAATAAAGCCTGATCTCATTTTCTCCGGCGGTAGCCTTCAAAACAAGGTTATCTACTTCGTTTTCGTCGGCCATGTCACCCTTTCCGGTTAATGCCTGATTGCATTGCCAAAACAAAAGTTTACTAGAAGAAGTCACGCCGCTAGCTGTTATTGTCACCATTCCGTTTTGCGCCGGGGTACTTCCAAAGTCAACCTCTACAGTTGTTACGGTTAGGCCAGATGAATGCGCATCAACATAGCCCACCGAAGCCGGACCGTCTGAGGTCTGGTCGAGGTCGGCAAAGGTTAATACCTGACCCAATTTTCTTTTCCACGTCGATATGTTCAGTAGTCCCATTAGTCAGTAGTTATAGTTGCAGTGTTATTAATTGCGTTTAAAAATGCCTGAATGCCTAAGCTACCCAGCGGTGGAGCTGCCGGTGTTTGGCTCGAAATGTCAATATTTGCTCCAGAATCAAGTACCGAAACGCTTTCCCATAGGGCAGCAATGATCTTGTTGATTTCGGTCGATGCAAAGGCATTCAGACTCAAATTCACATCGATAAGCGTTCCCGCTGTGATGTTCTTAAAGATGTTTCCACGGAAGTACTTTGTTCCGATGTTATAAGCGGCAAATGTGGTTATACTGGCAGGAAGTTCCCCAGTGATGCCAAGTACCGGCGCATTCATAGCGCTTAAATCAATGGCCTCGGTATCATCAACAAAGAGGTAAGTATCTACGATTTTACCACCTGTATACGTTGTAGTTTTCGTGACATTCCCGGCTGTTAATGTGCCAACTACGGGGTTTATATTGGATTGCCA
>Ga0116166_1004563_pt1 | contig 10136 bp, 21 predicted proteins | sample AD_JPNMR2_MetaG_FD_89884 | JGI IMG/M metagenome (GOLD analysis project Ga0116166, IMG submission 89884) | Active sludge microbial communities of municipal wastewater-treating anaerobic digesters from Japan - AD_JPNMR2_MetaG | ecosystem: Engineered > Bioreactor > Anaerobic > Digestate | place...
ACACCGACCGCCCCGTCGAGGTGGTCGAGGCCGAGGTGCTTGCGCTCGCGCTGCGGGCGATGGGGGTGGGGTGATGACGGAGAGAGAGTACGCGCGCGGCGTCGAGATCCTGTGCGTGATGGTCCTGTGCGTGATGGTCCTGTTCTTGTTCGGGTACTTCCTCGGCGCGATGAGCGCGTGCCCGGTCAACCCGAGCGACGCACTCGTTGAGCGCGTGGTGCTCCGCGTTCGTGGTGACAACCGCGAGATGCGTGACGAACTGCGGAACACGATTCGCTTCGAGGGCGACCTGACGCGCTTCGCGGTACACAACGAAGGTCGCATCACGCGCGACGTGCAGTGCAGGTGCGTGCCATGACGGCCCCGATCCCCCTGACGAAGCCCGACGGCACCGTTCACGCTTACGCCTGCGGACACCGCTCGGCTTCGGTGCGGGTGGTCGCACGGCGGCGGCTGGAACGAGCGCGACGCCGACCGCACCCGCACCGAAGCCGAGCGGTGCTGCACGTGCCACAAGTGCAGCGCTTTCATCGGAAGCAGCGTACGCTACTCCTGCGAGACGTGCGACGCCGCATGGGCCGCGGAGATGGCGAAGCGCGACGCGGAGCACGCTGCCCTCGCCACTGAGAGCGTTGCCGCCGAGGATGCGGAGCACTACACGCTCACGCTGAACGGCCACGCGCTCGACGTGGCGGTGGAGGATGAGTTCGGTGTGTACACCCGCGCGACCGTGCGCCACCGCGACGCGGACGACCCGACGCGCAATGACGACTGGAGCAAGGCGTCACGCTGCGGCGTGGCGGCGATCCTTGAAGCGTGCGTCGAAGCCGCGTACAGGTTCGACGCTGAAGAGGTGACGCTCGTGCCGAAGGGCGCGGTAGTGATCCCGCCCGCCATCACGCACGGGCGTGCGACCCGCGCGGACATCGAGCACGTGCTGCGCAGCCCCGCCGCGTGCGCCGCCGTGGTCACGCGGGACGTGCTCGTCGCGTGGATGCGCGCGCAGGGCTGGACGCTCACGTACACGGCGAAGAACGGCGTCGAGGTGTGGTACTTGAGCACGAAGACCGCGGAGATCGACCGCTTCGTGCCGGGGGATCACTCGGCGTGGGAGAACTGGCCGAACACGGTGATCGACGCGCTGTCAGCGGGCAGAGCCGCGGGCGATCGCACGTGGTGGCTCGACCTCGCGGACCTGTGGGTCGCGTCGGGAGGCAAGCGATGAGTCTGTCAGGCAAGGGCTGCGAGAAGTGCAACGGCAAGGGCTGCGTCCCGTTCAGCGACGACGCCCCGCGGTCGGTGATGCGCCCGTGCGGCGCGTGTTCGGAGCCGTGGGGGCCGCAGTGGCTCGACGCGCCCGACGGTGACGGGTTCTGGTGGATGCTCGTGAAGGGTGGCACGCCGGAGCCCGTGCGCGTCCAGCAGATGCGCCTTGCGAGCGGCGAAGTGTACACGCACGTCACGACGACGCGCGGCACGTTCGGCCCTGACGACGTGATCGGTGGCGACGGCGTGCGCTGGCTGCGTCTCGCAGCGCCGGAGGTGCCGCGGTGATCCCCGACCCGCCGCCCGCCGACGTGCTCGCGCCGCGCCTCGCGCACAACCTGTGGGGCATGCGAGGTGTCCGCACCTACGCCCGTGTCACGGCGGAGCACCGCGAGGGGCGCGAGGTCTACCGCGGCACCGCCGGGCACACGGTCACCACGGGCACGGGCGGGCTCGACGTGGTGGTCACCGAGGAGAAGGCCACCAGCGGCGCGGCGTGGGATGCGCTGGTGGAGGAACTGCGCGCGAAGGGTCGTCGATGAGCGCCACACGCAAGTACACCGCGCACGTCAGCACGCACCCCGAGGAGACGCGCGTCACGGTGCGGCTGGTGCGCGGGCTGCGCATTGCAACCATTGACATGGGCGGCATCGTTCTGACCGCTCACCTCGAAACGGGCGGCACCGAAGAGGTCGCCGTCGGGGCGCTCGCTCACGCCGCGGCGCATGTCCTCGGCGCGTCGCTGATGGCGCTGTACGACCCCGAAGGGAGGCGCGTGCTGTGAGCTGCAACCGCCTCGTGATCGACCTGACACCTGACTTCGCCGCCGACTGGCGCGCGGTCCCGGTGGAGGTGCGACCGATCGTGCCGGTCACTGAGCTCTGTGCGAAGGGGAGGTCGCGGTGAGGATCGCACTCTCGCCATCGCTCCTCAAGCTCAACCCGCACCTCGCGCCCGCGCGGTCACGCTCCCGACGTGCGCCCGCCGTCGTCACGTCCAGCGTGACCCGCGAGGGCGACGCGGTGGTGTGCGTGCTCGATGGCGTGCGGCTCGACGTGACGCCGAACAGCCGCGGTCACTGGTCGGTGCGCAGCCGCCACGCGAAGCGCGTCCACGCGCTCGTCGCCGCGGCGCTCGTCGGGGTGACGCCGCCGTCGCTCCCGGCGCGGGTGACGATCACGCGGCGGTCTCCCGCGTCGCGCCCCATGGACGACGACGGGGCCACGGCGAGCGCGAAGTACGTCCGCGACGCGGTGGCGACGTGGCTGTGCGTCGATGACGGCGACGCGTGTGTGACGTGGACGGTGACGCGGGAGCGCGCGTCCTGGGGCGTCGTGATCCGCGTCGAGAGCGTGACCGAGAGCGCCGCGAGCACGTAGGAAGAGAGCATGAAAGAGCGTCCAATCCTTTTCAGCGGGCCGATGGTCCGCGCGATCCTCGCGGGGCAGAAAACCGTCACGCGCCGCGTGGTGAAGGACTTCCCGGTCAGCCCATCCGGGCGCGCTGTGCTCGAAGTCGTGCCGTCGCTCCTGCCACACCGCGGCGATCGGTTCGACGTGCGGTTCGATCTCGATAACCGCGCATGATCCGCTGCCCCTACGGTGCTCCCGGGGATCGTCTGTGGTTGCGCGAGAGTTGGGCGTCAGCGGACACGATGTATCAGAACCACGAGAACGACGTGCCCTCCGTGGTGGCCTACCGAGCGGACCGTGCGGGCATCCAGTGGAGCGCGGACCCCCCGCGCCTGATTCCGGACTATGACCGAAATCAATGGAACTGGGACGTGCTGAGCTGGAAGCCCAGCATCCACATGCCCCGGTGGGCGTCGCGCATCACCCTCGCTGTGACCGACGTGCGCGTCGAACGCCTGCACGCGATCGACGACGAGGACGCAGTACGCGAGGGCGTTGGCGCGGTCACATTGAAACACTCCGGCGTGTACCGCGAACAGTTTCGCGTGCTGTGGGACGCCATCAACGGCAAGCGCGCGCCGTGGTCGTCGAACCCGTGGGTGTGGCGCGTGGCTTTTGAGCGGGTGACGCCGTGAGCGAGCCGTTCACCGTGCCGATTCCGCCGACCTACACGCTCGCCGAAGCGCTCACGAAGCGCGATGCGATGGTCGCCCGCGGACTGACCGTGTGGTCGCTCGGGTGGGCGGAGGTCGGCGACATGGCGCACGACGGCGGCTGGCGACGATGGCTCCGCGACCGGGGCTACAACGACACCACGGGTGAGGCGGTACACGTCGCGTTCGACGAGTCGCGCGAGGTCGCGCTGATCCTCGGCGCGCGCAAGACCCCGTGTCCGTCGTGCGGGGTGACGATGGACAGTGAGTGGCGCGAGTGCGTGGCGTGCGGCGAGTGCCTGTCATGCTGCGCTTGCGAGGAAGGTGAAGCATGAAGACCAGCGACAAACCGTTTAGGATTTGCCTCGTGGTGGGCGACTGGTCCGGCGACGGGCACGACAAGACCACCGAGGTGACCATCGCCTCGAACTTCAACGAGAAGGCGATCGACCGCGCGTACAAGCGCGGAACGAAGGCGCTCGGGTTCGACTTCAGTGAGGAGGTGGCCGCGGATTACGAGGACACCACGCTGTCCGCGAAGCACGCGAAAGCCTTTGCGGACAAGGGCTTTTCCTTCGCGCGTTGGTGCAAGAACGACGAGGGCTACGTGCTCGACGCGACCTCGTTCGTCACGCTGTGGCTGTTCGTGGTCGCGCTCGGTGACCCGTCGTTCGCGTCCGTCGTGGTGACTGACGAGACGCCGACCCTCAACGTCGGCGGGTACGGGCTGTTCACATGAAAGCACTTCGCATCAAGGCACTGGCGATGCACTTCGGGTACGCGGAGAGCACGCGCGCCTCGTCGCGAGGGCGCATCGAGCCGAGCACGTCCGATGCGTGACGGGCTTGACCGCTTCCGCGCGCTCTGCGACGGCGTGAGCCTCGCCCCCCCGATGTACGGCACGCCCGCCGAGTGCGCGGCCACGCTCTACGGCGCGTCATGGATGGTCGGATGTGACCGCGACGAGTGGCTCGCAGCGCTCAACGCCTGCGATCTCCTGCGCGGCAACACCTGGACGCTCGCCACGCACGACGACGCGGTGAGACTCGCGCGTCACCTGTCCGAGGTGGCGTCGCAGTGGAGTGAGACGTGAAGCGCCCCGCCGACACCACCGCCCGCCACGTCCCCGGCGAGCACGTCGTGTGGTGGCACGACAACGAGCCCGTGTACGCGCGCGTCGTCGCGAAGCCGCACCCGCCTAGTGGCACGCGCGGTCGCGGCTGCGCGGTGGTTACGCTCGTTACGCTCGACGTGTGCGGCGTGCGTTGCGAGGCTCGGACTGAGGACGTGTTCGCGCCCGACGACGTGGCGCAGGGAGAATGAGCGATGGAAGACCGCACCGAACTGCTCGCCGCCATCGACGCGAGCCAGATGACCGCCGACGACAAGGCGCTTCTTCGTGACGTGATCCGCGTCACGGACGGGGGCGGCACGATGCGCGAGGTGCGCGAGCACGTAGGGCTCTCGGTGGGGCAGGCCGCGCTGCTGCTCCGCACGAACGCCGATCACCTGCGCGCCGTCGAGGGCGGCACCGAGCGCGACGACCTGCTCGTGCGCCGGATGTGCAAGGTGTACGTCGTGAAGGGGTTCGTGGACGAGAAGAGAGCGACGCCATGAAAGAGTGTTTCGAGCACGAACTCGCCGCGCTGGTTCGCTCGCACGGCGTGGACATTCACAACGACCCCGACGTGTACGCGGCAATGTCGATGCTCCGTCAGTTGGTGGCAACACACACGCAACGGATGATCGAGCGCCGCGCGCAGTTCCGCTCGGAGGGAGGGACGGAGACGACCGATGGATGACGGCTACTTCGGCGAGGGTGGAGGCAAAGGGCTGCGCGGGGTCGCGTTTGGCCCTGACGGCACGGACTGGATTCCGCCCGAACAGCGGGCAAGGGAAGCTGCGATGAACAACCGCATGATGGACACACCTGAGAGCACCAACACGTTCCCGACGCCCGCAGAACTCGACGCGAAGCGCCGCGCCAAAGCCGCCGCGGAGGTGGCCGCGGCGCTCGCGAAGATCCGCGCGACGCTGGAGGCCACCGGCCCCGGCATGCTCTACCTCGACGCCTCGTCGCCCGCCCGCGACGAGGTGACGCGCATCCTCACGTCGCGCGGGTGGGCGGTGGAGTGGGGTAGCGATCAACGTGATGGCTCGTGGGTGATGGTCACTCCGCGCGCTCCGCGGCAGACGACGAACACCGAGTGGGAAATTCCCTAGGCTTTCAGCCGCAAGCCCTACGTCGAGCACGCGCGCATCGTGTGTGCAACCCCATGGATCGCGACGAAAACCGCGAAAAGCCTAGGTTTCAGCATGTGACCATTCGCGTCACCTGACGTGACAAAAAATGGCACATGCTAAACATCAACAATTCCATGCACTTACGCCGAAACAGACGTGATCCTGTAAAAACGGACGTGACCATTCTTGTCACTCGCACCCCGTGAACGCAGCGCGTCTCTAAGGAAACACGCGCGGTCTAGCAGACGAAGCACGCGTGCCTTTCTTTGGCACGCTGCTAGCATTACTCCTCGGCACGGAGCAACGACGCTCCGACGAAAGGACGAATGACCATGAACCTCGCTGCCGCCAAGTCCACCGATTCCTTCGAGGCCCAATGCACCGCCGTCGCGTACGGTGTCTGGGACTGCATCAAGAGCAAGCCGGTCGATGCGAGCCTCCGCATTAACCGCATGACGCCCGAGAACATCGCTGCGGCAAAAGCGCTCCGATACGAGGTTTCGTCGGAAAGCCAGGTCGTCCGCGTCTACGGCGAGTGGGAGCCCACCCCGGAAGGGAAGCGCGGGTACGATGCGGCGCTTGCGAGGGTCAAGCGCATCAGCGGTTACATGAGCCACACGGAGTACGACGCGGACAGCGACGGGTGCGGGTGGGGGATCACGGTGGTGATCGCGTTCGGGGTGTACATGGAAGCGCTGCGCAAGATGGCCGCGTAGTCACTGCCCGCCGACCCCCGCGCCCGCAAGGGCCGGGGGTTGGGGCGTTGAGAGGACTGACCATGACGACCACCCCGAAGACGCCCGCCGAAGAGATTGCCGAGTGCCGCACGGAGATCGTCGCGAAGATCGCGGCGTTCCGCGCCGCGCACGCGGGGCGCATCCTGGACGTGACCACGGAGACGCGCAGCGTGTGGCTCGACGGCGGCGAGTACTACGACGTGCTCTCCGCCGATGTGTGGACGGGGAGCGCGATCGAGCACGTCACCGTCTGCACGGACGGCGCGGCGCGGTGGCACGGCGCGGGAGGGTACGACCTCTTTCGCCCGCTCGTCGCGGACGCGACGCCCGCCGTGATCGCCGCCGCGCAGGCATGGACTGACGCCGAGGAGGCGTACGCCGCGCGGTGCAAGCAGGGGCACGCGGTGCTCGGCGGGGGCGACGTGGCGTCGGGCGCCCTCGTGATCGTCACCCGCGGGACGAAGGTGCCGCAGGGGACGGTCGCGGTGGTGACGTGGTGCGGTACGTCCGCGTACGGCGGGCGGGCGCGTCTCTCGCCGATCGACGAGCACTGCGTCGCCGTCGTGCGCGGGCGCGAGGGCGGCGGTGACACCTACACCGCCGTCGCGAACGTCACGGTGCTGATGACCCCGGACGAGGCGCGGCCCGACTGGCGCGCGCCCGTGACCGACCTCTGCGCGCGCCGCTATCCGGTCGCCGCCCTCGCGTGGACGTGGGCCTCCCGCGACGCCGCGCACTCGACGCTCGCCGAGCTCGGCGCGCGCCACGACTCCGACGCCGAGCCCCTGCGCGCCCTCGACGCCCGCGCGCGGTGGGCGGTGTACGCCGACCGCCTCGCGGCGGACCCGCTCGCCGCCGAGGTCGCCGCCCTCTTCGCGGAGTGCCCGCCCGTGGTGACGGGCACCACGACCCCGCGCACGCTCGCCGCCGTGCTCGACGACCTCGACGCCGACCGCCCCACCGTCGAGAACGCCCTCACCTACGCCGAGGGCGACCGCGCGACCTACCTGCGCGTGGCCCTCGGCGCGGTCGGCCTCGCGGCCCCGGTGGCCGCGCCCGTGAAGACGCGGGCGAAGCGCGCCCGCAAGGCCGCGACGGCGGCGTGACATTCAACGGCACGCCGTGTTAGGAGCCCCCATGGTCAAGCCCCGACTGCGCACCGTGCAGGTGCAGGAGCCCGCCCCGCGCGGAGCTCCCACGAAGCGCGACGATGACGGCCCGTGGCTGCACCCCGACGGCTTCGCGTGGGTGCGGCGTCTTCGGCCGCAGTCGCCCGTCACCGAGCTCGACGCGGCGTTCGTGGAGATGCTCACCGCGGCGTTCAAGGCAGCGGGCACACTCGACGCGGTGGCCGCGGTGATCGGCACGTCGAAACGCACGCTGCGGCAGTGGCTCCAGTGGCTCGCCGAACACCGCCCCGACGAGTACGCACAGCTCCCGCGGCGCCCGCCGAACGGGAGCGCGGAGTAGTTCGTCAATCGCGCAACCACTGCGCTGCGCTCGCGCACGTCGATTTCTCAACCGCCTTGTTTCCAGTCCGATCAACCCCGCTTGTGTCGTCTACGCACACACGGCGGGCCTTGCTGTGCGAGGTGTGTCTACGGTATCCGACAGGTCGGGTTCGCGCGGGCTCGGGCGGTGTCCGGTCACGTCCGTGTCAGGGGGTGACGGTCGCCGCGGTACGACCACGACCCCGCCGCGCGCAGCCCGACGCGACGAGGCGTGTGCTTGCCGCAGACGTGACAGCCTACGACCGAGGCGATAGGGTGGCAGGCATGGCCCACGACGCCCTCCCGACGACGACCGCGCCGCCGCCTGCCACGCCCCCGGCAACGACGGACGCCCCGCTCGCGCGCATCTACGCGCTCTGGTGCGCGCTGCACGCCTACCACCGCGACGCCCCCGGTGCCGCGGGCATCGACTACGCGCGCCCCGTGGTGCAATGCACGCCCACCACCTACGAGCCGACGGTGCTCTCGGGCGCTTCCCGCGGCCCCGACCCGGTGACCGTGCGCCTCGCGGCGATCCACAACGACCGCGCCCGCGACGCCCTCGTGTGGTTGCGCGGCTACCCGATGCCGCCGCCCTCGACGGTGATGGACCGCGACGAGGTGTTGCGCGCGCTCCTCGAAGCGTGCGCCTTCGCCCTCGCGGACGACGGCGACCGCCTCGCGTGGGCCGCTGCCGCCGCGCTGCGCAACCTCGACGTGCGCGGGACGCAGGCCCACGTGCGCAACCTCGCACGGACGTACGCGCGGGCGCGGCTCGCGCAAGCGTGTGAGGTGTGGGAGCGGTGACCGACCTCGACGAGACGCTCGCCGAGGGGATGCGCCGGGAGCGACGCGAGGCCGTGGCGCGGATGCGCGCCGCCATCGTGACCGGCGCGGACCTCCGCTTCGCCCGCAAGGCCCTCGGGCTGCGCGCGGCCGAACTCGCCGTCACCCTCGAGGTGACGCCGGAGACGGTCTCACGGTGGGAGACGGACGCGCGCCCGATCCCGCGGACGGTGCGGCTCGCCGTCGTCGCGCTGCTGATGCTCCGCGACGCCGCGTTGACGGAACGCGAATCGACCGCGCGTCAAGTAGAATCGTCGCAGGCGTGTTGACATGGCGCGCGGAGTCTGTCTACCTTCGTCTCACCTGACCACCCGTTGCCAGCGGTTTCCTATTGCCTGAAGGGCACGAGACCGGCGACGCGACAGGGCTCCCCGATGACCGCCGCCGAGCTTCACCGTACGCTCGCCGCCGCGGGCATCCGTCAGTCGCGCGCCACCACGTACCGACGCTGGCGCGAGATCGCGACGGACGCCACCCGCACGCACCGCACGGGCGGACGCACGGCGACCGAGCTCCCCGCCGACGTGGTGCTCGCGCGACTCGGGTACGACGCCGCGATGCTCGCCGAAGCGTCGCGGCTGTAGACCGCCACCCCGTAGGACACCCGCCATGCCCCTCACGTACCTCCCGCCCCTCGACCGCGATGACGACGACGGCGACGACGAGCGCCCGCCGCACTACCCCGAGTCCGAAGCGATGTTCGCTCGCGCCGCTGCCGAGCGGGAGCGCCTCACGCGCGACGGCATCGAGATGGGCGACCCGAACTACACCGCCCCGGGCGAGTGGCTCGCACAGGGCAACGCCCTCGTGCGCGAGCTCAACGCGAGCCCGTAGACCACCACGCCCCGCGACGCGCGCGAGCGCACCACACGGGCGCTTCTGCTGACCGATGGCAAAGACGACGCACGACCGACCGAAGGGGACGCCCCCGCGCGGGGAGGTGGTGAGCGCGGCAAACGCCGACGAATCCACGTCAAACGCGCGCGCGGATGCGCCGACCGCCGCGACATGGGTTCACGTCTCGGAGTTGAGGCCGAACCCCAAGAATCCGCGCCTCCACGGGCAAGAGGTGTTGCTCCTCGCGCGGACGATCGTTCGCACGACGTGGGGCGCACCGATCCTCGTGCAGGCGCGGACGATGCGGATCATCGGCGGCCACGGGCGCCTCGAAGCGGCGAAGGAGATCCTCGCCGGGATCGAAGTCGACGGGTTCCTGCGCGGCGGCGCGGGCTACCAGTTCCGCCGCGATGCGCCGCCTGAGTGCCTCCCGGTGTGCGTGCTCGACGTGAGCGACGCCGAGGCCGATGCGATGACGTTGGCCGACAACGCGAAGCGGCTGCAAGGCAAGGACGACCCCTCCGCGCTCGTGGCGATGGCGACGGCTTCGTTCGAGCGCAACGCGCCGACGATGATCGACATGGGGCTCGGCGCCGACGACCTCGACGCGCTCATCAAGCAGGCGGGCGACGCGGTGCTTGCGGGCGCTCC
>Ga0116166_1004569_pt1 | contig 10124 bp, 7 predicted proteins | sample AD_JPNMR2_MetaG_FD_89884 | JGI IMG/M metagenome (GOLD analysis project Ga0116166, IMG submission 89884) | Active sludge microbial communities of municipal wastewater-treating anaerobic digesters from Japan - AD_JPNMR2_MetaG | ecosystem: Engineered > Bioreactor > Anaerobic > Digestate | place...
CCCCGGGGCGGTGATTTTCTCTACTCCGACCTGGAATTTGAAATCATGAAGCAGGACATCCAGATCACCAAAGATCTGGGCATGGAGGGAGTGGTCTTCGGCATTTTGAAAGAGGATGGCACGATCGACAAGGAGCGTTCCCGCGAGCTGCTGGAATTCTCGCGCCCGCTTTCCGTCACGTTCCACCGCGCTTTCGATATGACCCCTGATCCCTTCATCGCGCTGCAGGAAATCATCGAACTGGGTTTCGACCGCGTCCTGACGTCCGGCCAAACCCGCAACGTCATGAAAGGCTTGGAACTGCTGGCCCGCCTGGTGCAACAAGCCCAGGACCGGATCCGCATCATGGCCGGCGGCGGCATCCGGGAAGGCAACCTGGCCGAACTGATGTTGAAAACCAAGGCCCACGAGTATCACGCTTCCGTCCAATCCCGCATCCTCAGCCGCATGGCTTACCGTAATCCCAATGTCTCATTGGGCGGGATTCCCCAGATCCCCGAATACGAAATCGCGGTCAGCTACGCCGGCCGCATCCGCACAATGGTGGCGATTGGTCAGAAAACGTGGGCGGAAATGAAAGGGTACACCTGAAACCCGCTATCATTTCAACCGCAAAATCCGTCCCAGTTCCACGGGGAACAGAAACCGTCCCAACGCGCCGTAAACCAGTAGGCTGAGGCCGATGCCAAATCCCACCCGCAAGCCCCATCCCAGGTTGGTGCCCCCCGCGGCGGGGAATATCCGCATGGCGAGCCAACAGGCGGCGGCCATGCCCAGCGAGGCCACCAATACCCGTAGGAAAAAATCAGCGATGGGCCCCATGCGCAAGGCCTTCATCCGGCCCAAGAGCAAATGGAGCAACAAGCCCGTATGCAACGTGCTGGCGATGGCCGAAGCCAAGGCCAGCGACCACAACGGCCAGCCGCCCGCCACAAAAACAGCGCACAGGGCGATGTTGCACGCGACGGCGATGGAGCCCGTGATCACCGGCGTGCGGAAATCATGATGCGCCTGGAACGCTTGCACCAAAACTTTCACCACCGTGTAGGAAAGCAGTCCCAACGCGTACATCCCCAGCACGGAATTGGTTGGCTGCAGCCATTGTTCCTCGTGGAACTTTCCGCGGTCATAGATGAGGGCGGTGATGTCCTGCCCTAACACGATGAATCCCACCGCGGAGGGGATCATCATCAACATTAAATATTTGATCACGTCCACCAGGGTCTGCGCCGCGTCCTGGTGATTCTCTTGTGAAATGTATTGCGCGATCCGGGGGAACGACGCGGTCGCCAGCGCCACGCCCACCACCCCCAGCGGAAACTGGATCAGCCGGAAGGCATAATTCATCTGCGATACACCGCCCTCGCCGTAATGAGTAGCGAAATACGTCTGCGTGATCAACGCGTTGATTTGATATATCGCCAGGCCGAACACACTGGGCGCCAACATCCACAAAAATTTCCGGACTTTGGGCGAAAACGGCGAAACCCGCCGCAAGGGGAAATAACCCACCTGCCACGTGGGAGGAATCTGGACCGCGAATTGCAGCAGGCCGCCGGTTACCACCGCGAGCCCCATCACCCACATCTGCGCCATGCCCTCATAATAAGCGGCGGCAATAAAACTGCCCGCGATCAGGCTGACGTTAAAAAACGACGAGGCCATCGCGGGAATGAAGAAATACCGGTACGTGTTGAGAACTCCCATCGCCCAGGCCGCCAAGGCCACGAAAAACAAGAAGGGAAACATGATCTGTGTGGCCTTCACTCCGGCTTCCACCCGCCAGTCGCCATACGGAGAAACGTTAGACATCACGGCCGCGCCCGCCCCGGGATCGTCGGGAAAATTCAGCAAGAACGGCACGAACCAAGGGGAAAGAACCACCGCGGCGGCACACACGGCCCCCACGGTCAGCGTGAGCAAATAAAACACTGCCGAACCGAGTTTCTTCCCCTCCTCCTCCCCCTCCTGCGCGCGCACCCGGCTTAGCAAGGGGATGAAGGCCGCCGACAAGGCCCCCTCGGCGAACAACTGCCGGAACGTGCTGGGAATCCGGAAGCCGAGCCAGAAAATATCCTGCCACGCGGCGGGAATCAGCGCGGCGATGCATGAATCCCGCACCAGGCCCAGCACCCGGCTGATCAACGTGGCCAAACTGAAAGAACTGGTCGATTTGAGCAAAGAATCTTTTTTCATAGTCCACCCAATGGCATGCATTGTAGGCGGTCGGCCAACCCGATCGAAAGGGATGGAGAATAATGGAGTCCTTCTTTCCACCTTATGCCGGCCGCCCACCCGCGATATAATGGCCGCAAACTTATGGAGCGTCACTCCATCGATCCTTCGAGGAATGAAAATTCACGCAGAATTGGGAGAAATCAGAATGGCAGACAAAACCCCCGCCAAGACAGGATTGAACCGCAGGGAATTCATCTCGAAGTCCGGCGCCGTGACCGCGGCGGTGAGTGCCGCGGCCATTGCCGGCCCCGCCATCAATGTGCTCGGCGCCAACGAGATCATCCACATGGGAGTGATCGGGCCTGGCAAGCGGGGCCGGTATCTTATGGACCAGATGCACCGCATGTCCGCCCAGACCGGCAAGGAAGTGCAATTCATCGCGGTTGCCGATATCTTCGAAGGCTGGCGCATGGAAGGCGTCAAACAGGCGATGCGCGTCGCCGAGGAATGCAAGGATTACGACCATCACAAAAAATTGCTCGAAAACAAGGATGTCGACGCGGTCATCATCGCCACGCCCGAGCACCAGCACGCCTACCAGCTGATCGATGCTGTCCAGGCCGGCAAGGATGTCTATTGCGAAAAACCCATGGTGCAGAACATCGCCCAGGGGAAAAAGGTGCTGAAGGCCGTGCAATCGAGCGACCGGATTATCCAGGTCGGCACGCAGCGCCGCAGCGTCCCCCTGTTCTACCAGGCCAATGAAATGGTCAAAAAAGGCGAGATCGGCCAGGTGACGTATTGCGAAGGCTGGTGGCACCGCAACGCCCGCGATGGACAACCCGGACCCTGGGCTTATGAGATTCCCAAAAACGCCAGCGAAGACAACATCAACTGGAACGAGTTCTTCTACGACGCCCCGAAAAAGCCTTTCAGTCTAGACCGTTATTTCCGGTGGCGCAGCTATTGGGACTACTCCAATGGCATCGGCAGTGACCTGATGGTCCACCAAATCGACGCGATTTGTCTGGTCATGGGCGTGGGGATTCCCAAAAGCGTCATCGCCTCGGGCGGCCTCTACCGCTGGCACGACGGGCGCGAAACCCCCGACACCTGGAGCTGCGTGATGGAATTCGAGGAAGGCTTCCAGATCAATTACGACGCCCGTTTCAGCAATATCACCCGTCCCAATCAGAAAGATCCCATCGCCGCCCGTCTGGCCTTGATGGAAGACGGCCCCGAGAAGAAGAAACTCGAGGAAGCCTTGGCCACCCTGGCGGAAGGCAAGCAATTCGAGGAACAGATTCATGACTACGGGATTCGCATCTGCGGTTCCAAAGGGCAAATTGAAATCTTCTGCCATTGGGAAATGAACGTCTGGCCCGAACCCGGCTGGATGTGGGGCGATGAATCCAATTTGAAATACAGCCGGCATCAGTACGGGGAAAGCCAGCCCGACGCCAACGACCGGGCGGTGCGCGATCATCTCGAGAATTTTGTGGACTGCATCAGGTCCCGCAAAAAGCCCAATTGCACGATTGAGGAAGGTTTCAACGGCGCGGTCATCTCCAACATGGCGACGCTGTCCTACCTGAACCACCGGAAAGTCTTCTGGGACAAGGAAAAGCAGGAAGCCAAGCTGGCGTAATCGATACCTCATCACTGCAAAAACAAACCGGCCGCGCCCCAAAAAACGCGGCCGGTTTTTATTCTTTCTTCTGGATTTTCATCACATTCCAAGGCAGATCCGCTCAAGTGAGGTTTTCCCTCACCCTGGCCCTCTCCCGGGGGGAGAGGGAATGGTTTAACGCGAGATTTTAGTTAGCAATTACGTGTCCTGGAAAACCCACAAATTCGAATAGATAGATCTTTCATATTATGACTTTAGGCGACTCCGCGAAGTTGGGATCATTCATTAAAGAAAAAGATATGCTTCGTAGCCCTTTTTTTCATATTGGCTGGTCCGTATACGATTCCGTTCTCATTGCCGCTCCCTCTCCCTCCGGGTTAGGGTGAGGGAATAGCTTCACTGCATAGATATCCTTTCCGATTGCTGCTTTATCCGCCCTATCTTCTTTCTGAGTCATCCCTACACCCTCCGCGCCCTCCGCGTCTCGGCGGTGAAATCACAAGCACGAATCCCTCCCTACCTCACCCCAACTTCCATGGCTCCCGGTATTCATAATGCAGCAACCGGTTGGCCTCCTCGTGGTTCGTCACCCGCTCGGCATCGGCATCCCACTCGATCCGGCTGCGGGTAGCCAGGGCAATGTTCGCCAAATGGGCAAATGTCGTGGAACGGTGTCCGGTTTCCGTGTCACAATTGCACGGCTGACGCGATTTCACCGAATCCAAAAAATTGCGGACGTGCTGGTCCGTCAAATCGGCATCCAGCCGCTTTTCCTTGATGGGTTCCATGTAGGATGCGGATTTTTGAAACTGGCCGCCTTTGGACGGAACCACGACATAACCCGATCCCTCCTCCCCCGTATACAGATTGCCTAAGGTGCCCCGGAATTCGATCTCTCCATATTCCAAAGCGGAGCCGCCGCTGGCTTCGTAGAGGCCGAAAACCACTAGAACGCCCGAGGGCAGTTCGAAGACCACTTCCATCGTATCGGGGATGGTCCGGTCATCTCGCAGCGCGAAATTCCCACCATGCGCCGAAATGGATACCGGTGCCTGTTCATTCAACACCCACCGGATCGCGTCAAAGTAGTGCACACCCCAGTTGCCTGCCTGCGAGGAATAGGCCTGCCACCATCGGAATTTGTAGGGAGCGATGTTATAGCGGTATTTTTGCGCGGGGCGGGGACCCAGCCACAGGTCCCAATCCCATCCCGCGGGCGGATTCGTCTCGTCCATGCGCCCGATGCCATCCGGATACATATTGCTGATATGATACGCCCGGGCCACGGTGACCTTGCCGATAGTTCCCTTCCCTACCAGTTCGGCCGCTTGCCGGTACAAATTGGACGAGCGCCGGTGCAGGCCTACCTGCACGATCCGCCCGGTACGCTTTTCGGCTTCCACCATGCGGCGGCCTTCATGGACGGTGACGGTCAGGGGTTTCTCGACATAGACGTCCTTCCCCGCCTCGCAGGCTTCGATCATTTGGATGGCGTGCCAGTGATCGGGTGTGGCGATCACCACCGCGTCGATGTCCTTCTGCTCCAGCACCCGGCGGAAGTCCTTGTACTTGGCGACCGGATTGGAAAACGTTTCCCCCATCGGCGGGATGCGCCCTCCTAACGTATCCAGCAGGATCGGGTCGATTTTGTCCCGGTCGCGTTCCAGGTAAGGTTCATAGACATCGCACAAGGCCGCAATCCGCGCGTCCTCTTGTTTCAAGAAACTGGCCAATAGTTGCGAGCCCCGGTTGCCCACTCCGATAAAACCTACGTTCACTTTTTCGTTCGGGTTTGCACCGCTCAGCACCGCGGGCGCGCGCCACAGGCTCCAACCCGCCGCGGCCGCCGTGGTGGTTTTCATAAACACGCGCCGTGATGTTTTGGCCTTTTCTTCCCTCATCACCTTTCTCCCTTCCTGAGGCATGAGTCTCCCTTTGGTTATCTGACTAGAATACCGGAAAGCAAAAAAAGTTTCTCCCTTTCCCAAACTAAGAAGAAGATGCTTGGGTGACTGTATGTTACCATAGAACCAATACCGCAGACGGAGGATCATACCTATGCAACGCGTATCCCCAATTTACGCACTTCTTTGTTTATTCTTGCTCATTGGGCCGTTTATTCCATTGATGCATAGAAACGGCTCTCCTCCGGCCTTTGATTGGCAATCCTCCAAGCCGGAAGAGCAAGGCATGTCGGCCTCCCAGCTGGACGCGCTGGTGGAGATCCTGCGTTCCCACTCCACCGCCGGCGTGCTGATTATCCGCCATGACCGCGTGGTATGCGAATGGTATTCGGAGAAGTTGGGTCCGGATCAAAAACACTACACCGCGTCTCTGGCCAAGGCTCTGACCGGCGGGATGTCGCTCGTTCTGGCCTTGCATGACGGATGGCTCCAAATCGACGATCCGGCGGACCGCTACATCCCCGCCTGGAGAAACGACCCCACCCGCGCGGGCATCACCATCCGCCACCTGGCCACGCATTCGTCCGGAATCGAGGACGCAGAAGTCTCAGGCATGGGGCATTTCGAATCGGGTGGCTGGAAAACCCGTTTCTGGAAGCAGGATCCCGATCCCTTTACCATCGCGCGCGACTGGGCGCCGATGAAATTCAAACCAGGCGCGGCGTTCGAATACAGCAATCCTGGCATGGCCATGCTCTCGTACGCGATCACCGCCGCCCTGCAAAAAAGTGAACACAAGGACGTGCGGACCTATCTGCGCGAGCGGATCATGCGGCCCATCGGGGTGAAAGATGAGGAGTGGTCCATCGGCTATGGCAAAACCTTCACGATCGACGGCCTGGACTTGGTGGCCAACTGGGGCGGCGGAGCGTACACCGCCCGCGCCGCGGCCCGCGTGGGCCGCTTGATGCTGCGCCAGGGCGATTGGGAGGGCACAAGACTGATCGATGCCCAATGGGTGAAGAGGGTCACTTCCGACGCGGGAACGCCGGAACCGTTCCGCGGAGAAGGCGAAGGCCCCTGTCCCAAAGCCGGCCTGGCCTGGTGGGTCAACGCGGATGGGATTTTGTCCAAACTGCCCCGGGATGCCTTCATGGGCGCGGGAGCGGGCAACCAGGTGCTGGTGGTGATCCCCAGCCTGGATCTGGTGGCCGTGCGCTTCGGCGGCAACCTGGATCCGGCGAGTTTTTGGGGAGGCCTGGAGGCGTATTTCTTCAATCCGCTCATGGAGGCGGTTTTAGAATAAAGGAGAATATCGATCAAACTTGGCTCATCTTCAAAATCCGCAAATATCCTAAAAATTGTGTGTGTCTGTCCCTCCTATCAGATTATCCCTTCCCTGGTAAGTGCATAATCATCCTTACGCTTTCCCAATTTACTTGACTATGTCAACTAATTTGATAAACTAAGTCAAGTATATCTGAAAACCAGGATTTCACCTTCAGTACAACGTTTGGTGGAAGTCGAGTTGGAAGCTGAGATAAACTCCTGATCACTGCCCCAGAGTTATCCATCTTTGAGATAAGAATTATATAGAGGAGGTCGTTGTTCGCATGCAACCCAATTATGACCCTGAAGCCGTAAAACCGATGGAAGAGGAGTTGGAATTCGTGGGCATCCAGCCCCTGCGCACCGCCGCCGAGGTGGACGCGGCCCTCGCCCGGCCAGGAACGACCCTGGTGGTCATCAATTCCGTCTGCGGATGCGCCGCCGGGGGAGCGCGCCCCGGCGTAACCCGCGCTCTGCAACACCACACCATTCCCGATCACTGGGTGACCGTGTTCGCTGGGATGGATCACGAAGCCGTCCAGCAGGCGCGCCAACACATGCCGGAGATTCCTCCCTCCTCTCCCTGCATCGCGCTGTTCAAGGACGGAAAGTTGGTCCATATCCTGGAGCGCCGTCATATCGAACAGATGGACGCGGACCGAATCGCTGAAAATCTAGCCCAGGCGTTCGATTCGCATTGTTCCGCCAAAGGACCCTCGATTCCCGCGGAGAAATTCGCGCAATTGAAAACCGTGAAACAATGCGGATCAACAATCCCGGCCTTCGGTACGCGATAAACTCCCATCCCCTCACATTCGCCTATGATCCATGGGGAGTTTTCTCCATGGATCTTTTTTTTGCCAAATCCGGCCCCCTCCGCGTCCCGGCGGTAAATGCCCTGCGCTGGGACCAAGGCCACCCTAATATATATGTAACAAAATATGTAACAACCGGCCTGTTACGGCGATATTACTTCCTGAATTCCCAATCGGATCCTTTAAAACTACCCGCCACCGGCGGCGTTTTATGGTAGAACAGGATTGATAACCAAAATACCCAAATTTGAGGAGGAATACGAGAATGATTCCAAGAGGGTTTGCCGTGTTGACTTTGTCAATTTGGATGGGAAGTTTGGCGGGAGTTGGAGCCGAAGAGACAAAAATCATTGACTCCAAGCCCGTGTATGCCGCGTTGTTCAAAAACGGCATCGGCCTGGTGGTGTCCCGGGCGGAACTGCCCGAAGCCTCGGGCGCGTTCCGGATCACGCCCCTGCCGGACGCGGTGCTGGGCAGCGTGTGGATCAGCTGGCCGGACCACCTGATTTTAGAAGATATCCGGGCCTCGCAGGCCAAAATCGAGCAGTCCATGCCTGCCGCCAGCCTCCCCGACTTGCTGGAGGCTAACATCGGCAAGACCGTCCGGTTGCGGATCAAGGATACCTGGGACCAATACACCATCGTCGATATCCCCAAAGCCCATGAGGAGCCGGTTCAGCCCCTGTTGCGTGATTCGTTGCCCCTGCCTCCCCCGCCCGGCCGGGGAGAGATCGTGATCTTGCGCGACCGGGAAGAGAAACTCCAGGCCTATCCCCTCCATTGGATGGAGGCCATCAGCTTTGTGGAGCCGGAACCGGGCCTGACCATTCAACGCGCCACGATCCAAAACGTGGTGGATTTCCACGCGGCACTTAAAGGAACAGCGCAGGCGGAAAATCCCGTGACGCTGACTTACCTCTCCAAGGGCATTGCCTGGTCACCCAGCTATGTGGTGGACATTTCGGCCGAGGGCAAGGCTTCGCTGTCCGCCAAGGCGATTGTAGTGAACGACCTGGTCCCGCTGGACAACACGGAGCTGGAACTGATTACCGGCTATCCCCACATCCAGTTCAGCGAAACTCCCAGCACCTTCTCGCTGGCCCCCTTGCAACAGATCCTCGATCAACTGCGAATGGGAAGGGACCGGCAGGAATCGCTGATGCTCTCCAACATGGCCGTCCTGGCCCAGCGCGCTGATTTCGGAATGGCGGCCGCCCCCGCGCCTTCCATGCCCTCCACCCCGGTGATGGGCGAAGGCGACGAGGACCTGTATTTCTACAAAATCCCCTCCGTGACCCTCAAGAAGGGCGAGCGCGGGTATTATCCTCTCTTCTCGGGCGAAGTGCCCTACGAGCATCTCTACACGTGGGAGATTCCCGATACCATCAACGAATTCCCCCCCTTCCAGCAGCGGCCCCCGGCCGAGCCCCCCAAGCCGGTGGTCTGGCACGCCCTGAAACTGACCAACACCACGGGCAAGCCCTGGACCACCGCGCCCGCCGTCACCATGAAAAACGGCCGCATCCTGGGCCAGGACACTATCGAATACACACCCGATCAGGCCACCACCGATCTCAAGATCACCCAGGCGCTCTCGATCAGCGCCGAGCATAATGAGTACGAGATCGATCGGCAGCGCGGCGGCACGCAATTCTACGGCAACAATTACGACCTGGTGACCGTGAAGGGTGAACTGGCGGTAACCAACTTCAAGAACGAGCCGATGCTCCTCGAGATCACCAAGCTCCTCAGTGGCGAGGTGCAAAAAAGCGAGGGCGATCCCCAGATCGTCCGCCTGGCGCGCGGCCTGCGCTCGGTCAATCCCGCCTCGCGGCTGATCTGGAAACTCGAGGTGAAACCGGGCAAAGAAAACCTGAAGAAGCTGGAGTATGTGTATCGTGTGTACGTGAGAAGCTGACAGGCCCGCGAATACCCTGCAGCCCCATTGGATGAAAAGGCGCCCAACCCAGGCGCCTTTTTTATGAAATGCGATTGAGATGGCTTAGTTTACATAAATGATTAAATTAAAATTTCAATAATTTCTTGTCTGAGGAATATATTTTACGATATTCTTTTTACCAGGGACTGGCATCAACGGGGAGGGTTCTCATGGCGAAGCCGGATTATTGCGACCGTCACGAGAAAGAATGGCTGGAAGAGAGGTACGCAAAGTACTTCCAATACGCATTGGACGTGGCGTACCAAATTACACGGGAGCGGGAAGCGGCCCAGGATCTCGCCCAGGAGGCGTTCCTGCGCATCCTGGTA
>Ga0116166_1004570_pt1 | contig 10124 bp, 12 predicted proteins | sample AD_JPNMR2_MetaG_FD_89884 | JGI IMG/M metagenome (GOLD analysis project Ga0116166, IMG submission 89884) | Active sludge microbial communities of municipal wastewater-treating anaerobic digesters from Japan - AD_JPNMR2_MetaG | ecosystem: Engineered > Bioreactor > Anaerobic > Digestate | place...
AAATCCCTGTCAAAACTATTCTATTCAGCTAAAGCTTCATATGACGGGCTTCTGCGTAGCCTTGGCGAAGCAGAGCCATAAATATGTATATAGTTTATATATTTACTTACCCAAATCAAACCCGCTTGATATTTGACTACCACTGTAAATAAGGGGGAGTTATGGCAAAAACAGGTAAAAATTACACAACTCAAACAGGCCTGCCGGTAAAGGTAATCGCCATAAATTCAAACAATATGCTTATTCAAAGTTTAGCCACAGATAACAGGTTTTATGTTCCATTAAACTACCCACTTTTTCCTCTCAATCGCAGAAATCCAGTTTCAGAACTAAAAGATAAACCATATATTTTTCCATCAGAAAAAATAAAGCCCAAAAACTTAAACAAAAAGCCATTGTCAGCAGTAATAGACGAATTACTTTTGTCAGGTAAAAAATACACGATGAAAGGTCTGATTCGTGAAGTTAAAAGACGAGCCAGTTCCCAATGTAAAGGCAAAGATGTGGCAGCTAATATTAGGGCAAGGATGTATTGGTTAAAGAAAAAGAATAAAAAAATATTAATAAAATAATTAAGCAAAATTATCTATATTTTATAGCCTTTTTTTCCCAAGAAATACCTTCACTTTCCGAGAAATTCCTTGAACATGCTTAAAAAATCTTTTTATATTTATCAAATTATAAAATTAGTTTATTTATCTATACCCCATATTATCACAAACAATTTGACTTTATATTAAAAATTATAATAAAATTTGTGTATGACTCAGAACCTAATTGAAAGAATTCTTGAAATTAATCTACCTCCAAAAAAATCAGCTTTCTTGTGGGGGCCAAGAAAAACCGGAAAAACTACTTTTCTAAAACAAAAGTTTAAAGATGCTTTATGGGTAGATTTACTTGATTACAATATATATTTTGAATTAAACAAAAATCCTACATATCTCAGACAAATAATTTCAGCAAGCAACAAAACTGTTGTAGTAATAGATGAAGTGCAAAAAATCCCAGCAATTTTAGATGAAATACATTGGCTTATAGAAAACAAAAATATTCAGTTTATACTATGTGGTTCAAGTGCAAGGAAACTAAGAAGAATAACTGGAGGACTTATAGGTGGAAGGGCTTGGAGATTTGAGATGTTTCCTTTTGTAAGTAAGGAAATAGGAATAGAAAAATTAGATTTAAATAAAGTACTACTTTATGGTCTTATACCGTCTCATTATTTATCAACTAATCCGGAAATGGATTTAAAAGCATATGTCAATGATTATTTAAAAGAAGAAATACAAGCGGAAGCCTTTGTAAGGAAAATAGGAAATTTTTCTAAATTTCTTTACTATACCGCATTTTCAAATGCCAATATTGTAAATTATTCTAATATTGCAAGAGAATGTGGGGTTTCAGTAAAAACAGTAATTGATTATTATTCAATACTTGAAGACACATTAATCGGTCGTTTTTTAATACCTTGGACTAAAAAGAAAAAAAGAAGATTGATAGAAACATTTAAATTTTATTTCTTTGATACAGGAATAGTAAATGCTTTATTAAATAGAAAAGAACTTTTAAAAGGAACAATGGATTATGGACAACTATTTGAACATTTTATAATCAATGAATGTTTAGCTTATTCTAAATACACTGGCAAACATTTCCCTTTATACTTTTATAGAACGGCTTCTGGTAATGAAGTAGATTTAATTTTAGGTGAAGGTGAGGTTGCAATAGAAATAAAAGCATCGGAAACTTCAAATTATAGATTAAAAGGGCTTCATATATTCAGCGATGAACAAAAACCAAGGAAAAAAATAGTAATTTCACTTGAGCCATTACCAAGAAAAGTTGGAGATACACTGTTTTTACCATACAAAGAATTTTTAAAAATGCTTTGGTCCGGAGAAATTATTTAAAATTTTTAAACTATTAAAATCATAATCTTTTTTCGCCTACCTAAATTCAACCCGCTTAATATTTGACTACCACCAAAAATAAGGGGGCATTATGGCAAAAATAGGTAAAAATTACATAACCCAGATAGGTCTGCCAGTAAAGGTAATTGCTATAAATCCAGACAATATGCTTGTTCAAAGTTTAGCTACAGATAACAGGTTTTATGTGCCATTAAACTATCCGCTTTATCTATTTAATCATAAAAATCTAATTTCGGAGTTAAAAGACAAGCCATATATATTTCCATCAGAAAAGATAAAGCCCAAAAATTTAAACAAAAAGCCATTATCAAAAGTAATTGATGAATTACTATTATCAGGCAAAAAGTACACTATGAAAGGCATGATTCGTGAAGTTAAAAGACGAGCCAGTTCGCAATGTAAAGGTAAAGATGTTACTGCAAATATTAAAATTTCTTTGTAACTTTAGCGAAAAAGAATCAGGGCAAGAATGTATTGGTTGAAAAAATCTTTAAAATACAATAATTTAAAACTTTACTAAACCAATTCTACGCAAATCTAATAAATATTCGCACACATCTTTTAAAATATTTTCTTTTGACACATCTATATATTTTTTAGATAATTTGTTTATAATTTCTTTGATTGTTATTTTTTTTATTAAAAGATCAGTAATTTCTTTACAAACTGGATTTTTTAAATCTGTTATATTCTTATAATAATTAAATCTATTTCTCCTAATAGTTGGGATAAGCGATAATAGTGAATCATAATACTTAATCTCTTGTTTCTTTAACGACTCACACTCTGGAACATTTTTTTTACCTAAAAGGGTAATTGGACATGGATCACAAACTCCAACCAAACCACAATCCTGACATGTTTTTAATTTTTCTTTATATTTTGATGATTTTAAATTATTAAATGATAAAAAGTATGGATTATTTTCAAACATGCCTTTGTATTTATTAATTCTAATATCTTTATAAATTATTATTCTTTCTTGCTGGAGAACTTTTCCTGATTTATTGTTAGTGGCATGACATGGATGAACTAATCCATTTGCCTCAATATAGAATAAAGGTCCACCTGCCAAACATTTTGAATATTCTGGAACATATTTAATCGAACTTTGTTTATAAAATCTTCTATTTAAATATACAGCAAACCTAGGTCGTAATTCTAACGCTATTTGTGGTGGATCTTTTATATGTTCTAATCTTATACACATTTTTTCTAATCTCATAAGAACATTTTTGATATCATACCGCAAATTATGCTCTTTTCTACAGCTATTTCCAGATTCATAAAGACACGATAAATTAACTTGTTTTATTTTGAGTTTCTTAACAAAATCTGGAAGAAGTGGAATTTCATTTATATTGTAATTTGTCATAGTAAAGCTAATAACAATATTGCAATTAGCTTTTCTATTTTTTATGACGTCTCTTAATATTGAAATAGAATTTAAAGTTTTTTCAAAAGTATCTTTTCCTCTAATAAACTCAAATGTTTTTTTTCTAACGCCATCAATACTGACAAAAATAGTGTTTACTAACATAACCAGTTGATTAGCCAAATCCAAGCTAAGCAAGGTTGCATTTGTAGTTAATGACACTGTCATATTTTTTGATCTTATGAGTTTTATTATATCTAAAATATTCCTATGAATAAGTGGCTCTCCACCTAATAAATGAATATGTTTAATATTATTTTTATGACATAAATCTATTAACCTTACAATTTGTTCAAATGTTAAATCTTTGAACATATTATCAAAATATTTATCAGCGTTGTAACAATGTAAGCATCGTAAATTACACCTACTTGTTACATCCCATATTACAATGCGTGAATTTATGTTATTTTGCCGATTCTTGTTTTTCAAAAGTTCTAAATTGGCTCTGATATATCTCCCGATATAATAAGTTTTCTACCATAAGTTCACTATGTGTTCCATCGCCAACTATATGTCCATTTTCAACTAAAATAATCCTTGGAAAATCTGTAATAAAAGTCAATTTATGAATAATAAAGATAACGGTTTTATTTTTAAAAAAATTTTTGATATTACCTAAAATATCTTTGGTTATACAACTATCTAAGTTCGACACTGCTTCATCTAAAATTAATATTTCAGGATTTCTTAAAACTGCTCGAGCTATCCCCACACGTTGTTTTTCTCCACTAGAAAGTTTTACCCCATCTTCGCCTATGTACGTATTTAGACCATTTGGTAATCTATTTATTGTCTCTCCTAAACCTGCTATTTCAATTGCCCTATTAATTTCTTCATCAGAATAAATATTATCACCAAAAATGATATTATCTAAAATAGTTCCTTTAAATAGGAAAAAATCTTGGTAAACAATTGCTATTTTTCTACGCAAACTACTTACAGAATATAAATTTAATGGCTTATCATCAATATATATCTTCCCAGAAGTAGGTTCATAAAATTTAGATAATAATTTTATAATTGTAGTTTTCCCCTGTCCACTTCTTCCAATTAATGCGATTTTTTCACCTTTACGTATTATAAAATTTATATTGTCTAAAACTTTTTTTGTTATCGTAGGATATACAAAAGATACATTCTCAAACTTAATTTCTTTATTAAATGAAAAATGTTCTTTTCCACTAAAACACTCCTCAGTTTTAATATCAAAAATAGACTGTATTCGTTTTATATTAACAAACTGAGCTTTCATTTTTTGATATAAAGAAAACAATTCTATTAGTGGATCAACTAAAAGTCCATTATACATCATAATCGCTGAAAGTCCGCCTATGGAAAGAAGCCCTAATTTAACTCGCACAGCACCATAAACCATTATAAACGCTATTATACCCATAAAGAAAAATTGATTAATCCCTTGAGAAAATGTCTGAAAAGCTATGGCTTTATTATCAGCATTTTTAAATTCACTACTATTAGTGTTAATGCATTTTAAAGTATACTCCTCTTTACAATTTCCCTTTATCTCTTTTATACCGTGAATGAAATTAGAAAACAATTGCCACAAATTTTCCTTAGTACTTATTAGATATTTTTCTCTCTTTTCTATTTCTTTCCCAGTTAAAAGCACAGTGCCAGTAACAATAAAACCAATTGGTAGTAATATGAGAGTTATAACATAATCTATATTCCACATATAATAAAAACCAAAAATAAAAGTTACAATAGAACGCCCAACAAACGCTATTGGTTGAAGAAAAGTAGAGGCTGTAATGGAATTATCTTCTACAAAATGAAATAAAAAAGTAGTTTTACTCTTATCATCAAAATATGAAATAGGGATACCCTGAATATGTTTAAAAAGCTTACATCTTAAATAATGTGATATTTCATTACCTAGAAAATTACTGTAATATTCAAATAACCTACTAAACAGTGCATTCAAAATATGAAGTAAAAAATAAATAACACCAAAATAGATTATAATCTTAACAGATTCTCCCTGAACCGCTGTATCTATAATTTTCTTTATATAAACGATAGGATAAGCAGACAGAAAACCAGCTACTAATAACGTTAAAGTTAGTAATATTAACCTAACATAAAAAATCTTCACAATCTTAACAAAAAAATTAAAAACTTTCATAACACAGATTTATTGGGGACATTATATTGAATAATGCCCCCAACTATTTACTATAATATTTTAGCTATTTATTTTCAGGAAGGTTATTTTACACATTCCCATTCCTGAACGCGCTACACATTTTTGGTTTAAGCAATCACTTTTAGTAGTAACATTTTGAGACACCTTGGGTTTAATATATTTCATTATTTATCACCTCCTTATTTTTTCTATTATAATACCATCTACTACTAAATCAGAAATATATCCACAAACATCGTTTAACAATATATCCCCGTTGATTTTATAATTATTTATTAGTTTATTAATAATCTCTTTTACTTTATCCCCATCATCTATCAACTTCATAATTAATTTTTCTATATGGTTATTAATTTTACATTTTTCCCTGTTAATAATTATATAGCTTTTAGATAAAATAGAATTAAATAATTTAGTTTGAAAAAAGTCAACCGTCTTACATTCTAATGGGATATCTTCTGGACTTTTTTTATAATATAGTGGACAAATACCAGAACAAATGTTTATAAATTCACATTTTCTGCAATATGTAGTATGTGTGTTTCTCTTAACCTTAGAAAAATTATTGAAAATTTTGTTTAATGAAAATTCTTTACCTATTCCTACATCCATAATATTTAGATTATAATCTATCTTAAAATTATGAATTTCTTGAGTTATACTGCCACATGGATATATAAAACCATTTGAATCTATAAATATGAACTCATTAACAGCACCACACTTAAAAGGTTCCACTTCAACAATTTTATTTCCGAATAGTCTATTTATGTAAGTAGCTAATTTTGGTTTAGCATCAAACTGAACAAATATATCTTTAGTATTTTGGGAAATGTCTAAAAGCTTAATTAAATTTGAAATAACTCTGTCAAAATATTTATTGCCCAACATTTTATTTTTGTTAGCATTTCCACAATCATACAAAGTAGAAACAAGCAAATGCTTAATTCCCAGGTACTTCATAATATTTGGGAATTCTTTTAGATAGTTAGCATTATGTTCGGTTATTACCGTATTTATAGCAATAACTAAATTCCTTTTATGATTTTGAAATTCACCAATCAAATTATGTATATTTTTTATCACCTTTTTAAATGTGCCTTTACCTCTTATTTCATCATTTACCTTTGCATTAGGTCCATCTAAACTTATTACAATCTGCGATAAATTTTTAAATTTAGATAATTTGGATATTTTTTGAGAATTTAATAAAGTACCATTTGTATTAATACTAACGGCAATATTGTACTTTTCTGAAAATTTTAATATATCCCAAATATTAGGAGACAACAAAGGTTCTCCACCTAACAAATGTAGATGCGTTACAGATAGACAAGATATTTTTTGAATTATTTTTTCTACTCCATAATTGAAAACTAAATCATACTTTCTGTTCGAGTAAAAATACTTACTAGCATTATAACAATGCAAACATTGTAAATTACATTTGCTTGTTATATCCCATAATGCTGTTATGGTAGATTTGTAATTATTTTTACTAATAACCATAAAATAGTATTTTATCATATATAATGTTATTAAAAAGGGCTAAAAGTCCTAAAATTAATTAAATATTTAAAACCATTTGTGTCCGCTAAAAATTTGAGAGGCAGCCCTCTTTTTGGATAGAATTTATTTGATGTTAATCCAAAATCCATAGGAGGACTGCCATATGAGTCATTATAACACAATTATGCATCAACTTCAAACATTTGCATGCGTTACACACATTTGCGACATTTTACCCTCAGACACAAGAAGTTGCAAAGGAGCTCTCATTCCCAAAGATTTATGAGGTCTCTGGATATTATAGTAAATTAAGTAGTCTGCCAGTGCTTTGGAAAAGAGTTCCTTATCATGAATAATGTCCAGGTGATTATAAATAAATTCTTCTTCAAGAGTGCGATTGTACCGTTCAATAAAAGAGTTAATCCTTGGACACTTCGGATAAGAGAAATAGTGAGGAATGCCATCACGGGAAAGTTGCTCATCAAATTCGCCCAAGTTCTCTAATCCATTATCAGATTGCCAGTCACGGATAGTCAAAGGATAAACCTGCTTAAAATGCTCATAAAAGTCTTTCATATTAGAACTATTTAGCTGCTTATAAGGAAGAGTTAAAGCAAATTTAACTCGTATGTCTATGGCAGAAATAAAGTAATCTTTGACCCCATCAGTAACTTGCTCTACTGTATCAGAAATGATATGCCCAAAGTCTTTAACTTTAGGAGAATATCTTACACGCAATCTCTTTTTCTTTTTACGGGGATGAGTTGCCCACTTAGAGTCGGGATTATGGTAAACCCGACCTTGAGGTTGAAAGAAGAAATTATGACGCTTAATGATTTTGCCAATAGTGGAAACAGAAATCGGTTTTATCCCACACTTGCGGCAAAATGGGTCCAGAAACACTTTGATCTTTTCTTTTCCAAGGCGCGGATGTTCCTCCCGCAACGCCCGGATAAACTCTATAATTTCCTTAGGCACAGGAGAAGTGTGAACTCTATTTGGACGAGTGGAAGAAGGAATCAGGGCTTTGAGTATTCCCTCCCCTTCCTTCAATCTCCTTCTCCAGCGGTAAATCACTTTGCGGTCCGCTCCAAAAGCTTCTTGGGTGGCTTGCTCCCCATATTTCTCATAAAATTCCATAATCTTCATTCTCTGCTTGGCTACATCGCTTTCTTTAAAGGCTTTAAGGCTATCCAGCATATCGTATACCCTCCGATAGCCTTTTATTTTACGAAATAAAAAGAAATTCTGCATAAATTCTTCATTCCTTAATGTCGCATATGTATCGTAACTTTTTCAACATTTATACCGAGACATCATTTTGAAAACCTTGTCCAAAACCATTTTGGCGACCGTTATATCAAAAAATTCACTTGCTGGAACCAATTTACTGTCCTGTTGTATGCCCAAATAAAAGGTTGCGATAGTTTGCGGGATATACAAAATAGCTTTGCCACACAATTTCATAAACTTTACCATCTGGGATTAACATCTGTAAAACGTTCAACGCTGGCGGACGCTAATCAAACAAGAGATTATAAAATTTATGAGAAATTATTCTACAAATTATTAGAAAAATGCAAAGATATTACTCCAAAACATAAATTTAAATTCAAAAACCCGCTTTATACCATTGATGCCACTGTTATTGACTTATGTCTTTCTACTTTTCAATGGGCAAAATTCAGAACTACAAAGGGCGCAATTAAACTCCATTATCAGTTTGACAACCTAACCCAAATCCCATCTTTTCTGGTAGTAACTGACGCCAAACAACATGAAATTAAAGTTGCCCGCTCTTTTTTTGATGTAGTGGCGGACAGCATCTATTGTATGGATAGGGGTTATATAGACTTTGCCCTGGTTATATTCTATAGACCAACACAAAGCCTTCTTTGTTATAAGAGCCAAAGACAACCTCAATTATGCTGTTATCGGACAGCATACAACAGATAATAAAAAAGGCGTGATTTCCGATGAAATTATTGAACTGGCAGGATTTTACCAGAAACAAGAATATCCTAAAAAGATGCGTTTAATCCATTATTATGATAAAGAACAAGACAAATACTTTACTTTTTTAACAAATAACTTCTTTTTATCAGCTTTTACTATTACCCAAATTTACAAATCAAGATGGCAGATTGAAATTTTTTTCAAATGGATTAAACAAAATCTCAAAATCAAGACATTTTTTGGAACTTCTCCAAATGCTGTTTTAACCCAAATCTGGATTGCTATGTGTTATTTTCTGCTTCTTACGTATATCAAATACCAGACAAAATACAAATTTTCTTTGTTTTATCTGCATCGTTTAATCAGGGAAACAGTGTTAGATCGCGTCCACCTTATTGATTTGCTCAATCTGACTGAGAAAACCTTACCGAGAGTCAAAGATATTGAATTACAGCCGATGCTCCCGTTTTATTAGCGCTCGATTTTTAGCGGACAGGAGTGAGTCAGAATATTTTAAAAATATAAGACCCAAAACAGGAACAGAATACTCAGAAGATTTCAAGTCGGAATTTGCTCTTAAGTTATCCGCAATTTCCCATAATCTTTTTTCAAGTTCAGAAAGAGTTTCTTTTGTCATAATCGGCTCCAAAACTCTCATTGTTTTTTCTACTAAAAGAATATATCCTTCCTTGTGGGAGGCAAGTATGAGTATCAAATATAAATCTATTATTGAATGCCCGATTGAAAGAAAATATATTACAAATGGCGAGATCGTTATTAATTGAAATCTGATAAATTTTTGCCATAAAATAATTTTACAATAATTTTGTGATATTTTATGAAAAAATTACTTGGTTCAAATCAAGGTGAGGGTAGCGGACGCAAACTAAATAAGACTACTGAAAATTTAAAACCTGTTCCAAATATAAAAAATGATTATTTTATATATACTTTTTTGATAGATGTTCCTGTTATATGGCAGCGAATAACCAACGGCGAGAAAGTTCTAATCCAGCCAGATACCGCACGCAACCTAAACTACCACCATTTTAATTTTGAAAGTTCAAATCCCTGTCAAAACTATTCTATTCAGCTAAAGCTTCATATGACGGGCTTCTGC
>Ga0116166_1004572_pt1 | contig 10123 bp, 9 predicted proteins | sample AD_JPNMR2_MetaG_FD_89884 | JGI IMG/M metagenome (GOLD analysis project Ga0116166, IMG submission 89884) | Active sludge microbial communities of municipal wastewater-treating anaerobic digesters from Japan - AD_JPNMR2_MetaG | ecosystem: Engineered > Bioreactor > Anaerobic > Digestate | place...
AAATCCAAGGTTCACAAGATGCAGGGGAGGTAGAACTCGGTGGAGACAGGTAATCTTGCTGACGTTACCATTTATATTGCACTTGTAGTCTCTACGCTCAGGATGGCGACTCCCCTGATTCTCGCAGGCCTTGGAGGGGTTTTCTCCGAGCGTTCGGGAGTTGTCAATATTGCGTTGGAAGGCATAATGCTGATTTCGGCATTTATGGGGATGCTTATCTCTTACTATACTGAGGCACCTTGGCTGGGGGTGCTTTCTGCGGTTGCAAGCGGGGTCCTGGTTGCATTGATCCTTGCTGTCGCGTGTGTAAGATACAAGTCCAACCAGGTTGTAGTCGGAGCTGCCATAAACATATTCAGTCTGGGTGTTACAGGATTTATGCTACGCAAAGTCTTTGAGCATGCAGGCCAATCGCCGCCTGTTACAAAAGTTGCAGATTGGACCATCCCGTTAATACACAAAATCCCTGTGATCGGTCCAATGATAGGAAAGCACACTCCGTTTGTCTATATCGCTATCGTAGCTGCAGTTATCTCTAATCATGTTCTGTTTAAGACAAAGCTGGGCTTACGCATCAGAGCAGTGGGAGAGCATCCTAAAGCAGCGGAGACTGTAGGAGTTGACGTTTTTGCCATAAGATACCTCTGCGTATTGTTAAGCGGTGCTTTGGCAGGATTGGCAGGAGCTTCCCTGTCACTGGGATTCCTCAGCCAGTTCAGGGAGAATATGACAGGAGGCAGAGGGTTCATTGCACTTGCAGCCATGATCTTCGGAAAGTGGACCCCTTATGGCACTTTAGGAGCATGCATCCTTTTCGGATTTGCAGATGCCCTGCAAATCCTATCTCAGACTCTTGGGCTGACATTTATACCTAGAGACTTCCTGTTGATGGCGCCGTATATCCTGACAATGGCTGCACTGGCAGGGGTCATCGGAAGATCTGTACCGCCTGCTGCAAGCGGTGTTCCGTACGAACGTCAAAAGTAAGAAAGGTCCTGGTTACACAGGATCAAACCTGGATGGCCACGGGGGTTTCCAAGATATGGCAGATAACCGTGGCTGTTTTGGTTTTCCTAGGAGGAACTGGGATTTGTAACTTTCGTTTATAATGGAAATTATAGATCATGCTGGAAGACGTGAAGGAACAATGGAAAGTCATGTCGAATGTGTTTTGATGAGGCAACCTAGCTCACCGGATTGGAGGAACGAGACATGGTTGATGTGCTAGTTAAAGGCGGCCCAGTAATGATACCATTGGTAATCTGCTCAATCGTAGCTCTTGCCGTGGTAATCGAACGTCTTCTCTACTTAAGTCGAACAAGACAGGATCCTGATCGGGCTTTACGGCTTATAGCCCTTGCCCTTGAGCGCGATCGCATGGTAGATGCTGTAGCTGCTGTCCATAAGCTCAGAGGGCAGATTGGGACTCTTGCAGCAACTGCTCTTTCATCTGCAAACCGGCCTAGAGAGCAAGTTGAACTGGATGTCAAAATGGCAGGTGAGCGTGAAGTATTTCTCCTTGAAAGGCGGCTTCCAACCCTCGAAATGGTGGTAACCGTATCGCCTCTTCTGGGTTTGCTCGGGACTGTGCTGGGACTGATTAAGAACTTCAATGTCCTTGCCGCAACCCCGCAGCTTTTGGAAGCAGGAGCATTGTCAGAAGGAATCGCAGAAGCCCTTCTAACCACTGCAGCCGGACTTGCAATCGCAGTGATTGCATACGCGTTCTACGTGTTCATCACGGGAGCAATTGACAGACGGATTCGTGAGATGAATGAGTTTGCAACAAATATCGTCAAGTTGCTCGTGGAGGGAGTGCAACCATATGACCTTCAACTTTCGAAGGACCGGACGAAGGAAGCCTAAAGTCGATATCGTCCCAATGGTAGACGTAATGACGTTTCTTATCGTCTTTTTCATGCTGTTCACAACGTTTCGCACGAATCCCGCGGGACTTGACATAAAGCTGCCGCGAGCTGAGACAGCTACGCCTCAACAAGCAACAACGACTGTTGTAACGATCGATAAGTCAGGTAACGTGTATCTGGAGAATAAGCGGACATCCCTTGACAGCCTCAAAGTCGCTATCAATCAACGGATTCAGCAGAATCCCAATGAGATCGTAGTTATTAGGGCTGACTCCTCTACAAGTTACCAAAGGCTTGTAGATGTGATGGATGTAGCACGATTGGCAGGTGCGAATCGATTGGCCCTGGCAGCTGACAGACCGGTGCGGTAACCCTTGAATGAAAGGTGGTGACAGGGGTGACGCACAACGATGACAGGCTTAATATGTGGTTTTCCCTCATGGTATCCATCATACTTCATGTCGCCGTAATCCTCCTCGTTCCCATAACGGTGACACACCATATTACTGTGTACCCTGTAGAGTTCGGAGAGATCACCCAGACCTTTGCATCTACAAGGCAAGGAACTCCTACCGGCAGGCCGGTTCCGGAGACTCCCAGGCCCCAAGAAACAGCTGTACAGGCAAAAGCCGAAGAGGTAAAGGAGAATGCCCCTGAGCCCGCAGCTAAAGAGAGTGAACCTCCGGCTGAAAAGACAGAACTTGTTAAGGAGGAAGCGGAAACACCCGTTGAACCCGAGAAGGAAATGCCGGAACAAGAGGTTAAACCTGAGCCTCCTGTGACAGAACCGGAACCCGAACCTGAACCGGAACCAGAGCCGGAGCCTGAACCGGTACCCGAGCCTGAGCCGGAGCCGCAGCCTGACCCGGAACCCAAACCTGAACCAGAACCGGAACCGGAACCCGAACCTGAACCGGAACCAGAGCCGGAGCCTGAACCGGTACCCGAGCCTGAGCCGGAGCCTGAACCGGAGCCGGAACCTGAAACCGTGGAAACCGAACCTGTACCGGAACAGGAGGACCCAGGCAGAGTGCTGACAGGTTCGTCTGACGACACGATACCGATTCCTGAAGCTAAAGCAGGTTCTCATGAGACCGAGCCTCAAGAAGCTCCCACTTCCGGAGCATCAGCAGGCTCCGAACCAAGCGGCCAAACTCAAGGCTATGCTGACACAGGCACAGGGTCTTCCACTGCCACCGAAGCAGCGGAAGAGGGAGCAGAAGAAGACAAGGAAGCAGAACCGCCAAAACCTCTGGGCCATGAGTTCGGAAAAGGGGAGTCCCTCGTAGTTAACTCCGTTCCGCCGAGATATCCGAAGGATGCTCAGAACGTTGATCTTATAGGCATCGTAGGATTGGAAGTCACAGTGGATAAAGACGGCGAGGTCATCAGTGTGGATGTATCAGGGCCGTCAGGCTACTACGAACTGGATGAACAGGCAAGGAGGACAATCATTAATCTTTGGAGGTTCAAAGGCATCAACTGGCCTTATAACATTAGAGTGACAGTCTCTTTCAAAGGAGAGACAGAAGTGGACGTCACGTTCGGCGGGGTTACCGTCCTGGACAATTAAAGGAGTGTCTCTAAATGAGAATAAGTCAAAGACACTTACTGACAATTCTTGCAGTATTTACGCTGTTCATATGTATAATCGGAATCCCCAATCAGGATGATTCCATTGCATTTGCAGCCCGGTACGGAAATCTGGAAATATCCAACCAGTACATAAGGATTTTCGTGAATCAATCAGACGATGCCACAGGTAGGTTTGCAGTTGATTCCACAGGCGGCGATCCCCTAAACCCCCGAGATAACAATATGCCCCTTGTATACGGACGTCCAAGGCCATGGACTTCCTATACGACTATCCGGATAGACGGATATGATTACGTTTTCGGAGGAACGACTGAAACACGTGCAGGAAGACGCGGCATGTACGGCACCAGGATCTCCGGGCCTCAGATTGTCGCAGGCAATAGTATTGCTACTACTTGGAGGTTCGGCGATATAGAAGCAACTCAGATACTCAGTATTGTAAGGTCGACTACAACCGGGTTGCTTGACACGGCGAAGATTACCTACATAGTGACCAATTTGGGATCTACTCCCCACCAAGTGGGACTCAGGATGATGCTCGATACAATGCTGGGCTCAAACGACGGGGCTCCTTTTCGTGCGGGAGACAAGGCGATTACAACTGACACAGTATACCGTCTTGCAGAGATACCCAGATTTGTGCAGGCCTTTGATTCGCTGTCAAACCCATCAGTAACCAGCCAGGCAACACTGATAGGTGCTGATGCGACTCCTCCTGACAGAGTGATGTTTACGAATTGGGGAAATCTCGCTGACAGAGTGTGGGACGCCCTTATAGTCTCAGGCCGAGAATTCCTTCGGGAAGGTGAATACGAACTTGACAGTGCACTGGCATTGTTCTGGGAGATGAGGACACTTAATCCCGGCGAATCCAGGGAATATACCACCCTTTACGGTATGGGCGGAATCAGTATCGCACCCGGAGTCATTGCTCTCGGTGTTACATCGCCTGCGGAGGTAACCTCTGAAAAAGGTAAGCCTATTACATTCCCGATTGTGGCATATATAGAGAACAACGGGCCTACGTTGGCACTTGATGTGAGAGTAGACCTTAATCTCCCGACAGGCCTTGCTTTAGCGAAAGGCCCGAGGGGCAAGATAAGCCTGGGGAACATGGAACCTGGAGAAACACGTCAGATAGCGTGGGAAGTTACCACGAATATAGCGGAAGAGAGGACCCTAACATACAGCGTAGCCGTGGAAGCAGAAAACGCTGAGAGGAATGAGGTCTACCGTGAGGTGAAGGTTTTGGCGCCTCCGGACCTTAACATCTCTATCCTGGCACCGCCTTCATTCGGAGTTGTAGAGGATGCGTTCTATCCGTATCCTTTGAAAATCAACGCCAGGATTACGAACTCAGGCGGTGCGCCTGCATACGGCGTTAAGGCTACACTCACGCCTGAATACGGCATTGTGCTGGCTCCGATGGAGAGGGCTTCACGATTCCCCGGCCAGATTACGCCCGGCGAGGTTTGCGACATCTCCTGGTATATCGTCCCCCTTGGGGAAGCAGGGACTTTCGATTACAGGATAACTGTGGATTCACGGAACACAGATAGTCTAATGGCTGCAGGCGAAATAGCTGTGCCTCAACTGAGCTCAAGGCTACTCCTGCAGACTCCGGACTCTCCTGTTGAAACAGGCGAGTTCTTCATAGTCAGAATCCTTGCACGCAACGTACGAAGATTACAGAATGTCAGGTTTGACCTGGCTTTTGATCCGTCGATTCTCGAAGTCGTTTACGTATCCAGAGGAACTGCCTTCGTGGAAGACCAAGGCATGTCTGAATGGAGCGAGGGGGTGATCCATAACCACTTAGGCCTCTTGCAGAGTGTTAGCGGCCGCCTGACACAGCCGAAGGATGTCACAGGCGAGCTGGCGACCGTTGGCTTCAGGGCGAAAGCCCCGGGTCAAAGCCATATCTTTCTGAGTAATATTTCCCTCTTGGGAGAGGAAGGGCAAGCAGTAGTTGCCTCAGTTGAACACGGGTCTGTAGTCGTCACAGGTGAATAGCCCATCAACACAATGAACCTGGATTGGAGGGGATAAAATGAATCTTAGGAGATCACGTCTTAGTATGATTTCCTGCGTCGTCTTGGTTTCGCTCATAGTGTATCTCATCCCGTGCCACAGCGTGAGTGCTGAAATCAAAGATGTGCCCCAAGACCACTGGGCTTACCAATCAGTGAAACTACTTGTAGACAAAGGCTATCTCGGATTATACGCAGATGGAACGTTTCAAGGCACCCGAGCTGTAGACAGGTACACCCTTGCTATGGTGGTAGCAAGACTCCTAAATGAGATCGGCACAGGGCGCGTAGGCGCGACTCCTGAAGATGTCGAGTTGCTTAGGGCACTCTCAGGTGAATTCCGCGAAGAGCTTGTTCTTATCGCCAGCGAGCTGGAGATATTCAAGAACACCCTAGACGAACATGAAAAAGCCAGGGAAGTGGCACAAGAGGATATTGCGAAGCTCAATTTCACGCAGCGCGAAATGAAGGCTGAAGTTGATAAGATTATCGCAGAAATTGTTAAAGAGCAAGAAAGCCTGGCAAGCCGGATCACTCAAGTGGAAGGCAGCCTCGGTCAGCAAATAAGCGATGCCCGTGGCGATGTCAGTGAACTTGCTTCCAGAACAGATTCTGCTTTGCGAAGTCTGAACCAACAAGTCAGCGCACATGTCAGTGAATATGAAGCAAAATCCGCTCAGCTGGAGGAAGGTCTTGGCGCCCTGGTTTTGAGGCTTAACGCCATAGAACCTCAAGTAGCGGTCCTAAAAGAAGACGTAGACAGCATATCGCTTGCAGTAAGTGAAAATGCATTGGAAATAGCCCGGTCAAAGCAGGCCATTTCTGAACTGGATGAGAGAGTCCTCCGACTTACGTCGAGAACCGAGGAAGAAGGGGCATCATTTACTGATGAGCTGGATGCGCTTCGTCAAAAGACCCTGAGCCTGGAAGAGACTCTCCGAACTGAACGCGGCGCAAGGGTGTCAACGTACACCTCGCTGGAGAGCGGACTTTCAACCCTGTCAACGGATCTTGCAGCTTTCAAAGCACAGACAGCCAAAGACCTTGACGGGTTGCGCAAGGAGAACGGCCTTCTCAAGGTGCTCTTGGGCCTTGTTGCAGTCCTTGGAATAGTCATCAAGTGACTTGCTTCCATGGCTAATCCAGGTGGCATGTGTCATTTAGAAATGATACACGCAGCTTTGTATCATCAGTGTATGTAATCATGCTTAAGCTGGCGTTTGCCAGATCAAACCGACGCCGCTCCGACGGCTCAAGGCCTAAAACGTGGCAAAGTGTCAGCTTTATCGGACCGCTGTGGGCGACAATACATACGGACGAACCTTGATGGGTTCTGATGATCTCCAAGACTTTCGGAATAACCCTATCCCTGAGCTCGGTGTATGACTCACCGCCAGGGATAGGGTTGTTCACCGAGTCATACAGCCAGCGTTCAACGAGCTCACTCTGCTCCTCCAGGAGTCTTTCAAACTCCTTGCCTTCCCACTCTCCGAAATCTATCTCACGAAGCTCCTTAAGTTGAATTACCGGAAGCCTGTGCTGTTCCGCTATGAAGCGCGCGGTATCAATCGCTCTTGTAAGATCGCTGGAGTAAACAGCGTCAAGCTCTATTCCCCGAAGCCTCCTGGCAACTTTTTCCGCTTGCAGCCTGCCTAATTCAGAAAGCGGCACATCGGAATGCCCTTGGAATCTCCTTTCATCGTTCCATTTGGTTACTCCGTGTCGTACAAGATATAATCGTGTAGTCATATGACAACCTCCTTATAACAGTCTATAATAGCGTATAGTGCATCCTCAATGTCCGCCTGAGGCCGGATAAGAGGAAATCCTAATGGTAAGATGAAATTACTTACCAGGAGGAATCCACGTGGAAGACATCAAAAGCCTTTTACCTGACGAACTGAAAAGCTTTATGGTATCGCTGGGGCAACCTTCTTACAGAGGCAGCCAGGTATTCTCATGGCTCCATAAGCACCTTGTCTATTCTTTTGACGATATGACCAATTTACCTCTTGGCCTTCGCAAAAGGTTGGGGGAGACAGCATTTATAACATCGCTTAACATACTCTCGAGAACTGAAGGCCGGAAAGGTACAGTCAAGTACCTGATGGAAACCTACGACAAAAACGCAGTAGAAGCCGTGAGAATGGAATACAAGTACGGTATAACTGCCTGTCTTTCGACCCAGGTAGGCTGCAAGATGGCTTGCTCATTCTGTGCATCAGGGCAGTCAGGGTTCATCCGTAACCTTACTACATCCGAGATAGTGGATCAAGCCCTCAAGATTCAAAAGGATGTATCGCGCTTCAGTTCTGATATCGGGAATATAGTCCTTATGGGTACAGGGGAACCCCTTGACAACTACGAAGCATCAGTCAAAGCACTACGTCTTTTCAATGCCAAGGAAGGACTGGGGATTAGTTTTCGCCGTATGGCTGTGTCAACCTGTGGATTAGTCCCCGGAATACGCAGGCTTGCGGAAGAAGGGATCCCTGTAACCCTCTCGATTTCGCTACACGCAGCCACAGACGACCTTCGTGACAAGCTGATGCCGATAAATCGGCGATATCCCATCCCTGAATTGCTGGATGCAGCAGCCTTTTACAGGGAACGTACAGGCAGACGGGTAACTTTCGAGTATACGGTGATCCAGGACGTAAATGACAGCCCAGCCTGTGCGCGTCAACTTGCAAAGCTGCTCCAAGGACAGATGGCCCATGTAAACTTGATTCCTTTTAATCCTATTGATGAAAGAGAATTTGTGCGCCCTACGATTCACCGGATGAACACATTTCAAAAGATACTGGAAGAGGCGTCGATTCCTACAACTGTTAGAAGGGATCTGGGCTTGGATGTCCACGCAGCCTGCGGTCAGTTACGTCCAAGGTATTGCAGGTAGGGTGATTCAAGGTTATACTTCCTTTTAGACGCTCTTGAACGGGGGTGGATTATATGGAGGCCTCCGCCCGTAGTGACATTGGACTTGTCAGGGCTGTAAACGAAGATTCTTTCCTGGTAACAGATGTACTGTTTGCTGTCGCTGACGGTCTGGGTGGGCACGAGGCAGGAGAAGTCGCAAGTAGGATGGCTATAGATCTACTTGAAGAACACTTGCCGTATTTTCGAAGCAATCCGGCGGACAAACTGAGAGAGACATTCACACGGATTAATACTGCCATTCATCAACGTTCCATGAGCGATGAGAATTGCAAAGGCATGGGTACTACACTGACTGCTCTGCTTATCCAAGACGGTACAGCATATATCGGACATGTAGGAGACAGCAGAGCGTATCTCGTAAGAGACAACGTCATATATCAGCTGACCGAAGATCACTCAGTAGTAGGCGAACTTGTCAGGCTGGGGCTTTTGACTAAGGGCGAAGCAAAAACCCATCCGCAAAGGCACCTTTTGACCCGTGCTATCGGCACATTGCCCGAAGTAGATATAGAGATTGTCAATTCCAAGATCGAACCGGGAGACCGTTTCATCCTGTGTACTGACGGGTTATCAGAAGCAATAGAGGACTCAGGAATTCTGGATGTAGTTACGTCCAATCAAACCCCGCCGCAAGTTGTAGATGAACTTATTAACCTTGCAAACCGAAACGGGGGACATGACAATGTCACGGTTATTGCTGTATTTGTCGGCGCAGAAACCTGAAATACGAAGCAGGTGAGGTATTAAACATGGTCGGGGAGGTTCTCGGCAAGAGATATAAAATACTCTCGAAGATAGGTTCAGGCGGGATGGCGGAAGTATATAAAGCCTACTGCCAGACCCTTCATCGGATAGTTGCAATAAAAGTCCTCATGCCCCAGTTTGCATCAAATGAAGAATTTGTTGAGCGTTTTCGCAGGGAAGCTCAAGCAGCCGCACGACTCTCACACCCCAATATTGTCAGCATATACGACGTAGGCAAGGATGAAGAACATTACTACATTGTAATGGAGTATGTACGGGGTACAAGCCTCAAAGAGGCTATTAAGAAATCCGGCTATCTGCCGCCGCAGAGGGCTGCAAGGATAGCCTGGCAGATCCTGGCTGCGCTGCAGCATGCTCACGAAAACGGGATCATACACAGAGATATCAAACCCCATAATGTCATGGTGACAACAGACGAAAGAGTGAAGGTCACAGATTTCGGTATCGCAAGGGCGCTTCATGGGTCGAATCTAACTGACACAGGGACTATAATCGGAACGGTAAACTACTTTTCACCCGAACAAGTCCGGGGCGAGGCAGTAGAAGCACAATCTGATATCTATTCAACAGGCGTTGTTCTGTATGAAATGCTCACAGGCACAGTGCCTTTTAAGGGCGAAAGCTCCATTTCCATAGCCTTGCAGCATCTGAACACTTCTGTGACTCCTCCTACAGAACTGAATCCTGAGATACCGAAAAACCTTGAACGGGTAGTCCTCAAGGCAATGGAGAAAAATCCTTCCCGCCGCTATCAGGATGCAAGGCAAATGATGCGAGCCTTGGAACCATATGCTTTCCCCGGGAACGAGTACGACACTGTCAATAACGATGTCCATTTGGCAAATGAGACTACTATCACGGATCTGGCCAGAGATGACTTGTCATCTCAGTCAGACTCCCTAGACTTCGTGGAGGAGACTCAGG
>Ga0116166_1004578_pt1 | contig 10117 bp, 12 predicted proteins | sample AD_JPNMR2_MetaG_FD_89884 | JGI IMG/M metagenome (GOLD analysis project Ga0116166, IMG submission 89884) | Active sludge microbial communities of municipal wastewater-treating anaerobic digesters from Japan - AD_JPNMR2_MetaG | ecosystem: Engineered > Bioreactor > Anaerobic > Digestate | place...
ATTTTAGAAAAAGAGTACGTAAATGTTCTTTAATGGGAAAAATAAAAGGTTTTAAAGAGATAGAAAAGATAAGCAGGCATTTGAAAAAAGAGGGAAAAAAAGTTGTATTTACAAATGGATGTTTTGATATACTGCATAAGGGACATATACGGCTTTTGAAGAAGGCAAAATCACTTGGAGATGTTTTAATTGTAGGTCTTAATACTGATGCATCTGTAAGGCGATTGAAAGGTAAAGGCAGACCATTTATAAAAGAAAGAGATAGAGCAGAAATTCTTTCTTCCCTTGAAATGGTGGACTATGTAGTTCTCTTTTCACAGGATACACCTTACCAACTCATAAGAATAGTAAAACCGGATGTTTTAGTAAAGGGCGGTGACTATAAAACAGAGAATGTTGTGGGAAGGGATATTGTAGAGCGTTACGGAGGGAAGGTTTATATGTTCCCGGTGGTAAAAGGGGTTTCAACAACAGAGATAGCAAAAAGAATAAAAAAGGTAGGATAAAATGAGGGTTATACTTACAGGTGGTATGGGTTTTATAGGCAGTTGTCTCTTAAGGGGACTGAATGATAATGGATATACTGATATTACCATTGTTGATAGTCCAGCCCCTGAAAAAGAAAAGAATATATCCGGAAAGGTATTTAAGGATATTATAGAGAAGGATACATTTTTATATCTTGTCAGTGAAAATAAGATAGAGTGCCCTGATATGATAATACATCTTGGCGCCTGTACATCAACAGTAAACAATGACTACGAGTATATGTTTTTCAATAACTATCACTATAGCAGGACACTTGCAATATGGGCATTATCCAGAGGTAGAAGGTTTCTTTATGCCTCTTCAGCCGCTACCTACGGAAATGGAGAAAAGGGTTTTTCCGATGATGATGTGACTACAAAAAATTTAGAGCCCCTTAATGTATATGGACTTTCAAAGCACCTTTTTGACCTATGGCTTATTACAAATGGACTTGTTGATAAGGTCACGGGGTTCAAGTTTTTCAATGTTTATGGTCCAAATGAATATCATAAAGGGGATATGAGAAGTGTTGTGGCAAAGGCATACGAAGAGATAAAGAAAACGGGGAAGAAGAAACTTTTTAAGTCATACAGAAAGGATATAGAAGATGGAGAGCAGAAAAGGGACTTTATTTATGTGAAGGATGTGGTTGATGTAATAATGTTTTTTGTAGAGCATCCTGAAAAGAGTGGAATATACAATGTGGGAACAGGGAAGGCACGCAGTTTTAATGACCTTGTGAAAGCGATTTTTAAGTGTTTCAATTTGCGACCTTCAATAGAGTATGTAGATATGCCTCCCGAGATAGAGAGGGATAAATACCAGTATTTTACCCGGGCAGATACAGAGAAGTTGAGGAATGCTGGGTTCACGGGAAAATTTACAGAACTTGAAGAAGGAATAAGCGATTATCTTGGCTATCTGGAAAAGAAACTGTATATTTGAAGGTTGCGGAACTGCAGGAAGTAGGGTAAAATGTGGATAAACAGAGATTCAAAATGAAAGGGAAATTAACAATCTGCATAATTCTTTTATTGTGTCTTTTGTCTGCTGGCTGCATAACTTCAAAAAGTACGGTCTCAAAAGAGAAGTTAAGGGAAGAACTTGCACAGACATCTCCGGGAGAGATACACATATCAACTGAACTTCCTGAAAAGACCACAGAGAGTGTAAAACTGCTAAAAAAAAGGAGACCTTACAATATCTTTTCTCTTTTTCGTAAAAAAGAGGATAGTATAAAAAAGGAAGAGAGTGTATCTCCTGCGAAAACACCTGAAGTGGAAATGACCGCCCCTGAAAAAGAGTCGGTTAAAATACAGCCAGAGGAAGAAAAACCGCCAGTAATAGCAAAAAAACACGCAGTGGTTCAAAAGAAGGGAAAGACGGAAGAGAAACCATCTGTTACTTCTCAATATATTCCAACTCTTGAACTCTGGAATGGAGAATGTCTTGTATACCAGATAACGTGGAACTCTATAAGTATTGGAAAGGGTATGCTTGCCTGTGAGGATATAAATAACAGTTACGGAGATGTTTATCATATCCTGGGACTTACAGTTCCTGAAAGAAGTATTATGGGAGCACAACTGAGTTTATACAGGATGGATGCATATCTTGATAAGAAAACACTTCAGCCATATTATTACTATCAGTACAGCAAAGGAAGTAATGAGAAAGAGGATATACTTGAAATCCGTTTCGACTGGAAAAACCATAAGTATTATACAAAGTACAGAAAATATGATAAAGGGCGACTTTACGACACAAAAGAAAAAACCCTTGCACTACCTGATGTCGCATATGATAGCATATCCATATTTTATATCGTAAGGACTCTTGACCTTGATAATTCTTCTTCGTTTACCATACCCATTGCTATGAAGGAGATATGGGACCTTACCATCCAGACACTTGGCAAGAAAACTGTTGATATTCCCGGCAAAGGTAAAGGTGATGTCTATGTTCTTAAACCTCAGGCAAAAAGCAGTGAGGGGTTTTTCACAAAAGGGGCGATGAATTTATGGCTCACTGCTGATAACAAACGGCTTCCTGTATATCTTGAGGGTAGAGTTACACTGGGGAAGGCAAGGATGTCTCTTCTGTCAGAGAAAAAACTTCCACAGGGCACGGTGCTGAATACAGAAACTATAACCAATATCCTTAGCGAGTTTAACTGATGAAAGTCCTGTCTATAGAAACCACATCAGATATAGGCAGTATAGCATTTCTTGAAGGTAATAAGGTCTGTTCAGAATACATCTTCAGAACGTCGGATATCGCCAGCAGATTAATCTCATCTATAGATATTATTCTTGAAAACAATAACTGTAAGCCGGAAGAACTGGAACTTCTTGTGGTTTCTTATGGCCCGGGGCTCTGGACAGGCATAAGGTTAGGAATGGGAGTGGCAAAAGGGATTGCAGCAGGAAGTAAAGCAAAGATATTCTGCATCGGAACAATGGATAGTATATTTTTCGGGATTAAGGGGTTCAAAACACCTGCGCTCTGTATTATCAATGCATACAGGGGACAGGTTTATCTATCATACTTTAACGGCAGGTTTATTTATAAAAAAAACTATTCTATAAAAATAGTAAAATCAGATGAATTGTACAGGATATGCAGGGGAAAGAAAAAGATGATACTTACGGGGACCGGGGTGTCTATTCTTTCTGATAGAATTAGACAATTAAAAAACGTTGTTATTCCTGAAGAAAGATTTTTATATCCTTATGCTGGACTAAACGGTCTTTTAGCACTTGAGAAAATCCAGAGGGGTATATCATCTGCTCCACTTAAACCATTTTATGGAAGATAAAAAGGTATGATAAAAATATCTTTCTTAATTCCGAGTTCAGAGATAGGTGGAACCGAAAGGATGCTTCTTTTGATGATAGAGAATCTGCCTGCTGATATATTTTCTCCACCTGTTGTCTTTACAATAAAGGGCTACGGAAGGTTTATAGATGAGTTGAAAAAGCGGGGTATCAGAACATATACATTTAATCTCAAATTTAGACCATTTGATTTTATAAAACTTTTATACTGTATCAGAAAAGAGTCCCCTGATATTCTTCATTCATTTCTTTTTTATGGAAATCTCACAGGAAGGGTGGTGGGTAAAATTTTGAAAATTCCTGTTGTAATATCTTCCCAGCGCAGTACAGACCCATGGAGAAAAAGATACCACTGGATAATAGACCGTTTTACTGCTAAATGGGCAGATATAATTATTTCAAACTCTAACAGAGGCAGAGATGTGCTTATAGAGAAGGCGGGTATCTCCCCTGGGAAAATACGTGTAATTTCCAACGGTATCAGGTTAAGTAAACCGGAGAGAGAGATTAAAAGGGAAGATTTTGGTATAGCATCTTCTGAATATATTGTCGGGACCGTTGGTAATCTTCGTGAAGCAAAGGGGCACATATATATTATTTCAGCAGCACCTTTGATTTTAAAGGAATTTCCGCATACAAAATTTATTGTGGTGGGAGAGGGTGAACTTAAATACGCTCTTATAAAGGAAACAGAAAGGTTGAAAATTTCAGACAGATTTATATTTACAGGTTTTGTGGATAATCCGGCAGGCATTGTTTCTATATTTGATGTATTTGTTTTTCCTTCGCTCTGGGAAGGATGCCCTGTTGGTCTTCTTGAGGCAATGATGTTAGGTAAAAGCTGTATTGCGTTTCCTGTAGGGGATATACCTTACATTATTGAAGATGGTATAAGCGGATTGCTGGTGGAATATAAATCAATAGAAAAACTTGCATCAGCAGTAATAACACTTTTGAAAGATAAAAAACTGAGGGAGTATATGGGAAATGCAGCGCATAAAAGGGTGGTGGAGCATTTTTCCCTTGAGATTATGATGAAAGAATATATATCCACCTACCTTGAACTTATTGATTTTAAAAGAAAGAAAGGGTAAAATTGATATTTTAGGAGGATTTTCGGAAAACTATGGTGGTAAAGAAGGATAAAAAACAAAATAAGGCGGTTGAATGGTTCAAGTCCCTTATATGGGCAGTGGCGATTGCTCTATTTATAAGGGCTTTTTTGATAGGAAATTTTAAAATACCATCAACTTCTATGGTTCCCACACTTAAAGTAGGAGACCGCCTTCTTTCTAATAATATAATATATAAGATTCGTCCACCGAAGAGAGGCGAGGTTGTAATTTTTAAATATCCGGAAGACCCTAAAAGGGACTTTGTTAAAAGAATGATAGGACTTCCGGGTGAAAAGGTTATGATAAAGGACGGAAGGATATTTATAAATGGGGTGCCTGTTAAAGAAAAGTTGATAGCTAAGAGATACTATTACAGTGAAGGGTATTACGGAAATGGGCAAGAGATAGAGGTTCCTCCTGACAGTTATTATGTTTTAGGAGATAACAGTATAAATAGCAGGGATAGTAGATACTGGGGTTTTGTCCCCAAGAAAAATCTTGTAGGTAAGGCGCTCTTTACTTACTGGCCACCGTGGAGGATGGGGTTTATTCATTGAAAAAAGAAGAGTGAGATGTAGGAAGAAATAAAAAAATAGGGTTTTGTCCGGGAGAAAGGGTGTGTTTGTATGGAAGAAAAAAGAGATAAGGAGAAGGTTGTAATTAAAGTGAAAGACCTTAATGCTCTGAAAGAGAGTGCAAAGAAGGTTAAAGAGATGGAAAAGCAAATAAAAAAGATGGAAGAGGAAGTTTCTTTACTTAAAGATAAATATATAAGGACATTAGCCGATTTTGACAACTATAAGAAGAGGGTGGAGAAGGAAAAACAGGATATATTTAAGTTCGGGACAGAAAACCTTGTATTGCAACTGCTTCCTTTTGATGACATATTTGAAAGTGTATTAAAACAAATGGACAGTAATCCTTCACCTGATACTATTCATAAGGGTGTGGAGATGTTAAAGCGTGAATTTACGAAGTTTCTTGAGAGTATTGGAGTTAAAAAGATAGATACAAAGGGTACACCTTTTAACCCCGAACTTCACGAGGCCTCCGAGACAGTGGAAACAGAAGAGTATGAGGAAGGAGAGGTTATAGAAGAAATAAGAAGCGGGTATTCTTTTCATAACAGGGTTATAAGGCCTGCTCTTGTAAAGGTTGCTAAAAAACCTGCAATTAAGACGTCTACTGACAGCAATGAAAATTCTTGCTCCAGCAAAGGTTAACCTTTTCCTTGAGGTCGGCTATTCCATAAAAGGATTGCACAATATTGTTTCTCTCGTAGATATGGTGGACCTCTATGATACCATTGAGATGGAAGAGGCATCTGATACAGAAGTGAAATTTCTTTCGGAATGGAAAATTCCAGGTGAAAATACAGTTACAAAAGCCCTGTTTCTTTTCAGGGATATATTCCATATTAAGAAAAATATAAGGATTACCATCAACAAGAAAATCCCCCCTGGCAGTGGTCTTGGAGGTGGTAGTTCCGATGCGGCTGCTGTTTTACTCTCTCTTACCAGTTTTTGGAATGTTAAAACAACCGAAGAACAACTTATCAGGATAGCATCACTTATAGGAAGTGATGTGCCTTTATTTATTAAAGGTAGAAGATGTATAGTTGAAGGGACTGGAGATAAAATAAGTTGTGAAGGGATATCTTCTGTCCCTCTTGTCTATTATCTTTTAATACCATCTTTTGCTGTATCCACAGAGGCAGTTTATAGAGAAATGGACATCCTTGGAGAAAAAGGGGACTTGACAGAAGGGATGCGCAAGATTAAAATTCTTAATGAATATATTATGAGAAAGGATATTTCAAAAATAGAAAAAAGTATGTCTAACCGATTAGAAAGACCTTATTTTAATTTATGGAAAAAGGGAAAGGAGGTGAAAAAAAGAGTAGAAAAAGAAACTGGAAAAAGGTTTTTTGTATCAGGAAGCGGCGGGACTTTATTTTCTGTTTTTCTGGATAGATCGGAGGCAGAAAGAAAGGCACGTTTCCTGGATATTAAGGGCTGGAAAGGATATGTTGTTGAGAGTATAAAAACTTCTTAGAAAAGGAGGGTATAATGCAAATCACCGAGACAAGGATATCACTTGTAAACAGACCAAATAGCAGATTAAGAGCATATGCTTCTGTGACATTTGATGATGTTTTTGTGGTAAGGGATATCAGAATTATTGAGGGTAAGAAAGGGCTTTTTGTGGCTATGCCAAGCAAGAAGATGCAGAGGAACTGTCCTCAATGTGGATTTAAAAATGCTGTTACGAATAAATTCTGTGGTTCCTGCGGGACAAAACTCAATCCAGTTGAAAAGAGAGAAGAGATGAGGACAGCTCCATCTCAACAACACAGAGACCTCGCACATCCTATAAAAACGGAATTCAGGGACTATATCCAGGAAAAGGTTATTGAGGAGTACAAAAAGAAAGAAACATCTGAGAAGAAGTAATTAAGAGTGTGAACGGGAAGGAATTGGAGGTAAAAGAAGAGGAAAGGTATAATTCTTTTACTACTCACATTTCACTTTGTAATACATCTTACTTTTACGTTTTGACTTTTGCTTTATTAGTTTTGCCTTTTAACTTTTGACTTATTAGTTATTAGTTTTGCCTTTTAACTTTTGAGTTATTACTTTTGACTTATTACTTATTACTTTTAACTTATTACTTATTACTTTTGACTTATTACTTTTAACTTATTACTTATTACTTTTGACTTATTACTTTTAACTTATATTAATGAATACCTATAAATATACTGCTTTTGATAAAGAAGGGAAAAAGGTTGCAGGAAAAATTACCGGAGATGATATAAAGAAAGCCAGAAAAGCTCTAAAAGAGAACAACCTATATGTTATAGAAATCAAAGAGGATGTCACACCTGCCTTATACTTCAGAACAGGAATAAGAGAAGAAGATGTTATTATAGCAATGCGTGAACTGGCAACTTTTGTAAATTCAAAACTTCCCCTTGATGAGTGTCTTACAGGGGTGATATCCCAGATAAGGCAGGTAAGATTGAAAAAAGTTTTTCAGGAAATACAGAGGAAAATAAGGGAAGGAAAAAGTTTTTCAGATGCACTCAGGGATTTCCCTGCCATTTTTCCGGAAATGATTGTTTCTATGGTGAGGGCTGGAGAGGAGACAGGAACACTTGATAAAATCCTTGTCAGAATATCAGTTTTTCTTGAAAGGAGGCATAAATTCAGAAATCGCATCAGAAGTATAATGAGTTATCCACTTTTTATGCTTGTTATATCCATTGTTGTATTTATTTTTCTGCTCTCTTTTGTAACTCCTACAATAACCAGAATGTTTGCCCAGATAAATATGACCCTTCCATTGCCGACACTTATTCTTATAAAAATCAGCCGTTTTTTCAAAACGGGGTGGATTTACATTATAGCAGGGATATTTTTAATATATGCAGGAGGGAAAAAACTGCTCGCATCAGGGAGGGGTGAAGAAGTGAAGGATTTTATAAGATTCCGTATACCTGTTTTGAATAATATACTCCTGAAAAAAGAAATAATCCTTTTTTCCACAACCACTGCCACCCTTATAGATGGTGGTGTTGATATAATAGAATCGTTTCAGATTGCCAGACAGGTATTATCCAGCCGGTTGTTAAGGAAGGATATAGATGATATCATTGAATCTCTCTCAAAAGGTGGCTCGCTTTCGGCATCTTTCAGAAATAGCAAGTATTTTCCATCTCTGGTTACACAACTTGTAAGTGCTGGTGAGAGAAGTAGTTCTTTAGCAGAGATGTTTAACAGGATAGGGGAGATTTATGAAGAGGAGGTTTCTCAGAGTTCTGTGAGATTGGCTAATTTTATTGAGCCGATGATGATACTCTTTATGGGTATTGTCGTAGGAATTATTGTTCTGGCGATACTTCTTCCCATCTTCCAGATAAGTCAGTCCATAAGATAAATGAAAGCGGCAAGGAGAGAGAAAGAGATTACAGATTTTCACTTTGTAATATACCTTAAAAAACAGGAGATGAAAATGGAAAAACGGACTTTAAGGGGAGGGTTTACATTTATGGAGTTAATGGTTGTTATTGTTATCCTTGGTATCCTTGCGATAATAGTAATGCCAAAGTTTTTCGGAAGGATTGATGAGGCACGTATTACAGCAACCCAGATACAGATAAAGAATCTGGAACAGGCATTACGGCTCTTCTATCTTGATAATGGATTTTATCCTGAGACAGAACAGGGACTGAAGGCCCTTATAGAAAAGCCCACTGTGGGGAGGGTACCTAATAAGTGGAGGGAAGGCGGATATCTTGAAAAGAATATTCTTCCAAAAGATGCATGGGGGAATGATTTTATCTATCTCAGCCCTGGAAGTCAGGGTGAGGATTTTGAAATAATTTCTTTAGGCAGGGATGGAAGAGAAGGGGGCGAAGGTCCTGATGCGGACATATCCAGTTCCAAAATTTAAGTATGGATATACTTTTATAGAACTTCTTATTGTTATTATCATTATAGGGCTTTTTTTTTATCTTGTCTTTCCCTCTATCAAAAATATCATACCTGAGAGAGAAAATGAAAAAATATCCGCATTTGTAGATGTTATAGAAGGAGCGTCAAAAAATGCAGTAGAGCAGAAAAAGAAAATTATCCTCACTGTAGACCTTGATACCAGCTCCTATGCTGTTATGACAGAAAAGGATATGGAGAAAGAAAATGGTGAAGATGGAGAAGAAGACATCCCTTGTTTTACTCGTACACCGATTACTTTTATTAAGGCACAGAACTCTTCAAAAGAGGTATCCACCGGGTTAATAACATTTCTTTTTTTCCCTGATGGTTCAAAAGAATTCGGATTGATTCTTGTTAAAGATATGGATAAAGAGGAGATTTATACAATTTTCCTTAATCCGTATACTATATCCCCTGAGGTAGTCAAAGGAGAAGCAAACATTGAAGAAGATTAAATGTTCTAATGCTGGTTTAACACTCCTGGAAGTTATGATTGCCCTGTCTATATTTGCGATAGCAGGTATAGCAGGTCTCCAGTCCTGCCTTGTTTCAACAAGGCATATCCAGATAGTAAATGATGAAAAGAATCTTGTTCTGTTATCAAGGATAAAACTTGAAGAATTGAAAACAGGTATTACAGATATAGAAAGGGAGAAAAACGGGATATTTTCTGCACCTTTTGAAGGTTACCAGTGGAAGATTGAACTGGCTGATATTACTATTACAGATACAGAATATGGAGTTACCTTTACACCTTATAAACTTACAGTAAAAACACAGGGTGGTGAATATTCAACCCTGACCGGTTTTTTAAAATTGGATAGAGAGAGTGAGAAAAAATGAAACATAAAGCGAAAATTGGTTTTACACTCATTGAAATACTGATTGCCACAGTTCTGGTATTTTTATTATTCACTGTAATGTATGGAACATTTTTTTCTGTTAGTAATACTACGGAGAAAATTCAGAGCAGAATGAAAAAATCAGAGGTAACGTTCAGGTTTTTAAATAAATTCAGCAGGGAAGTTAAATGTATGATACGTGAAGAAAAAAATGATATATCCTTTGATAGTAAGATAATCTCTTTCATTACAATGGGAGAAAAGTCACTCTATCCTGTAAGGATAACATATACGGTTAA
>Ga0116166_1004585_pt1 | contig 10106 bp, 21 predicted proteins | sample AD_JPNMR2_MetaG_FD_89884 | JGI IMG/M metagenome (GOLD analysis project Ga0116166, IMG submission 89884) | Active sludge microbial communities of municipal wastewater-treating anaerobic digesters from Japan - AD_JPNMR2_MetaG | ecosystem: Engineered > Bioreactor > Anaerobic > Digestate | place...
CGCTGATGGCGCGCGAAGGCATCTACGCGCAGCTGCGGCTGCGCTCGGGCGAAGTGCGCAAGATCCACATCGACTGCCGCGCCACGATCGGCGAGGTCGGCAACGAAGAGCACAACCTGCGCCAGTACGGCAAGGCCGGCGCGCGGCGCTGGAAGGGCATCCGTCCGACGGTGCGCGGCGTGGCCATGAACCCGATCGACCACCCGCACGGCGGCGGCGAAGGCCGCACCGGCGAAGGTCAGGCGCCCGTGTCGCCGTGGAATACGCTGACCAAGGGTTATCGCACGCGCAGCAACAAGCGCACGCAGACGATGATCGTCTCGCGCCGCAAGAAGTAAGGGTCCCGGCACCATGGCACGTTCATTGAAGAAGGGTCCGTTCGTGGACCACCACCTGATGGCCAAGGTCGACAAGGCCGTCGCCACCAAGGACAAGAAGCCGCTGAAGACCTGGTCGCGCCGCTCGACGATCCTGCCCGAGTTCATCGGCCTGACGATTGCCGTGCACAACGGCAAGCAGCATGTGCCGCTGTACGTGACCGACCAGATGGTCGGCCACAAGCTGGGCGAGTTCGCGGCCACGCGCACCTTCAAGGGGCACCCGGCCGACAAGAAGGCCAAGAAGTAGGAAGGCACGACGATGGAAACCAAAGCAAGCGTGCGCGGCGTGCGCCTGTCGGCCGACAAGGGCCGCCTGGTGGCAGACATGGTGCGCGGCAAGAAGGTGGACCAGGCGCTGAACATCCTGAACTTCACCCAGAAGAAGGCGGCCGGCATCATCCGCAAGGCGCTGGCCTCGGCCATCGCCAATGCCGAGCACAACGACGGCGCCGACATCGACGAGCTGAAGATCAAGTCGATCTACGTCGAACAAGGCGCCACGCTGTCGCGCTCGTCGGCGCGCGCCAAGGGCCGCGGCAACCGCATCAGCAAGCCCACCTGTCACATCTACGTGACCGTCGGCAACTAAGGCAGGGGCGAGAGAACACATGGGACAAAAGATCCACCCGACCGGCTTCCGGCTGCCCGTCACGCGTGCCTGGGCTTCGCGCTGGTTCGCCACCAAGCGCAACTTCAGCGACATGCTGGCCGAAGACCTGCACGTGCGCGACTTCCTGAAGGCCAAGCTGAAGAGCGCGGCGGTGTCGCGCATCCTCATCGAGCGTCCGGCCAAGAACGCGCGCATCACCATCTACTCGGCGCGGCCGGGCGTGGTCATCGGCAAGAAGGGCGAGGACATCGAGAACCTGAAGGCCGAACTGGCCAAGCGCCTGGGCGTGCCGGTGGCGGTGAACATCGAGGAAGTGCGCAAGCCCGAGATCGATGCCCAACTGATCGCAGACAGCATCACGCAGCAACTCGAGAAGCGCATCATGTTCCGCCGCGCGATGAAGCGCGCGATGCAAAACGCGATGCGCCTGGGTGCGCAGGGCATCAAGATCATGTCCTCGGGCCGCCTCAACGGCATCGAGATCGCGCGCTGCGAGTGGTACCGCGAAGGCCGCGTGCCGCTGCACACGCTGAAGGCCGACATCGACTACGGTTTTTCCGAGGCCAAGACCACCTACGGCGTCATCGGCGTCAAGGTCTGGGTGTACCGCGGCGATCGTCTTGCGAACGGTGAAGCACCGAATGCGAAGGTCGATGCCGGTGAGGAGGATCGCCGCCCGCGCCGCGGTCCGCGTCCCGGCGGCCCGGGTGCGCCGGGGGGGCCCGGTGGCCGCGGCCGCCCGGGGGGTGATCGCGCCCCGCGCGCGGCAACCGACAAGCCCGCCGAAGGCGGCGACGCGGCCAAGGGGCCTGCCGTCAAGCGCGTGCGCAAGGTCGCAGGGCCGGCCGCGCCCGGCGAGAGCAAAGGGGAATAACAGATGCTGCAACCTGCACGCCGCAAGTTCCGCAAGGAACAAAAAGGCCGCAACACCGGCGTCGCCACGCGTGGCGCCAAGGTGTCTTTCGGCGAATTCGGCCTCAAGGCCACCGAGCGCGGCCGGCTGACCGCGCGCCAGATCGAGGCGGCGCGGCGCGCGATCAGCCGTCACATCAAACGCGGCGGCCGCATCTTCATTCGCATCTTCCCGGACAAGCCGATCTCGCAAAAGCCGGCTGAAGTGCGCATGGGCAACGGCAAGGGCAACCCGGAGTACTACGTCGCCGAGATCCAACCCGGCAAGATGCTGTACGAGATCAACGGGGTGCCCGAGGCTTTGGCACGCGAGGCGTTCCTGCTGGCATCGGCCAAGCTGCCGCTGCGCTGCACCTTCGTCGCGCGCCAGATCGGCTCGTAGGCGACGCATCGGAGAACACGCATGAAGACCAGTGAACTGCGCGCCAAGGACGTGGCCGCGCTCGAGAAGGAAGTCACCGAGCTGTTGCGCGCCCACTTCGGGCTGCGCATGCAAAAGGCGACTCAGGCGCTGAGCAACCATTCGGCGCTGCGCAAGACGCGCCGCGAGATCGCGCGCGCCAAGACGATCCTCAACGAGAAGAAGAGGGGGGGTGCGCAATGAACACGCCGGCTCAGCCGCAAGTGGCCGCCAAGAACACGCGCACGCTCGTCGGCCAAGTGGTCAGCGACAAGCGCGCCAAGACCGTCACCGTGCTCGTCGAGCGCCGCATCACGCACGAGCTGTACGGCAAGATCGTCGCGCGCTCGCGCAAGTACCACGCGCACGACGAGAAGGGCGAGTACAAGCTCGGCGACGTCGTCGAGATCGCCGAAAGCCGCCCCATCTCCAAGACCAAGAACTGGGTCGTCACGCGGCTGGTCAAGAAGGCGGGTCTGGCCTGAGCGGCCGATTCCCACGCGCCGCGAAGGGGCCAAAGCCCGGCGCCGCGGCAACCGGGGCCGCAGCGCTGGAATACTGGCGCTCGGCCCCTTGCCTTTGACGGCCCCGCGGGCCGTCCATTCCCCAAGCCACAGAGGAGCACGTGATGCTGAAGGTCGGAGACAAACTGCCCGCGGGCAGTCTGCAGGAATTCATCGAGGTCGAAGGCAATGGCTGCTCGATCGGTCCGAACGGCTTCGACATCGCGGCGGCCGCGGCCGGCAAGACGATTGCCGTCTTCGCGCTGCCCGGTGCCTACACGCCCACCTGCTCGGCCAAACATCTGCCTGGGTACGTCGAAAAGGCGGGCGAGCTCAAGGCTGCCGGAGTCGACGAGATCTGGTGCGTGTCGGTGAACGACGCCTTCGTGATGGGAGCCTGGGGCCGTGACCAGCACACCGCGGGCAAGGTGCGAATGATGGCCGACGGCAGCGCCGACTTCGCCAAGGCCAGCGGCCTGACGCTGGATCTCAGCACGCGCGGCATGGGCCTGCGCTCGAACCGCTATTCGATGCTGGTCATCGACGGCGTGGTCAAGACGCTGAACGTCGAAGGGCCGGGCAAGTTCGAGGTCAGCGACGCGGACACGATGCTGGCTCAGGTCAAGGAGGCGAAACGCTGAATCGGGCGTTGCCGCTCGCATTCTTTGACAGGTGCCGCCTTATCGCGGCATAATCACAGGCTCTTTCGGCATTGGACCGCTCCGATGCCGGATCTTTCGCCCAGACACGGGCCCAAGACTGACCGACCGCACTGTGCCACCCCCGGTGGCGGTGCGCGGGACAAGTTGGGGATACAGCAATGATCCAAATGCAATCGCGGCTCGACGTCGCGGACAACACCGGTGCGAAGTCCGTCATGTGCATCAAGGTGCTCGGCGGCTCCAAGCGCCGCTATGCGGGCATCGGCGATGTCATCAAGGTCAGCATCAAGGAAGCCGCGCCGCGCGGCCGCGTGAAGAAGGGCGAGATCTACAGCGCCGTCGTCGTGCGCACCGCCAAGGGCGTGCGCCGCCAGGACGGTTCGCTGATCAAGTTCGACGGCAACGCCGCGGTGCTGCTCAACGCCAAGCTCGAGCCGATCGGCACGCGCATCTTCGGCCCGGTGACGCGCGAGTTGCGCACCGAGCGCTTCATGAAGATCGTGTCGCTGGCGCCGGAAGTGCTCTGAGGCTGCGCGGGCAAAGGATTGCAAGCATGAAAAAGATTCGCAAGGGCGACCAGGTCATCGTCTTGACCGGGCGCGACAAGGGCAAGCGCGGCACGGTGTCGCGCCGCGTCGACGACGAGCATCTGGTCGTCGACGGCGTCAACGTCGTCAAGAAGCACGTCAAGCCCAATCCGATGAAGGGCACGACCGGCGGCGTGATCGACAAGACGATGCCGATCCACCAGTCGAACGTGGCCATCTGGAATGCCGCCACAGGCAAGGCCGACCGGGTCGGCATCAAGCTGCTGGACAACGGCGACAAGGTGCGCATCTACAAGTCCAGCGGCGAGCAGATCAAGGCCTAAGGCCGCACCAGGCAAGGACGACGCAAATCATGGCTCAACAACAGACCGCCCGGCTGCAGGCCCACTATCGCGAAAAGATCGTGCCCGACCTGATGGCCAAGTTCGGCTACAAGTCGGTGATGCAGGTGCCGCGCCTGCAGAAGATCACGCTGAACATGGGTGTCAGCGAAGCGGTGGCCGACAAGAAGGTCATGGACAACGCGGTCGGCGACCTGACCAAGATTGCCGGCCAGAAACCGGTGGTTACCAAGTCGAAGAAGGCCATCGCCGGCTTCAAGATCCGCGAGAACGTGCCCATCGGCTGCATGGTGACGCTGCGTGGCGTGCGCATGTACGAGTTCCTCGACCGCTTCGTCACCATCGCGTTGCCGCGGGTGCGCGACTTCCGCGGCATTTCCGGGCGCGCCTTCGACGGCCGCGGCAACTACAACGTCGGCGTCAAAGAGCAGATCATCTTCCCCGAGATCGATTACGACAAGATCGACGCGCTGCGCGGGCTGAACATCAGCATCACTACCAGTGCGCAGACCGACGACGAGTGCAAGGCCTTGCTTGCGGCCTTCCGCTTCCCGTTCAAGAACTGAGGTGCTCCGTGGCGAAACAGTCCCATATCCAGCGTCAGCACAAGCGTGAAAAGCTCGTGGCCAAGCACGCCAAGAAGTACGCCGAACTGAAGGCCGTGATCGACGACGCGAAGCGCTCCGACGAAGAGCGCTACGCCGCACGGCTGGATCTGCAGAAGCTGCCGCGCAACGCCTACCCGACGCGGCTGCGCAACCGCTGCGAGCTGACCGGCCGTCCGCGCGGCAACTTCCGCATGTTCGGCCTGGGCCGCAGCAAGATCCGCGACCTTGCCTTCAAGGGCGACATCCCCGGCGTCGTCAAGGCCAGCTGGTGACATCGGCCGCGTGCGGCACGAGCAGGAGAGTTTGTTATGAGCATGAGTGATCCGATCGCCGATATGCTGACCCGCATCCGCAACGCGCAAAGCGTTGACAAGGCCGTGGTGTCGATGCCGTCGTCGAAGATCAAGGTGGCGATTGCGCAGGTGCTGAAGGACGAGGGCTACATCGAGGGTTTCGCGGTGCGCGCCAACGCCGGCAAAAGCGAACTCGAGATCGCGCTGAAGTACTACGCCGGCCGTCCGGTGATCGAGCGCATCGAGCGCGTCAGCCGTCCGGGCCTGCGCGTATACCGCGGCCGCGAGGCGATCCCTTCGGTGATGAACGGGCTGGGCGTGGCCATCGTCACCACGCCGAAGGGGGTGATGACCGACCGCAAAGCGCGCCAAAACGGCGTCGGCGGCGAAGTGCTGTGCTACGTCGCCTGACGCGGCGGCAAACGGAAGGATTCGAGTCATGTCTCGCGTAGCAAAGATGCCGGTCGCCGTCCCGCCCGGCGTGGACGTGTCGGTCACGGCGCAGCAGATTTCCATCAAGGGCAGCAACGGCACGCTGGTGCGCGCGGCCAATGCGCTGGTCAACGTCAAGCACGACGGCGCCGCGCTGCTGTTCGAGCCGGTCAACGACAGCGCCGAAGCCGGTGCCATGAGCGGCACCCTGCGGGCCCTGGTCAGCAACATGGTCAATGGCGTGACCAAGGGTTTCGAGCGCAAGCTGACACTGGTGGGGGTGGGGTTTCGCGCCCAGGCACAGGGCCACAAGCTCAACCTGCAAGTCGGCTTCTCGCACCCGGTGGTCAAGGACATGCCGGCCGGTGTGAAGGTCGAGACGCCGACGCCCACCGAAATCGTCATCAAGGGTGCCGATCGCCAGGCCGTGGGCCAGGTGGCGGCCGAGGTGCGCGCGATTCGTCCGCCCGAGCCGTACAAGGGCAAGGGCATCCGCTACGCCGATGAGCGCGTGGTGATCAAAGAGACGAAGAAGAAGTAAGGAGCGACACGATGTTGAACAAGAAGGAACAGCGCCTGCGCCGCTCCCGCCAGACCCGGCTGCGTATCGCGCAGCAGCTCGCGGTGCGGCTGACCGTGTACCGGTCCAACCTGCACATCTACGCCAGCGTCATCTCCGACGACGGCACGCGCGTGCTGGCCAGCGCCTCGACCGCGGAGAAGGCGGTGCGCGAGCAGCTGGGAGGCAACGGCAAGGGCGGCAACACGGCGGCGGCGGCGATCGTCGGCAAGCGCATCGCCGAAAAGGCCAAGGCCGCCGGCATCGAGAAGGTGGCCTTCGATCGTGCCGGTTTCGCCTTCCATGGCCGCGTCAAGGCGCTGGCCGAGGCGGCACGCGAAGCCGGCCTGCAGTTCTAGGCGCCGCAGCAGCGAAGGATCCAAAGAATGGCAAAGTTTCAACCCCGCGCCCAGACCGAAGGCAACGACGACGGCCTGAAGGAAAAGATGATCGCGGTGAACCGCGTGACCAAGGTGGTCAAGGGCGGGCGCACGCTGAGCTTCGCGGCGCTGACCGTGGTCGGCGACGGCGACGGCCGCATCGGCATGGGCAAGGGCAAGGCCAAGGAAGTGCCGGTGTCGGTGCAAAAGGCGATGGAGGACGCACGCCGCAACCTGGTGAAGGTGGCGCTGAAGAACGGCACGGTGCATCACAACATGCGCGGCCGGCACGGCGCGGCCAAGGTGCTGATCGCGCCGGCGCCGGCCGGTACCGGCATCATCGCCGGTGGCCCGATGCGCGCGGTGTTCGAGGTCATGGGCGTCACCGACGTCGTGGCCAAGAGCCTGGGCTCGACCAATCCCTACAACATGGTGCGCGCCACGCTGCACGCGCTGAAGAACTCGACCACGCCGGCCGAGGTCGCGGCCAAGCGCGGCAAGTCGGTCGAAGATCTCTTCGGTTGACGGCGCACCGCAGGAGAGAACGATGTCGGACAAGAAGACGGTGACCGTCAAGCTGGTCAGAAGCCCGATCGGCACCAAGCAGTCGCACCGGGCCACGGTGCGCGGCCTGGGGCTGCGCCGGCTGAACAGCGAATCCACGCTCGAAGATACGCCCGCCGTGCGCGGCATGATCGACAAGATCGCCTACCTCGTGAAGGTGCTCTGAAGCAGCACTCCACGCCAACGGGTACAGAACATGGAACTCAACAGCATCAAACCGGCAGCGGGCGCCAAGCGCGCGCCGCGCCGCGTCGGGCGCGGCATCGGCTCGGGACTGGGCAAGACGGCGGGGCGCGGCCACAAGGGCCAGAAGTCGCGTGCCGGGGGCTTCCACAAGGTGGGCTTCGAAGGCGGCCAGATGCCCTTGCAGCGCCGCTTGCCCAAGCGCGGCTTCAAGTCGCGCACCGCGGCCTTCAGCGCGGAGTTGACGCTGGCCGCGTTGCAGCGCCTCGGCGCCGAAGAGGTCGATCTGCTGACCTTGAAGAAGGCCGGCTTGGTGGGCGAGCAGATCAAGACGGTCAAGGTCATCAAGTCGGGTGAGCTGCAGCGCAAGGTCGCACTCAAGGGCATCGGCGCGACCGCCGGCGCGAAGGCGGCTATCGAAGCCGCCGGCGGGTCGGTGGGCTGAGCGCGCGGCGAACAGGCGAAAGACGGGGCTTCGTGGCAACTTCCGCAAACCAGCTGGCCAAGAGCGGCAAGTTCGGCGACCTGCGTCGCCGGCTCGTCTTTCTGCTGCTGGCGCTGGTGGTCTATCGCATCGGTGCGCATATTCCGGTGCCCGGCATCGATCCCGCGCAGCTGCAACAGTTGTTCAAGGGGCAGTCGGGCGGCATCCTGAACCTGTTCAACATGTTCTCGGGCGGGGCGCTGTCGCGCTTCACCGTGTTCGCGCTGGGCATCATGCCGTACATCTCGGCGTCGATCATCATGCAACTGATGAGCTACGTCGTGCCCTCGCTCGAGGCGATCAAGAAGGAAGGCGAGGCCGGCCGACGCAAGATCACGCAGTACACCCGCTACGGCACGCTGGTGCTCGCGCTGTTCCAGTCGCTGGGCATCGCGCTGGCGCTGGAACAGTCGCCGGGCCTGGTCATCAGCCCTGGCTTCGGCTTCCGCATGACCGCGGTCATCAGTCTGGTGGCTGGCACGATGTTCCTGATGTGGCTGGGTGAGCAGATCACCGAACGCGGCCTGGGCAATGGCATTTCGATCCTGATCTTCGCCGGCATCGTCGCCGGGCTGCCCAGCGCGATGGCCGGGCTGTTCGAACTGGTGCGCACGGGCTCGATGAGCATCATCGCCAGCCTGTTCATCCTGACCCTGGTGCTGCTGGTGACATTCGTCGTCGTGTTCGTCGAGCGCGGCCAGCGCAAGATCCTGGTCAACTACGCCAAGCGCCAGGTCGGCAACAAGGTCTATGGCGGCCAGAGTTCGCACCTGCCGTTGAAGCTGAACATGTCGGGCGTGATCCCGCCGATCTTTGCTTCATCGATCATCCTGCTGCCCGCCACGATCGTCGGCTGGTTTGCCACCGGCGAAGGGCTGCGCTGGCTGAAGGACATCTCGGCGATGTTGTCGCCGGGGCAGCCGATCTACGTGCTGCTGTATGCGGCGATGATCGTCTTCTTCTGCTTCTTCTACACGGCGCTGGTTTTCAACAGCCGCGAAACCGCAGACAACCTGAAGAAGAGCGGCGCCTTCATCCCAGGCATCCGCCCTGGTGAGCAGACCGCGAAGTACATCGACAAGATCCTGTCCCGGTTGACGCTGGTCGGCGCGGTCTACATCACGCTGGTGTGCCTGCTGCCGGAGTTCCTGGTGCTGAAGTACAACGTGCCGTTCTACTTCGGCGGCACCTCGCTGCTGATCATCGTCGTGGTCACGATGGACTTCTGGGCCCAGGTGCAGAGCTATGTGATGAGCCAGCAGTACGAATCGCTGCTGAAGAAGGCCAACTTCAAGGCAGGCTGACAAGCAAACGGCGCAAACACATGGCTAAGGACGACGTCATCCAGATGCAGGGCGAGATTCTCGAGAATCTGCCCAATGCGACCTTCCGCGTGAAGCTGGAGAACGGCCATGTGGTGCTGGGTCACATCTCCGGAAAGATGCGCATGCACTACATCCGCATCCTGCCCGGCGACAAGGTCACGGTGGAATTGACGCCCTACGATCTGAGCCGCGCTCGCATCGTGTTCCGGGCCAAGTAGTACGAGAAGGAGAAGAGCATGAAAGTCGCCGCATCGGTGAAGAAGATGTGCCGCAACTGCAAGGTCATCCGCCGCAGGGGTGTGGTGCGCGTGATCTGCACCGACCCTCGCCACAAGCAGCGCCAGGGTTGAACCCCGCCCTGCGCTGATCGTTAGGTTCCGAAGGATTCAAGATGGCACGTATCGCTGGTATCAACATCCCGCCGCACAAGCATGCCGAGATCGGCCTGACCTCGATCTTCGGCATCGGCCGGCCCACCGCGCAGAAGATCTGCGAGCGCGTCGGCATTCCGTACGCGAAGAAGATCAAGGATCTGAGCGATGGCGACCTGGAAAAGATCCGCGAGGAGATCGGCCGCCTGACCATCGAAGGCGACCTGCGCCGCGAGATCTCGATCAACATCAAGCGTCTGATGGACCTGGGCTGCTATCGCGGCGTGCGCCATCGCCGCGGCCTGCCGCTGCGCGGCCAGCGCACGCGCACCAACGCCCGCACGCGCAAGGGCCCGCGCAAGGGTGCGGCCGCGCTGAAGAAGTAAGCACCCAAAGAATCGAGAGAGTCAAGACATGGCCAAAGCCCCCGTCAACACCGCCGCGCGGCGCGTGAGCAAGAAGGTCCGCAAGAACATCGCGGACGGCATCGCCCACGTGCACGCGTCGTTCAACAATACCATCATCACGATCACCGACCGCCAGGGCGGCGC
>Ga0116166_1004590_pt1 | contig 10098 bp, 6 predicted proteins | sample AD_JPNMR2_MetaG_FD_89884 | JGI IMG/M metagenome (GOLD analysis project Ga0116166, IMG submission 89884) | Active sludge microbial communities of municipal wastewater-treating anaerobic digesters from Japan - AD_JPNMR2_MetaG | ecosystem: Engineered > Bioreactor > Anaerobic > Digestate | place...
CTGAAGGGCTGCCGCCGGGTGGCGACCCGTTACGAGAAGCTGGCCACCCACTTCCTCGCCGTCGTGACCCTCGCCATGATCCAGCGCTGCCTCAGACTCCTCGATCCGTCAAACAGGACCTAGTCGGCGCCGCCGGGCCGTGCATCTCCATGGACCGGTTCGAGATCGGACCCGAAGTCGCCGAACAGTTCTTCCGGCTCTTCGGGGCGCGCACGCGCCTGGTCCGGCCCGGCGCACCCGGCAGGTTCCACGCCGACCTGCGGGGGGCGCTTCTCGAGCAGTTCAACGCGAAGACCCGGAGCGGCGGGGGGGACGGCGGCACGCGCCGCGGCACGCGCGCGTTCGACATCCTCCCCGGCTGCACGTGCGGCGACGGGGCGTGGTACTTCTCCCACCGGCGCGACGGCGTGAGATCCGGGCGATTGGCTGCGTTCGTGGGGCCGGCCCCGCGCTGATTTCGGCCGGAGCGTCAGTCTGGCGTGCGGGTCACGCGTGCCTGCGCCGTCGGAGCGCGAGCAGCGAGCCCGAGGCGAGCAGCGCCAAAGAGCCCGGCGCCGGCACCCGCACCAGTTGCAGTCCGTTGAGATTCCCGAACGACTCAGTCTCGAAGTTGAAGATGCCGTTGGCGAAGACGTGCAGTTCGCCGTTGACGACCGGCACCCGGAACGTCGCGTGCGTGACCCCCGGCTCCCAGCCGCCGGAGTACGCGCCGTCGCCGGTGATGTCGTCGAGGAACTCGCCGAAGTCATTCGAGAGCCAGGTGACCTGCGTCGGCTGGTCCGGGTGTCCGACGAGGATCGCCGTGACGGTCAGGTCGTACTCGCCGTCCTCAAGCCCGAGGAAGAGCAGTTCGCCCTGGGTGTCGGCGTTGCAGTAGATGAAGTCGTCCAGCAACGCCGCGTGCTCCGGATTGCCGGCGGTCTCGGGTCGCGGGTTGTTCGTCGAGCCATTGAAGAAGAGCGTGGATTCGACCGTGGCGCCGGTGAGATTGCCGCTCAGGTCTCGCAGCGCGTACGACGGCTCGAAGCCGCCTTCGATCGTGTTCCAGAAGCCCGGGGAACTCGCCGGGCCGCCGAAGGCGCTCGACGGCGTCGAGCCTTCGAAACCGAAATCGATGTTGATCGACTGGGCCTCGGCGATGCTGGCGAAGCCACAACCCGCGGCGAGCGCGGCCAAAGCAAAGCGGGACGAACGCATCAGACTCTCTCCTCTTGGCGGCCTTGGCCGCACGTTTGCCGGCGGTGCGGCTCCGCGAGCCGACACCGTTCACCCCAGCGAGGAGTAGCCGCAACCTGATACCGGGCAACCGGCTCAGGGGTTTCTTCCAAACTCGGGACCGAGAACCGTCGGAGGCCCCGGCTAGACGTTCAACAGTCCCACCGCCGTGGCGATGATCGCCAGGGCCGCGGCCATGAGGCTCTCGCCCGCGATCAGCCCCGACGCCGTGGCCACGTTGAACTTCTCGTAACTCTTCTTGTGCGCACCGGACCACAGCAAAGCGATCACGGCGCCGACGAAGAACGAGAACGCGTTCTGGAACGGCATGACCCACGCCAGGCCGATGCCCGTGGCCGAGGGCATGAACTTGCGGGCCTTGGGCGGCAGCGCACGCTCGATGAGCGGCAGCAGGATGCCGATCGACGCGCCGATGAGAATCGCGTAGACCGCCGACTGCGGCAACTCACCGATGCCCTTGGTGAGCACGCGGGCCACAGCCTCCCATGACCGCGTCGACGGCAGCGCGAACGACTCCAGTTTCTCGCGCGTCGGCACCATGAGATACCAGATCGGGACGATCGCCACCGTGCCGAAGAAGACGCCGAAGAACTGCGCGAGGAACTGCTTGCGCGGGTTGGCGCCGAGCAGGTAGCCGGTCTTGAGGTCCGTGAGCAGGTCGGCCGACGACGAGGCGCTATTGGCGGCGATGCCCGCCGACGCCAGGTTCGCGGCGATGTTCTTCGGCGCCAGCGCCGCGAACATCAACTGCATGACCTTGCCCATCGCGCCGATGGGCGTGGTGTCGGTCTCGCCCGTGGCGCGGCTCGCGACCAGCGACAGCACAAAACTCATCGCCACGGCGATCAGGCCCGCGTACCAACTGACTCCGAACGCCTGGATCTGCAACCAGACCATCGCGATGGTGATGGGCAGCATGCCCGCGATCATCCACATGCCCGGCACCTCGATCTTCTGCATCTCGGCGCCGGTCTTGTCCTGCTCACCGGCACGGACGCCGATGAACGCGCGAACGATCGTGCGCCACTGCAGCGCGACGCTCGTGAGGCTGGCAAAGACCATGACGGCCGTGCCGCCCCAGAGCGACCAGCGGGTGATGGTGACCGTGTCTCCCGCGGCAGGCCAGATAAAACTGAGTTTGTAGCCTTCGGCGGCACGGTTCACGTCGTCCAGGTTCGCCAGCCAGGGGCCGACGCCGAAATAGAGCACCAGCGAACTGATGAGCAGCGACACGCTGATCCGCATGCCGACGATCATGCCCGCAGCGATCAGCAGGGCCGAGGGCTCGAACGCGAAGCCGGCGGGGTGGCGCCCGCCCGGGTAGAGCTTGTTGATGAAGCCCATTTCGATTTCCGTCGGGATCCGCAGGAATCGCAGCGGAGTCTCGAAGAGACGCTTGAGAAAGCCCACCGCGCCCAGCACGTCATCGCCCACCCGCAGAAACCCGATCAAGAGACCCGCGCCCAGGCCCGCGACCAGCACGTACGCCTTCTGCAGCGCTTCCTTGCTCTGCGAGTAGAGGCTGCGGAGCGTTTCCGCCGCGGCGGTGCCCGACGGGAACGGTAACTGCTCGTGGTTCACCATCTGGCGCTTCATCGGGATGGCGAGGAACACGCCCATCAGGCCCGTGCAGAGCGTAAAGACTGTGACGACCCACACCGGCGTGACGTCCCAGGTCTTGACCGACGAGAGCGGTGTGCCCGCGGGCACGTCGTGCAGCAGGACCAGTGCGCCGAACATCGTCGCGATCGTCGATCCGGTCGAGTACCCCGCGGCCGAGGCGCACGAGGCCATGCACGCGTTCTCGAGCACCGACATCTGGCTGATGTTGTTGCCCGAGCAGAATCGCACGAAGTTCCAGATGACAAACGAGAGCACGCACGCCGTGATCGCGATGCCGAACGCCCACCCGATCGAGAGCGTGGTGTACAGGTTCGCGGCCGACATCGCCATGCCCAGGATGCCGCCCATGATCACCGCGCGCCAGGTCAGCTGCGGCATCCGGTCGCCCTGGTAGACGTTCTCGAACCACCACCGGTCCTTCTGCTCCGGGGTCATGGTGGCGAGTTGTTCGGGCGTCAGGTGCGGCGTCGGAGACGATTGGGCGACCGCGCGGGCCTCGCGCTCACCGTTCGGCGGGAGCGGCTCGTTGGGCGCTCGGTGCTCGACCGGGTAGGGGGCGGAAGGATCACTCGGGTTGTGTGCGGAGTTGGTCATGGTCGGTCTCGAGCCGACAGCGTAGCCGATTTCCGGCCCCGCGTGACGGGGTTTTCTTGCCGCGGATGCCGTGTTCGCTTTCACCCGGCGTTTGGGCAGTGCGGCGAACGCGCGGTCCGGCTCTCAAGACAGAGCGAAGTGCCGCAGGTTGTTCACCTGCTGGCGCAGCGGAGCGCGGAAATCGGGATGGGCGATCGAGACGAGGGCCTCGGCCCGCTCCTTCAGAGTCTTGCCGAACAGGTTGACCGCCCCGTACTCCGTCACGACCCAGTGCACGTGCCCGCGCGTCGTCACCACGCCCGCGCCCGGGGAGAGTTCGGAGACGATGCGCGAAACCTTGCCCCCGGCGGCGGTGGAGGGAAGCGCGATGATCGGCTTGCCCCCCTCGGAGAGCGCGGCCCCGCGGATAAAGTCCATCTGGCCGCCGAAGCCCGAGTAGATGCGATGACCGATCGAGTCCGCGCATACCTGCCCGGTGAGGTCGACCTGGATCGCGCTGTTGATGGCGGTCACCCTCGGGTTCCGGCGGATGATCGCGGTGTTGTTCGTCCGGTCGCAGGGGTGGAACTCGACGAGCGGGTTGCGGTCGACAAAATCGAAGAGGCTTCGTGACCCGGTCACGAAGCTCGTCACCGTGCGGCCGGGATGGATGCGCTTGTGCCGGTTGGTGACCACGCCGCCGGTGATGAGCGGGATCAGCCCGTCGGAGAACATCTCGCTGTGGACGCCCAGGTCGTGCTTGTTGCCAAGCCGTGCCAGGACCGCATCGGGGATCGCGCCGATCCCCATCTGCAGCGTTGCGCCGTCCTCGACCAGGTTGGCGACGAGTTCGCCGATCTCGAGTTCGACGGGGCCGAGCGCGGCGGGCGGGTGTTCGGGGAGTTCGCGATCGACTTGGACGAACGCGTGGAGCCTTTGTGGATCGACCACCGTGTGCCCGCACGTCCGCGGCATCCGCGTGTTGACCTCGGCGATCACGACCGGCGCGGAGTCGACCGCCGCGCGGGCCGAGTCGCACGAGGTTCCGAGGGTGTGGAGTCCGTGGGCGTCCGCCGGTGAGAGCTGGACCAGCGCCGCGTCGAGCGGGATCCGGCGCGATGCGAAGAGTCCGGGGATGTCGGAGAGGAAGACGGGCACGAAGTCGGCTCGTCCGTCCTGCACCGCGCCCCGGGCCGCGGGCCCGGTGAACAGCGAGCACGATCGCAAGCGCCCTGTCTGTTCCGGGGCCAGGAACGAGTCGCACCCCTCGGTGTGCAGGTGGTACAGCGTCACGTCGCGCAGGTCTTCGCGCTGGGAGAGCGCGTCGAGGAGGGCTTTGGGCGTCGCCGCGCCCCCGTGCACGAAGACCCTCATGCCCGATCGGATCGAAGCGACGGCTTCCGCGGCGGTGGGGGTCTGGCCCATGGTCTGTTCTTCCAGGACGGGCGGGGGCTCGCTCCGCGGCCCGGTGCCGGTGCGCGCCGCACGACGCCGATTGTTCGCCTGGATCGGACTCCGCGCCGTGCGGGGTGTGGAGGGACTTACGCCGCTGCGCCCGCGACCGGCCGCGCGCCCGGGGCGACGCGGCGTTCCGTGCGCGCGAGCTCGACGGCGTACGCGCATTTCTCGATGAGGTGCGTGCGGTCGACCGGCTTGCTCGCGTAGGCGTCGCACCCAGCGCGCAGACACTTCTCCGCGTCGCTGCTCATCGCGTGGGCGGTGAGGGCCAGGATGGGACCTCTCCACCCGCGGCGGCGCAACGTCGACGCGAGCGTGTACCCGTCCATCTCCGGCATCTGCATGTCGGTCACCAGCAGGTCGCAGGGTGACGGATCGGCGAGCGGACTGTCGAGTGTGTTGCCGACGGAAAGGGCCTTGAGCGCCGCGGCGCCGTTGTCGAAAACGCGCACCGAAGCGCCCGCCCGCCGCAGGTGGAACGCGAGCAGGCGCTGGTTGTCCGGTCCGTCCTCGGCGAGGAAGACGCGCAGCCCGAGCAGACGCTGCGTCGCAACGGGCTCTGGGAGAGTTTGCGGGCCGGGTGCAGCGCCGGACGCGGTCTCCAAGCCCGAGGCGGCGAGTGTGGACTCTCGCGCCCGGCGATCGATCCGCCGCACGTGCGAGAGCGGACCGGTGGGGATGAAGACCTCGAAGGTGCTCCCTTTGCCCGGCTGGCTGGTGACGGCGACGTCGCCCCCGAGCAGCACGGCCAGCGAGCGGGAGATTCTCAGCCCCAGCCCCGTGCCGCCGTACTTGCGGGTGGTGGACGCGTCGGCCTGCGTGAAGGCGCTGAACAGGCCGGCGACCTGCTCCGGCGTCATGCCGATGCCGGTATCGACGACGCGGAACCGCATGAGCGGGCCCCCGGGCGCGTCCTCGTCCACGCGCACCGCGACGGTCACCCCGCCCGCCTCGGTGAACTTGACGGCGTTTCCCACGAGGTTGGTGAGGATCTGCTTGAGGCGCAGCGGGTCGCTGTGGATCGTTTCCGGGATCGGCGTCTCGTAGACCAGGTCGAGGCCGATGCCCTTGACGCGGGCCTTGACGTGCATGAGCGAGCGCACATCCTCCAGCAGGTGCAGGGGGCTCATCGCGATGCGCTCGATGTTCATCTTTCCCGCCTCGATCTTCGACAGGTCGAGGATGTCGTTGATGATCGAGAGCAGATGCTCGCCGTTGCGCTTGATGGTGTCGATGTACTCGACCCGCTCGCGCGGCGCCTGGTCCAGGTTGCCCATCTCCCCCAGGAGGTCGGTGTAGCCCAGGATCGCCGTCATCGGCGTGCGGATCTCGTGGCTCATGTTCGCGAGGAACTCGCTCTTGGCCTGATTGGCGGCCTCCGCGGCCTCTCGCGCGGCGCGCAGCTCGCTGATATCGTACTGCACGCCGTCGAGGTACTTGGGCGTCTCGCCTTCATAGATCACACACCCACGCTCGTTCACCCAGCGGATCTCGCCCGACTTGTGGATGATGCGGTACTCGATCGAATAGGGCTGACGCGTCTCGATCGACTTCTGCACGGCCTCCTCGACCAACTGCAGGTCGTCGGGGTGCGTGATGCTTGCGCAGTCGCGGACGGCGTTGTTGATGAAATCGCTCGCCGGGTAGCCGGTCAGGGTCTCGATGGCCTCGCTGACGAAGAGGTTCGTCCACTTCTCGTCGCACGCCACGCGGAAGACAACGCCCGGGAGGTTGTGAACGAGCGTCGCCAGACGCTCGCGCTCCTGGCGGAGGGTTTCGGTGATCGTGCGGGCTTCCGTGACGTCGGTCTCGATCGACATGAAGCCTGTCAGCGTGCCCTTCTCGTCGCGCAGGGGCTCGATCTCCACGCGGATGGTGTAGGGCCGGCCGCACTTGTGGTAGTTCACCAGTTCGGCCGTGACCGCCCGGCCTTCGCGCACGGCCTCGCGCATCTTCGCGACCTCCGCGGGATCGCTCCCGGGTCCCTGGAGGACCTGGCCCGGTTTCTTGCCGATCAGTTCCTCGCTTGTGTAGCCGGTGATGCGGGTGAACCCTTCGTTGACCCACTCGATCCGCCCCGAAGCGTCGGTGATGGCCACCGCGTTGGCCGTGCGTCGCGCGATCTCCGCCAGGCGGTTGACCTGACGTGTCCGCTCGGCGACGAGGCGCTCGAGCTCGCGGGCCTTGTGATCCACCGACTCGCGGACCTCACGCTCCAGCCGTCCGGAGGCGAAGACCTGCCGGAAGGGCGCCAGGTTGTGGCAGAAACGCCAGGAGAACACGTTGAGCAGCAGCAGGAAGATCGCGAGCAGGCGGTACGCCGGCCAGAAGAACATCAGGATCGACATCGCGTAGCCGCAAGTGGCGCAGAGAAGAAAGATGGCCGCGAGGTCGAAGAGCTTGCGGTTGCGGTCCTCGCGCTTCTCGTCGAAGTAGGACCGCATCCAGAAGACGAAGATGCGCAGATAGGCCGCGATCACGCCCCCGGTCAGCACGATCAGGGCCGTGATCCACGGCCAGTCGCTCTCGCCCGTCGCGGTGGTCAGGCAGTGCGTCCGGGGCATATACGACCCGCCGCCCGTGAAGAAGTCGAGCGCGGCGATGCCCGTTGCCGACGGGCGCGAAGCGGCTCCCGCGGCCGCGTCGCAACACACGGCGTTCCCGTTCGACGCCGCCCGAGCGACCGCGGGTGTGAGCGCCATGACCATCGGCGCGACCCAGCGGTGAAGGTGATTGAGATGCCGGCCCACTTGCTCAGACATAGAGACGCGGCCTCGGTAAAAGACCGGCCGCACTCCGCGTCCGGGCGGGTGCGGCGGATCCGTGGTTGCGTCATCGTCTCATGCACAAACTCAGTTTATTTCCTGACCGCCATCGGGGATTGAATGAAAGCCGGGCTCGCCGCTCCCAGAGCAAGGTGAGATAAGTTCGGGGATCGGCTCTCATCAGGGCGTTCGCGGTGCGCGCGCCATTCAGAGTCGCTGAATGCGACCACCTCGTCGGGTGGAAGTGAAAACCTGACGGACGGTCTGAGAATCTGCGCCCGGCGGAATGAAAACGGGGCTCGGCTTGCGCCGAACCCCGAGGGTGTGACAGCATCTCTCCGCTGGGCGCGGGTATCCGACCCCGCCGGTCGTCAGTTTCGCCTGCGACGGATCGCGGCCAGCCCGGCGAACGCCAGCACGCCCGCGGTCCCGGGCGCCGGGATCTTGAACGTGAAGTCGTCGAAGAAGTTCTTGCCGCCGATCCCGCCGTTCACGCCGTCTTCGAGACGCCATCCGAGGGTCGTGAAGTTGGTCATGCTGTTGCCCAGCGGCGTGCCGGCGGGCACCAGTGTCGACCAGGTGTTGGTCATGGCGACGTAATAATCGATCCCGAACGTGCCGGCGGTCAGGTCGATCGACGCCTTGATGCCGTCCCAGTTCGTGTCGTCCGCATAGACGCCGGTGTAGGTGAAGGGCCCGGAGTTGCCGGCGCGCCAGTACACCTCGTTATCCCGCGCGTAGCCCCACTGGAAGCCCGTCGAGTTGCTCGCGTCCTTGAACGACATCGTGAACTTCTCGTGGCGCGCCGCGAGCGGGTCATCGGGGTTGGGGCAGAAGTAGAACTGCAGCGAAACGACGCCCGAGGTCACGCTCGACGGCACCGGCCCGCCGGTGTCGTACGTGTCCATGAAGTAGTTGTAGTTGGCGGCGCCGTTGCCCAAGGGCGTGTCGTTGCGGAAGGCGAGGTTCGATCCGTCGCCGCCGCGCCCGGGGAAGTGATTGCCGATCATGTAGACAAACTGCGACGCGCCGCTGGGATCGAACCCGGGATAGGGCGGCGCGCTGCCAACGACCGAGGCGCGGGTCGCGGCGTTGTTCCAATACCCGCCGACCTGGCCGTCGACCTTCCACTTGCCGCTGTCGGCGGCGATGAGCGTCGGGCCGGGCCCGCCGCCCGCGTTCGCGCCGTACGACCCGGCGTTCTAGTACGACACGTCGGCCCAGTTCACGTTGCCGACGTACTGGTTGATGTCGTAACCGTCGGCCGGCCCGCAACTGCCGATATACGCCGAGGCGGTGGTTCCTGACACCAGCGTGACGAGCACCGCGCTGCCCAGGGCACGCGCATCGGCGCAACGGAACAGACGAGGCGTGCGGACACCCTGGACACGAATTGAGTTCGAAGGCATGGCTCTCTCTCCTTGCCCTGGGTCTTCACGGAAGGTTAATCTACGGGTCGGATTCTGCAAGGGAATTCCCTGAACCTGAGGCCGGCGTGGACAACAGAGTTGCTTGTCGTGAATTCCGCAATGTCGGTGTATTCGACCGCAAGCGTCGGAACGAACCGCCAAGAGTCCGGGATTCGTGGCGTTGGTCGGGGTGTCACCGATACTCCGGTGGTGCCCACGCGCTGTCGAGTCGGTGGGCAATCGGCTGCCTCCTCGGGCGTTGAACCAGTCGATGCACGCGGCGAACGCTGGCGGGGAGGGCGGAGGTGGGGGAGGGCTCGTGCAGCAAGCCTGGGGAACGGGGGCGAATCCTGGGAACGGGAGTGAGTAATGCGAGGTTCCCTTCAGCCAGCCGAGGGCTCAACGCCCGCCGCGTCGCGCGGATCTTCGGGCGAACGGCGCAGCACGCGTCCGATCAGCAGTTCCCTCGCGCCCATCAAGGACGAGAAGTTCGGCTTCGAACAGGCGCGGCACCTGCTCTGGCGCGCGGGTTTCGGCGGCACGCCGAAGCAGATCCGCACGCTCGCCGCTTGGGGGCCGAAGAAAGCCGTCGATTACATCCTCGATTTCGACAAGATCGAGTACGACGAGCCGAAACCCGACGGCTTCGACGCCGACATCATGCGCCCGGCCAACGCCGAGGAGCGCGGCGAGATCGCGCGGGCGCGTCGGTCCGGTGACGAGGTCGCCATCGCCCGGCTGCGGGCCCAGCGCCAGGAGGCCCAGCGATCCGACCGCCAGCAGATGGTGCGGGTGCAGCACTGGTGGATCAAGCGGATGATCGAGACGCCCCGCCCGCTCGAGGAGAAGATGACGCTCTTCTGGCACGGGCTGCTGGCGACGAGCTACCGCACGATCGAAGACTCGTACCACATGTACCTGCAGAACATGCTGTTCCGCCGGCACGCGGTGGGGAACTACGGCGAGTTGCTCTTCGGGATCATCCGCGATCCGGCGATGATCGCGTACCTCGACAACAACGACTCGCGCAAGGA
>Ga0116166_1004594_pt1 | contig 10095 bp, 11 predicted proteins | sample AD_JPNMR2_MetaG_FD_89884 | JGI IMG/M metagenome (GOLD analysis project Ga0116166, IMG submission 89884) | Active sludge microbial communities of municipal wastewater-treating anaerobic digesters from Japan - AD_JPNMR2_MetaG | ecosystem: Engineered > Bioreactor > Anaerobic > Digestate | place...
ACGTTTATATGCACAAGAGGACCCACTGGTTCTAGCTACAGATGTAAGTAAGGTAGCTATGGTGCGTGGTTGGAAAAACTCTATAGATATTGGGCAAGACCATGGTATGATAGTATTATACATTAAGAATGGGATACCCTACTACAGAACTTATGCCGAACAAACAACAGGTAGTATGGCTTGGGAAGATGAAAGACCTTTAGCAATTTTTTCCGGTACGGCAGTAGATATAAATGGCTTCAGAACTAATGACTATAGAGTTGGTATAAATATCCTAGATAGTACTGGTACAACGCATTCTTTTATAACGCATAGGAACTGGGGCGGTATGGCATCGCCAGTAGAATGTATTGATACAAGTATCACGGATATTATGTTTGAAGTAACACCGATAACATACCATGATACGTATAGTGATGATGAGCACATAGAATCGTCCATCGCAATTGAAAGGTTCTACGTATGCCCCGCTGATGTCGTACCAGAAATAGTAGGTACAGAGAGACTTAGCTTCTCAGATAAGAGGACAATTCAAGTAATGTTCAACTATGAACTAGAATGTGAACTGGATAACTTGAAATCTTCCTTGGTACTGAAGAACATATTAGATCAGCCATTTACGATAGAAACCGTAGAAGAAGCTGGTAATGTACTAACGATAAGGACAGTAGAGGAAATGCCTTTTAATCAGGATGTTATTTTAACGTACAATATGGTAGGTTCGTACTACTTAGCCTTCAGAATCTCAAGTACATGTCTGTATGACTATGGTAATAGTATCAACTTGACCATAAAGGGTGTTCCACCGATTGGGCACCATGAAAAGAATCTTAAAGTGGCAGTAACGGATATAGTATTTGATGTTACGCAAGTGTACCATAGTAACGCATATGATGGTGGAGAGAACCTTGAAATAAGTATAATGGATATTAGTTTTGTAGTAACTAAAGTTGGACATAACCCACTGTAAGGAGAGGTAACGTATGGAAAAGAAAAGTTTTGGAGGTGTAAGGTAATGAATGTAGAACAAAAAGTAAATATTCATAACAGGTTTGATGTGCATGTTGACAACATCGAAACAGGAGAGCACCGAGAATTTGTTGGGCATAACATTATCCTTAACCAGATGTGGACAAGGTTATGTGCTGGTAACAGTTATTTTTCTAATATTCATTTTGGCACAGGGACTGGAACACCAATACCAGCGGGAACTGGCTTGTTTAGTCATTTAGGGACGAAGGTAGCAGTGACAGAAGAAACTATTAAAGCCCTTCCAGTTTCAAGTTGGAAAAGAAAGATAGTTTTGAACCCAGAAGAGTTTGTAGGCTTTAAGATTAGTGAAGTTGGTATAGCTTTTGGAAGTGATGTTTCGAGTCTAGTTACACATGCAATGTTAAAAGATTCTGAAGGCAACCCTATTTCAATTACGAAGACGAGCACAGATGTTGTAACTATTTATGCAACCGTGTTTATAACATTTATAAATACCCTTTCAGAGTTAAAGTTGATTGGTATGCCCAATAACAATCAATTAATCAATTATTTAACTGGCGGTAGTGCTCCATCTGGTTCTTTTGGGCTAAGCACAATTGAAAATCCGTATTCAAGATTAGGAACAACCGCCACAGTTACATGGACTTCAGATGTTCCAAATAGAAAAAGAAAAACAAATACGTTAAGGTTTGGAGTTACATCTGGAAATGGTCATGTTAAATATTTAGACTTTACGAATCTATTTAGTCTAAAATTACCCGCACCCGATATATTTTCAGGTCAACCTTACACAGATGTCAATATTGGAAGTGGCGATGGGGTTAAGAAACGCTTTATGCTACCTTCTGCCAATATTAGACAAAGCAGTTTAGTTATTAAAAAGAATGGTGAGGCTGTCTCAGATTATGTTACAAATATAAAGTACCAAGAAAGTAATTCCAGAATTGCCAATCCTGCATCTTTACCAACGGGCAATGGTTACGGCGTAGCCCTGACACCTGATGGCACTGTTATGGCAGTGGCACATGCTAACTCACCATACATCACCACGTATGAATGGGATGGAGAGGCATGGGTCAAGAGACCTGACCCTGCATCCTTGCCAGCGGGCATTGGTTCCGGAGTAGCACTCACACCCGATGGCACTGTTATGGCAGTTGTACATTATGGCTCACCATATGTCACCACATATGATTGGATTGACGGGGAATGGGTCAAGAGACCTAACCCTGCATCCTTACCGACAGGCAACGCTAATGGAGTAGCACTCACACCTGATGGCACTGTTATGGCAGTGGCACATGATGGCTCACCATACATCACCACATACATGAATTTACCATTTACCCAGATAACTTTCGACACACCACCTGCTTTGGATGATGTGATTACTGCGGACTATACTGTGGATGGAGTGCATAAGACCGACCAGTATGTCATAGATGTGTCATTCGCTATTCAATTTGGAGAGGGGGTATAAAAATGGCTAAAAGTTTATCCTGTACTAATTGCGCTTCCGTAGTGTATTATGAACAAAAATTTTGTAGTGAATGTGGATTTCAGCTGGATTGGTCATTATATGAAGAACCACAAACAGAACCTATAATGATACATGGTACCTTGCAGTGCACATGTGGTCAAAAGTTTTATTTTGAAACTACTAGGGACTACATAGCTTGTATTAAGTGCAAAAAAAGACATGATGTAAAAAGCTTTCCTATCAAGGAGGTAGAGGCCAGTGGAACTGACGTTTGAAATATCAATGACGTACAATGATGGTGGTAAAACGTTCTGTGGCCATGAACCAAACAATACCTTTATAAAGTACTATCAAGAATCACAACGGCTCGGTAATAAAAGTGCTGAACCGTACCTTGGAGACTTTACTGATTTAGTTTTTAAGTCAGAGCCTAGACGCATAACGCATCATGCAGTTAAAGACTTTGGTGTTAAATCATTTCCGCGCCTTGGCGCTTATGGTTTTTATACACCAAAATATGCTGAAACTAGTTTTATGGCCATACCAATAAACAGACAGGTTCCATATCATGATATACCAGAAGTCACTATAACTGACACAGGAACTACAATACATCTCAGCATAGATGGAGATTACGAGTGCTACAGAGTTATTGTAAGGAAGGACTACTTTGCTACAGAGTTTATAACATATGACACAGAATTTGACTTCGTACCAATGTATGACGGCGAGTGTTTGATATCCGTCTACGGGCACTCAAATGAAATAACCGTTACTAGCAACCCTTATGAAGAGTATATTACTCTTGTAGATAGAACAGGGGAAGAATAAATAATTGAGGAGGGGGTGTCGATGGATTTCAATGGTATAAGCTCTTACATCTCTAAGTTATTTGAAAATCATATACTAGTCGCGTTGTCGGCTATCGGAGCATTTTTGTACCGTTTCTTTTTTCCAGAAGAACAATACCTATATGGTACATTAGCTGTACTAGGTATGATGGCACTAGATCTAATTACTAAGCTATATGCCATTAAAAAGCAGGCTGGTGGTTGGAGAAAGTCTATCGCTTCATATAAGATAAGTAGCCAATTGTTTTTTAAGGGTACAATTGATAAACTAATTGTCTTCGGTGTTATGCTCATTATATGTGGTTTTGCATATCGGCTAACAATAGTAGACCAAGTTGCTATTTGGTTTACACAGGTTGTATTTACATTGATGTTTTTGAGAGATGCATTATCTATAATTGAAAACTTAAGAGATGCTGGTATCAAAAGTTTAGGTCTATTTGAAAAAGTAGTCAGAAAGAAAATGAGCGAATACGTAGACGATAATGATGATGATGATGATGAGGAGGCGAAGGGATAATGGAAATAACAACTTTACTAACAATAATTGGTCTGTTAGTAGCTCTAACAAATATTACCACTGAGGTGATAAAGAAAGTAACGTGGGATAAGATTCCTACATCATTGCTAGCAGTTATAGTTTCTTTAGTGCTAACGCTAGTTGCATTCTTTGCATACTGCCAAATTTCACAGATAGCAGTTACATGGTATTTCATCGTCGCTGCTGTGGTAGTAGGCTTTATGGTTGCATATGCAGCAATGTTTGGTTACGACAAACTAAAAGAAATACTTGAACGGTGGAGGTGATTAAAAATAAGTAACAGCCCATTGGTACAATATATAAAGATCTCACCTAACAGTACTAACCCAAGAAGGAAAAAGATTAAGAAGATTACAATACATCATATGGCTGGCCCATTATCTGTAGAAACATGCGGCGAGATATTTGCAAAGCCGGAGCGCAAAGCAAGTTCGAATTACGCCGTTGGTGTTGATGGCAGGATCGCTATGTATGTAGAAGAGAAGAACCGTGCGTGGACTAGTTCTAATGCTGCCAATGATGACGAAGCAGTCACTATAGAAGTTGCTAATAGTGCCGTAGGTGGTGATTGGCCTGTTAGTGATAAAGTCCTAGCACGAACGATAGACTTATGTGTAGATATTTGCAAACGTAATGGTATAGATAAACTTGTATACACAGGCGACAAAAGCGGTAACTTAACAAGGCATGATATGTTCGCTAATACCGTGTGCCCTGGACCATATTTGGGCAGCAAGTTTCCTTACATCGCTGCAGAGGTGAACAAAAGACTGGGAGCCCAGACCCCTACCCCATTTCTAATAAAGGTTACAGCTGATGCGTTGAATATACGAAGTGGCCCAGGCACTAACTATAAAATACAGGGTGCTATTACAGATAAGGGAACATATACCATTGTAGATACTCAAGGCAGATGGGGCAAACTTAAAAGCGGTGCTGGTTGGATATGTTTGAATTATACCAAGAAGATTTAGCATAATGCCCGGAGATTACCCGGGCATTATATTTCGTATAATACACGTAACAGGTTCGTGATATTAAGGCATATAAACACCTTAAAACATCATTACGAACTTGTATAAAACTTATTACAAGTCCACAGAAGCTTCTGTATTATATATTAAGGAGCTACTTATGGTTTTTCACGAACCTATGTACTACCGCATTTTTTAATGATAGAATAGAAGAAAAAGGAGGAATTGAAATGTCTAAAGTCAAGATAGGGGTTCTGGTGTTGGTGATCGTATCATTAACCGTTCTGTTACATATTAACCCAAAGAATGAGCCTGCAGTGGCGGAATGTAGTATCGCGGCGACGCCGGAACCAATAATAGAAGTTATTGAGCAAGAGCCTGTTATGCTAGTAGAAGAACCGGCTGAACAAGAGGAAGAAGGTCCTGAGATCTACAATGTACCATTAGATGATGCGCTGCAGCGCTACACATACAACTTATGTGTAGATTATGAGATTGAAGAGCACTACCCGTTAGTCCTTGCTGTTATGTGGCGTGAAAGTGAATTTGTGCCAACTTTAATTAGTAAGACAAATGACTATGGTCTCATGCAGATTAACAAGATTAACCACAAATGGTTGTCTGATAAACTTGAAATAACAGACTTCTTAGATGAAGAACAAAATATACATGCAGGTGTGTTTATGCTGTCGTTATACCTACATAAATATGAGGATATAGATAAGGCTTTGATGGTCTACAACATGGGTGAGACTGGTGCAAAGAAACGCTGGGACGCTGGGATCTACTCTACTAATTATACGCGGACCACGCGTGAGCGATTAGAGCTAATACTGTCCGGCGAAGGTTACCAAAAATAATGAATATATATATAAGAAAGAAAATAAATTATCTAAATATCCCAATTTCTAAACATTCTTAACGTTCTTAACTTTTTGACATAAAAATCATTTTTTCAATTTTGAAAATAAAAATCTTTAAAAGTTTTTATACATATATGAAAAATAACGCTTAGAAAGTTGAGAATGTTAAGAATGTTGAGATTGTAAGAAAGTAAAATAAAGCCAATTACTCCGCATCACGGGTAGCATCTTGTTCTATGCGTTAACTCCTGAAGAAAACTCGTAAGAATAGGGGGTTTACTTTTAATGAAATAAAGAGTATAATATTATTAAAGATACAAAATAAATTTACTAATCGAAAGGAAGGATTACCATGGGTAAAACATTTACAGTGGAACTCACAGTTCCGGAGGGCTTGTCTGCTGGTGACGTATTCACAGCAGAGATCGAGATGCCGGCTCCTGTTAAGAAGCCGAGAGGTCAGCTTGCTGGTTTGACTCTTGAAGAGATGACCGACGAGCAGTTGAAGAGAGAAATTATCAACGCAAAGTCAGTTCTTTACAAGGCTAAGCAGCGGGGCGCCTCTGAGGAAACTATTGCAGCAAACCAGGCTAGAGTCGATGCAGCACTTGCTGAAAAAGCAAAAAGAGCTTCTGCTGTTGCTAAAGCTCCCGAAACGCCAAATGTTGCGGGCATTATGGATGAAGAGTCCGCTAACGAAATCTAGATCACCTCACAAGACAATTGGCATCATCGCCAATTGTCTAAAGCCCATAGGTTACCATTGACCCTCCCCCTTATTTCTGGTAACCCAACAATTATGGGCTTTAGATAGTCGGCGATGATTGGTAACCTGAGTTGGACCTCCCAGTAGTTTATCTACTGTCCAACTCACTTAGCATATTCTAACAGGTACGTTATGTATATAATAGGAAGAATCCAGTACCGATGCAGCCCTGTCAAGGTACTGGCACAAGCTACTACGTGTATTAGAAGCAGTAGCTTTATGTCTAGCAGGAAGCTTCACATAAGATTATTCTTGGTGAAGTGAGCTGGGTAAGAGGTTAAACCCAGTAGAAATCTATCCACAGGCTAGTCAGACTTATATGTATGACGGCCCGTGGTTGATTATAAAGCCGGTGTACTTTTCTCGCTTTCGGTACATCGGCAATATTATTATAAAGGGCGTTGCATGTTAATTGTGTGGTGGCGGAATAGGTAGACGCTAGAGTTCGTACACTAGAGGAGTCCCGCACATGAAAAAAGGAACTGAACTCCTCATGCAGGGTGCAAATCCCTGCCCACACAATGATTATTAGGAGCGGCTCTCGCTTTCTCAGCATATTATTATAGGGGGCGTTGCGTGTTGGCTAACAAGATTATATTTACAAATAACTACATAGAAGTTAGATGTGACTGTAATGATATTGACACACAAACAAAGCTCGCTTCAATTTATCCTGTTCATGTAAATCGTATAAGAACAAATTATAGGATGTCTATACACAATACACCTGAAATACTAAAGTTACTTCGTAATATTGACGAGAATAATATAGACACAGCGCCGCTTGCCGTACAAAATTACTTTTATAAGGAGATGCGGTTACGCGATAATGTATCAGACTTATTGGCTAATGGTCCAAGACGCTCATGTGTTGTGTCAGATAGATTAACACTAAGACCACACCAGCAACTTGGCCGTGAATTAGCAGAATATTATGATAGGTTTGCATTTTTCTATGACACAAGAACTGGTAAGACACCGCTTGCGCTAACTATAATAAAGGATGATATTGTAGCTAACCCCTCACATAAGTGGTTGGTTGTGTGCCCGTTGATACTTATCTACAATGCTTGGCTTGAGGATGCTGAGAAGTTCTTTCCTGAAATAAAAATTGTTAACTGCCATGCCCAAACAAAGGCTGAGCGTATAAAGGCAATGCAACAGCAAGCTAATATATACGTTACTAATACTGAATCGTTTATAAGCTACAAGGAGTACTTCGATAAAATGGGCTTTCATGGTGTGTTTGTAGATGAGAGCTCAGATCTTAAGAGCCCAAGATCAAAAGTAAGCAAAGCAATGGTTGAATTTGCACAAACAGTGAATAGATTCTATTTATTATCTGGCACACCAGCGCCAAACGGCGAATGGGAATATTATATGCAGATGCGATGCATAGATTACTATGGCTGGCAGCCAAGTTACTCCCAGTTCAAAGAGAGATATTTCATAAACCTATCATATGAGCCTCAGTATGAAAAGCTCGCGCTGCGGCCAGACAAGAGAGATGAGTTGTACGACAGATTAAAGCAATACTCCTTGTTCATTGATAAGGATGATGTGCTGAATACACCTGGTCGTACGTTCCATGAAGTCGAATATGAAATGCCTGAGGAGCTGATGAAGCACTACAGGAAATTGAAGAATGAACTGTATGTTGAACTTGGTAATGATATTCGTATCACAGCGCCAAGTGCTGCAGCAAAGCTTAACAAGCTAAACCAGGTTACTTCTGGTTTTATACTAGATACTCAAGCTGCTAAGGAGAATAAATTTTATGGTACTGAATTGGCCGAATGGTACCTATTGGATAATTGGAGGTTTAAAGCACTCGAAGACTTACTTCAGCAAGATGGTATAAGAGGAGAACAAGTTCTTATCTGGGCTAACTACAGAAAAGAGTTTGAGATTATTCAAAGCATTTTTGGCAGCAGATGTGCCTGCATTTATGGAGGAACTACCGTTGCTGAAAAGAATGAAGCAATTAGAAAATTCAAGGCCGGGGAGATACAGTACCTGATTGCTAACCCTGCATCAGCCGATAAAGGCTTAACGCTTACCAACTGTCACATAGCAATATACTTCAGCCTAAACTGGTCTTATGAGTTATTCAAACAATCATATGATAGAATATATGCCGATAGGTCAATTCAGCCACACCATTGTGATTACTACATTATGATTGCAAAGAACACGATTGATAGTATCTTGTACAGGGATGTGTTGCAGGGCAAGAGTACTGGAAGTTATGCAGTGCTTAACCATTTGAAACCAGAGGTGATAACAGATGCAAAGTTACGTACTTGATGAAGCTCCTGGCGGATATACTTGGAGGTATGCCAATGGGTAATCAACCATCAGACAAGGCATACAAAGATGAAGCTACGCTGTTAGCCAAGGTTATGAACTGGTTAAAGCCGCAACAACGTGACGGTATAAAAGTTATACGTGTCTACGACAGGTATCATAAAGGATATTCCGACTTATTCATATGTGCAAGAGGCCGTTTCGTGGTTGCCGAGTTAAAAGATGACACAGGTACAGCGACGCCGCACCAAGAGATATTCATTAAAGAGATGATTGCAGCTGGTGCAGTGGGAGGAGTCTGTAGATCTGTGAAGGACGTTGCAGACCTTATTGAAAAAGCTTTATATTGTCAATGTGGCCACACAGGCTCGCTACCTAAGTACTGTGCATATTGCGGTAAAGAAATACAGTACGAAGGAGAAGACTATGGATAAGATAATAGAGGACAATGCGGGTTTAATATTTGCGCAACTTAAACGTCTTAATATTATGCATGACCCTGAAGCGCAGAGTATAGGTTACGAGGCCTTATGGAACGCCGCTATGACGTATGATGAATCCAAGGGCTATAAGTTCTCAACGTACGCTACGTGCTGTATTTATAATGCTTTAGGGTCGTACATAAGGACTCTAAAAAGAAAACGCCAGTTAGAAGTTGCATCATATAACAACATAGCCTACCAAGAAGATGGAACTAATTATGAATATTTAGAGTTGCTTTCAACTAATACTGTAGATATAGAGCAAGAGCTACTACAGAAGGAGCTTTATTGCAATCTAAATAGAGCTATACAAATATCGTATGATAGATTGACAAACCCAAAGCACAAAGCAATTATTAAAGCGTGGTGCGATGCTGAGTACAATATCTCAAATAAGGAGATAGCTGCCGCCGTAGGAGTCTCTCAGCCGTATGTCAATCATATTATAAATACATTTAAGAATAGTGTCAAAAAAAGAATGAGGGGGTATTTTAATGAATGAGGCTGCTAAAGTCATTAGTCTAATTAAGAGGACGCCAAGCTACAATGACAAACAGTACTTACTTAAAAAGAATGAGAATGTGCCTGGACTTAAGGAGATACTGAGATTTATCTATGATCCGTACAACAAGACTGGTATATCCAGAGCAAGGTTAAACAAAGCTCTTGCAGAGTTTAAAGGCACAGGCAAAGTAGCTTTTATATCCTATAGTGAAGCAATTAAGTATTTCAAGTCGCATAATACAGGTACAGATTATGATCTGGCGATGGCAGTACGTTTTATTAACTGCACCAAAGCTATGTATTCAGATAATCCGTTTGCAGAAGAACTTGCTAA
>Ga0116166_1004601_pt1 | contig 10090 bp, 8 predicted proteins | sample AD_JPNMR2_MetaG_FD_89884 | JGI IMG/M metagenome (GOLD analysis project Ga0116166, IMG submission 89884) | Active sludge microbial communities of municipal wastewater-treating anaerobic digesters from Japan - AD_JPNMR2_MetaG | ecosystem: Engineered > Bioreactor > Anaerobic > Digestate | place...
AAAAATGGAAAGTGGAGTAGTAAAAATCGGAGTTGTTGGTGTTGGGGGTATGGGTTCTGCACATTGCAAGATGGTAAAGGATATAAAGGAGACAGAACTTGTTTTTGTATGTGATATTGAGAAGGAAGTTGCGAAAGCAAGAGGTGAAGAGTTCGGGGTTCCCTATTTTACTGATTACAGAGAAGCAGTAAAAAGTGGGCTGGCTGATGCACTTATAATCGCTACCCCGCACTGGGTACATCCGGAAATAGCAATATATGCCTTCAAAAATGGGTTGCATGTCATTTCAGAAAAACCCATAGCGGTTACTGTATCAGATGCTGACAGGATGATAAAAGCAGCGAAGAAAAGTAAAAAGGTATTTGCTGTTATGTATCAGAGAAGAACAGAGCCGTGGGTTAGAAAACTGAAAGAACTTGTAAGAGATGGTGTTATAGGAGAGATAACAAGGACATTGTGTATTGACCCATGGTATCGCTCCCAGGCATACTATGACAGCGGTACCTGGCGTGCTACATGGAAGGGCGAGGGTGGGGGCGTTCTTATCAATCAGGCGCCCCATACAATAGACCTATTTATGGCAGTTGGAGGGCTGCCTGTTAAGGTGGAAGCAAAGACAAGGACAAAGTTGCATAAGATAGAGGTTGAGGATGAGGTCTGTGCCTTTTTAGAGTATAAGAATGGCGCCTGGGGTTATTACTATACAACAACCTGCGAGTCTGGAGGTACTTTCCATATGGAGCTCGCAGGAGAAAAAGGGAAGATAATTGTAAATGGTACAGATATAACCCTTTACAGGTATGATATGCCTGTGTCAGAGTTTACCTATAAAGCAGAGAATATGTGGGCATCTCTTGGAGTTAAAGAGGAGAAGATAGAACTTGACACTAATGTTCCTGTGGGGCATGGAGAAATCATAAGGAATTTTGCAGGGGCGATACTTAAAAATGAGGAACTAATTTCACCGGGAGAGGAAGGACTGAAATCAGTGGAGTTTATCAATGCCTGTATCCTTTCCAGCAAAACTAATAAACCGGTAAAAATCCCTGTGAATAGAAAGGACTATGATACACTGATGAAGAAACTTATTGCAAAGTCAAAGGTAAAAAAAGCAGTAAAGGTTCAGAGGATGACCGACCCTAAATTTGCAAAATAAGGTTATGAAAAAGGTCAGGATAGGAATAATAGGACTTGGTGCAATGGGATATGGGCATTGCAAAAATGTCCGTTCTATTGAGGATGTATCTCTTACCTGTGTATGTGATAATGATGAAGCCCTTGCAAGGGAAAGAGGCAGAGAATTCGGGGTCCCTTATTTTTCCGACAGCCGACAACTTATAAACAGCGGTTTATGTGATGCTATTATTGTTGTTGTTCCACACTGGTTCCATCCGGATGTGTCCATATATGCCTTAAGTAAGGGGCTCCATGTTCTGTGTGAAAAACCACTTGCTGTTACCGTCTCTGATGCGGAAAGGATGGTAAAAGCGGCAAAAAAATATAAAAGGATATTTGCTGTGATGCATCAGATGAGAACAGAGCCATTTTTCAAAAAGGCGAAAGAGATTATGGAAAGTGATATAATCGGTAAAATACACAGGACATTATGTGTTGACCTCTGGTATCGCTCTCAGGCATACTATGACAGCGGCACCTGGCGCGCTACATGGAAGGGCGAGGGTGGGGGCGTTCTTATCAATCAGGCGCCCCATATCATAGACCTTTTCATTGCCTTAGCAGGGCTGCCTGTTAAGGTGGAAGCAAAGACAAGGACAAAGTTGCATAAGATAGAGGTTGAGGATGAGGTCTGTGTCTTTTTAGAGTATAAGAATGGCGCCCCGGGTTATTACTATACAACAACCTGTGAACCGATAAGAAACTTTTATATGGAGTTTGCAGGAGAGAAAGGCAAGATGATAATAGATGGGTATAAAATAAAACTGTATAGATATAGCGCATATTTGTCTGTATTTACCCGTAAGGCAAAGAATATGTGGGAGTCGTTAAATGTAAAAGAAGAGATATATAATTTTGAGAGCAACACTTCTACAGCACAAATGGAGATGATAAAAAATTTTGCAGAAACGATATTAAAAAAAGAAAAACTTTTTGCTACCGGCAGAGATGGACTGAATACAATAGAGTTTATCAATGCCTGTATTCTTTCGGGGAAGAAGAAAAAGCCGGTTACTATCCCTGTTGATAGAAAAGAATATGATGAATTTATGGCTGGACTTAAAAAGTTGTCAAAACCGAAAAAAAATGTAAAGGTTCAAATAGCAACAGACCCCCGGCTGTTAAGATGATAGATAGTTACTTCAGCCCTTCAATATTTTCAATATCGTCTTTATGCCATCCCATCATTACAAGTTTTTCTCTTATATAGTACCTGTAATTTTCGTAAGGAACATCCTCTGGTATCCTGTGGTCTCCGTGGGGGATATATCCACCATCTTCAAATACCTTTTCCACCCTTTTCAGTTCATTCAATATCTCTTTTTTCCCGAGGGCTAACTGATATTTTGCGATACCCCCTCTTAAAAGTATATTGTGTCCATATTCCTTTCTCAACTCCACAGGGTCAGAACCGGCATGTACTTCTAATGGAAACATACAGTTAACGCCGCACTCAAGCCATACAGGTACAAGTTTTGTGATATTTCCGTCACAGTCAGTCCATATAACATCAACTCCGTGTTGCCGCAATAGTGTTGTTACCCTTTTCAAACGTGGTGCAACAATTTTTCTAAACATATCAGGGCTTATCATAGGCCCGTTTCTGAAGCATATATCTTCCCATCCAGCAGCAAAATCAACCTCTATCTCTGAAAGAACTTTTGAAAGTGTAGTTTCGTACAGTACAGTGAGTGTTTCTATAATATCTTCCACAAGGTCTGGCTGGTCATAGACCATAAGTGAAATCTGCTCAAAACCGACCCAGTTTCTTGGTGTACCAAAGTAAGAACCTAAATTGACACCCACAGGGTATGGATAGTGCCTTAATTTTTCATTTAAACGTTTTATATCAAAACTGATACGTTCAGGTGTTTCAGGATTCAGCCGTTCCTTAAATCTCTTCCAGTCATCCCGGTTGGATATGGGCATCTTTATGTAGTGCGGAATAGTCCTTATCCCTTCTGTCTGGACTTCCTGTATTGTGCCATCAGGAAGTTCCTCAATCCGCTTTCCTTTCTCTTCTTTTAATATCTTAACCTCTCCTGTAAACGGGGGCAGAGGGCCACAGTTAACAGGGATAATAAATTTTTTATCAACTCCGAAAAACTCTTCTACGGAGAAGTCCCCTTCACCTCTTTCCAGATATTTCGGCAGTCCTTCATTGTGCCATCTTTCTATTGTTTCACCGAGATATCCAAACTCCCAGTGAATCCCTTTATCAATACTTTGAAAATGCATCTGCCTTCTAAACCTTTCTCTCACTGTCATTTCCGGTTTTGAAGTGTCTAATATCCCTCTCTGCATCTCTGCCTCCTTATCGGGTTTTATTATATGAAATAATATGCTATACTTAATATAAAACCCTGTCAAATTCTGGAGATACAAAATGAAGGCGGTATTTCTTATTCAAAAAAGAAAGGTTGTAATAGAGGATATCCCTGTTCCTGAGATAAAAAATAAGTCCGATGTGCTTGTGCGTGTAAGACGTGTAGGAATATGTGGTTCGGATATACATTATTATCTTGAGGGGAAAATTGGGGACCAGATTGTAGAAAATCGTATTATACTGGGACATGAGGCAGCAGGTGATGTAATGGGTATAGGTAAAGGTGTGAAAAATTTAAAAGAAGGGCAGAAAGTAGCGATAGAACCGGGGATAAGTTGTGGAATGTGTCCCCAGTGTATTACCGGTAAGCCAAATCTCTGTCCCGATGTAAAATTTTTTGGTACACCTCCTGTTGATGGTGCTTTAAGAGAATATGTGGTTATGCCGGAGAGAAATCTTATTCCCCTTCCAACAGGGATTGATTATAATGAAGGTGTTCTTTCTGAACCACTGGCTATAGGCCTTTATGGTGTTAGATTGAGTGGTTTTTCTGTGGGAGATAGTGTTGCTATTATTGGTGCAGGACCTATAGGGCTTTCCATCCTTTTTTCTGTTGTATCAGGTGGTGCAGGAAAGGTATTTATAAGCGACCTTCTACCGGCTCGCCTTGATATGGCTAAAAAACTTGGTGCGGACAGAATAGTGCTCGCTACAGAAGAAGATATTGTAGAAGTGGTAAAAAAAGAGACATCAGGAAAGGGTGTGGATATAGGATATGAAGCAGCTGGTAAGGGAGAGACATTCAGACAGAGTACAGATGTTGCAAGGATAGGTGGAAAGGCAGTTATTTATGGGATACCGGAAGATGACAGGGTAGAATTTAATGCACATAGCATAAGAAGGAAAGAGTTAAATATTGTAAATGTTCGGCGCTCCGCACATACAACTGAACTTGCAATAGAACTTATAAAGAAGAGCAATCTTCCTTTCTCTTCGCTTGTTACTCATACATTTCCTATTGAGAAAACAGAAGATGCATTGAATACAGCAGCAGAGTATAAAGATGGTGTAATAAAGGCAGTTATAGAGTTATAAAAATAATATAGGAAAAGGGAGTTTTTATGGACATAAAAGTATTCAGTGTTGCCTTCGCTTCTATTTTGGTTGCTGAACTGGCAGATAAGACACAACTTATAGGTGTTACACTATCAGCAAAGTCAGGGAGACCTTTTTCTGTCTGGCTCGGGTCTGTTCTGGCATATATGCTTATTACCATTGTAACTGTTATTATAGGGGCAATGCTATCAAGATGTATAAAGGGAGATATCATAAGATATGCAGGTGCGGTTATCTTCATTGTTATAGGGTTTTTAATGCTCCTGGGCAAGATATAAAGGGGGAAGGGGATGATAGAGATAGACCTGAAAGGAAAGGTGGGGATAGTTACAGGTGGAGCAAGTGGCATTGGTAAAGCAGTAGCGGAGAAGATTCTTCAGGCAGGTGCAACAGTTGTTATCTCTGATATAAATGAAAAACAGGGACTTGCTGTTGAAGAGGAGTTCAGGGCAAAATACGGAAGTGCCCTTTTTATAAGAGCAGATGTAACAAACAGAAAAGATATAGATGATATGGTGTCAGGAACAAAGAGAGAGTATGGTAAAATTGACTTTCTTGTAAATAATGCAGGGATACTTATTCCTCGTCTTCTCGTTGACCCTGCGGGTAAGGAAGAGATAACAGAAGAGATATTTGATAGGATGATAGCCGTAAATCAGAAGGGTGCTGTCTTCTGTGCGCAGGCAGTTGCAAGGGAGATGATAAAGGATAAGATAAAAGGAGTGATAGTAAATGTCTCTTCTGAAAGCGGTCTTGAAGGTTCTGAAGGGCAGAGTATATATGCAGCAACAAAGGCAGCACTCTATTCCTTTACAAGGAGCTGGGCAAAGGAATTGGGAAAATATGGAATAAGGGTTGCAGGTATTGCTCCTGGGATTCTTGAACCCACTGCTTTAAGAACCCCTGAATATGAAAGGGCACTTGCATATACGCGGGGTATAACAGTGGAGCAGTTAAGGCAGTCGTACGAAAAGGTCTCAATACCGCTTGGCAGGGTGGGAACCCTTGAAGAGGTAGCCAATGTTGTTGCATTTCTTATATCAGACCTTGCATCTTATATAACAGGTACTGTTATAAACATATCTGGCGGTAAGTCAAGAGGATAAGTATAAACTCAAAACTCTAAGCATTAAATTATTGTAGTTTTAGATTTAGAGTTTTTAGTTACATCTCCTGTGATTTAATCCAGCTCACCCATCTGAAAAAGTCGTCTCCAAAGTTCTGTCCGGATATCTCTGTAAGGAATAATATCATATTTCTTTCCATATCGGGTTTTAGAGAGATATAGGGATGTTTATTTTCAAGAACAGGGAGAATATATTTAAATGTAGATTTTCCTATCTTTGTAAGTGCTTTTGCTGACTCTTTTCCAGGTGTCGTCCACACGCCGTATCCATCATACCTGCAGAATATCGGATTATTATCATCAAGTATTCTTATAAGAAAAGGAGATGCCTTTTCTGCCTTTTCCCCCAGTAGCCCTAATTTGTATGCTGCTTCTCCCCTTTCAGTTGCATTTATAGAAAAAGTCCTGTCCACAAGCGATTTCACATCAGAAGGAAGATAAGGATATTCCGGAGATATCTTTGTTTTATCAATGACCTCATCACAGGACAGATAAGAAAGTATAAAAAATGACAAACACAACATTAAAAGTATTCCCGTTCTTCTCATAACAGAATTATACTCCAATAAAAAATTTATGTCAAAAAAGACAACCGATATCCTTTTTTGACAGAGGCAGCCACAGAAAGGTAGAATAAAAACCAGTCATAGGAGGCAGATGAGATTTTACAGATTGTTATTGGTCTTTTTTCTCTCTACTTTTTCTCTTTTTTCAGCACAGGATAAGCCATATATTGAAGGAGATGTCCTTGTCCGTTTTGCTTCACACAGAATAACTCCAGAACAGCATTCAAAGAGCCGTTCTCTGAATCTTAAGACAATAAGAAGATACCGCTCTATCCCGGGGCTTTACCAGCTTAAAGTTCCTCAGGGGATTGATACACAGGCAGTTATTGAGCAACTCTCCACAGACCCGGATGTATTATATGCAGAACCAAACTATATATACCACACACTTATAGAACCCAATGACCCGGAATATGGAAAACAGTGGGCTTTACCTAAGATAAATGCTCCTTATGCCTGGGATAAAACAACCGGAAGCGGAGATATTGTTATTGCTGTGATTGATTCAGGGATTGACTATAACCATCCTGACCTTTCAGATAATGTATGGACTGACAGCCAGGGCCAGCCCGGATACAATGCGATAAAGAATAACGCAGACCCTATGGATGACAATAGCCATGGAACTCACTGCAGTGGAATTATAGGTGCTTTTGGTAATAATAGCATCGGGGTTTGCGGTGTCAACTGGAATGTAAAAATTATGGCGCTAAAATTTCTTGATGCTTCAGGCAATGGCTCTGTTGCGGATGCTATAGAGTGTATTGACTATCTGATAAGAAGAAAGGATGAGGGAGAAAAAATTGCTGCAGTGAGTAATTCCTGGGGTGGCTATGCATACAGCAGTTCTTTATACGATGCAATATCACGTCTGGCAGAAAAAGGAATTTTATTTGTTGCTGCAGCAGGTAATTCAAGCAGGGATAATGATGTGACGCCACTTTATCCAGCAAGTTATAACCTTCCCAATATCATATCAGTGGCTTCAAGTGATGAAAATGATAACCGCTCCTACTTTTCAAACTATGGAAGGACCACTGTTCACATAGCAGCACCTGGTTCTTTTATATACAGTACAATACCTTCAGAAGGTTATGATTATAAAAGTGGGACATCTATGGCAACCCCCTTTGTTGCAGGTGTTACAGGACTAATTTCTGCATACACAGGGGATACAGACGCAACAAAACTTAAAAATATAATACTTAACGGTATCACACGACTTCCTCAATGGACAAACCTTACAACAACAGGTGGCCGTCTTAATGCTGATGAGTCATTAAGGGTTGCACAACTTCCTTCCTATGTATTACCTGTTTCAAATTTTAATGCAGAACGGGTGTCAGGTGGAGTTCGGCTTACCTGGAATATTCCAGAAGGTGCAAACTGTGTAATTATAAGAAGGAACAGTAGCACTTTCCCTTCAAAATGGGATGAAGGAACGGAAGTTTATAGGGGTGGGGGGAACTCTTTTTTAGATGAATCTGTTGTGGAAAATATCCCTTACTACTATACCATCTGGGCGTATTATGGTGGAACTCTGCAGCAGATAGAAGAAGATAAAATTTCACCGGCAAGGTATGCCTATACAAATTCACCTCCTTATAGACCTGAATGTCTATCTCCGACAGATGGTGCAGAGGATATTTCTCTTACACCTCTCCTTAAAGCAACTGGCTTTGTTGACCCTGATAATGACAGCCATAATGCAAGCAGGTGGCAGATTGCGAGGGATAGCAGTTTTAACAACATTGTATGGGACAAAACAACCTCTCCATCAACACAGACAACCGTTCCTTCAGGTGTCCTTTCCTACAGTACAAGATATTACTGGCGTGTAAGTTATCAGGATGAAAAAGGGTTGTGGAGTGAATGGGCGGTGCCCTGGAGTTTTACAACAAAAGAAAGAACTTCAGGAGGTGGTGGAGGGGGTGGATGTTTTATTGCAACTGCTGCCTTCGGTTCTCCACTTGAAAGGCATGTGCAGATATTCAGGGAATTCAGAGATAAAAGATTGCTTAAAAACAGGTGGGGCAGGACATTTGTCCGATGGTATTACAGGCACAGCCCGGGATATGCTGAGATAATCAGGAAAAGGTCTGCGGTCAGGGCAATGGTAAGGGTTGTCTTAATCCCGCTCTCTTATCTCCTTCGCATCTTCTTATAATCTGTTGTATGTTTTCTAAAATATGTTATCCTTATCCGAAAGATATGAAAAAGACCACACTTTATAACAAACACATTGAGTTAGGGGGAAGGATTGTTGAATTCGGGGGCTTTCTTCTTCCTTTGCAATATGATGGGATTATAAAGGAGCACCTGTGGTGTAGAAGTAGTTGCGCCATATTTGACACCTCGCATATGGCAAAGTTTTTTTTCAAAGGGGATAAAGCATCTTCTGAACTGGGACGGCTTCTCACAGTAGATATTGAAAGTATGGAAGACGGGCGGTGCAGATATTGCCTTATTCTGAATGAAAGGGGTGGTATTATAGATGATGCTGTTGTTTATAAATTTTCGGATGATAGGTATATGGTAGTCAGTAACGGCTCCACAAAAGATAAGGTAAAGAACTGGTATCTTTCTTATATAAAAGAGGCAGAGATTGAAGATGGAGATGCATATCTTGATAAAATAGATGTTCAGGGGCCACTTTCCCGGGATGTTCTTGAAGATATTTTTAATATAGACCTTTCATCCCTCTCTTTTTACAGATTCGGGATGTTTAGCATTTCAGGTGAGGAGACAGTGATAAGTTATAGTGGATATACAGGTGGAGCGGGATATGAAATATATATTGGCAGGGACAAAACAGAAAGGATGTGGGATATATTATTACAGGATGGAAGGGTAAAGCCAGCAGGACTTGGTGCAAGGGACTCTTTAAGGTTAGAGGCAGGACTGCCACTTTATGGTAATGAACTTAACGAGGATATAACACCGCTGGAGGCAGGACTGGGTAAGTTTGTTGATTTCTCACACTCCTTTATCGGCAGGAAGGCGATTGAAGAAAGGAAGCCACAGAAGAGAATGGTTTATTTTGTCTCTGAGACCCGGCAGTCGCCAAGGCATGGATATAAGATATTTTCAGATGACACAGAGATTGGCTATATCACAAGTGGCTGTTTTTCTCCTTCCATTCAGAAGGGGATAGGTGCCGGCTATATAAAGGGCGCTATCAGGACCCCTGAAAGGGTATCTGTTTCAGATGGAAAATATGCTAAAATATATTGTTCCGTTGTTAGTAAGGAAAAACTTATCTCTCTAACAGGAATAAGAAGATAAAAACCCCCTCTCCTCTTTCCTCTCCCCATCCGCCTTCGGCGGACAGGTCAGGGGAGAGGATTAAAGGTGAGGGGGAAGGTAAATCAGAACTCCGCACCTGAAAGAGATGCAAAGAAGAGTGCGAGGTAAAGCGGAAAATCATAGCTCCGCACCTGAGAGAGAAATAAGAGAGAGTGCGGAGTAAACAAAACTCCGCACCTGAAAGAGATATAAGAGAGAGTGCGGAGTAAACAGGACTCCGCACCTGAGAGAGAAATAAGAAAGAGTGCGGAGTAAAGGAGATACTATGGAAGTAAGAGAGGGGCTTTTTTATACAAAGGAGCATGAATGGGCGAAGATAGAAGGGAACAGGGCAAAGGTAGGCATAACTGAATATGCCGCTCATACACTCGGGGATATTACATTTGTGGAAGTTTCTCCTTCAGGGACTGATGTTTCCCAGTTTGGACATCTTGGGACCGTAGAATCAGTTAAGGCGGCTTCTGATATATTCAG
>Ga0116166_1004614_pt1 | contig 10071 bp, 7 predicted proteins | sample AD_JPNMR2_MetaG_FD_89884 | JGI IMG/M metagenome (GOLD analysis project Ga0116166, IMG submission 89884) | Active sludge microbial communities of municipal wastewater-treating anaerobic digesters from Japan - AD_JPNMR2_MetaG | ecosystem: Engineered > Bioreactor > Anaerobic > Digestate | place...
AGTGGCATTGGATCGAAGACTTGCCTCATTTGACCATTTACCCCACAATCACCCGCGAGCTTCTGGAATGGGTGCAAACCGGACGCATAGTAAAGCGGTCCCTCGGCAACCGCTGGGAATGAACCCTATGATAGAAACCACCAAGTCCGCCGCTATTCATCTCCCCAAGTCGTTCGGGGTGTTCGATCTGGTCAGCATTTTTGTGGGGATCATCATCGGCAGCGCCATTTACCAAACGCCTTCCACGATCGCCGGGATTTTGGGCTCGCCCGTCTGGATCATGGTGGTCTGGATGCTGGGCGGATTGCTTTCGTTCCTGGGGGCGTTGGTATATGCCGAATTGGCGTCCACGTATCCCCGGGAAGGGGGGGATTATTTCTTTCTGCACCATGCCTACGGGCCGTGGGCGGGATTTCTGTACGCCTGGGGGCGCATGGTGGTGATCCATACAGGAAACATCGCCAGCATGGCTTACATCGCGGGCAATTACGGCACCGGGTTGGCGGCGTTTCCCCATTCGCAAACCGTGTACGCCCTCGCGGCGGTGATACTTCTGACCGGTATCAACTGCCTGGGCATCCGCCAAGGCAAATGGACCCAAAACCTGCTTACGTCCACCAAGGTCATTGGGCTGGTGGGAGTGATCGCGGTCGCCTTGTTCGTGCGGGCGGCCCCCGCGGAAGCTATAGAGCCGGTGGCGTCCGAAGGCGGGATCACCTTCGGGGGACTCTTCATGGCCTTGATTTTCGTCCAATTCACTTTCGGCGGCTGGAGTGATTGCGCCTTCGTGGCCTCCGAAGTGAAGAATCCCGAGCGCAACATCCTGCGTTCGCTGCTTTTAGGCATGGCGCTGGTCACGGCCATTTATTTGCTGGTGAACGTGGCCCTGATGCTGGCCCTGGGCGTGTCCGGCATGGCCGCTTCGCACAGCGTCATGGCGGACGTGCTGAACCTGGGCTTCGGGCGGACCGGCGCGGGATTGCTCAGCGCTTTGGTGATCTTATCCGCCCTCGGATCCGTCAACGGGATGATCCTGACCGGGGCACGCATATTCCACGCGTTCGGCACGGATCACACCTTGTTCCGGTTCCTGGGCCACTGGGATCAGAAAAAAGGCGCGCCGCTGGTGGCGTTTCTCGTCCAGGGAATCATTTCCGCCGTCATGGTGCTGTTGGGGTCGTTCGAGTCGCTTATCATTTATACGACGGCCGCGCATTGGATTTTCCTCAGCGGCGTAGGGGCTTCGCTTTTCGTTTTTCGGTACCGCGAGCCCGGCGTGACGCGGCCGTACCGGGTGCATCTTTATCCTTTTATTCCGATCCTCTATATCGCGTCCTGCCTGATGTTGGTGTACAGCAGTTTGACCTACGCCAACACAGTGGCGCCCTATGGGGCATTGATCGGTTTCCTGCTGGTTTTGTCCGGCCTGCCGTTTTACTGGCTTTCTAATTTCTATCAAGAATCCAAGCACGGACCGCAAAACCGGCAAATAAATAATTAAATAAAACTTTATTCTTGATTGAAATTGCTGTGGCTTGTATCCTGCCTCCATATAGAATCTTGCCTGGGGAAGGGGCTTGAATTGATGCGGTATTCTTATACATTTTTTTGAGTTTTATTGCATTGTTAATTTCTACAATATTCATATTCTTTTTTTATGAAATCTGGTTAGGTCTTTCTTGTCCAGGGTGGTGGTATCTCGGGATGGCGGCGGCTTTGGGGATTCCCATGGGCATCCTGGTCGGAGGATATTGGTGGAAACCAGCCTCGGCTGGGTATCTGATCTTCTTGGTTTGCCTCTATACGCTCCATGCCGTTCCCTGGCACGTGGAAAAAGCGTTTTGGATGGATCTGGAACGCGTGCGGCCGGGGATGACCGCCGCCGAGGTGGACCGTCTCCTGGCCCGGTATATCAAAGAACACGCCGGGGAGGCAAGCGAGACGGTATCCAAGAAAATCCCGGCGATGGAGGCGGTCCAAGCGGAAACGGAGGGAACTGAATACGCAAGCGCGGCCGTCGCTCCCCCCGGCCGGGAGGTGTCAGGATCCGTGGTTTACCGCCTCCCGGCGGACATTTCGGAGAAGATCCGGTGCGTCGTCCACTTTGAGAATAACCACGTGGTGAGCTTGGAATATTTCAAGGATTAAATCTCTTTTCGAAATCCGCGGCGGTCAATCGCAATCCGGCATCCAATCGGGATGGCGGTGGTGCTCGAACATCCGGGTGATCTGTTCCGGGGTTACCCGGGTGATGGAGAGGGGGGGAATCTGGTCTTCCGGGAAAAATCCCACATCCGCCGTTTCCAGGCTTGACGCGGGCCGGCCGCCGGTGATTTCGCACAGGAAGAACATTTTGTAAATATGGAAGGGATACGGCGGCAGGTGGGGATGGCGGCTGCGGTCGTACACGGCGAGGAGCTTGACGACGCGCGTTTCGAATCCCGATTCCTCGAAGATTTCCTTGATGACATTTTCGGAGGGAGACCGGCCGGGATCGGCCCAACCGCCTGGGAGGGTCCACGCGTTGTCCGCTCGTTCCTTGACCAGGAGAATGGCGTCATTCTGAAACACCACGCCCCGCACATCGACTTTCGGGGTCGCGTACCCCGCCTCGCGCGAAAACAAATCCAGAACGGGTTCGACCGCCACACCCGCCCCGGCGGCCATGATCTCCGCGGCCACTAGCCGCACCGCCTCGTACCGTTCGACATCAAAGGGATTGGCGGCGTATTCCAGTCCATTTTGGGCCACAGCCTGCAAACGGCGGGCCCATTCCAACCATTGCCGATCCACTGCCGGTTCCTTTCTGATTCATCTTTCAGTTTTATCCCAACGCTGTAATTCGCATCCAGAATAACTATACTGGATAAGATCAATAAAGTAAGCACGAGACCCTTCGCCGGGACGTTCCGCCGCCCCGGGCCACCCCTTGCCGGTATGGGAGTGAAACCATGTCACCTGCCAATTCCTTTGTGTCTGACGTAACCGCTGACAATTTTGAAGAGATCGTTCTCCAAGCGCCTCCGGATACGGTCGTATTAGTTGATTTCTGGGCGCCGTGGTGCGCACCTTGCCGCCAACTCGGGCCGGTCCTGGAGAACATCGCCGTTTCGTACAAAGGGAGCGTACGCGTGGCCAAAGTCAACGTGGATGAGAATCCCGATCTGAGCGAAGCCTTCGGCATTCAGGGCATTCCCGCCGTCAAGATTTTCCGCGACGGCGAATTGATCAGCCAATTCACCGGCGCCGCGCCGGAAGCGGAGATCCGCCGTTTGCTGAGCCGGTTTGTCTCGCCCGCCGCTGACGAGGGGGTAGAGCTGGGACGCGCGTACCTGCGGGCGGGAAACTATGATAAAGCCCGGCAATGTTTTCTAAAAATCTTGGAAAGCGATCCCGCCAACACGGCGGCCCGCCTCGAGCTGGCGCGCGTGGCCCTGCGGCAAAACGACCTGGAGGCCGCACGGGAACAGGCCGGTGCGGTCGAACCGGGAACCTCCGATTACGAGGAAGCCCAGAAAATCCTCCACCGGGTAGAATTTCTGACCGAGTGTCAGGGATTCGGGGACAAGAATGATCTCCTGCGGCAAGTACAAGCCGACGAGGACAATCTTGACGCCCGCTACCGGTTGGCGCTTTGTCTGGCTGCCGGGGAAGAATACCCCCAGGCCCTTGAGGAATTGATCCGGGTTCTTCAGAAAAACAAAAATTACCAAGATGGCGCGGCCAAGAACGCGATGCTCAAGATATTCACCCTTGTGGGCTCCCGCAGCCCGTTGGCGAACGAGTACCGCGAGAAATTGTCGTGGATCCTGTTTTGATAAAGAATTACATGGCATGTCTCACATATACAGCATGTCTCACAACGCGTAGGGCCGGGGATCCACGATGGGTGTCCGGCCCAGGATGAGGTCCGCCAGCAGCCGGGCCGACGCGGGGGCCATGACTACCCCGCAGCGGAAATGACCGGCGTTGATATACAATCCTTCCAGGGCAGGGTGCCGCCCGATGACCGGGATATTGTTCTCCCGGCCCGGGCGCAGGCCTGCCCATTGCTTTTCAATGGGATACCGGTCCAGGGCAGGAACCATCCGCCGGGATGCCTGTCGCAACGTTTCCGCCGCCGCGGCCGTGGTCTGCTTGTCAAAACCCACATGTTCCACGGTGCTTCCTGCCAGAATATGGCCATCCGCCCGCGGTACGAGGTACTGATCCCGGTGCATGAGCATACGGGTGAGCCATCCGGGAGCGCCTTGAAAGAGAACAATCTGTCCCCGCACGGGACGAATATCGACATTCACCTGCGATTCGTCCAAGAACGTCCGGCTCCACGCCCCGGTGGCGATGACCACGCATTCCGCTTCCAGCGGTCCCGAAGGCGTCTCGACTCCGGTGATTTTGCCATTCCGGCTGATCAGGGATAGTACAGGCGTATCTTCCAGCACTTTTACCCCTATCCGCCGGGCGCTGACTTGCAAGGCCCGCAACAGCCGCGGGGGGCGGATTTGGGCGGCACGCGGCATCCAGAGCGCCGTCTCGAATTCCCGGCGGTTCACATGGGGTTCAATTTCGTGGAGTTCATCGCCTTGGAGCCATTGCATCGCTACGCCGTGTTGCGCGGCCCATTGCAGAGCCGGTTCCTTTTCTTCCCTATCCAGGATCAGCATGCCGGAGAGACGCCATTCAGGATCGATGCCGCTTTCTTCCTGGAGAAGGCCGGCCACTTGTTCGTATCGCAATTCCGCCCAGCGCGTGAGCACCGTCACCGCTGGGGGATGCCGCCACGGGTACATCGGCGAGAGGATGCCGCTGCTGGCCCACGAGGCTTCCTGTCCCACCTGCCGGCGCTCGACCAGGGTAACCGAAAGCCCCTCTTTCCGCAGTTCCCGCGCGGTCATCAGGCCGATGATGCCTCCCCCGGCGACCAGGCAATCCGGTTTCATCATGTTTCGTCAATCCCAAGGCTGATTGGTAGAATGCGTGGCAGATTCCTATGGTCCAAATTATAACCGGCCAGGGTGGATGATGCCCGTCAGGAAAAAGGGGTAAAACGTATTGCCGTGGTGGAGAATCGGGACAAACACTGGGATTCCCCCTTCCGAGCCCCGTTCAATTCCGGATCCGGTTACGAAGGCCGGACGACATCAAAATAGTGTCCGGCCTGGCCGAGTTCCCGCTTGACGCGTTGATTGGGGACCGAGGAGAGGGTGGGATCGTCCAGGTAAATTTTCTTGGCTTCCTGGTGGGCTTCTTGGAGCAAGTCCATATCCCGGAAGGGATCGGCCAGCCGGAATTTGATATGCCCGCTTTGTTTAATCCCGAACGATTCACCCGGGCCACGGAGCCGCAAATCTTCCTCCGCGATGACAAAACCGTCCCGCGTTTTTTCCATCACCCGCATGCGTTTTTGAGCGAAAGGCGAGATGGTTTCCGGGGTGATCAGGATGCAATACGATTTATGAGTTCCCCGCCCGACCCGTCCCCGCAGTTGATGCAGCTGGGCCAGGCCGAAGCGGTCCGCTCCCAGAATCACCATGATCGTGGCGTTGGGCAGATCGACGCCCACTTCGATCACCGTGGTGGCCACGACGACATCGATCTCCCCGTTTTGCATGCGCGCCATAATGTCTTCCTTGGTTTCCGCCGAATGCCGCCCGTGCAAGAGCACTACCCGCCGGCGGGGCAAGAAGGTTTGGGAGAGTTTTTCGAAGGCTTCTTCCGTGGAAGGCAACTGGGGCACGTTTTCAGACGGTTCGATAATCGGGCAAACCACATACGCTTGTTGGCCCGCGGCGATTTTTTCGTCCACGAATTCCCACACGTGACTTTCCTTGTCCCAGGCTGTCCAGCGGGTGATCACAGGGGGCCGCCCGGGAGGCAGGGAGCGGATCACCGAAACATCCATGTCTCCGAACAAGGTCAGGGACAAGGTGCGTGGAATCGGCGTGGCCGTGGCGGCCAGCAAATCGGGGTGGGTTCCCTTTTCGATCAGCCGCTGGCGCTGCTGTACGCCAAACTTGTGCTGTTCATCCACGACCACCAAACCCAGGTTGGCGAATTCCACGTGCTCCTGAAACAGGGCGTGCGTGCCCACCGCGATGTGGGCGGAACCATCGGCCAAGGCTTGGAGATTCGCCTGCCGGCGCGCGGGGGGGCCGCTGCCGATCAGCAGCACCGTCTTCAATCCCGGCAGACCGGCCGTCAGTTTCCGGATGGTGTTGGCGTGTTGCTGAGCGAGGAGCTCCGTGGGAGCCATCAAGGCTGCCTGCGTTCCACCGGCCGCGGCCACGATCATCGCGTACAGCGAGACAACCGTCTTGCCCGATCCCACATCCCCTTGCAGCAGCCGGTTCATGGGCAGGGGGGAATGCATATCTTTTTCGATTTCCTGGCATACCCGGATTTGATCCTCCGTGAGCCGGAACGGCAGGTTCTGGACAAACAGCGCGGGCCAGTTCCGGGGATCGTCTGAAGTCCCCGGCGCGGCCTCCGCTCCCCAAGGGCTGGGATGAGGCAAAGGGTGCTCGATCCCCCGCATTTGCTGTCGCGCCGCCCGGTTTTTTTGCGTGAGCAATTGGTGTAGGAAAAATTCCTCGAACACCAACCGGCGGCGGGCTTTTTCCCAGGCCGAATCCGGCACACCGGTCAGCCAGGGCGCGGGCGGAGTTTCTTCTTCTCCGCTATCCCATAGGAGATTCACCGGTTTCGCGTTCAAATCCGTGGGGGCGCCATCACCGGGCTGGGGGCGGTGTAAAAGGGTAAACGCCTTTAACCGGCTGGGGTACCCATGCCGTGCCAGGCAATCCGGCGGCAAGAAATCTTCACAAAACGGGCCGAACCGCTCCAGGGCTTTTTGGATCACCTTCCGCACCGCGCCCTGGGTGAGTCCTTCGCTCAAGGGATAGAGAGGTAAAATCCCGCCGCCATCCGGTTCGGGCTCGTTTTTATCCAGGATTTGATATTTCGGCGCGGACATTTGCAGGAACGAGTTGTACAGTTCCACCTTGCCATGCAGCAACAGCCGGACCCCCCGCTTGATCTTGTCACGCAGAAAAGGTTGATTAAACCAGACCACGAGCATGTCGGCGGTGCGATCGGTGACCCGCGCTTCCAGGATATGCCGCACCTTGCCGGCGTGGCGGGGAAGCCGTTCTTCCACTGCGATCACTTCCACCGCCACCGTGGCCGTTTCTCCCGCACGCAGCCGTAAAACCGGCGTCCGGCTGTGGTAATCCTCATATCCGCGGGGCAGATGCCAAAACAAATCCCGGACCGTACGGATTCCCAACCGTTCAAAAATCGCCCCACGATGCGGGCCGACACCGGGGCAAAATTGGATGGGCGTATCCAATCCCTCCTGGTATTTTTGGGGGAGTGCTGGTTTATGGAGAGGGTTCGGCTTGGGCCTCATCATTCTATCCGCGGACGGCGCCGTTGAATTTCCACCGCCACCCGGCCTTGCATACCGGGAATCGGATTTCTTTCTTTGGATGCTTTCACCAGGACCGCTTCGGCTTTCAAGGCCAACAATTCTTCCGCGACCCGTTCACACAGCGCTTCCAAGAGGGCAAAGGGGCGGGATTGCGCCACCCGCACCAGTGTTTCGTAGGCTTTGACATAATTCAGAGTGTCGGTCAACTGGTCCGACCGGCCCGCCGCTTGGAGATCGCAATCCATAACAATTGAAAAACGGATAGGCTGGGGTTGGCCGCGTTCTCGTTTTCCGGCGCCTACCCGCACCGTGACCACCACGTCTTCAAGGTAGATCCGGTCACTCACGGGAATGATCCTTTACTTTCTATGTTGATTGTATACTCCTATGCCCCGCCGGCGAGGCCGTTCTCGCGCGAGAAGACCGGGGTGTAGTCATCCCGGCGACCATACGGCCCAGCGGAATCCAAATCCCTCCGTTCAGCATCCGGGATTAAGCGGCACACGCAGGGTTGCTATCTCAGAGTTTTTTCCCCTCACCCTTGCCCTCTTCCAGAGAGAGGGGAATGTCTCAACCTCCCATCAAAATTCATACTATAAATAAAGCACAGAGACCGAGACAATTCTGCCTTTGGGTAAATTGATATGAATAAGGCTTCTACCGGCAATAATTGCCTCTCTCTTTGCTGGTACTTTTCCTTATCCTCTAGTTCTCATTTGGAGGTATTGTGGTAGTTAGTTTAATAGCATCAAGGGATTAGATTCAAATCGAAATCCATTTCCCTCTTTTTTTCATCCTGGCATCGAGTTTGCTCAAAAACAATCAACGCTTGTTCCCTCGGTGCGGCCGGAGTTGCCGCGGATACCACCACGGATGGTGATGATGGGACGCAACGCCGCCTTCCTTTTTATCGATCCAATTCCCACCACAAAAGCGGGCGGGTTCCGTTCCAAAACCCTATCCGGCTCTTCTCCGGCTTTGGATTCACCGTTTAAGCCTTTGTTCATGGAAGCCATGCGGCAACCGGGCCGGAATGCTTCATCGGGCCAGCGGACAATTCAAACTACGAAATCGGCAAATCCAACGTCCGCCATATCCTCACCCCGGCCCAGTCAATCCCAAAACAATTCCCAGGTCCGCGGGAACCTACCATTTCATGCCGGAAGTTCGACAACTGTGAATAAAAAGGATGGTGGCGCGGATAACAACCAATTGAATCAATTGAATGCGAATTTTCTCCCCGATTTGCCGCGGGATCAACAGATTCTTCCAGTTGGGCAGAAACTGGCAGTGCCCCAGGGGCTCCCTCAAATGAATTCAACGAACGCCCGCCCTATCCAAGCGGGATTGAACTCCATTTCCGCCGGACGTAAACCGGATGAAAAATCAGAAATCTTAATGACTCGAGCCAAGGAGCCCTCGACCACAGGGCAAGATCGGCGGGAGATACGAGAGATACAAGATGAGATACCGGAGGAGCGAACTAAAGATATAGTTGAAAAAGAATTTCAGGACAGACAACAAATCTGTGCAGTTCGTACGCCTACTAAAGAACTGAACCAGGACATTTTTTCCGGTATCCGGCAAATAAGTTCCAGAGAAGCAGCCTTTCTTGCGTCCGATTGTCTTCCGGAACTCAGCGGCCAATCATTTCGATCCGGCCTTGAAACATTCGAATTAGAAACTCCTAGGGGGCAAAAAATTCATCCACAATGGAACGAAGCCCATAATGGCCGCGCACCCGAGGAACCTCATCCTGTGGGACAAAATTATCATTCCAAACATGAGAGAATTACGGACAGCGAAAATCATTCCGAGCGGCTTTGGGATGCAGAGTCATCCCGATCGACCGACAGCATCAATACAATCAAGAGATCCTGGGACGCCTTCCCCGTTTCTGGGGATGAGATCCACTCATATGAACCAGTCATAGCCCAATTCCCTTCCCTGTTCACGGTTCCATCCCGGAAAGCGGCTGAATCCTCACGGGAACCGGATGAAGATACGCTCCAGAAATTGACCTCCGAGAAATTGAATACCGAGGTCCCAAAACATGCCGCTCGGCTCGAGGGTTCCAATCCGGGAATCCACGTGCTCGACATTTGTGACGCGTTCGCCGTTCCTTTTTCTCAACCCATCGTATCTGTATTTCCCGAAGCGATTCCTCCAATTCATTCGCAAAACCCGGCCTTTCCTTGTGAAAATCCATCGCGGGAATTTTTAGCATTGGACACAGAAGTGTTCTATTCCAAAGGCGAAATGAAAGGCAAGCAGCCGGTTGCAGCCGTTGGCGGTTCGCGGCTCAGCCCGGTCCGGACGGGAGTAACATCCCAGTTCCAGCTGAAAGGGGATGGGGATGATTCCATGTCCCAACGCTATGCCACGGTAAAGGAGGAATCACCGAAACAAGGCACTATCGACTCAAAGGAAAGCAATTCGTTCCAGGTTTCGAAAAAAACCGTTTCTGCCAGTGCTTTTCGGAATGATGCTGAAATACCATCCCGGCGGAATCAAGAAATCCAAATCGAATCTCCTCCCTTGTCACCGCGTGCCGCCCGGGACCCGGGGGTGAATGAAGCCACGGCACTCCTCCGTCCGGCCGCGCCCGTGGTAATCCCAGCGCAGGGGGAAATCAGCCCCGC
>Ga0116166_1004620_pt1 | contig 10062 bp, 10 predicted proteins | sample AD_JPNMR2_MetaG_FD_89884 | JGI IMG/M metagenome (GOLD analysis project Ga0116166, IMG submission 89884) | Active sludge microbial communities of municipal wastewater-treating anaerobic digesters from Japan - AD_JPNMR2_MetaG | ecosystem: Engineered > Bioreactor > Anaerobic > Digestate | place...
CTCGCGGCGATCCTCTTTCCGGTCTTTGCCCGGGCCAGGGAGAACGCGCGAAAGAGCACGTGCCAGTCGAACATCAAGCAGCTCGCGCTCGGGGTTCTCCAGTATGCCCAGGACTATGATGAGATGACGCCCAGGCACTGCCATCAGCCCGCGAGTGGAGACTACTACATGTGGACTGGCATGGTGCAGCCGTACGTGAAGAGTATGGATATTACCCGCTGCCCATCGAATGCCACCGCAAAGAACGTGGCGCGCGGGTGCTGGGGCTATGGCTATAATCTCTCTCGTGTGCCTGCGGGCGTGAACGTCGGCGTTGCGAACCGCTCGTTGGCGGAGATCGAGAAGCCCGCGGGCCTGTTGATGATCTGCGAGAGCGGTGATGGTACGGCTGCGACCGCCTGGCTGGGCTACTGGACCCGCGAAACCGACACCGCCGATCCAAGCTACCTCCACCCCACGGGGCGGCATATGGAGGGCAGCAATGTAGGCTTCGCCGACGGCCACGTGAAGTGGATGCGCCAATCGGTGATCAAGCAGACGCGCGGGCTTTGGGATTCGCGCTACACGCAGTAGCCCCTGCCGGATACCGTTCCCGCCGTGCCGCGCAGACGTAGAGGCGAGGTTTCCTCGGCCCCTGTGGTTACGTCACGCGTTGTCACGTGCGAGAGGAGAGACTGATGCGGTCACGAAGCAGCGCCGCGCCGGGAGAAAGGCACGGTTTCACTCTGATCGAACTCCTGGTTGTGATAGCGATTATCGCCATCCTCGCGGCAATCCTCTTTCCGGTCTTCGCTCGGGCCAGGGAGAACGCGCGAAAGTCCAATTGCGCCTCGAACCTGAAGCAACTGGGCCTAGCGATCCTCGCTTATGCGCAGGACTACGACGAGATGTTCCCCAAGTACACGCTGAAGAACGTGCCCACTGACAAAAATGACTGGCACGAAGTGATCGACCCCTACGTCAAGAACACGCTGCTCAAAAGGTGCCCGAGCATCAAGGGATCCACCCTTGGCTATGGGGCGAACTGGCGGCACATCATCTGCTACCCGAAGGAGGATTTGTGGGCAGGCCTGGATGTGACCCTCGCGCAGTTCCAGCGCCCGTCCGAGGCGCTGGTGCTCTCCGACAGCCACTCGGGCACGACGGGCGAGGGCACGAGCGGGATGGCGGCAATCTACTGCCCGCATTGCTACTCCACGCCGCCGTACGACTATGTGAACTACGCGGTCTCCTCTCGGCACAGCGAGGGCGCGAACTGCCTGATGCTGGACGGCCATGTGAAGTGGTACAAGACGACTACCATTCTGGAGACGGATGCGTCCTCCATCTGGGCGCACAACAATCCCTAGCAAGCCCTCAGAGGCGGGAAGCAGTCGCGGGATCGCCAGTTGCCTCCTCGCGACTGCTTTCCGCTGTCCGGCTCGCCACCGCCGCACGGTCGGATGAAATCCGCAGATGAGCATCGATTCGGGTTCCTCTCGCTCGGGGCGTCACTCCCCTCAAATCCAACCCGCCTGAGATAAGGAATCCGGTTTGGGCAGACACTGCCCGGACCTCTCCAGCCTCTTCTCCCATAGCTTGCGGGCGGCCCAGCCCCGGCCCCGAAAGGGCCGCGCAACAAAGCCCAGGGTGTCCGCACCCTGGGTCATGTGCCGAAAACAAGAACCACGACCTCGAAGCGAGACAGGGTCATGGGCTCTATTGTGGGACCACTTCGTGGTCCATAGAGAGCGTCTCGCCCGGGCCATGCGCCGATCCCGGATGGATTGCGTCCCCCGGGTGCCTGCCCGGAAGCAGGGCGAACAGCAAACGTTGGACCCTCCACGTCACCCGCGGTTTGGTGGCGGTAGCCTGGGAGGGGGACCGAAGGGGCTTTGCCTGGAAGCAGCGCGGAGCTTCGCTCGCCGCGCGCGTGTGACATGCAACCCGGCGCGCGGCATAAAGGCGAGGGCGGAAGAACGCAGGCAACCGCCCCGGCCTGCCTTCTCTTGGAATCTCAATGCGCCCGCCAAATTCCTTGACGGCTTCACACGGCGGTGGTATGATGAATGCAGATTTGAGCAACTATTCAGGTGTGCGGAGGGGATGCATGGACGCGGACGAGAGCGGTGAACTCTCGCATGCGAGTAGGGAGCGCGTGGAGGCGGTGCAGCGCCAGATGGTGCCGGACGCGGTCTTTGCTGACCTCGCGGAGACCTTCCAGGCGATGGGGGATCGGACGCGGGTGAAGCTGCTCTTCGCGCTCTCGCGCGCGGAACTGTGCGTCGGTGAATTGGCGGCGCTCTTGGGGGTGACTGCGTCCGCGGTCTCTCACCAGCTCCGGCTGTTGCGCTCGCTGCGGCTGGTGCGCTCGCGCCGAGACGGTCGGTGGGTATACTACACTCTGGATGACGATCATATCCGCACCCTCTTCCAGCAGGGGCTCGAGCATATGGAGCACCGCTCGGGAATGGGGGCGGACGGGAAAGGCGAGGAGAGCAGTGGCGACGAAGAGCCTGCTGCTGCCGGTACTGCTACCCGGCGGTGAGGAGTGCATCCGCTGTGCCGAGGAGCTACGGGGGCGCATGCTGGTGGTGCCCGGTGTGCGCGCGGTGGAGGTAGACCGGGCTGCCCGCCAACTCGTGGTCACCTACGAGGGCTCTGCAATCACCCCGGAGCGGATTGAGGAGGCCGCGGAGCTGGCCGGCGCGGAGGTGGCCAAGCATCGCTGCCACGAGACGCTAATCCTTCGCGGTCTGGATTGCGCCGATTGCGCGCAGAAGGTGGAGCGCGCGGTGCTCGCCATTCCGGGCGTGGAACACGCGGAGCTCTCCTTCGCGGCCTCGCGGCTGGCGGTGGAGTACGATCCGCGCCGCGTCTCCTATGCTGACATCACGCGCGTCGTGACGGATCTGGGCTACCGTGTGGAAGAGCCACGCGCGCCGGTCCAATCGGGGGTGCTGGAGATCGGCGGCATGGATTGCGCCGATTGCGTGCGGAAGCTGGAGCGCGCGGTATCGGCGCTCCCGGGAGTTCGCGCCGCGCAAGTCACCCTCGCGACTGGGCGCATGGAGGTGCGTTACGATCCGGCGGTGGCCTCGCTCGACCGAATCGCGCGGACGGTGCGAGAGACCGGCTACGAGGCGCGCATCGAGGGAAACCCAACGCATGAGCCCGAGGCGCCCGCGTTTTGGGAGAAGAATACGCGCCTGGCGCTCACTCTTCTCTCCGGGATCGCCCTGGGTGCCGCGCTGCTCATTGGCCTCCTCGGAGGGCCGGGCGTCGTCGAGGGCGTCCTCTATCTGCTGGCGATCCTTCTGGGGGGCGTTTACGTGCTTCGCAGCGCGATGGTGGCTCTGCGAACGCGCCTTGCCACGGATATCAACTTCCTGCTCACTGTCGCCGTCATCGGCGCGCTGGCGATCGGGGAGTGGGCCGAGGCGGCCTCGGTGGTCTTCCTCTTTTCGGTGGCCGAGCTCCTGGAGTCATACAGCATGGATCGGACGCGCAACGCGATCCGCGAGTTGATGCGTCTGGCGCCGGATCAGGCCACCGTCCGCCGCGACGGTAGCGAGATCGTCCTCCCCGTACAAGAGATCCGGGTTGGCGAGGTGATGGTGGTCAAGCCGGGCGAGCGTCTCGCCATGGATGGCACGGTCGTCACCGGTTCCAGTCTGGTGAACGAGGCGCCGATCACCGGGGAATCAATCCCGAAGGAGAAGGGGGTCGGTGACGATGTCTTCGGGGGGAGCATCAACGGGCACGGGTCGCTGGAAGTGCTGATCACGCGCGAGTATGAGGACACAACGCTGGCGCGCGTCATCCGCCTGGTGGAGGATGCCCAGGCACAGAAGGCGCGCTCCGAGCAGTTCATCGATCGCTTCGCGCGCTACTACACGCCGGCCATTATCGCCCTGGCCGTGGTGATCGCCATCGTGCCGCCGCTTGCTTTCGGTGCTGCCTTCGACACCTGGTTCTACCGTGCTCTCGCGTTGCTGATCATCGCGTGTCCTTGCGCGCTCGTCATCTCCACGCCGGTCTCCGTGGTCTCTGCGATCGCGGCGGCGGCGCGCAGCGGCGTGCTCGTCAAGGGGGGCGCTCACCTGGAGGAGATTGGCCGGGCGCGGGTGGTCGCCTTCGACAAGACCGGGACCCTCACTCGTGGCGCTCCAGACATCCTGGAGGTGATCCCGCTCGATGGGAGATCCGAGCAGGAAGTGTTGGCACTGGCAGCGGCCATTGAGTCCCGATCCGAGCACGTGCTGGCCGAGGCGGTGCTCCGGAAAGCCTACTTCGAGGGCCTGCGCTGGCCCGAACTGAGCGATTTCCAATCGATCACTGGGCAGGGGGCGCGCGCCCGTGTCAATGGCGAGGAGTACTACATCGGCCGGCCGCGCCTCCTGGAGCAGATTGGCGTTTCGCTGGACCCAGTGCGCGACCGCATCGCCGAGGAGCAGGCGCTGGGGCGTACCGCGCTCCTGCTGGGCACCAAAGAGCGCCTGGTGGGGATGATTCTTGCCGCCGACCAGCCTCGCCTCGCCGCGCGGGATACGATCCGCGAGCTAAAGCGCGCGGGCATCGAGCGCACGGTGATGCTGACGGGCGATAATGTCGGCACGGCTGCGGCCGTAGCACGAGAGTTGGGCATCGATGAGTACCACGCCGAGCTCCTCCCCCAGCAGAAGGTGCAGGCGGTCCACGACCTGATCGCACGCTACGGGCACGTGGCGATGGTGGGGGATGGCGTGAATGATGCTCCGGCGCTCGCCGCCGCTTCCGTGGGCGTGGCGATGGGCGCCGCCGGCACCGACGTGGCGCTTGAGACCGCCGACGTCGCGCTGATGGCGGACGATCTGTCGCGCTTCCCCTTCATCGTCCGGCTTAGCCGGCAGACTGTGCGCATCATCCGCCAGAACATCTTCTTCTCCATCGCGGTGAAAGCTCTCTTTGTGGCGATCACTTTCGCCGGGGTGATCACCCTATGGCTGGCGGTGCTCGCCGATATGGGCACCTCGCTGATCGTCACCGCCAACGGGCTCCGCCTCCTTCGAGGCACTCACCGCGCTGCGGTTTCGCCTGGGCGCGTGGCGGGTGGGGAGCATGCCCATGCCCATGCTGAATGCCGCGGCGCCTGCCCACTACCGATCCCGGTCGCTGACCTCAGCGGCGAGGCAGGCCACGTCGAGGGCACGCACCGGCACGAGTGAGCCTCGTAGCCGCCTTCTATGGGAGCAACGGCACGCGGATCGTCGCGGGACGGGCGGCATCGTGGAAGAGTGTGCAACGCGCAGAGACCGCCGTTGCCCGGTCAAAGTGGTCGGCACCGGTGTGCGGGTTCAGCTCGAAACGAGGGTGGTTGGAGCCCGCGATGGAAATGCGGAGGCGGTGGCCAGGTGGCAGCGTGATTGCCGTTGGCGGCAGCGTGAGGACCGCGGTATAGACTTCACCGGGCACCACCTGCAACGGCCGCCCGCTTCCATCGCGGTAGCGGGCGCGCGTGGCTCCATCGCAGATCAGCAACGACCGGCCATCCGGGTGAACGTTGCAGAGCCGGACCGCGAAGGTGGCGTCTGGGCGGTCGATGGTGAAGCTGAATTGGAGCACGGCGGATCCGAAGAGTCGGCGCGGCTTCTCCATGGGCGGCGTCGTGTAGACCAGCACGTCGGGGCGGCTTTCCAGAGCTGATTGATCCAGCGGCCCGATCCCCATGCCGCCCGCGGTACCATAGCCGACGTTCGCGCCGCCGCGGGTTGGTACCGGATTCGCAGGATCGGCGATGTAGGCACGGCTCGGCTCTGCCGCACCCGCCGGGCACTCATCCAGTCGGCCATCGGCGTGAAGTGTTAGCACCCAGTCGGTGGTGGCCAAGGCGCCGGGAGCCGTAGCTTCGTGCCATCCCTCCTCGCCCATCTGCCACCAACGGAACGCCGCCAACTCCTCCCAGCCGTTTTGCCTCTCTCCGCGCAGCCAGTAGTCCAGGAAGAGACGGGCTACTCGCTCGCTCTCGCCAGTGGCGCCCGGAAACTCCAGCGCGCCCTGTCGTACCTGCCCGATGGCGGTGTGGTGCCAGGGGCCCACGAGCATCTTGGTATGCTGGCGCGTGGTCTCCCCCGCCTGAGCGCGAAGCATCTCGAAGGCGCGCAGGTGTGAGGCGACTCCCGGGTCATACCATCCCGAAATCAGGAGCATCGGCACGTTGATCCGTTCCGGCTGGAGGGCCTTCGCGGCCACCCGGTAGAGCGGCGCGGCGCTGCTTGGCGCCTGGTACGCCATCCGCAGGACGCCGAACCCCAATCGGTCGAGGAGCTTGACATGTGCCTCGCGGAAGACGCCATTGTCATAGTAGTCGGCGTAGGTGACGCCGGGCGAGGCGACGACCGGCACGCAGCAGACCAGGTGGGGCGGCTGCTCCTTCGCGGTGAGAAACTGAATCCGGCCGAGGGCCGACGGCCCCCACGTGCCCACCTTCCCGTTGGACCAGGGTTGGCGCGCGATCCACTCGACTGTGTCATAGCCATCCTGGCCGCGAGGATGGAAACGCGCTCCTTCACCGGCGGACTTCGAGCCGTGGAAGCCGCGCCAGTCCACTACCACCAGGGCATACTCCTCGGGGTCGACGAGGGGGCCGGCCTTGCCGGCATTCGGGAGCGCAGCGCCGACCTGCTTGCGGTTATAGGGCGTCTGGATCAGGAGGGTGGGGTAGGTGCCCGGCCGCTTCGGGATGTAGAGATCGGCAGCCAGCATCTTGCCATCGCGCATCGGAATCGCTGTCTCTATCGGTTGGCCCAGGTGGGCCGTGCTGTCGCGCGATCCGGGCCGGGCGGATAGCGCGAACAGGCCAAGGGCGAGGGCAGCGAGGAGCGCCAAATCCGGGGATGAGATCAGGGAGATCATGCGCGGGATCCCTCCAGACCGTTCGCCGGTCCGCTTTCGCGAGCCCCTGTCTTCAGCAAGCGCAGAAGCGCCTCGCATTCTTCATGCGCGCGATGCGGGCCGGCCGTCTCTACCAGCTCGGGAGAGGGCGCCATACGGATGTTGCGGGAGAAGGCGTACTCGCCGCGGCGCATCTTCTCCAAGGCTCGGCTCTTTCTCATCGGGTGTCACTACCTCCTTTGCCCCCGTCGGCGGGGCGATGCGCTCTGGAACAGGCGCCCTGTTGCAGGATGAGCGGCTTGGGACGCCCGTGCTTTCCAGTTCCACGGTGCGGGCGCCTTCTCCCCTGAGAGCGCAGGAACCGGAGCGATTGTGGCGAATATCCTCAACATGTAGAAGGAGGTTTCTTCCAAATGTCTTTAATGCTCCAAGAAATCCACGAACAGCCGGAGGCGATTCGCCGCACGCTCGATCAGAACGCCGCTCAGGTATCGGCGCTGTGCGAGGAGATCAAGCGTCGCGAGATCCGTATGGTGACGATCGCCGGCCGGGGCACTTCAGATCATGCTGCCATCCTTGGTCGCTATCTCTTCGAAGTGGTGAATGGCATTCCTGCTAGCCTGGCGGCCAGTTCGGTGCTGACGATGTACGGCACGTGGCCGCGCGTGGATTCCTCACTGGTTATCGGGATTTCGCAGTCTGGCGAGTCGCGAGAGGTCGTGGAGGTGTTGCAGCGCTCGCGCGAGATGGGAGCCCTCACCCTTGGGATCACCAACTGCGCGGACTCTGGTGTGGCCAACACCGCGGAGCACGTGCTGCTTCTGCACGCGGGTCCTGAAAAGAGCGTTGCCGCGACCAAGACCTACACCGCGACCCTGGCGGCGCTCTACAGCATCGTCGCCGGGCTTCCCGGCAACCATCCCCTCGCCGAGGGTCTTGCCAGCAAGGTGGCCCAGGTGCCCGAGCTGATCAGCAAAGTCCTGGGGATGACGGCAGAGATCGAGCAGCGGATGGAGCGCTACCGCTTCATGAAGAAGTGCATCGTTGTCTCTCGTGGCCTGAACATGGCGACGGCCTACGAGACGGCGCTAAAGATGTGTGAAACGGGCTACATCGTGGCTCGCGGCTTCTCGGCGGCCAATCTGATGCATGGTCCGGTTGCCTCGGTCGATCCGGGCTCGACGGCCTTCCTCTTCGCGCCGGCGGGGCGGGTGCTGGAGAGCCTTCGCCAGACCGCGCGCTCACTCGATGAGCGTGGGATCGAGCAGGTGGTGGTGAGCAGCGATCCAGACGTGCTCGGCGTGGCGGCGACGCCCGTGCGCATCCCCTTCCAGGTCGATGAGGTTGTCAGCCCCTTCGTCTACGTCGTGGCAGGCCAGCTCATGGCGCACGCCCTCGCCGTCGGCCGTGGCTGTGATCCGGACCACCCGCGCGGATTGCAGAAGGTCACCATCACGCGCTAGATCATCCCTAGCGGGATGCCGCTGTAAAAGGAAAGGCTTTCAGAGGGCGCGGGTGCCTGGCAGAGGTGCCTGCGCCCTCTGGGCAAGTGCCCGCCCGCCTATGCTCAGCTGTCATCCTTCCACGTTGCTGACCACGTTGCGCCATCCGGTTCGGGAGAGAGTGCATCCGCGGCGCATTGCGTCCCCATCAGGTGCCACAGCCAGGCCGTTATCCAGACGGAGAACCCCATCAGAGACCCGACGAAATGCGCGTCAGGCGTTCCCGGCATCGACAGGCAGGTGGCGATGAGGTGCCCCAAGTGTCGGCCTAGCGAGAGCGCGGCGTAGAGGCTGCCCACGAGGAGTAGCACCCAGGTGCAATAGAGGGCCAGCCAGGCACAGCCTTTTATGACGCTTCGTGCCAGAGCCGGCTGGATCCGGGATGGCCGGCGGGTGGCCCGGCGCGCCGGACGCGCGGGGAATCCGACGTGTGGCCGCAAACGACCCCCATCAGACTGCGGACTCAAGGCGGTGTCACCCATCTTCGCACGCCTCCAGAGTGGATGCGCTCGGCTCGCGCCGGCGATCGCTATCGTCGCCCTCCACGGGACGCATCCCTTCTTCTCTCTTCGGCATCTTTGCGACATAAGTTGAGCCCGAACCAGGGGATCTTGGCCGGATATGGCTGCCCACCTTCTCGGTATCCGGACCGGATGGAATGCCGCATGCCTTGCGTGGCCCTCCGCCATAGCCACGCAGTGGTCATCTCGACCCCGAGGCGAGCGCACAACCGAGTCAGAAGACCGGCACCTCTCCATCTGTTTCCGTCCCATTCATCCCCGGTATCGCCGCCGGACGGTGCCCGGGGGCTAGGAGAGCTGCGAGCCTGGGATTCCGAGATAAGGGATCCGAAACATCGAAGGCGGCGCAGAACCCGGCGCGTGGTGGTTAACCACCGCGCGTGGGCTGGCGATACGCCCGGATACCTCAAAACGGCGGTGGCTGGGAGGCGGAGCCCCGAAGGGGCTTTGCCGGAAAGCAGCGCGGAGCTTCGAGCTCCGCGCGTGCTGGTGGCCCTCTCCATCTGTTTCCGTCCCATTCATCCCCGGTATCGCCGCCGGACGGGGCCCGGGGGCTAGGAGAGCTGCGAGCGGTATGCCTTGCGTTTTGGCCTCCTCTATGCTATTATATGGGTGACATTGAGGTGATGAGCACGTGCCCTGCGGTGTGCGTGTTTGGTCCGGAGTAGTTTTGAGCCAACACTCAAGACAATGGAACCCACATCCGGCCGCTGAGTGGTGACCCCCTTGGGGGTGGCACGGGGGCGGCAGGGAGGGTTCCCCCGTGGCTTCACGGGTTCAAAAACTTCATGGGACCACACGGCATTGCGGGGCATATCTGTCTCTGTTCAGGCTAGGGCGGTGAAGATGGGCGGGAGAAGAGAGGAACAAACCCTCTTCCCGCAGGCGGATGCGGGAGCCGGGGGAGTGCTGCCTGGGGAGCCGCTGGCATCCCGGATGCGACCGCGCTCGCTCGATGAGTTCGTCGGTCAGGAGCACATCCTGGGTCCTGGCAAGGCGCTGCGCCGCGCCATCGAGACAGACCGCCTCTCCTCCGTCCTCTTTTGGGGGCCTCCAGGGTGTGGCAAGAGCACCCTGGCCTTCGTGATTGCCCACACCACGCACTGCCACTTCGAGAACTACAGCGCGGTGACTAGTGGCGTGGCCGAGATGCGCAAGGTGATCCAGGCCGCGCAGGAGCGACGCGC
>Ga0116166_1004626_pt1 | contig 10050 bp, 10 predicted proteins | sample AD_JPNMR2_MetaG_FD_89884 | JGI IMG/M metagenome (GOLD analysis project Ga0116166, IMG submission 89884) | Active sludge microbial communities of municipal wastewater-treating anaerobic digesters from Japan - AD_JPNMR2_MetaG | ecosystem: Engineered > Bioreactor > Anaerobic > Digestate | place...
ATAGGTTCTAAAATCACATTATCAGAAGAACTGAGATAACCACCTAATATCATTACTTCTGCCAGCAAAGTTTTTTCTAAGTTTTTACTGTTACCAATCTTTGGTAATCTATTTAATAAGGTATTATAGTCTTCATTTGTAATCCACGCTAAATGATTTGGTGGTGGATCAGTATTCATAAAGCTTAAAGGTACACCAGCTGGAAACACACCATATTTTTTTGAATATTGTTCTCCACTACTGCCACCGGGATATATTTTAAAGCCTTCGATAGTCCATGTTTGAAGTGAGCCAAGAGGTCCATCTGTATGGCCTGTACCAAGATAATTTGAATTATGAGCAAACTCGTGTGTTGGTATTACATCCCAGAATACCTCATCAATAGCAATTACATCACCAAAAAGAAATGAAGAGTAACCTATGGCACCAAGCCATCCGCTTGGAGTATAACCCGCAATAAAATCAGAAGTTGATGAATTCCTTATTCTTGAGTTATGTAATTCTCAAAACACATAAGTTTGCTGATCCATAGGGCTATAAGCTGGCTGACTTATAGGCAAAGCAGGTAAAGTACTATGTGATACACTTGAAACAGGGAATATTTGATAAGTAAAAACATCAGAACCATTAAAGAAGCTTAAATTTGGGAAAGAAGCAGGTGGTGATGTTTTCCAGGAACCAACTAGTACGGGTTGAACAACATATTTAAGATCCTTAAACTTTGATAATGTTGTGTAAGTGTTTGTTACTTTATATTCTCTATAAGTATTAGAAGATGAAGTAACTCCAATAGTTGCTGTTAATGAACTACCCCCTGCAGGTGGGAACCAATCGAAAAAGTTAATGGTAAAAGTTCCTTGAGTTAACTCACGTTTAGTAAACTTATCTTTACGCTTTATTGTTACTTTTTTAGTACCAATTACATATCCAGGTTGTTCAAGTTTAACATCTACATTATCAATTTTATCAACCTGGCCATTTAAGGCAACATTTTGCTTTACATCTATATAAGCATAAACTCTTACAACACCATTTTTGAAAGCAATCATATTTGCGCCTTCAGCAGTTTGGACAGGTACAACTTTCTCAACAGTAATTTCAGGAACAGTTGTAAAATAGAAAACCTTAGCATTTTTCATGGTTGAACCAGAAGTGCTTTTAACGCCATTAGTACCACCTTTAATCTCAACTTTATACTTTACACCATCCAACAATTTAGAAGAAGGAGTAAAAGTAACGGTATTAGTTTTTGAATCAACCGAATAAGAACCTGAAATTGGCACAGACATATTATTTTTATCCCAATAAGAAACGATAAAAGTATTTGAGTTAATTGTCTTTGAATCTGGTTCCATATTAAAAACAGCTTTAATATCAGGTTTCTCGAAATCTACTCCTGTTTGTTTATTTAATGGAGTATGAGACACAACATTAAATTCATCGCCATCGGCTGATATTGACCCCCAATCAACTGTAACACACCATCCACTTACAGTTAAATCAACTACAATCTCATTTACACCCGGGTTTTGAGGAGTGCCCCCTACTAACATACTTGGGGTTAATGTATAGTTGTTAACACTCCAGGAATCATTTGCACCGTGCAGGATACCAACAGCATGTCCATTTACAGATACAACATCAACTTCACCTTGAGCTTCGTCTACATCCCAAACACTCAAAGTAAGTTTAATATTTTTTAAATCTTTTACATCACGATCAATTAAGATTGTGAACTTGATTGGATCAGCGGCATCTCCATAACATATATAACTATCAAGGTATGTACCAGTCCCAGTTTTCCAGGTTATTCTGTTATTTTGAACCTTAGCAATTGAGTTTAGCTTGTTCTGATAATCACCATTATTTTCGGGTAAGTATCCATTTCTCAATTTTTGAATATCGTTAGTAACATTTTGAGAAAATAAAAAAGAAATACATAGTAAGAATAAGGATAATACTTTTATTAATACCCTCATCACAACCTCCTTATATTAGAGTAAAAAATTTTTGGAAAATTGGAAACTGTCTCTTAATTATAATAAAGAAATTATTACTTAAAGTCAACTATATTTTTTTCTGACTCTTTTTATACTATTTTTCGCCTATCATGGTTCCAAAAAACAGTACAAAAAAATAATAATAACTATTTAACAGATATGTGCTTATTAATATTCGAAAATTTTTATTTTAATTATATTTTCGATAAAGTAAGATATGGATAAATTTACAGAAATAAAATAAAAAGGTAAGGTATGGCTGCCAAAATAAGCTAATTCTGGCAGCTATTCAAAAAATCCTAGCGGTTTTTCTTTTTATGACGCATCTTTCTAAGTCTTTTTTTTCTCTTATGCGTAGCCATTTTATGTCTTTTCCTTTTCTTCCCGCAGGGCATCTTTCCTCCTATAAATCGATAGAATTAATTATTTATTTAATTTAATATTTTTATGTTGTTCTAAAATTTCTTTCGCCTGAATACCAGTAGGTGAAAGCGGATTAATATCAAAACATTTTTGAAAATAATTATTTGATTCCTTTACATTACCTTCATTAAGATAAATAACACCTAAATTGAAATAAGCCTTTTGATGTTGAGGAGAAATCTTTATAGCTTCATTAATTTGTTTCTTTGCGGTTTCATTATCACCCAAATTAAAATAACAAATAGCCATATCTACCATTGCATCAGCATTTTTATTGTTTAATTCAAGATATTTCTTATAATAAATAATTGCTTCCGCAGGTAAATCAGAATCATGAAGTAAATTTGCTAAAGAAATAAGATTATCTAAATCCTTAGGATTTCTTTCAACAATAGCCTTTAATTCTGATATTTTCTGTTGGTTAATTAGTTGAGTAGAAGGCACCTGTTCAGTATTTACATCTGTTTTCAAGTTATTGGTATTATTCTTAAGATTCTTATTTATAATAAAAATCAAAGCAACTAATAATAACAACAAAAACGAAAAAATTAAAACCAATCTATTTGACAAACTCTTTTTAGAATCGATATATACAATAGAATCTTTGGGCTTCAATTCAAAACCACAATATCTGCAAAAGGAGTCATCAGATCTAACTACTTTTTTACAGTTCGGGCATATAATATTATTTACATTATCTTTTTGTGACATACAACTTTATTCTGCTTCACTTTTATTATCTTCAACTTTCAAGCTTTCACTTACAGCAAGTTTAAACTGTTTTGAAATTTTGGCGGTTGGAACGTATCGTTCTTTTAGTTCGATTGTTTCACCGGTTTTTGGGTTTCGTGCTATCTTTGATTTTCTTTTTTTAACGGAAAAAGTTGCGAATCCTCTCAAATCAACACTTTCACCATTTTTTAAAGCATTAATAATTGTAATAATGAAGCCATCAATAACAGCTTCTGTTTCAGTTTTAGTAATACCAGTAGCTTCAGCAACTTTGTTTACAATATCAGCTTTTGTCATAGATAACCTATAAATTAATAGATTGAAAATTTATATTGTAAATTCGGTGAACCTAAAATGCCTGCTGTTTCTCCTATAGGTTTACCAAATATTTTCGATACCATTAAATCAAGAAAAGTTTGTTTTTTCTTTTCTTTTAAGATTTTTGGTTTTCCTTCAATATTTCCAAGTTTTGCTGCATACAAGATGGCATCTTCAAATGTACCCAAAGTATCAACCAAATTATTTTCGTAAGCTTGTTTTCCTGTAAAGACTCTACCATCTGCAAGTTTAATTATTTCACTTCTACTTATTTTCCTTTCTAACATAACAGCTTCAATAAACTGTTCATAGCCATTATCAATCAATTGTTGGAAATACCTTTGATCCTCCTCATTAGCTTTTCTAAAAGGAGAACCTGCATCTTTCATTTTACCACTTTTAATTGTTGTCATATTTATACCAACTTTATCCATCAATTGGTTAAAATTGGGATATTCCAATATAACACCAATGGAACCTGTTAAAGTACCGGGATTAGCAAAAATCTTAGAAGCACCCAAAGAAATATAATAACCTCCACTAGCAGCAAGGCTACCCATAGAAACAATTACAGGTTTACCAGAATCCTTTATTTTCTTAATTTCTTCATATATTTCCTGACTTGGAGCTATACCACCACCGGGAGATTCAACTCTAACAACAATAGCTCTAACATTTTTATTTTTTTGGTATTTTTTCAGTTGCCTAATAATATCTTCCGAAGATGAAATTATATCTTTTACTTCTACAACAGCAACTCTTGGACCTGTAGCACCAGAAATATCTTCTTCTCCCTTATCCAAGGGTGAAGTGATAGCATCAGCAAGAACAAAAAGTCCTATACCTACAGAAAGAAATGCTAATCCAACAAAAATACCAACAATAATTAAAATAATTTTTAGAACGTTATTCATAAAAAAATTCCAATAAAGTATACTATAATAATCAAAAATTGGGAAAAAGTCAAATTAAAAACTTGTAGCTATTGAAAATCCTGATAAAACAAGAATTTTCTTGATAATTTTGTTTAAATTTTTTACATTATTTATGTAAAAATCAATAATCATTTGGAGGCCTTATGTTAGTATGGAGTCAAAACCTTTCTACTGGAAATGATCAAATTGATGATCAGCACAAAGAACTATTTGATAGGATTAATAAGCTCATTGAAGCAATGAAAGCTGGGAAAGGAAGAGATGTAATCGAAGAGACATTTAAATTTGTGAACCAATATCTGGTTGTTCATTTTGGAACTGAAGAAAGATTAATGACTGCCCATAAATATCCAGAGTATGATTCACATAAAAAACAACACGAATCATTTACAAATCAATTTAAAGATTTAAAAACAAGACTTGATAAAGAGGGAGTTACCTCAACAATCGTCGTTGAAGCACAACCATTATTAGTTGATTGGTGGTATAATCACGTTAACAAGGTTGATAAACTACTTGGAGCATTTTTAAAAGACAAAAAATAAAACTTAAATAACATATAATGTTTCAATACTTTTTAGATACTAAAGGGTATTGAAACATTATTATATAAAATTATTGTTTTTCGTTTGATACCGGACCTTTCTTAATAATCTTATCTAAATATATCTTAATATATTGAGTTATTTTGTTGGATAAGATAATTGGGTTTATAGGTTTTACTATATAATCTGCCACTCCTTTATTAAATAACTCAATTACTTTACTTCTATCATTTACAGCAGAACAGATAATGATAGGAACGTCTTTTGTTTCTTCATTCGCTTTAAGTTTTTCAATTAGCTCAATTCCATTTAGCTCAGGCATCATTATATCAAGCATTACTAAAAAAGGTTTTTCAATCTCGATTTTCTGTAACGCAGCCAAACCGTTTTCAGCTTCAAGTATTTCAAAATTAAATTTACTTTGCAATGTTACTTTGATCAACCTTCTAATTTGAGGATCATCATCAACAACTAAAATTTTAATTTTTTTGGGTTGAGTATTAACTTCTGTTTTTGATTCATCCATAAGTTTATTAAGTTTTTTGAATGTTATTATAAGTTATAAATATTTTTTTTTAATATCAAGGAAATTTGAAAAAAAAATCAATTAATCTAATTAGAATTGACAAAATAATTGGTTATAATTATTTTAACTTTATGAAAAAAATTATAACAATATATATAATTATAGTATCTATCTGTTTTTCAGAAAACAACTTGAAAAGAAGTATTTTACCAATTGTTAAAATTACAAACTATACCGATGAAAATGGCTTAAAATATAAAATTCCTACAGGTACCGCAATTTTAATAAAAGATAGTATTAAATATCCTAACAGATTATTTTTAATTACAGCAAAGCATGTTATTGAAAAAGACTCAGCGACAGATTGCATGTTTAACTTTTCTAAAAAATACGATAAAAGAAAAGAAATTGTTTGCTCAGTAAAAAAATATACAATTTACAAAAACGAATGGAAATTCCATCCAGATGATAAAGTAAATCTTACATATTACGATACAACTTTTTATACTTATGATATTGCTATCGCCGAAATATTTTTAACAAGAATTCAAATAGATGACGAAGTTCTTTGGAATGAAGCATTAGACATCAACAATTTTTCAACGCAAAAGCTCAATGAAATCGATTCATTAAAAATACTTGCTTTTCCATTTGTTAATAAATTTAATTGGGAAAGAGGTTTAACTTTAGGAGATATCGAACAAGATATTGGCACTAAAAGAATAAATAACCAAAACATCATCAAATTCGAAAAAAATAAAAATGTAATAAATTTAAATGAAATATATATCGAAAATCCCAAATTCAGACCAGGTTATAGTGGGGGTCTTGTTTATTATGAACAAAATAATAAGATAACTATAGCAGGCGTTTCTATGGGAATGACAAACATTATAAAAAGACGAAATAACTCATTTTGTTTGAGTTTTTATATAAAGGCAGAAAATATTAAATATTGTTTATATAATAATTTTAAATAATGTGATTATAAGCATATATTTATTATTTTTAATATATTCATCGAAAAACAAGACAATTAGCATTGACTTTAAATAAAAAAAATGGTAAATTTGGAGTCTAAAAAAATCAAAATTAAGGAGTCGATTTAGATGTACGCAATTGTAGAAATTAGCGGTAAACAATTTAAGGTCAAAGAGAAGGATAAAATATTTGTTCCTCATTTAAAGAATGAAGAAGGAACGGATGTAAAATTTGAGAAAGTTCTTTTTCTTGAAAAAGAGAACGATATTAAAATTGGCACCCCTTTTGTAGATAGCGCTACAGTAGAAGCCAAAGTATTAAAACACATAAAAGATGATAAAGTTCTTGTTTTTAAGAAAAAAAGAAGAAAAAGCTATCGTCTTTTAAAAGGACACAGACAACAGTATACTCAAATTGAAATTAGTAAAATTAGTTAAGATTTTAAAATAATAATTCCGGAGATTATTATGGCACATAAAAAAGGTGTAGGTTCATCAAGGAACGGAAGAGATAGTAATTCACAAAGATTGGGTGTAAAGAAATTTGGAGGCGAGAAGGTTCGTGCTGGCAATATTATTGTTAGACAAAGAGGAACAAAATATCACCCAGGTAAAAACGTAGGTATAGGGAGTGATGATACCTTATTTGCACTAAAAGATGGTGTAGTACTTTTTAACAGCACAGGTGGAAGAAATTACGTTAACGTAATACAAAACTAATTAATTTATTTTATAGGAGCATGGGGGTAAATGAAAATTACTGTTATTGGTGCTGGAAACGTCGGTGCAACCACCGCAAAGCTTATTGCAGACAAAAAACTCTGCAATGAATTGATATTGATCGACATATTAGAAGGTATTCCTCAAGGTAAAGCTCTTGATATACTCGAATCCTGTCCAGTTGAACTTTCTGATGTAAAAGTTAAAGGTACAAACAACTATGATGATACTGCGAATTCAGACATTATAGTTATGACGGCAGGTATAGCAAGAAAACCTGGAATGAGTAGAGATGACTTACAATCAACAAATGCAAATGTTGTAAAAAGTTGTATTGAAAACGCAGCGAAACAATCCCCAAATGCTATTATTATTGTAGTATCGAACCCACTTGATGTAATGACCTATGTTGCTTACAAAGTAAGTGGCTTCCCTAAAAACAGAGTTATTGGTATGGCAGGAGCATTAGATTCAGCAAGATTCAGAACATTTATTGCTGAAGAGTTGAATGTTTCTGTAGAAGATGTAACATGTTTTGTTTTGGGAGGACACGGTGATTCAATGGTTCCACTAACAAGATATTCAACCGTTGCTGGAATTCCACTTACTGAGCTTTTACCAAAAGATAAGTTAGATAAAATTATTGAAAGAACAAAGAATGGTGGAATCGAGATAGTAAATTATTTAAAAACTGGTAGTGCATACTATGCACCAGCATCAAGTACAGTATCAATGGTTGAAGCAATTGTAAAAGACAAAAAAAGAATAATCCCCTGTGCAGCTTACCTTGAAGGTGAGTATGAATTAAATGATGTTTATTGCGGAGTACCTGTAAAACTTGGCAAGAACGGAATAGAGGAAATTATTCAAATAAAATTATCAGACGAAGAACATGCAGCACTAAAGCGTTCTGCTCAAGATGTAAAGAATAATATTGCTAAATTAAACATCTAAATCTAAATGTATAAAAAAAAGATCCTATTTCTCATTTTATTGATTTTATCAATTTATGGATGTAGCAAAGATGATGGTTATAACCCAATAATTGGTAATAATTTATTTCCTTTAACTCAAGGTAATAGACTTGAGTATAATATGTATGATCTCGATTCAAGTTTTACAAAAATAGAAGGTACAGATAGAAAATTTATCAGAGAAATAGGATCTTCAAAATACATAATTGATAGAATCGGGTACCCAATGTTAGAAACCTACTATAACATATCTGGTTCTATTGAAAGAATTGATACCACCTATGTTTACAAATCAGCTTCAGATGATACTATTAGTTATTATATGAAGTTTATCTTTCCATTATCAAATAACAATAAATTAATATTTTATAAATGGGCACCTGTTTTTATAAGAGGAGCTGGCACCCTTTCTTATTATACAATTATTGATACTACTATTACTGTTTCAACATCTTTATCAAACACAGAATACCCTGTACCCCTAAATATTAAAATACAGAATTATATATTCGATCAGGATAAAATAAGCGTTCCTGAGAATACTGCTGGATATAAATGTAATAAAATTGAAATGTACTACTCATTAAGTATAGCAGGGGTTACTTTAAGATCTGGCACATATTATCAAATCTGGTTTGCAGAAGGGGTTGGACCTATAAAGGAACGCAAAACATATACTGAAAAAGAAAACGGCACAAATATAGAGTTAAGTGCTAAATCGATAAAATAAAGTTTTATAAAATTTTTTTTAAAAGAACTATAATAAATCACCTTTTTTTATTTTACATTAAAAAATAATATTATCAAAAAACGCATATATTTTTGCAAATTAGTTACCTATCATAAATAAAATTAATAATGAAATTTAACTCCAATAGTAGGTATCAATCCAAGACTAATTTTTTCAAAACGTGCTTCGCTAATATCAAAATATAGAAATGAAGGATTTTTTCTCATTAACAAATTAAAAATTGAACCAAACAATTCCCAACTTCCATTCCACATATTAAAACAATACACAATATTCAGATCAAGCCTACTATAATATGGCAAACGAAAACTATTAATATTACCATAATAAACATAAGGTTTATCATCTATATAATATTTATGCGATGGTAAAGTAAGTGGCTGACTAGAAGAAATTATATAAATGGCTCCTAACTTAAATTTTTCAGATATATTATAATTTACAACAAAGTTTAGTTGATGAGTTTTATGGAATTTTGGATCATAAGCTTCATTATTATTTATACCGTCGAACAACCTCTTAGCTCTATTCCAACAATAACTTATCCAACCATTAACCTTTCCTTCTTTTTTAGCTAATTGAAACTCTAAGCCATATCCCCACCCTTTTCCAATAGTAAGTTGATCTGGTAAAAGATATGGATCTGTATTATCAAAATGATTTTTTATGTTGGGTACATTTTTCATGTCATTATAATATAAATCCAATGAAACATCATATTCAGAATTTAACACATTAAATACTTTTGACGAACCTATTGTAAATTGATTACCTTTCATGTACGGTAATTTTTCAGACGAGGGATAAAAAATATCATTTGGTAAATAATAATTATATGGTGCTATAGAATGAATAAACTGATGCATTTGAGTATAGGCAACCTTTATAGAAAAATTATCGCTTAAATAATAACATAAATTTAATCTTGGTTCGAAATTCGATGATTTTTCCTTAGTTTTATTTTCTGAAAAATAAGAATAAACTGATCCCATTTCGAAAATAAATTTTTCACTAAAATTATGTTTCCAATTTATAAAAAAATTACCCTCATAAGAATTAATAAAATGACTAATATCATTTGTTCTTGAAAACATCTCAGATGTTATTTTAAAATCATAAAAATGAATATCTCCACCTGTTTTTATA
>Ga0116166_1004645_pt1 | contig 10014 bp, 7 predicted proteins | sample AD_JPNMR2_MetaG_FD_89884 | JGI IMG/M metagenome (GOLD analysis project Ga0116166, IMG submission 89884) | Active sludge microbial communities of municipal wastewater-treating anaerobic digesters from Japan - AD_JPNMR2_MetaG | ecosystem: Engineered > Bioreactor > Anaerobic > Digestate | place...
GATAGATGCAACTGCTGCCAAGGAAAAGCAGCTTTTTGACATCTGTCCTGTGTGAGTTGGTGATGACATTGCTCTGTATAAGTATGTTTTCGCAGATGAAATCCGCTCCCTGGAGGCTGTTTGCAAGTATTCCACCGACCTTTGCTGCGGCCAGGAAGACATACTCCGGCTTTTCAGAATCGAAAAACTGGGCTGTTGCAGCGCTGTCAGTCAGATCGAGTTCCCCAGATGTTCTGGTTATGAGGTTCTGATAGCCTTCTGACTGGAGTTTTCTCACTATTGCAGAACCTACAAGTCCTCTATGACCTGCTACGTATACTTTTGCGCTTTTATCCATAACCTGATACTCCCAATCCAATCTTCTTTGATTCAGTCTCAAGGTCTGCCTCGACCATTATCTTCACTAATTCCGGGAACCTGACTTCAGGTTTCCAGCCAAGTCTGTCTCTTGCTTTTGAATAGTCACCTATCAGAATATCCACCTCTGACGGGCGGAAATACATCGGATCGATCTGAACCAGCACTTGACCGGTCTTGGTATCTATGCCTGTCTCGTCAATCCCTTCACCTTCCCACTCGATATCGAACCCCAATATTTTGCTTGCCTCTTCGACGAACTCACGCACGGTATGCATTTCTCCGGTAGCGACTACATAATCATCAGGTTCAGACTGCTGGAGCATAAGCCACATCGCATATACATAGTCCCTGGCATATCCCCAGTCGCGCACGGCATTCAGGTTTCCAAGGTAAAGGCATTCTTCCAATCCAAGCTTGATACGAGCCAGTCCGCGGGTGATCTTCCTTGTTACAAAAGTCTCCCCTCTTCTTGGGGATTCGTGGTTGAAGAGTATCCCGTTGCAGGCAAATATGCCATAGCTTTCTCGGTACATTTTGGTTATCCAGTAAGCGAAGACTTTGGCGCATCCATAGGGACTTCTCGGATAGAATGGAGTAGTTTCTTTCTGCGGAATCTCTACGACTTTGCCGAACATCTCGCTGCTGGATGCCTGGTAGAACTTTGTCCGCACTCCTGTTTCTCTTATGGCATCGAGTATCCTGAGTGTGCCAAGCCCGGTTACGTCGGATGTGAACTCAGGCATGTCAAAACTCACGCGGACATGGCTTTGAGCACCGAGATGATACACCTCATCCGGTTTTATCTTTTCCAGCAAACGGCTTATGTTGCTTGAGTCTGACAGGTCACCGTAGTGTAGAAATAACCGGTTATCCTTCATGTGAGGGTCTTTATACAGGTGCTCGATCCTGCCCGTATTGAATGTCGAACCTCGACGGACGATGCCATGCACCTCGTAGCCCTTCTCAAGCAGGAGTTCTGTAAGGTATGAGCCATCCTGACCTGTTATACCTGTAATAAGCGCCAGCCTCATAGCGTTAGAAGTTTACCAATTTTAGTGGCACTCCTAACGCAATGGTGGCAATTATTAGTCAACACAATATAAAGATAATTGCAGGCAAATCATTGCGATAGTTTGTATAATCGCGTACCCATAGGTTCGATCTCATCGGTGAAGCTATTGTTGCTTACTGATATTCGACGGCTGGGTGATTTAGGAGTATGGACTTCAACGCTCGATACATTCCTGATTTGAAACTCAGCTTTGATTTTATCGCTCGATGGATTCACTGCAATTGCGAAGATACCGTACGGAGTGCTTCTGGTAAGGACGCTGATACGTTTATCTGTGGTTTTGAGCGAGTCTTCGGGACCAATATCAGTGCCAAGCGCTACAGGCCGAACCTTTTCCATCTCTTCTCCGAGGTCTTTTAGCCTCTGCATCTGCACATCACCATCTCTCTGCGCATAAGGCAGGCAGAAGAAGAAAAGCCCTCTTGCACCGTGAGCAATGGCAAGGTATGATTCGCACAGCATCTCTTCGAAGGTAGGAGGTCTGCCATCTGAGGCTATTTTGCAGCATTCAATGACTTCCCAGACCGGTCTTGCTCCCATTACAGCGTTTCTGACCAGTTCAGTAGCTTCTACGACATCTTCAAGTTCGATTTTTGACTGCTCGCGGGTGTAAAACTCGTATACTGGATAGCAATCGGTCCCCAGTGCGTCAGTTGAACCGACATGATAGACTACAGGCTGTTTTCTTGTCAGCACTTGATAGGTTGGATGGTCTGGATCGGCTGTTTTTATGTAGTTGTATGCCTGTTCAAGCTGAGGGATGAAGAAATCCGAGCGTTCATCGTTTGTGTACCAGGCTAAAAGTGCTGGATGATCTTTCAGAGTCTTGACAGCGCCTTGCAAGACCTGATTAGGCCCTTGCCAGGAATCGAATATGATGGGATCGCTTGTAAAGTTGTCGTAGCAGCGATTGGTTGATGCGATGAACTTGAGTCCACGGCTGTTGACTTCATCCAGGTAGCGGATTGCTTCAGGTATCTTACACTGAGAGAACAGGTTGTAGTGGATTATGCAGTTGAAGTTGGTGTCTGCCACACAGTCAAGGTCTTTTACATCTACTCCCCAGGTGTAATATCCCAGAGGGAAGAAGAGCTTGCCGTTTACTATACACCTGTTGTGTTCGTCGAAATACACTGCTGGCAGAGGAGCATTCTGTCCAAGTATGCTAAAGTTTAGTTTCTGAAACTTTAACTCTTGCTTCGAGTTGTTATCAATCAGTCTTACTACTGCCTGATAGTCTCCCGGAGATGCCTCTTTCAGGTCAAGGCTGATACTTTGCCAATCTGCTTCATTCAGCTTATCTTTTCGGGCTTCGCTTATGGTTCGTCCGTCTTTTGAAAGAACCTGCACTGACAGGCCAAGGGAACTCAGTGGATGGTCAGTGGTCTCTGTGATATCAACTCCTATGATTACCTGCTTTTTTTGGCCGTGGTATATCTGGCTGCGGTAGTTGGGGTAGATAAGTAGCGAGCGCATTTCCAGTTCATCTTTGATACCAATCTGTATATCATCGTACCAGACGGTTCCGCTGCATTTTGGATTGGTGTGCAGTCCTATCATCAAGGCTTTGGCTCCATCAGGTACCCTTTGTTTGACTTCGATTTTCGTCCATTCGAGCGTACCGACTACAGGAGAGGAATAGTATCTGTCTATGACCTTTCCCTGGGCATCCTGCCAGCTTAACGAAAAATAGGTGCCAAGCCCTTTCAGTTCACTAAGCTTTATCCAGACACTGAAATTGAAGGTTCCCTGGTCACTGATAGAAACAGTCTGCCTTGCAGTGGCGAAATCAGATTCCTTGTTGCAGACAATCGATAGGCTGTGCTTTCCAGTATGTGAGACTTCGTCTGTTATGAGGCAGCGGCTAGAAGGGTGGAATGTCCATCTCCCACCAGATTTGTCTTCAAATCCCGGGTTATCTACTCCGTTTGTATCATCAGATAGAGCTGAGATTAGTGAAAGCGAGACTGCCAGGGTTAGTGACAATAAGAATATACCAAGTGCGTTCAAAATACAGCCTGTTCTGGACCTAAGCATCAGCAGCCTCCTTCTCTTTACTGACAAGAGAATTCCAAATGGTTACAAGCTGGGAAAACACCTTTGAAAGTGAGTATTCTTCAACACGACGGCGGGCGTTTTCAGCCATTCGACTGCGGGTTTGGTTATCGCTGAGAATCAAACTTAGCGCCTGGGCAAGTGAATCTACATCGCCAGGGGCTACACATACACCGCATGGATGTTCAGATTCCACATCCAGCATATCAGGCACTGCACCAACTCGCGTACCGACGACGGGAACACCGCAGGCCATAGCTTCGACTACTACATAAGGAAATGCTTCTGTGAGGCTTGGCAGGACCAATATATCTGCAGAAGCTATGTGTTGAATTGCCTGGTCATGCGTTACCTCTCCATGAAAAACAAACCGGTTTCCGTCATCTCGTTCTTTGGCTATTTCTCTCAGTTGTTCTTTATACTGATTGGTTACCGGTCCAACTATATCGAGAGTGAAGTCTACTGGCAGTCTGGTGCAGGCAGAGATGAGATTGGTAACGCCTTTGCTTTCGGTCACATGGCCAGCAAAGACTATGCGGGGATATTTGGCATCAGTTTCTCGCTTTACATCGCTTGCGGTAACTTTGATATCGCTGATATCGACCGGGTTAGGCACCAGCACAACATCGATGCTCTTTTCTGCTTTCCTGATGCAGTTTTCCGACTCTCTAGTGAGCACGATTGTCTTGTCAGCGAGCATCATCGATTTTCTGATGAGTCTCCATTCCCAATTGTTCTTTTTGATGAGTTCCGGCAGCCTTCCCATGTGGTAGTGGATGACAGACTTTATCCCGAAGCGCTTTGCCAGCCACAGTATGCTTATGTCTTTGACTGCCGCGAAGCTCGCACTGGTATTTAGATGTATTACAGCCGGTCTGTGTTTGAGGATGGCTGCAAAGGTCCTGAGAATGTCGCGAATAGCTTGAACGGAGCCTCCTGTAAGGCGGATAATCGGTGAGAGATTATCAACAGCACGCCACCTGACTGCAGTGTCCAGAACAATGACCTTTAGGTTTTCTGACTTTGCTGCTTCTTTGGTTACGTTGACAGTCCATGAGCCAATACCGCTCGATGGAGGAGGCAGAGGAGATATCAGTAATACTTTAAGACCAGCCCGTGTGCTTTTCATTGGTTTATCTCTCGACATTCGAGATGACATAGCGGAATTTTCCTGATGGAGTAGGGGGGATGTCATCGGGAAACTCGAAATCCACCTCGCAGTCTTCTCCCATTACCAGTTTGATTCTCTCTTTGACCTCCAGCAGTTCGCTGGCATATTCGATTTGAGGCAAGCAGTTTCTGTCCCAGCTTGTTATCCGCACACAGACCTTGTCATAGTCTTCCTGTATGCACTGGCATTTTTTTATCCAGTCCTTGACTACCACGCAGTTATTCAAGATCATTAACAGAGTTTGTGAAGAAACAATCCCTCCATCTTTGCGGATAAAAGCATCCGTCAGCCTGCCTGTTATATGCTGGAGCAAGGGCCAGGAGACTCCGCAGTTGCACAATCCTTCTTTTAGAACGGCTGTATCTCCTATTCGGTATCTGATAAGAGGCATGCTGTAGTTAGTCAGAAGTGTCAGGACAACTTCACCTTCTTCTCCAGGTTCAACCGGACTGCCGTCAGGACGAAGGATCTCAACAAAGTGGGTAGGCAGGCAGATGTGAAGGCCGTTATGTTCCTTGCACTCGCATGCAATGTCTCCTGTTTCTCTGGTTCCATAGCGGTTAAATACTCTGACTCCGAAGACCTGTTCTATTTTTTCTCTCATGTGTGGGTACAAAGTATCTGCGGAAGTCATTATGGACATTGGGGAACGGATTGGCAGCCCTTCTCGTTCGATGAAACAGGCCAGTTCGTACAGACTTCCCGCGTAGGCAAGGATATGCACTGGTTTATGTGAGTTTATAGCATTGACGAACTCGTGCATACGGTCAGGAGTCATGTAAAAGGAGTTAAGACATACCTCATTCCTCAGCCATCTTCCTGTTTTAGTTTTAATGCTTTCATTTCCAACCAATAGGTCTCGCTCTGAGCCCCATAACGTAATCTGAGGAAGCCCGACCTGGTAGCCAGCCCAATCATCAAAGAGTATTTTGGTAGCCATTATCCAATCAAAGACATCGGAGTCCCAAACAACCTTTACAGGTTCCCCTGTCGACCCACTAGATTTGTTTTCAAACCGTTTTTTGTTATCGGATTTGGTTGATTGCAGGTCTGCATGCCTTTCATGAATCGTGGCTCTGTTGAGGAGAGGGATTTCTGAAAATCTGGTCAGGTCAACGCGGCCATGCTGGTCTACAATGCCGCAGTCAGCCATAACTTCCCAGTAATATGGGACATATCTGTAAGCGTGAGACAGAATCTTCGCCAAACTGTGGTTCTGGAATTCGATTGCCTCTTTATAGGAAGCGCCAGCGACCATCTGAAGCGTTTTATAATGCTCCAGGACATTTCCGCGCACCTTTGTTATTGTGTTCCAGGCAAATCGTCTTGCTATGTGCATAAGCTGTGTTCCTTAAGCCAACTGAGAAACAGGATTATTTATATTCCTTCGAATGATACATAGAGAGCATCAGCTTTACGTGCCTTATTTCGGGCAGCTTTGGCCTGGAAAGATAGTTAGCAAATGCATCCTTGAGTTTGCCAACAAAAAAAGACCGTTTGAACTGTTTATCGTAGTTAGACAGATTGCCCAGGTTGCGGTGGTGCTTCATAGGGCTTTTCTTTGTTCTGAACAATCTGTTGTCCGAAAAAGCCAGCACCGAAGCAGTCACTTGGCCATCAGCAGGTGAGTATCTAACAGCCAGAGAAGTCTTGTTCCAACTGGCTTGTTTACATATGAAGCGGCTGGTAGGTTCACCGGCTTCGTTGTAGTAGGAAGGCACATCCAAGTCTGGCATAATGCAGTTCCCGAGACCGTAAAAGATGTAACCTCCGCCTTTCTTTTCAAATGGCTGTATGCAGTGTGAATGATGGCCGATTATCAAGTCAGCCCCTGTGCCTAAAATAGCATGTGCAGTAAGAACATCTTCGAGTTTGGGAAGCACAACCTGCTCGCATCCCCAGTGCAGCGAGACAACTATACGGTCTGCTCCCTGAGATTTAGCCAAAGCTATGTCCTGCCGGATGATATCGATATCTATGGCTCTAACTCCCGGCTGTGAATCAGTTGCGAAAATAGCAGAAGTAGAAGGGCAGACATAGCCCATCAGCGCGACTATGCTTCCATCGATATCCAATAGAAGCGGGTTGTTACAATTGTCTGATAAATATCCAGCGCCGTAATAGCCGACTCCTGCATTCCGCAAGCTGGTTAATGTATCCAAGAATCCCTGCTCCTGGTAGTCCATAATGTGGTTATTTGCCAGGCAGACAGCAATGAGACTATCCGAGAACGAGCTTGTCAGGTAGTTTTTATCAGCCTTCAGGTTTATCTTGCTTGGATAGCCGCGTTCGGACTGTGTAATAGGGTGTTCAAGGTTGCATACTATCCCTTGAGTCTGGCCCAAATCCACAATGCAGGGCTGCGGCAGGTATACATCTCCGACAAACTCAAGATAGTTCATTTCCCGAGCACCTTTCTCATCCCAGCAGGAGTCCGCAGCACTTTTTCCAGTGACCGGCGTGCCATGCTGTTCCCCAGGGATGTCTTTTTCAAGGAAAATCCCGGCATTGTCTTGACTAAAACCAACGTTTTAACAGGCCGGTTGGAGATGGCAAAGTAGGCAGCTACGACCAGCAATCCCCAGTTAGGTTTGGATACGACCGATACCATTGCTACATCGATTAGGGCAAGGATTCCTATAATGAACAATGCTGCCAGGTGCTGAGGATTTTTCAATCTGACAGCGTGCATACCTATCAGGATGTAGAAGAAGTAGTATAAAACAGCCCCTATAATCCCTGTGTTACAAAGCAGTTCCACGTAGTTGCAGTGGGAATACACTCCAAAAGGTGTAAGACTGCCAAACTGCCCGTAACCATGTCCAATCAAAGGTTTTTTTAGCCAGAGATCGGTCCCTGCAGAGATCATCGATTCCCTCATGAGTGCACTGTATTCATCCCCTTGAAGGAGCAGGTCAAGCCTCTGGACTGCTCCCAGGCTTCCAATGGGACTTGATGCAAAGCTGATGTCAGGGCTGATTAGCACGACCGATGCTACAAGCGCTATAAAAAGAAGCAATGCCGGTGCTGTGTAGGCTCGAAGCCTGGTCTGCCAGAACAGGACAACGGCAGCGTATAAAACAAAGACAGCTACTGCAATGAGAGTCTTTCGGCTTCCCGTAAAAGCTACTGCAGACAAGAGAAGTCCTGCTGCAATGGCTAGATTGAACTTGGGAACACGAGATGTCCCTGGAGGCGGGCTTATAATAAGAAAAGTGCAGCACATCAGGTAAATCCCTGCAGCGTTTGGGTTGCTGAATGTTCCCCCAGACCTGGCTATATCGTCAAAGACCTGCTCCGGGTTTTGGATCAGGTAAAACACTACCACTACAGAACCTGTCAAGGCTGACCAGAACAGTGTGCGGTATGACAATCCGTTGTAAAGGGCAATCCAGATAGCAATAGCTCCTAGCATGGCAGATAACGATATCGACCCGTAAAGCCAGGCAATCTCGAGATCAGTTGCCCAGAGTATGGATATACTTGAGAACAGTGCAAAAGCAATAGGAATACCGATGAGCCTGGGGATAGCAAGATGACCGGTGATGATCAACCTTGCTAGAAGAAGAACCATCATCAGAAGCGCTGTCAAAATACTGATTCTGGATATACTCGAGTTCGATTCAAACAGCGCATAACCTGCAACGTAGACAAACGCTAACAGGTTGACCGACACCAGGTAGTAGCTGAACCGGAAGCTCTGTTTGTTCTTGCTCATAACCGGCCATCTCCCAATGTATTCCTCTCCAGAGCGTTATTTCAATTTATTTCACCTCTTAAACAGGTATGTTGCTTTGCAGTTCGTTTCATAAGCATCTTCTTTGCTTTATGAAAGGGTATCCATAGCCCGCTTGCTTTAATAATCAGCTCATTTTTACCGGCATTTCCGCCTACATATATTCGTTTTAACTCGAATGGGTCTGTCTTTGCGGTGTTGAACTCGTAGTCCACCGTAACTGCACATCTGTAGCCGGAATCTTTCGCGAATTTCTTCTCACGCTCGCTGTAATCCCCGTTAGGATAGGATAGGGCATATACAGACAGCCCGTAAGACGATTCCAAATCCTGCTTGCACTGACATATCTCGTATCTTGACCGATCATCGCTGCACATCGGCAGGATGGGATGAAACACAGTGTGTGCCTGGAAGTCTACATATTCCATCATTTCAAGCAACTCATCATCTGAAAGAGCCTGCCTGTCCGGGTATTCTCTGGTTTCATTGAAGCCGATTCCTTCCATCCTTCTCAGCCGCTCATCGTTATCCAGATGCTTTAGCTGCTCAAGTTCTTCGTAAGGAAGTCCGGTATCGAACCAGAAATGACGGTTGGTGCCGAGAATACCGCTGCAGACAAAGATGGTAACTGGTATCCTGTGTTTTTGGATGACAGGAAGCAGTTGATAGTTGCTCAAATGGCCGTCATCCAGCGTGATTATCAATGGTTTTGGAGGCAGGTCACTTGTTTCCAGGAAGCTCTTAAGAGAAATGATGTTGTATCTGGCTTTGAGCACTCTTATGTGCCTGTCGAATGCCTGCGGATCGACCTCATGGAACATCAGGATGGTGACTTTGTTTCTCTGGATAATTTCTCGAATAACGTAAGGAACCATCGTAAGCCTTATTGCAAAGCAGAATAGTTGTCTTATGATGCTTCTGTTGCTCATGGGGCTTCTCCACTGCCGGTTAGCATCCGAATGTAGGCATCTACGGCACTGTCGAGATCGAATTTAGAGAGGTCTTCCTGGGAAATCGGCTTCTTTTCAACCTGGTTCAATGTCTCAAGCATTGCAAGAGAAAGGGCATTTGGATCAGCCACGGGCACGAGCCTGCCAAGCCTTCCGTTATCTAATATTTCTCTAGGGCCGCTTTCACAGTCCGTGGAAACTACCGGAATGCCAAGGGCAAGAGCTTCTATGAGAGCGTTAGGAAGCCCTTCAAAAGCTGATGAAAGCACAAAAAGCGAACTGTGGGCAATATAAGGATGCGGGTTCTTAACGTACCCCGGCAGGAGCATATCTTTTTGCACATTAAGCTCCCGTGCCAGTTCTTCAAGTTTTCCTCGCTCCTCGCCTTCTCCAAGAATGAGCAGCCGGGCTTTGATGCAGCTTCGCAATTGGGCAAAAGCACGTATAAGAGTAGCAAAATCCTTCTGCAAAGACAGCCTTCCTACTCCTGTGACTACTGGCGGTTGCCCTTGTTCGAACCAAGGATGGTCTACTGGAACCGAGGCATTCTTAAGGAGTTGGTCAAGCGCAACCGGATTGTATATTACGCTGACTTTTGTCTTGGGTAAGTGCAGCTTTGATGTCAGATTGTCTGCCACTCCTTGAGAGACTGCAACAATTCCATCAGCCC
>Ga0116166_1004648_pt1 | contig 10007 bp, 9 predicted proteins | sample AD_JPNMR2_MetaG_FD_89884 | JGI IMG/M metagenome (GOLD analysis project Ga0116166, IMG submission 89884) | Active sludge microbial communities of municipal wastewater-treating anaerobic digesters from Japan - AD_JPNMR2_MetaG | ecosystem: Engineered > Bioreactor > Anaerobic > Digestate | place...
ACCTTCGAGGCGGAGCAGGTATAGCTGCCGCCCACCGGCGGCATAAGCCTGCTGGTAAGCATCTACCAGCATCCCCTTGCCGTAGACACTCACGGCCTCCCGAGGGTTGTGGACATAAATGATACGTCCCGTCGGTCCTTGTTCAGAAAAACCCAAGATAAGTACCGCCTGGCTTATATCAAACGGGAAAACCTGAACAACCGAAGAGCTATACTGTACCGCCATTTGTCCTGGCTACCACCTTGTAATAAGAAACCTGCCCTTTTTCCTGACGCTTGGCCTCCACGTGAGTAATTATGTAAACCTTATCGTCAATAATCAGATCTTTTACTTTCGGAACTACATCATTCTTAAAGTAATAGATCCAGGCATTAGGATGAACCCAGCCCACTTCTTCGGAGCGTAAAATTCCTACCAGCGACTCAGGCACGGAAGCAGAAACACGCCTGGTAAGGTGTCTTTCCCGCTGCACCTTAAAGCCGGTACCCAAGCATTCAGGACAAGTAAGCGAAGGTTCGCCACCATCCGCGCAACGGCAGCGCACCCGCTCGTCACGACGGATGTAGGTAACGTTATAACCGTTTTGAACCAAAAAATTTACAAACTCATCACACAAATTAACCATTAGAAATTCCTCGATGTTATAGGTTGAGCAACAACGTTGCCGCCCTTAACGACAGTACGCGGCGCGGCGCGGACAACCAAAGTTTTCTCCCACTTGTTCATCTGTTCTTGAACATACCGAACTAGCTCATCAAAGGCAGGTGACCTAGAATAACTAATCTGAAAGTCATCCAACTGCTTACTTTCGCCAGAACGTTCTACCCTATTCAAAAACACCTGGGCCAGCAATATATAAGCCGCCCGGTAACGAACATACTGCTTTAAGCTATAAGCAATAGAAGTTCGCTTAGTAGTCTGCTTCGTTATCTGATCAGCAAACAGCGATGCATCGCGGATCGCTGTATAAACCATTCGAGGCGTAAAGTATTCACCAAGCGAACTAACAACCGACAACACGTCACTCAAAGAACAGTAAGCGGGGGAACAGACGGAAGTAAAGTAATAAACAAAAAGGTCAGATAGAGTGGCACCAGCTAAGGACTTAACATCCGGCGTCACAACTACCACATACTGGCAGTTATCCTCAGGCACAAATTCAAGCGTAACTTTTTTGGCGTCTACTTGAAAGGTAGCCTGTACAGCCCCGGCAGGGCGTGGGTACAGGTCAGACCTTAAGAACTCCTGGTAATCAAGGCCTTTTTGGAAAATAACGCTGTCCATCATTTTACCCCAGCGGAATTTTTACAATATACACAGAATTAGCATTAACCGTAGCTTGATTAAGATCCTGATTAAATTCCAGGACCACCTTGTTAGTAGCAACATTAGCAGCAAACGGAGACGGATAAACGGAAACCACAGAAAGCGGTACAGATAATGCCTCCTGAGCCTTACTATCTACAGCAAAGCCTACCGGCGCCGCCCACGGGCCATTAGCCGAGCGCACCCGGACGTAATAAAAGCCATCTTCAAACTGCCGGTCCGGAACAACCAAGACCCCATCGTCAATATAAACGACGCTGACCTGATCATTATTCAAAGGCCAGTAAATAACCTGAAAACCAGCGTCAACAGCTACTTGAACTTCATACGGCGCCGCGCCGCCGGTCCACTCGATGGTAAACGGGTAACTGACTACCGTCCGGTCAGCTGGCTTAATAATGGTCGGCGCCGCCGCCGTGCCCTCCCCAGTAGTAAATTCAGTCTTATAACTCTCGGGCATCGGCTCGCCCAATACATTCTTAACACCGTCTTCACCGCCCAACACAATCAGCTGATAATGTGTCAGCGGAGAAAGTAGGGCAGAGGGCGTAAAAGTAACTTTGCGCTGATCATAAGTAACGTTCCCAGCCACGGCCTGCCGGTTGGTCAAATCAAGCAGTAAAACCTTCGCCGCGCTGACCGTGGCCGGGTTTAAGTCAACATTAAAGTAAGCCTCCACAGGCGCAGCCAAATCCACGCCCTGGGCCATATTTTCAGGGCTGCTAACAACAACGTAGGGAATAGTCATTACCAACACCTAAGCTGCCCGGAGCGCTAGAAGCGCTCCGGTAACTAAATTAGTTAAACGGTACTTCCGGCGGAGACTCAACATTAGCAGCATCAAGCTGTAAAGTACGTTCCGGAATCGGGTAGGCCAGCTTGAAGGCAATGTTGCGAGCCACGGTAACAGCTTTACCGTTATGCAACAACCCAAGACCGTATTGCTCTCTAACCTTAATATTCTGAATGTCACGCTCGGGATCAGTCCAGCGCTCGGTGTAAATATCTTCCTTGACCAGCAGGATACCTACTTCGTTGCGATCGACCACAAACATATCGAATACTTTCTCCTGGCGGTCAAAGGGCATAAAGGGAGAGAAGTTCAGAGTAATCGGGAAGGGGATCCGCCCCTGCACCGAGTTGGGGTTTAACTGGAACTGGCTCGGCTGAGCGCCCAGAGCGCCAAAGGAAAGAGTGCCAATAACGTCCTGCTTAGCAAAAATAAGCCAGGTCAAGGGATGCATTAAAACATCGGTAGGAGTAAAGCCGTTGGCCATTAATACCAGAATCATGTCAATGAAGTCATCGACAGACATGGTATCGTTAAACCGGCCATGGAAATCACGACCCGTGGTAGCAGCCTCCGGGTATTGGGCCTTCAATTTATTGTCAAAAACCACAAAACCAGAGCGAGAAAAGAGACTAAAGGCCTTTTCTTCCTTTAAACGAGCCATTGCCCGACCAGCTTTACGAAGCATGAGACTGATTACGTCCCACTGCGACTCATTAATCATCTCATCAGTAACCCGGACAATCAAACCAGTCTTACCAACCTTGATTTCTCCGGTAGCTTCGTGAAGCTGGAACTCCAGCTCCTCTTCCGGGTAAGGGCCGCCCTCAGGAATATCGTGAGCCCTAATTTCACCAACGGAAGGAATGGTGATTGAGCGCCCCTGCTTCAGGTTCACCCGCTGTAATAAACTCGTTCCTATATAAAGGGGCTCCGCGGCCTCCCGCATTACCCCGACAATTACTTGGGGAATCAGGACAGAAGCATCTTTTGTAGTCAAAACCTCTCGAACAGATACCCATTCATCCGCAGGAAGCGGATTATAGGGATCCATCATGCGCTGAACGCGCTCTTCAAATGTTAAAGCCAATTCGCTACGTCCTCCTTTTTTAAACAAATATCTAGAAAAGCCCGCCTCCCGCGTGAACTACTCCTAAATAAATTTAGAAGCTTTCTGGTTTTACCCAGTACATGTCAGGCAACTGTGCCTGACATGGCCAGTCCCTGGCAACTACTATTACTCCCTACTAGCACTACACCAGCCATCCAGTTATGGATCAAATATAGTTTGGGAGCTTCTGAATAAATTCAGAAGAATCCTAGTTTAGTTCCTTAAAGAAGGCGGGCAAGTGATTAGATAGACTACTTCCCAATAAATTCAGGAGAATTTCTATTTTTTCTTAGTTAAATCCTAAAAGCATAATCCGCACAGCACCCAGGCTGCCTTTGAAGTCCCAGTTGGTCGGCACGCCAGGGATCTGACCGGTAGCCTTGTAAGTAGCAGTAACATCCTGCTTGGTATCATACTGCGTCGGATTCTTCACAATGATCAAGCCGGAAGGATAATCGACATAATCAGGAACTACTTCAACACCACCGATTTTAACTGTCAGAGAACCCTCTACAACGGGTTTGTGTAAGGTATAGAAGTGGTGAGTGGTATTAGCCGCAACGCCCGCCTGGATCTCACCGATCTTTTCATCGGTATACTGCACTTCAATGTTGGAGGCATTGGTCAGGCCCGGAATACCCTGGCCAATTTCCTCGCCCCATACCTGGTCACGATACTTCTTTAAGTAAAGCGGACCATTTTCAAAGTCTTCCGGCCGCAACCCCCAGTTATTCCAGTCGGCATCCAGTTTGCGGTCTTCCGCCGCCCACTGGGCCCACTTCAGCCATCCTTCAGGAGGCAGGTTGGTATCTACCGCATAAACACGGCCAACAATCTGATCGTAACCGCCCGGAATAGCAGTAACGTAAGTAATGGCAACATTCACCGGATTAGCGCCACAGTTTTCCAGAGTAACCTTACCCTGGGCATAAAGAACTTCGCCTAAAGTTGCACCAGTAACAAGAGAATTGTCAGAGACAAGAGTAACTTCAAACGTCGGCTCAACTCCGGCTTTAATTGGCTCATTAACATACACTGTCACAGTACCAGTGCTAGGAGTAATGTTTGCAAAATTCTGAACCTTTGTCTTGTACTCTTCCCACTTAACAAAGCGCCCGTTGGCATCAGAGCAGAGGTAGTCACCGCCCTTTAAGGCACCATAGGCACAGCCCCAGTGAATGGCATCGGCGTCAGCTTTATTCTGGAAATAGGGGACCTCAATATACTTATCAGCCCTAATAATATTGGGCAAAATGTCGGCCATATCGTCCGACTTCTGCTCGTAAATATTATAAAGCGCTACGCCGACCGGCTGGTTTGCCTTGCGGGTATAAGTAGTGCCGTCTTTAGCCACTTCATTAGCAACATCCACGCCACCATTGGCCAGCGTAATCGCCTGATAAATATGGCGGGTAATATAACCCTTGAAGCGCCCATCGTTGGCCGGTCCACCATCAGCAGATAAGGCCACAATCCGCCCTTTCGGAATCACTACCCAACCAGGGCCGCCAAACTGGTATTTAAAAAGCCGCTTCAAACGCGGGTCAACAATCCACTTTTCGGCAGGAGTAGTTCCTTCCGAAACAACCAGCTTACTATGCGTCCGCTTAATATCATCGGGAGAGCTAGGAACAGGCGTAAACCCATTCGTTAAGCCCATTTGTTTATCAAAAACAAAAGCCAAATTAGTATTCCTCCTTACTAAAAACTATTTTCTTTTGGATCGGCCAGGCCCACGGAAGAGGTTAAGCAGTGCATTTTTACGACCTTCCTGAACCTTAACTTCATAATCCTCTTCAAAATGTAAAGTAGGATTTTCAATCTCAGGAAATTTAGAAGCTTTTTGTGCCTTAAGCTCTTTAACTTTATCTTCTAAATATTCTGAAGTCTTGGTTAACAACTCTTCCAAGACTTCCTCCCGGGAAGTCTCGAGAACACCAAGCTCTTCCATAAGCTCTACGATCTGCTCCGCCAAAAAACCGCGGAGCTTTGCTCCCAGCGCATTGTTTTGTTCTAAAAGCTGCTGGCGCTCGACAACGGCCTGACGGATCTCTCCATTGGCTTTGACCAGCTCCTCGCGCAAGGACTTTACTTCCCCCGCCAGGCGGACAATCTCCTCGTCCTTTTTGGCCAAATCAGCATTAGCTTTCGCCAAAACAGCAACAAAATCAGGTTTGGGCGCCGGTCTTAAGCCCTCCGGCAAGGTATCGTCCAGGTCATCAACCCTTTCATGAGTTAGGCCACTCTCCAGCATCTGCCGGACAGTCTCGGCATGCGCGCCGCGAATAGAATCAGACTTCTCAGCAGCCCACTGCTCGTGAAGTTGCTGGTGCAAAATAGGCAAAGCCTCATTTAATTCAGCAGCCTGGAAATTGAAAGCAGATTGACCCTCCGGGGAACCAGAAACATTGTCGCTGGAGGCGCCAACATTGTCGCCGGAGGCGCCAACATTGCCGCCAGAAGCGACAGCACTGCCACCGGCCGGCGGCCTCCTTTGCAGTCCCAAAGACTCCAAGACCGCAAAGGCACCTTCTTGCTCCATGATATTAACCCCCGGCTTGGTAATATCTTCTAAGAAACCTTCGCCATAAAGGTAACCCTCGCTGACAGTACCAACTACCTGAGCATGAGGATCGGCCGGAGCATTTACGAAAGAAACTTCGTAGAAGGAAATTTCTTTCATGATCAGCGTACATTGCTTACCTTCGTAAACCTCGCCAGGCCGGTGTTCGCACCATCCGTCAGCAACCCAATCCTGGCCGCAGACGGAACAAAGCGCCCGCTCAACCCGGCCTCCCACCGAAACGGTCAGGTAGCGCTCGTCCAAAACCTTTTGAATAGCTTCTGGATCAGTAATCGAGACAGTTAAAATAATACATTCTTTCTGCGCCCGTTCGGAATAGCCAAACGCCGCACTCTGAACACGCCCGACCGGCTCACCAGAAAACAGGTCGTGGTGTACAAGAATAGGTTTACGGTAGGGACTCAGCCAGGTTTCAACAGCCTTTTTCAACTCTTCGGCAGGATAAGTATGAAAATTTTTGGTCGTTCCGGCATGGATGGCCTCAATGCGAACCAAAAGCTCCTTTTTCTCTTCCTTGGCCGCCTTCTCAACCACCTCAAAACCGGGCAGGCCGTTTTCCAAAACGACCAGTTCTTTTACCTTTTCTCTATCAAACAACGAATTGATCACCTCTTTTTGACCTTACATCCACAGTAAGGATGCCAGGCCGGTACGGTATTATAATTTAACTCAGCAAGAGATATAGAATCTACCCGGCACAGCTCGCAACTATCACCGTCGCGCTCGACGGCCAGCTCTTCTTCTCCAAAGGAGCGCGCCGCTACTGCGTAGGCATAGTTGTAAGCCTTGGGTAAGTTATAAGAAGCTATAGCACCGAGGCGATAAGCATTGCTATCAAAAACACCACCTGCTCTGACCAGGGCATCATCTTGATCAGCATCATCATGGATAATCTCCTTTAACTTCTGTAAAATGTCCTGTTCTAAGCGACCTAAGTAAAAAAGGCAACTCACCCGCAACTCCGCAGGCGCAACGGGCCGGCCAACAAAGTCCTTGCGAAAGTCGGCAGCTGCCGCCCGCAAGCCAGCAACAAAGGCCGCATCCAACTGGACGGCTAGCCTGTTCTTTATCGCCCCAAAGGCAATCGCAAGCGTCTCTTCAATCTGCGCCGGAAAACTTACCGGAAACTTACGCTTCTTTTCCTTTTGAAACAGGCGGACCGCCTGCAGCACATCTCCCTGGGCCTGCTCATAAATATCCTTTAATTGCTGAATGACGGCCGAAACTTTAAGCTTTACCTGTAAACCGCTTGCTTCCTGGAAGCTTTCCGAATGCTGATTTTTAGGCTGGTTACGGTTGTCCGTGTCGGCCGTAGAACCAAACATCTTTACCTGGGCCAAAGGAATCTGGATCATGTTAAAGTACAGGCGCGACTCGTCCGCCACCGGCTCCATACCGATATTTCGCCGCATTTCTTCCCAAGTTTGGGCATTATGTTCAAACTTAAATATCTCATGGTTTTCCTTCTTAATTAAAGAATCTTTATCAATTTCATTAAAAGCAAAATCTACGTCTAACTCAGGCCGCTTTAAAAAGTCAAATCCACCTTCCAAAAGAAGTTCACCGATAATGTTCAAGTCAACATGCGCCGCCATTACCTTCTGAATTGCCTTAACATGGTCGCTCATTTCTAAAAACTGAGTGTCAGCCGTCGCCCGTGAGCTGGAATCACTTCTGCCCATGATAAACTGTGATACTCCCAGGCCCGTAAAGCAGCGGTTCTCGAAGTATTCCAAATAAGGCCCGGCGTCAATAACATTGATTCTAATTGGCTCAATAGTGTGCCGCTCGGAAGTAATCAGCGCACCATCCTGCGGCATATTTAAAATCTCTTCCCGCAGGGCCTCAATCTCTTCGTCGCTAGCTTCTTTACCCGGCTCGTTTAATCCCACCTTATAGTGCAAGAAGGGGAAGATGTGACGATAAAGCATGAGCGCCACATTTTCCTCAATTTGACGCAACAGCCGGATATCTTCCAAGACGGCATAAAGGAAGGGCACACCGAAGGCCATACCAGCTTCCTTATTAATGTAAATATGAACTACATCATCCGGATCAAACTCCTTAGAATTGCTGCCGACGCTCTGTTTATATTTAACAATCTTGCCGCTCTCGTCACGGTTAATTGTCACCGTAGAAGGGTGCATACGAAAGTAGGCACCAACGGCACCCTTTTTATTTACCGGACTAGCCCGAACGCCATTTAGGTTAAAACCTCCACGCACGCGCGCCTTTGCCAAAAAAACATTGGCATACTTCACCAGGTCTTCGGCGATGCCGATAAAAAACTGCTCTACCGGCACACCGGTCGCCAAAGCCATCAAGCTAAGCCGGCTCTTTACGTAATTGATCGCCTTTTCATTTTTACCAACTAAATTCCAGCCCTCTTTAAACATCAAGTTAATGTATTTATCAATCGCCTGGCGGATGTAACCGTCGGATGCATAGGCACGCATCAGCTCGGTAAAATCCACCGGTGGCCCTTCAAACTGGTCCCGGCCGGGCGCAAAGGTATAGGCGACAAACCTGACGATCTTGGCAAGCTGGGTCGCTATCTGGTCAAGGGTTGCTTCAACCACCTTTTTTCTAAAACGTGAAAAAACTTTAAGTAAGTTCATCTACATAACCTACCAGAAACTTACGATATAATCGATACACTCGTCCAGCGTTGGTAAAATTATTGTGGCGTGGTACTGCAACCAGTAGTTGCGCTGAGCGTGCTCGCTCCAAATCACAATCGGCTTGTGGTGCTCATAGGCAAACATAATTTCCATGCTGGTACCGGCATAGTTGCGCGCCGGGTTGGTATATTCCACCAAAAGGAGATCGCTTTTTAAGATGTCATACTTGTCTCTAACGACAATCTCGTTTGGCGTATACAAGGCCGGATTATTAACATAATTCGGGTCCTTATCCCGCAATGGATCGAGCACGCCGTAGCCACAGTTGATTAGTTTCTCAGTAGCATAACGGCGCCACCCGCCGGCCTGCTCATAGGAAAGGCCATCAATACCCCCGGATAGATAAACCTTTTTCATCCCTACTCCCCCTTAACACTAACAATTACTTCATGTTTGTTACTGCAAAACTTGATCAGCGGCGCCCCCTTAGCAGCCGGAGGCAGCAGCTCTTTTTCTGCATAACTGCCCCAGTAGTTTAAAAAAGAACCACACACCACATAGTGACGCAAACGCTCTCTCACCGTCCGCGAAACCTCATCAATGTAAAAAATGGGTTTCGCATGGTGGTGGATAATGTGCGAATGACCGGTAATATAAACGTCACACACGGCAATTTTGTCAGTATCTTCGGCCGCCCGTACCTTACCAGGAACGGTGCGCCCCGAGCCACGGTTGTGTGCCGTAAAAACGTGGTAAACCTGCTCCCCCGCCTTAACCAGGTGATATCCCTGATAGCCAAGATAGGGAACACCCAGGCGCTGCGCCACAATCTTCAAGGGGCGAAAACCGGCCAGGGCGGCCGTACGAAACTCGTGGTTACCTTCGTGAATACCCCAGATTTTATCGGCAATAGGCAAAAGCAGCTGGTAAACAAGTTCAATCTGATCTTCTAAGTGCAGATCCTCTTCAAAAAGGCCCAAGCCGACCGATGTTTTAGTGGCATTCTCAATCTGGTCGCCCAAAAGGACAGTAAAGCAATTCTCAGTCTCAGCAATAAAATTCAAATACCGCTCAAAAAGCTCCCGGTTAAAGTATTTCGAGCCCAGATGCATGTCGCCCAGAGGCAAAAGGTACAAATCCCCTTCCGCGCCATGCACATACACCTCTTTATCCTCACCGCCGCCCTGCTCAAAGGTCAAATACCTCTCCAGCGGCGAAGGGCGGTACTCGTTCAAGTAGCCAAGCTGATCAAGTAAAGATTTAAGTTGCTCTTCTAAGTTCATGACAATATCACACGGCAAAGACCCCTGTCTTCAGACAAGGGAGGAGCCGCACCCTCCAAGAGTTGTAGGTTAGGAATTGACAATCTGAAGACTTAGCATTTTGCGTTAAGCGTTTTCCAGTTGTCACAGAGTCAACTACCCCCGAATAAATTCGGGGGCTTGCACCTAACCGCAAGCGGTTGATGCTTTGGGGCCTGTTGACAGAGGCCCATCAGGCAGCGTATCGAGATATACCTGCCTGATATTGCGGCAAGCGTTAATGTCGGCATTAGCCGTATAACCACAAGAAGCA
>Ga0116166_1004658_pt1 | contig 9993 bp, 9 predicted proteins | sample AD_JPNMR2_MetaG_FD_89884 | JGI IMG/M metagenome (GOLD analysis project Ga0116166, IMG submission 89884) | Active sludge microbial communities of municipal wastewater-treating anaerobic digesters from Japan - AD_JPNMR2_MetaG | ecosystem: Engineered > Bioreactor > Anaerobic > Digestate | place...
ATGAAATTTATCTTATGATGCAGGGACCCAGTGAGCTCGGAATAGCAGGTAAACTGGCAACCTGGGACAGAAAGTCAGATCTGAAGAATATTAAAGTCCCAACTCTGGTAATTGGCTCAAAATATGATACTATGGACCCCGCTCACATGGAATGGATGGCTTCACAATTTCCACATGGGAGCTATCTGTATTGCCCTGAAGGAAGCCATATGGCAATGTATGATGATCAGAAAACATATTTCAAAGGGTTGGTTAAATTTATTAAAAGCGTGGACAAGGGCAATTTCTAATATTAAAGAATAAAAGACAATCAACAGAAATGAAAATGTTTGTAGTAGTATATGACGGTACACTATTTCATGCTCAAATGATTAAAAATCTACTGGAAAATGAAGGTGTTGAATCTTTTCTTAAAGATGAGATTATCGGAAGCCGTAGCGGAGAACTATGGAGACCAGGAGGCGGAGTTAAAGTCGTAGTTTATGGTAATGATTTAATGAAGGCTTTAAAGGTTGTGGAAGATTATGAAAACTCTTTAAAATAATACTCTTCTTCCTGAAATGTTGGATTTTTCAATAATCTGGTTAATTTTTATTCAACAATATTTTTCTATTTTGAAACATTCAAAATCATAAGGATATGAATATTAATATCAGACCTGCAACTGAAAAGGATTTTCCAGATGTTCTTTCATTAATTAAAGAACTGGCCGAATTTGAAAAGGCACCCGAAAAGGTAACAAATACAGTTGACCAGATGAAACAGGAACAACATTTGTTCAGATGCTATATGGCTGAAACTGAAACCGGAGAGATTGCAGGAATGGCTCTGTTTTTCTTTGCCTATTTCACATGGGTAGGCAAATCGCTTTACCTCGACGACATCTACGTCAGACCAAAATTCAGAAAACAAAAAATAGGAACGGCTCTTTTAAAAAAAGTATTCGAAGTTGCCTGTGAAGAAAATTGCAAAAGGGTTCGTTGGCAGGTGCTTAAATGGAATCAGCCTGCCATTCAGATGTACCGCAAATACGGAGCTGATATTGACAATGAATGGCTTAACTGTACTTTTGAACATGAAGAAATCAAAAGTCTCAGGGATCGGATAAATATTAATATTTAAATCATGAAAATCAACCTGACTTTTTCATTCTTTTTTATACTGGTGATAACTGCAGTTTCCTGTCAGCACACTAAGCAGACATGGGTTGGTACCTGGAGCTGTGCCCCCCAGCTTGTTGAACCTCACAACATGCCCCCGGAACCAGGCCTTACAAATAGCACCCTCAGGCAGGTGGTACGTGTCTCAATAGGAGGTGATAGCGTCAGAGTCAGATTTTCAAATGAATTCAGCAGCAGTCCGGTTACAATAAGAAAAGCAAATATTGCATTATCAGCGGGAGGCAGTAAAATCGATGCTTCAACAATTACAATGCTTACTTTCAACAACAACCAGGAAGTAACCATGGAACCCGGTATGGCTGTTACTTCCGATCCTGTTGCTTTCCGTATCAAGCCGCGCACTGACATTGCAATCACCATCTTTTTCGGGACAACATCTCCGGATGTTACAGGTCATCCGGGTTCAAGAACAACCTCATACCTTATATCCGGGGATCACACATCAATGCCAGAGCTTTCTGATGCTGCCACAGCTGACAGATGGTACATTATTAACGGAATAGATGTTAAAGCTTCTGACAAAGCAGCTTCAATTGTTGTAATTGGAAATTCTATTACCGATGGAAGAGGATCTGGTACGAACAAACAAAATAGATGGCCCGATATACTTGCTGAAAGACTGATACAAAATCCTGCCACAAGTAATGTCGCCGTACTCAACCAGGGAATAGGCGGTAATTGCGTTCTGAGACCCTGTCTCGGGCCTTCAGCACTCGACCGCTTCGAAAGAGATGTTCTTAGACAGCACGGCGTCCATTGGCTTATTATACTCGAAGGTATTAACGACATAGGCCAGGCTCCCGACAGTACAGCAGCTATTTCAATTGCAGATAATCTTATCACAGCATATAAGCAGATGACAGAAAAAGCACATTCATCCGGTATTAAAGTATATGGGGCAACAATTCTACCCTTCAAAGGTTCGTTCTATTACACCGATTTCCGTGAAGCTGCAAGAAGAAAGGTAAATGAATGGATACGCCAGAATAATTATTTCGATGCAATTATTGATTTCGACATGATAATGAGAAATCCTGAAGACACTCTTTCACTTCTTCCTGAAACACACACCGGTGATTTTTTGCACCCAAATGAAAAAGGCTACCGGATAATGGGTGAATCAATTGATCTAAAGTTATTTATAAAATAAACCATCCATTTGATTCCATTCAACCTTCCAAATCCTTAAAAACCTTTTAAAAATTTATTGTAATTTCAGACTTGAATAAATAAATCATTCTGACTGAAATGAAAATTGCTTTTACTGCTGATCTGCATCTCAGAAACTGGAAAGAGACTCCTGAAAGATATAGGGCTCTTGAATATATTTTGAATGAACTTGCTGCAAAAGAAATTGGTAATCTTATTATTTCCGGTGACGTATTTGACAGAGATTTTAATAACTATACAGATTTTAATGAACTATGCTCCAGATTCAGTAAAATAAGAATAACTATTTTCCCCGGTAACCACGATGCAGAAATCAGTAAAAAATATTTTCCTGCTCAAAACCTGGAAGTAATTAATGAAGCAACATTAAAACAATTCGGGAATATTTCAATATTGATTCTTCCATATCTGCCAGGGAAACTGATGGATGAAGTTCTTACAGAGTTCTTTTACAACAACCCTGTTCCTGAAAGATGGTTACTGACCGGTCATGGTGACTATTGCACAACAGCGAAAGATTTTAACCCATACGAGCCTGGTGTATATATGCCTCTTTCTGGTTCAGCTATTAATAAATTTAATCCCTTTTATGTCATTCTTGGACATATTCATAAGCCCTCAGAAACTGGCAGAGTTATTTACCCCGGCTCTCCCTGCCCACTCGATATAAATGAGACGGGCAAAAGACGTTATATTATTTTTAATACATCCGACAACAGTATTGAAAAATTATCCGTAAAAACTGACGTCATTTATTTTAACGAAACCCTTATGACATTCCCATCAGAAAATGAGTTTCATGATATCTGCGACTCAATTGACAGAATGATTAAAAACTGGAAACTTGATGACAATGAAAAAGGTCTTGTTAAATTAAGACTCAAAATAAAAGGTTATACGTCAGATCTTAACAGGCTAAAAGAATCCATAACAAGTCATCTTGAGAAAAAAGATATAAGGCTTTATGATAATGAGGGACCGGATCTGAAAGAGGTTAATGTGGTTAAAGAGGCTGACGATGATAGAATAACCCTCCTGAAAAAAACAATTGAGAAAATCTCTCAATTGAAGATCGAAGCCGACAGAGTAAAAATCTTAGAAAAAATTCAGGAAAAAATTTTCACTTAGAAAAAATGAACATACGCATAGCAAAAATTTCTGCTGAAAACTGCGGGCCGGTAAAAAAGATCAACATTGCGCCCGGTAATCTTACAATATTCTACGGCAGAAATGAGGACGGCAAATCGTTCCTTGTTGAATTCATAATCCGGTGCCTTTTTAAAAACAAAAAACCATGGGGTGATTTGCGCCAGGCTGGTGGTGGCAAAATTACTTTAACAGGAATTAAAGATAAACCCGTAGATTTTATACCCGATAAAGGAGTAAAACTTGAAGATTATTTTGAACGGGATTCCCGTGGTTTACCTCTTTCACTGCTTAACCTTCTTGTTGTAAAGGAAGGTGAAACCGGAATTGGCAATAACAAAGAAGAATTAACTAAAGATATAATAAAAACATTTCTTTCTTCCCGCAGATTACTCGATGAAATTGATGGAAAGATACCGGCAACTTTCAAGGAGGCTAAAATTGATACAGATATTGAGATTGACAAAAGAGGAGCAAAAGATTATAATAATAAACTCGAAGAAATCAAGAAAATAGATAACATAATCTATTCGCTCAATAATCAGTCAGCCCACTGGCTGATAAGAGACCTGTCGCTACAGGAAAATCAGCTGAAATGTAAAAAAGAACTTCTTAACAGAGCACGTAAATTCAAAGCATACACTTTATCCACCAAAATTAAGGCAGTTGAAAAACAACTTGAAAAGATTCCCCGTGAAACCATTTCCGAATTAAAGGAACTATATAACGAATACAGAAAAACACAGGAAAAATATGAATCATTAAAAAAAGAGCTGGCTGATATTCAAAAAGAAACCGAACTTATTCCCGATCTCGAAAATAAAAAAGAGCTGCTTTTGAAAGCAAAAAGATATCAGGCTTACCAGCTTGCGTCAGAAATAAAAAACATTGAGGAGAAGCTGAGATCCCTTCCTGAAGATGAATTAAACAAACTAGAGAATAACATCTCTATTTATCGCAATAAAAAGAATGAATTAGAAAGCTGTAAAAAGTCAGTAAACCAGGCATCTGAAAAATCAGCAGATTACCACTGGCTGAAAACAGCAAAAGAAAATTACCACAGGTTCCTATCAGCAACAGGTACAAGCAAAAAAGTATCAAGGGCTTTCCCAGTTGCAGCAGGATTAACTTTTATAACAGGTATTGTTACTTTATTATTGAATCAAAAAATTCCCGGTATAATTATTCTTATAATCAGTGCCTTACTTACCCTTTTATATTTTATTTTTTTAAAAAAATCATATTCATCTTTAAGACATTCCGAAGAACTTAAACAAATAGAATCTGAATTCAAAAAACGATTTGGAGAGGAACTTGAAAACATTACAAAGCTTGAATCTATTTTTAACGAAGAAGAAAAATATTTTAACCAGCTTGAAGTTTATAACACTCATCTGATCCGTCTTAGTACTGAAACTGATTCTTATTTTAAATTAATACAGGAGATGTTTGCAGGATTTGGAATTGATAACCCTCCTGAAGAAAAATGGGAAGAATTTATTTCGGTAATCAGACAAAATAGAGAAGACCTTACTTCCAAATATGACCTTCTTAACCGTAAACTAGCATCATTTGATACTGACGAAACGGAATATGAAACTAATGATCCGGGAGTAAAATTTGACAGAAATGAACTTGAAGAGATAAAGGAACATCTAACAAGGCTTTATGAGATTAAAAAACAGGAAAATAGAAAGATCCAGGAACGGAATGAATTAATTAATAGCCTAAAAGTTACTGGTAAAGTTATTACTGAGAAATTCAAGAGTCTTACAGAGGAAGAGATAGCTGAAGAAGAATGGACCTCAAGAATTAAGTTGCTTGAAAATCAATACAATAATTTATTAAGTTACTACGAGAGTCTTAAAGGCCAGCTCACCGGATTAGGAGTTTCTGAATCAGATTTTGAAAAAGAGGATCCGGGCATTGAGTATTCTCCTGAGGAAATGGAGAAGATTGAAAAAAAGATGGAGGAGATTAACGAAAAGTTGAAAAATGAAGAGGAAAGATTTGCTACTTTAAAAGGTGAAATCATATCTATCACAGGTGCTGAAACAAGTGCTAAATGGACTGACCTCGTTGACATGCTGTACAGAAAAAAACAGGAGATAAAAGATGAAATAGAGGGGATCAAAGCCAGTATTATTGCCGGTAATCTCCTTCACTTAACAATTCAGGAACTGCAGCTGGAAGAAGACCAGAAACTTGAAGAGGCACTTAATTCCCAGGAAGTTACATCTGTATTACACAATCTGACCGGACATTACAATGCTCTTTCATTTGATGACAGAAAGATAATAATCTCTGATGGTTATAATAGCTATTACCTGAAAGATCTGAGCACTGGAGCTCTCGAACAGGTAATGATAGCTCTGCGAATTGGAATATTGAAACGACTGCTTAAAAATGATAATGCCTTTCTGATTCTTGATGATGCATTCCAGCATTCAGATTATGAAAAAAGACATATACTGGTTAAAACTGTATGTGAACTTGCCCGAAACGGTTGGCAGATAATCTATTTTACAATGGACGACCATATTCTTAATCTTTTCCGTAAAGAAAAAAATGGCGATTACATAGAAATTGATTTACACACTCATAAACTTCATAATTAATTGAAAAATTCTTCATGGAGTTTTACCAAACTTTACAGGCAACGGCTTTTCTCTATTTTCTTTCATTGTATATGGTAATTCCCAAACCTTTTTTCCTCTTATATCAGTAAAATAGAGGCGAGATTCGGAAAGTGTATCCGGATTCCCGTTGGCCCATAAAGCATAAAAGTCTTTTTGCGCATTCACAGGCCTCCTTACATATGAATGATTTAGTAAACTGCCTTCTGTTACGTTTCGAACCTTTATCCAGGTTGAGCCTTCATCCCTGCTGACCCACATTGCAATTTCACCACCAGTTCCGTAACGATAGGGACCAGGCTCCGTTGGCCCAATTATTTTCCATTCTTTCCCTTCGGTGTACAGGGACCCCATATCATAATTATGTGTTGATTCACAAACTTTTCTGAAATTCCATCTGTTATCTTTCCAATGAATTATAAACCATTCTCTGGGATCACCTGAAGGACCCGGGCGGAAATCACGGCTGATAATAGCAAGTATAACCGGATTTCCATCTCTGTCAAAATTAAGGTCATTAATATAAACCAGTTTTTTCTCAGATTCATAATCCCATACCAATGCTTCATTATGAACTTCAGTAAGAGGTGGCTCAATTATCCTGCCATCAATTGTTGTCCAGGTTTTTCCCATATCAGTTGTCTGTACTGCATAAAGATTTGTTCGTTTATCTACATCTCCTCCCGGATGGTAGTTGAATACCGAGACCAGTTTGTTCCCAAACATATTTGTCACCTGGTAATGTCCACCCATACCGGCAAGTTTTTGTTCGGGCTCCCAGTTTATGCCATCTTTGCTTTTTGCCCAGTACAGTTCTCTCCCGCGGGAATATTTTGTAAACAGATAAAGAAATCCTTCCCCCTTTACCCACCATGGCTGGGGATATGTCATTTCACCCTCCCTGATTTTTTCAAAAGCGCTTATATCATATGGATTTTGACTTCTGAAAATTAGCCCGGGCCTTGTCCGGCTCCTCCCACTGACAAAAACCCATATGTAGCCTTTTTCATCAATAGATATAGCCGCATTATCGTGTGGGTCATTCACACCGTTTTTATCGTAAACAATTACAGGCCTGGGAACAGTTTTACTCATGTGGTCATAATATGACACCATAATCAAAAGGTGTCTTTCATCAGCTTTTGTAGTTCCCCCATAGGTAAAGTAAGTTTTTCCTGCCTGAGGAGAATAAATTGCAATCGGAATATGATTTGCAGTATAAGTCCCGAGACCACCTGAATATTTATCACCATACTCATAAAACTGCCCGAGAGTGAACCATATCCCTCTGTAGCCAGATGCAACCGGGTTCTGACCAGAAACACCTGTGACAAGTAATAACATGCAAAATAAACATATGAAGAACTTCATAACCCATAATATTTACCATTCTGATTATAATGAAAAAAATTTTTAAATTATCTTTTTAATTTATTAAACGACAAAATTTCTATATCTTTATAAAAATCCTCTAAACCTTCACAGGATAAAATAACTGTAAAAAAATCGATATGAAAACAAAAGTTCTATTATTGTCTCTGTTAATTATAAGTCTTTTCAGATTGCCTGCTCAGGTAACTGAAGGTGAATCAAAGCTTCGCACTCAAAACGCCGACACTACTCAGGGATGGAAAAAAGGAGGATTTGCCTCATTAAATTTCTCTCAGGTTTCTCTAACTAATTGGGCTGCAGGTGGTCAGAATTCATTTTCCATAAATGGGCTTTTTAGCATTTTCGCCAACTATAAAAAAGATAAAACTGCATGGGATAACTCTCTGGACATTGGTTATGGAGTTTTAAAGCAGGGAAAAGCTTCCGATTTTATGAAAACTGACGATAAGTTTGATTTCCTTTCGAAATTCGGGAAACAAGCATTTTCAAACTTTTACTACGCTGCACTGCTTAATTTCAAAACACAAATGACCATCGGCAGGGATTATGCAAAAGACACTGCCAAAATATCTAATTTTCTGGCTCCTGCATATATAGTTGGCGCCGTTGGAATGGACTATAAACCCAACAGTTATTTCAGTGCCTTTATTGCTCCGCTTACCGGCAAAATAACCATTGTAAACGACCAGGAGCTGGCAAACAAGGGAGCATTTGGCGTTACCCCGGGGGTTTATAACGAAGGTGGAATACTGATTAAAGAAGGGAAAAGATCCAAAAGCGAGTTCGGCGGGTATATGCGCTTTATATATTCGAAAAACGACTTTAAGGGAGAATTTATGAAAAATGTTTCCCTTACCTCCAAACTTGATCTCTTCTCAAACTATCTTAAAAATCCTCAAAACATTGATGTGAGCTGGGAGACTCAAATAGTTCTAAAAGTGAACAAGTATATAACAGTCAACATAAACACGCACCTTATTTATGATGATGATATCAAGATTGCGATTGACGAAAATAATGACGGTATTACGGATAAAAAAGGTCCCAGAATTCAGTTTAAGGAGATTCTGGGTGTGGGATTTTCATATAAGTTTTGATAGATATTTAAAAACATCAGAATAGGCTAATAAAAGTACCATTATGAAAACTATAAAAACGCTGTTTTTGTGGTTAAATTTAATTGTGGGATATTCCCTTGCAATGCTGATTATGCTGTTCAACGCCATTAAATGGCATGGAGGGGCCAGAATACTGTTAATTAGCATAGTGGCTGTTCTCTTATTTCTGATAATTTCATTATGGGAAATTATTAAATCAAACCGCATAAATACTGCAGAAAAAATTTTGTGGATTATTTGTCTGCTTTTTCTCGGTGTTCTGGGCGGAATCATTTATCTAATTGCAGGAAGACGTAAAATTGCTCTATGATAATATTAAAGCTGCTTGACATTTTTCAGTTTATTGTTACTAAACTTATTTACTCGCAGCAAAACGCCATATCCTAATAATTCAACTAACAGGGCTGAGGTCAAAAATAATTCTGAAAACTAAATAAGCTTCTTAATAATGCTTAATATATTCTTTGTGTTTTTGCCAATTGAAATTCAATTAAATATATCTTTAAACTTAGGTGATATTAATTAACGAAAGAGTTTAATGGCAATAAAATAAGTCACGACAGAGACAGAAGATGCCAGCAATGCGCCCCAAATTAGATCAATGATAGTAACCTTCAGAGGCCACTCCTTAAGAGTGGCAAGATTTGTCAGGTCGTATGTGGCATAAGTTACCAGACCGAATAATGCTCCGTATCCGAGTGCATGAATCCACGTGCGTTTCTCAACAGCTGGTGAAATAACAAATACTACAAGGCCAGCTATAAACAACAGGTAAAACAAAATAGCCGCGACCCAGTTGATTTCAGGTTTCATAATAAAACCTATTTGTTCTTTGTAAAAATTACGGGCAACAAGCACAAGCCATATCATATCAATTACAAAGAAAACCGGAAGTGCAATCAGAAATAACCTTATAAACATCTTACGATTAATTTAATATATCATACAATAAATTTACTCTTTTTTCTTTCAAGAATTAAAAAAGTATTTTAAAAATCTTTTGCATCTTAAAATTTATTTCTATATTTGACTGACCGTTCATTCATAAAACATTTTTGCATCACATAATTCAGAAAACAATTATTGTATTACCGACTATATGACACCCAGAACCGCTATACAACTTGAGAAGATACGGGAAGCAAAAAGAGCACTTATTATGCAATCGGCGCTGGAGCATTTTGCAAAAAACGGATATCATGCCACCACTATCAGCCATATAGCAAAACATGCAGGCATTTCCAAGGGCCTGATGTACAATTATTTTCCAAGCAAAGAAGCTTTACTTAAGGAAATAATATACAACTACATACAAGAAATTTACCAGTATTTTGACATAAATCGCGATGG
>Ga0116166_1004662_pt1 | contig 9984 bp, 7 predicted proteins | sample AD_JPNMR2_MetaG_FD_89884 | JGI IMG/M metagenome (GOLD analysis project Ga0116166, IMG submission 89884) | Active sludge microbial communities of municipal wastewater-treating anaerobic digesters from Japan - AD_JPNMR2_MetaG | ecosystem: Engineered > Bioreactor > Anaerobic > Digestate | place...
GCTCGACGCGCTGCTCGGCGACCCGCAGGCGCTGAGCGGCACGACGTATTGCTTCCTCGTTCTCGGCTGGCAAGCCGGCGCGGCGCAGGAGAACGCCGCCGATCAACGGCTGCTGCGCGCCATCGCCGACTGGTGCCGCACGCGCCTGGCCGAGGAACTCGCCGCCGAGCGCTGGCAGGGCAAGGTGCGCGTCCTGTCGATCGTCACGCTCGAGGCGCCGACGACCGACGCACTCGCCGCCACGGTCGACACGCTGATCGACGAGTACGCCGCCAAAGCGGCCGCCGACAAGAGCGGCTTTCATTTTGCCGAACTCGACGCGCTGAGCGCCGTCACCGCCAGGGACTTGCGCCGTTATTTCAGCAACGAAACGATCTGCGGCTGCGACGATCGCTATCGCGAGCGCTTTCCCGACCTGCTGCTCGGCGGCCGCCAGACGATGCCCTTCGACGAAGCGGTCAGCGCCATCCGCCGTGGCGAGCCCGAGAACTGGGCCAGCTTCTTTACCGAACTGAGCGCGCTGAAAGAGCGCGGCGACTGGCCGCCGAAACACGATACACCCAATTTCTGGAGCCTGCGCGATGCCGACTGACGATCCGTCTACCCTGCCTTTTGCCCTGATCAGCCGGCCGTCGGTGGAGCCTGCCGCCGACGATGTGGCGCAGCGCCAGCGACTGTTGGCGCGTCGCCGCCCGCCGCGCTTTCTCGGCAACCACCAGGAAGCGGCGCGGCGTTACTGGCCGTCCGACGACCTGCTGCTGGCGCTGAACATGGCGCTGCATACCGGCAGCCCGCTGTTATTGACCGGCGAACCGGGTACCGGTAAGACACAGGCCGCCGAATTCGTCAGCGCCTACTTCGACATCCCGCTCTATCGCTTTCTGGTCAAATCGACGTCGACCGCGCAGGACCTGCTCTACGAATTCGACGCCGTCGGCTACCTGCACTGGGCGCAGGCGGATCGCCGTGCCGCCGGCGCTGCGCCGGCGCCCGCCGCAAAAGCCGCCGGTGTGCGTCAGGGCTTCCTGCATAAGCGGGCGCTATGGCAAGCCTACGAGAGCGACGACGCCGTCGTCCTCATCGACGAAATCGACAAAGCCGCGCGCGACTTCCCGAACGACCTGCTGCACGAACTCGACCAGCACAGCTTTCCGCACCCCTTCGACGACACGCGCTGGATCAAGCCGCAGAGCGGTCGGCGGCCGCTGGTGATCGTCACCAGCAACGAAGAACGCCGCCTGCCCGACGCCTTTCTGCGCCGTTGCATCTTCCACCGCATCGAGTTGAACGAAGCGCTCGTCAAAGCCGCCGTCGAAAGCATGGCCGGCGCCGACGTCAGCGGCTTCCCGCAGCTCGACGCCGCCACGCGCGCCGCCGCGCGCCGCCGCTTCTGGGAACTGCGCCACGTCCCGGGGCTTGACGAAAAACCGTCGACCGCCGAACTGCTCACCTGGCTGAGCATCCTCAGCGCGCAGCGCATCGACGCGGCGACGCTCGACGGCGGCCCGCTGGCCAGCCTGCCCGCCCTCGGCGCGCTGATCAAGGACGCCGGCGACCTCGCCCGGCTGCGTTGAACGATGCCGCCCGCGGCGGACGACCGGCTGGCCGAACTCGGCGACTTTCTGGCCGCGCTGCACGTCAACGGCGTGGCGGTCGGGCCGGGCGAGATCGAAAGCCTGCGCCACCTCTTCAGCCGGCAGCCGGTGCTCGACCGGGCGGGATTGCAGGCGCTGCTCGCCGCGCTGCTCGTCAAGACCCCGGCGCAGCGGCAGACCTTCGACGGCCTGTTCGCCGCCTGGTGCCCCGATTGCGACGCCGACTGGCCGCCGGCCGGGCCGGAGAGCGAATCCGCGTCGGCGTCCACGCCGACGCCAGCGGCGAATGCGCCGGCAGAGCAGCCTTACGCGCCGCCGAAGCCGCCAGCACCTGACCTCTGGCCGCGCTGGCGGCTCATCGCAGCGGCGCTGCTGCTGTTCGGCGCCTTGCTCTGGGCGGTGTGGCCGCCGCGCGCACCCGAGGTGATCGTGCCGCCCGCCCCACCGGTCGAGCCGATGCAGGAGCGAGCCGCCGACAGCGACCCCGACCTGCCCGATCAACCCGCCGCCCGCTACTGGATCTGGCGCATCGACGAACTGCCGCCCGCCGCCATCCGCCCGCCGCAACGCCTGGGCGCCGGGCCGCTGGCCGTGCTCGGCCTCGTTGCCCTCGCTCTGGCGCTGGCGCTGTGGCGGCGCTATCGACGGCGTTACCCGACGATCGTCGCGCCGGAGATGCCCTATCGCGGTTTCGGCTGGCAGCCGCTGCCGCCGCCGGCGCGCGACGACGGCGCGCTGATCGACGCGCGGGCGCGCCGCCAACTGGTCTGGAACGTCGAGCGCTTCGTCGCCGACGATCCGACGCGCCGGCTCGACCTGACGAAAACCGTCGACGAAAGCGCCCGCGCCGTCGGCTTCATGCGCTTTCGCTATCACGCCGCGGTGCACGAACGCGCCGTCTGGTTCTGGCTCGACCGCCATCTCGGCCAGGCGACGCCGCGCGTCGTCGCCGCGCAACTGGCGACGACACTGCGCGCCGCCGGCCTCGACGCTCGGCAGGGCTATTTCACCGATCTGCCTCTACAGGTCGACTGGCCGGCGCAAAGCGGCTATCGGCCGCTGGCCGAGGAAGGGCCGGGTCGGCAGGCGCTGGTGGCGATCTTCACCGACGGCGCCGGCCTGCGCCGGCGGCTCGAACATCCGCTGCAGCGCGCGGCGAGCCGCCGGCTGCTCGCTGCCTTGCAGCACTGGCCGCGCTTGTGCTTCGTCGATTGCTCGCCGGACGGCGAACAACTGGCCGCGCTGTTCGCCGCGCATCGCCTGCGGCTCGAGACGGTCGCCGTGCCGCAACTGGCCGACTGGCTGGGCGCCACGCGCCACGCCGCGCCGCGTGCGCCGACGGCCGACGGCTGGCCGGCAGCGACGCGCCAGTGGGCGGCGGCCTGGCCGACAGCGCGACGGCGCACACCTTGCGCGCCGTATTGGCGCTGCCGGCCGACGCCTGGGACGTCGACCGCGTCCTCGCCGCCGCGGCGCAGCCCGCCGAGCGCAACCGGCTGATCGACTGGCTGTTGCGCGGCGAACCGCTGACCGCGGAACTGCCGCGCGCCGACAGCCTGGCGCAGCGCGCGCTCGACTGGTGGCAGGCGCGCTACGTCGAGGCCGACGCCGCCCTGCGCGCGCAGGAAAACCCGCTGCTGCCGTGGCGCGATTCGCTCGCCAGCCGGCGCTGGTAGGTCGAACACGCCATGCTGCAGTTGTACACCCGGCCACGGGCCGCCGCCGTGCGCCTTGGCCAACTCGCCACCGCCGAGTTGCGCGACGAAATCGCTCACCGGCTGCGCGACTTCGCCGCCGCCGACCAGCGCGCGGCCGGCGCGGCGGACGACGGCGCGCATCCGTCTCACCTGGCGCTTCGCCGGCAAGCACCTCGACGCGCCGACACGCCAGCGCCTGCGCCAGCTCGGTTTTGCCGACGGCTACTACCGCCAGGCGCCGCCGCCGCTGCGCCTGGCGCCGCGCCTGGCGTTGGCCGCGACGCTGCTCGGCAGTCTGGCGCTGGCCGCTTTCGCCGTCGCCGCCTACCGCCTGCTTGGCGAGCCGCTGCCGCAGCTGCGCGCGCGAAGCCATTCACGATCACCCGACGCTGGCGGCGCAGACACTGCGCGTCGTCGAAGCCGACGGCGCCGGTGGCTACCGCCTCACCCTCGGCAGTCCGCGCGATGCCGTCACGCTGGCCGGCGTCGCCGCCGACGCCGAACTGACGCTCGACTGGCGCTGGGCGGCGGGCGACAACGGCGTGCGTCCCGGCGGCGACAGCGTCCTGCTGCGCGCCGGTACGCTGCCGCAAGCCAGTCGCGCGTGTACCGCCGGCTGGCCGGCGCGCTCGCTGGCGGTGATCGCCGCGCCGTACAGCGATGCCGCCGCACGCCAGCTGGCGATCCGCCTGCTCGACAAAGGCAGCGCCGATCAGGTGCTCGTCGGCAACGACTGGCAGAGCGTCTTCGACACCTGGCGCGGGCCGAGTCCGGCGCTGAACCGTGACACGCAGATCCTGCTCATCGTCCCCGCCGCTTCTCAGCTCGCAGCTTCCCAGTCCGCCGCTTCCCGCTCCGCCGCGCCGCCGTCGCTGGCGCATGCCGGCGCCTGGGCGATCGTCGCCGCCGACGACTTGGCCGCGCTGGCGCGCGCCATCGACTTCCCCGGTGCGCGACCGCTGACAGAGGTGGCGGCGCCCTGGCGCGTGCTCGCTGCGCAGGGCGAAGTGCGCGTCTATGGCGGCCCGGAGAAGAAAACGGCCAACGGCCACGAGTGGCTCAACGTCTGTCCCGGCAGCTTCAGCATGGGTTCGTCGCCCGGCGAAGCGCTGGCTTACAAAAATGAGATCGTCGAGCCGGAACGCGTCGTCACGCTGTCGCGCTTCGACATCGCCGTCAGCGAAACGACCCGCCGGCAGTACGCGCAAACGCCGGCCGGGCAGGCTGAGAACGACGACCGGCCGGTGACCGACGTCGATTGGCAGCAGGCGCGCGCGCATTGCCGGCGCCTCGGCGGCGACCTGCCGAGCGAAGCGCAGTGGGAATACGCCGCGCGCGGCGGCAGCCGCAGCGCCTGGTCATTTGGCGACGATCGCCAGCAGTTGGGCCGCTACGCCTGGTTTGCGGGCAACTCCGGCGGGCAAACCCATTTGGTGCAGCAGAAACGGCCGAATCCGCTCGGCCTCTACGACATGCACGGCAACGTCATGGAATGGACCCGCGACGGCTATGGCTCATACGTCGGGGGCAGTTTCGTCGATCCGGAAAACACCCGGGATACCGGGTGGCGGGTGGTGCGCGGCGGGTCGTTCGGCTTCTCGCCCGAGGACCTGCGCTCCGCGTTCCGGTTCGGCGTCGAGCCCGCGCGCGGGGACTGGGACCTCGGGTTTCGCTGTGTTCGCGTCCCGCCCCAGCCTTGAACCCTTATCCGATTGATTTTTTCGCCGCGCGTTGCGCTTCAGTCCAGCGGCCTTGCCGTCACGCGACTCGGACACTGCGGGGATGCTCTGCGCGAGCTCCGGCCGCGCATGCAAAATCCGGCGCGCGTTCTCAAATGTTGATTTCCTGCCCGGCGGATGAATCCAGGGCACGTCTGCAGCGGCTGCCGATCGCGGCTCATACCGGACGCGCTTCCGCGAGTACCGTGGTCCGGAAGCGATCGGGCAAGGCATTGGGAGTCAGCACGTCCACCGGCACACCGAGCAGTTGGCCGAGTTCATGGCGGATCGCCGCGATGTCGAACAAGGTCGTCTCCGGCGTCGGGTCGATGAGGAGGTCCAGGTCGCTGCAGTCGGTGTCCTGGCCGTGTAGCACCGAACCGAACACCCGGGCGTTGCCGGCGCGGTGAGACTCGACCACTTGCCGAATTGCCGCGCGGTTGGCGATCAAGGCTTCAGAAGGCTTCATGTCTGCTTCTCACACGAAAAAATGCGTTTTCATTCATGATAGTAACGCGCCGGCCAGGGCAGCCACCAATCCGCTTTTGCATCAGGCGGACAGCGGCCGCTTCAGACGCCGGAAAGACGCGCGAATCAGGATGCCCTACCAGGCGTCGATCGGTCGAGGCTGGGGCGGGACGCGAACACAGCGAAACCCGAGGGCCCCGATCCCGCGCGCGGGCTCGACGCCGTCCCGGCGCGCGGAGCGCAGGAACCCGGGCGAGCAGCCGAACGACCCGCCGCGCACCACCCGCCCCCCGGCTTTCCACCGCCACGCTCCGTGCGGATTGCGCCTGGCTTGCGCCGAATACTTGCCGTACCAATCCCAGCACCATTCCCAGACGTTGCCGTGCAGGTCGTACAGTCCCCAGGCGTTGGCGCGTTTGCCGGCCACGGGTTGTGCCTGGTCGTTGGCGTTGCCCGCGTACCAGGCGTAAGCGTCGAGTGCGGCGGGATCGTCGCCGAAGCTGTAGCGGCTCGTCGTGCCTGCCCGGCAGGCGTATTCCCACTCGGCTTCGGTCGGCAGGCGATAGCCGTCGGCACGCCAGTCGCAGCGCCAGATGCCAAAGAGGCGCGTGTAGCATGGCCGGTAACCGGCGCGTACTGACAGGCGGTTGCAGAAGTCGAGCGCGTCGAACCACGTCACTTCAGTGACCGGTAGGCGTGCGTCGGAGGTGTCGTCGCTGGCTGCCGGCTGTGCCATGACTTCGCGGTAGAGGGCGACGGTGACCGGGGTGAGCGCCATGCGGAACGGCGTCAAGGTCACCGCGTGCTGCGGCATTTCGCGTTCAAGAGTCATTTCGTCGGCCGCCGGCGAACCCAGCATGAATTCGCCGCCCGGCAGTTCGACCATCGGCAGCCCGCTGTCGATGACCCGGCGCGGCCGCGCCGGCGGCGCGGGTGGCTTATTCGGCGCTTTTTCGTCGAAGAGCGGCGCGGCCGTGTCACCGAGCCAGCCGACGGCGACGAAGAGCACGGGCGCGACGATCAGCCACGTCGATGCCTCGCCGTAGAGGAGGCCGAGCGCGCCGAGTCCGCCGCCGAGGATGACGCCGAGCGCGCCGACGATTGGCAGCGGCAGCCGGTCGAAGCGCTCGATGAGCGCTGCCCGGGCCGGGAAAGGCGAGCGCCCGGCAGGATTCGGCGGCGCGCCGCGTGCCGCCCGGCGGGCGACGCCGGGACGGTAGAACAACCAGGAAGGGAAGGGTGGATGCACGCCGCACTCCGGACGGATCGGACTCCGGAGCGATCGTAACCGATTCGCTCCCCGAGCGGAATCGGGGCGCGTTGCGGGTCAGTTCGTTGCCCGCAAGTGCGCGAGCATCTGGTGCACTTCGTTGGTCATGATGGCCAGAAAGGCGGTCAGGCCGAGGTAGAAAGTGCCATACGTCAGCCGCGTTTCGGCGCTGGCGGCGTAGTAGGCGGCATTTTCCGGCGCGTCGGGGTCGTAGCGCCAGGCTTTCAGCACTTGCGGCGCGGCGAAGAAAGCCAGCAGGATCAGCATCGGGCTCGGGCGGTAGAGGAAGAGGCCGATCAGCACCGGCACGCCGAGCAGCCACAGGCGCGGGCTGAGCACGGCGGTGATGCGGCCGCCGTCGAACGGTGAGAGCGGAATCAGGTTGAAGAGGTTGATGAACAGGCCGGCGTAGGCCAGGGCGAGCAGCAGACGGCTGTCGAAATGGCGCGCGGCGTAGTAGCAGGCCATCGCCGCCAGCGTGCCGACGAAGGGGCCGGCAAAGCCGACGTAGGCTTCGGTTTCGGCGTCGCGCGGCTGTTCCTTGAGGTCGATCCAGGCGCCGAAAAAGGGGATGAAGGTCGGCGCGCCGACGTCGAGGCCGCGCTGTCTGGCGGCGAGGTAATGCCCCATCTCGTGCACCAGGATCAGCAGGACGAAGCCGGCGCCGTAGGGCCAGCCGAACAGCAGGCCGTAGGCGAAAACCGAGAGCAGCATGCTGCCGCCGGTGACGACCAGCGGGCCGAGTTTGCCGGCGGCGAGCAGTCCGGCGAGCAGTTTGAGCATCGGGATCTGGCGGGGGAAAATGGGTCAGCGCGGGGCGGATTTCCTGCGCCAGAGCTTGACGACGGCGGCCGCGGCGGCGAACGCGGCGACGGCGGCGAGCTTGCCGAATTTGGCCAGGAACATCGCCGCCATGGCGAAGAAGCCGAGTTTTTTCGCCGCCACACCGGCGATCAGCGCCGCCAGCCCGTATTCGGCGACCTGATCAGTCTTTTCGTTGAAATCGACGTAGCGCTTGCCTTCCTTGAACTCGAGCGCGGCCAGCAACTGGCGGGCGACCGGTTTGCGCGCCTCGAGATCTTTCAGCCGGGTGACCAGATTCATGCTGACGTGTCCCTCGCGGCCGAGCAGCAGCGTGTTGTAGTTGATGCTGGCGTCGCTGCCGGTCTGGCCTTTCGGGCGCGACGCTGCCGACCAGACGACGCGATGGCTTTCCGGGTCGTATTGCGGCGCTTCGACCCAGCCGATGACTTCGATTTCCGGCAGATTGCGCCGCCGGCGTTCGGCATTGCTGCTTTCCGTACCGTCGCGCATGTCGCGCAGCAATTCCTCGGCCTGCCAGTCGCGCGCATCGTCGTCGCGGATGTAGCCGGAAGCGACGTAGCGGAGGGTCATCAGCCAGTCTTCACCGTTGACGGGAACGATCATGCCGACCAGATCGTTGCCCGGACGGTTGCCGTAAGCGGTCAGCAAGCGTTTCGCCGCCGGTTCCGGAACGAAAGCATAGTGGTTCGGCAGGTTCAGCCGGGCCTGCCCGGCGACGTCGATATCCTGCGGTCCGCGGCGCAAGGTGCTGTTGACGTCGTCCATCGCCGCTTGCAGTTCGGCGGCCGTGTCGATCGGCGGCGGATTGTCGGCGGCCACGGCCGGCGGGGTGACGAGGCTCAGGCCGCCGAGAAGGCCGCCGATGCAGGCGAGCAGGGTGAATGAACGGCGCATGGCACTTCGCGGATTCGGCCGACGCCGTTGGCATCGGTGCACTCGTGGCCAGATCGTCGTTGACCGTCGCACGCGCCGCAAACAGGGGGAAAAGGCTGCGCGGGCAATGGCGGGAAAATCGCAGGCAATCTGGTGAGGCAATTTGTTAATGACTGGTTTAAAAATTGTAGATCAGCCTAGCGCCCGCTGCTGATCACTTCGCCCGTCGTGGCCGAGCAGGCGAAACGAGAAAGCCGCCCGCAGGCGGCTTCGTCGTGGCGCCCGGGAGGACGCCGTTCAGGAGATGCTTCAACTCAGTCTTTGAAATCGTCCTCGTAGAACTCGAAGGTGCCGCGGTTGCTGCCTTTCTCCTGTTCGCCCTTGCGCAGTTCGACGCGCCGGATCTTGCCGGAAATGGTCTTCGGCAATTCGCCGAATTCGAGTCGCCGGATGCGCTTGTACGGTGACAAACGGCCGCGCAGAAAAACGAAGATGTCGCGTGCGAGATCCGCGCTGGGTTCGAAGCCGGTGCGCAAGGTGAGGAAGGCTTTCGGTACCGCCAGACGCAGCGGATCGGGACTCGGCACGACGGCGGCTTCGGCAACCGCTTCGTGTTCGATGAGCACGCTTTCGAGTTCGAACGGGCTGATGCGATAGTCGGAGGCCTTGAAGACGTCGTCGGCACGGCCGACATAGGTGATGTAGCCGTCGGCGTCGACCGACGCGGTGTCGCCGGTGTGGTAGAAACCGTCACGCATCACTTCATCCGTTTTTTCCGGATCGTCGGCGTAGGAGATCATCAGGCCGAGCGGGCGGGTGGTCAGATCGAGGCAGATTTCGCCTTCGTCGCCGACATTACCGTCGGTGTCGACCATGCGCACCTGATAACCCGGCATGGGCCGGCCCATCGAGCCGAGCTTGACCGGTTGTCCGGGCGAGTTGCCGACTTGCGCCGTCGTTTCGGTCTGCCCGAAGCCGTCGCGCAGGGTGATCCCCCAGGCAGCCTTGACCTGATCGATCACTTCCGGGTTGAGCGGTTCGCCGGCGCCGATCAGTTCGCGCAGTTTGACCGGATATTTGGCCAGATCTTCCTGAATCATCATCCGCCAGACGGTCGGTGGCGCGCAGAGCGTAGTCACTTCGCAGCGGACCAGCGTTTCGAGGATTGCCGAGCCGACGAAACGGCTGTAGTTGTAGATGAAAATCGTCGCGCCGGCGTTCCACGGCGCGAAGAAGCAGCTCCAGGCGTGTTTGGCCCAGCCCGGCGAACTGATGTTCCAATGGATGTCGCCCGGTTGCAGGCCGAGCCAGTACATGGTCGATAGATGGCCGACCGGGTAGCTCTGCTGGCTGTGCAGCACCAGCTTCGGTTTGGAGGTGGTGCCGGAGGTGAAATAAAGCAGTTGTGGATCGGTGGCCAGCGTGACGCCGTTCGGCTGGAATTCTTCGGATTCGAGGTAGGCTTTTTCGAGTTGCAGCCAGCCGGGAACGGCGCCGCCGACGGTGACGCGCGAGTAGTCGCCGGGCAGGTTGGCAAA
>Ga0116166_1004663_pt1 | contig 9983 bp, 10 predicted proteins | sample AD_JPNMR2_MetaG_FD_89884 | JGI IMG/M metagenome (GOLD analysis project Ga0116166, IMG submission 89884) | Active sludge microbial communities of municipal wastewater-treating anaerobic digesters from Japan - AD_JPNMR2_MetaG | ecosystem: Engineered > Bioreactor > Anaerobic > Digestate | place...
AGCCCATGTTCTCTGCACCATGCCCTTTGGCTTAGACCGCTGGCGCGGAAATCCTCTATCCTCTCAGCCCACAACTCGCGCAGCTCTTGCCTGGCTTTCTTAGTCACACGAATCAGCTCCTTCCCTCTGATGACTTCATTATCTCATCAGCGGAGAGGAGCTAGAAGGTACGGCTGGTTTGACGCTTACCATTATACGGACTCAACTCTCCATGATTGGACTGTTGATCCTGCTGGGCTTTATCCTCGTGGCAGTGTTTGCTCCATGGATTGCGCCCACGCCAGAGGACTATATTAACGAGCCGTATCGAGTACCTCGTTACGGCTGGGGAAGCGCTCCACAGCCGCCGTCACCGGAGCACCCCATGGGTTTGACACAGGGGAAATATGATATTTTCTACGGGATTGTCTGGGGAACCAGAACGGCCTTTCAAGTGGGACTCATCGTCACAGGCCTCTCGTGCCTCATTGGCATTGTAATCGGATCAACAAGCGCCTACATCGGTGGGAAGTTCGATGAAGTGGTCATGCGTTTTGTGGATGTGTTCATGAGTTTCCCCTTTCTCATTGCGGCCATTGTGATCACCACCATTTTGGGACGGGGCTTGGATAAAGTCATTATCGCCCTGGTGATCTTCCGCTGGACTGGTTATGCCCGCCTGATTCGGGGCAATGTACTCCAAGCAAAACAAGAGGAGTACATTATGGCCGCCAGGGCCGGGGGAGTATCACATCCGAAGATCCTGCTCCGGCATGTTTTGCCCAATACGATCTTTCCCGTCTTGATTCAAGCTTCCATGAATATGGGCTCCATTGTGGTCACCGCTTCCACCTTGAGTTTTCTGGGTCTCGGCGTCCCTGAGGGCTATGCCGACTGGGGGCAGATGATCAGCTTTGCCCGGAACTGGATTCTGGGCACTCCGCAAAATCCCTTGGCCTACTGGTACACTGTGGTCTGGCCCGGTTTAGCCATTGTCCTCTTTGTGCTGTCCTGGAACCTGATTGGTGATGCTTTCCGCGATATTATGGATCCCCGGATTCAGGGGTGATTACCCTGAGGGGCTGGTGAATGAGGGCACTTCTGCGCTGCTGCGAAGTGCCTTTTTTTGCATCCCAAAACCAGCCATTCCCGGGCAGGTGCTTTGCAGGAGTTTCGCTCGGTACGCAGAAGGATAGGTCATAACTTGCTGCAGGATAGGTGACTAGCATGCTCAGTAATGTCAAACAGTTCCCGGAGAATCCCTTGCATTATGCGCTGGCCCGGGAGCTGTCCCGGCTTCAGGAAGAATACACAGAAAGACGACCCCGCAGAAGTCAGGTATATATAATTGACGATCTGCTGATTTACCGTTCTTGGGGAGTCTTGAATAAGGCCGAACTGCAGCTGGTGCAGGAGGACCCAGAGGGAGCCCGCATGGTGCAGGAGCTCTTGGAGCAGCAGTGGAACAGGTTGATACCTCTGGTCCAAGCCTGCATTCAAGAGCACATGTGTCAGCGCGCCCTGGGGGTCTCGGTGAGTTTGGCCCCTGAGCAGGATGAGTTAGTCATCCTATGCAGAATGGTGTGATCAGCCGTGAAGTCCATAACTGCTAGAACCGCGGCCGTGGTCTTTGTGGTCCTTTTGATCTGTATGTTGGCGGGCATCCTGGTTGTGAAATACGCCGTGGGGACCCTCAGCGCCAGCTTCCAGCTGGACAGCACCGCAGTGCGCCGCCTGGAAATCATGATCACCGCCTGTTTTGCCGCCTTTGTCCTCTGCGGCACCTTAGCTGTGGTGCTGGCGCTAAGGAAGAACACCACACCCCTGCAGGACCTGCTGCAGCACGCCTACCGGCTTACCCAGGGTTCCTTTGAACACCCCTTTGAAGTGGAAGGGCCCCGGGAAGTGCGGGATTTAGGGCGGGTGTTCGAACAGATCCGCCTGCGTTTCCGGCATGTGGTGAGCGGCGCCATCACCCGGGCCATGATCTGGGAGGGACAGCTGGAGCTGTTTCCCCTCTCCCAGCTGTTGATGATGCTGCGGTTTACGTCACAGACTGGTGTACTGGTGGTTATGGACGGCAGCAACCTGGGTCGCATCTGCATCAAGGACGGCGAGGTGCGGGGCGCCTATTTCAAGGATCAGAGGGGTTTTACCGCCTTTTATGCCCTGTTTTTGCTGCCTAAAGGGTCCTTTAAGTTCAATACGAAGATGAAACCCTTTGAGGATGAACTTCTGGCTGCTTCTTGGTACTCTGTGCTGCTCTACGCAGCCCGGCGGGTTACCTCCCTGCAGCTGATCGAGCAGTACATTCCGGACCACAACTTTGTGGCCGTGAAAACGGAACTCTTAGAGGGGGCGCCCTTGGTGCAGAGCGATTTGACTTCCCCGGAATGGGCGCTCTATGATGCCATCGACGGGCAGTCCACCGTAAAGGAATTGGCCCGCAAACTGCAGTGGACAGTGGAGCGGGTGCAGCGCTATCTCTACCGGTTTGCCGTGGTGGGTCTGATTGAGACCCAGCTTACCGTAGTGACAGAGCCGCCTCCGGATAACGTGGTGTCTCTGTGGGCTCGGGCAGCCTGGAATAAACGCGCGGGAGGGATCTAGGTGAACTTTCGCAGTAAAGGTGAGATGGAAGCCGCTCTCGGCAATACTGTGCTCAAGTTTGAAAAGGAATACTTCGGCAGGGGCCCGAAGGAAATCTCCACCTATATAGTGAAGGACATGGTGATTATTAGGCAGAAGGGCATCCTCACCCCCGCCGAAGAAAAGGTGCGGGATAACCCCGAAAGCGTAGGTCTGATCCAACGCCTGCGGGAGACCCTGCTCAAGAACAACCAGGAAGTGCTGCGCGCCGCACTGCAGAATCTCACCGGCTCCCAGGTGGTTTCCCTGTACACCGATCTGAGCGTGGAGCATTCGGAGAAGTTCCTGATCCTCACCTTCGATGAGGACTTGGAGTCCCGCTTCAGAAAGAGGGCCGTGCACACAGGTTAGTAGTTTTGCTCGAGCTATCGTACGTAGTTTTGGATGAATTTCACAGCGAAATCCAAAGCTTGTCTGGGCGGTACCCAGAAGTCTGGAAGCAGGCCCACTCCTTCGCGGTGTACCAAATCCAAGGGCAGCCTCAGGCTTACGCCAAGCGTGACCTGCACCTTGGAGTTGGGAAGCTGGGTCTGAGCACTGTTCCCCAGCATGCAACCGGCAGTATTGGTGCCCATGATGACCACGTTTTCCAGATGCCTGAGGGCATCCAAGAAGTGCTCGCCGCCCGAGGCGGTCCTGCGGTCAGTGAGCACAACGACTACAGTGTCGTTCTCGATTAGTTCCGGCAGATAGACCTCTATTTCACCCCAACTGCTGGTACTGGGTCTGGATACCCGTTCGTAAAACTCATGCAGCACATGCTGGCTGCGCTCCATATCAAGGGAGCGCAGTTTTTCGGCGGTGGCTGTTCTGAGCGGTGCTTTGAGATGGGCCGGTTTGCCGAAGGGCATGCCCGTGAAATTGCGGATCCATGAGTAACCTTGGTTGTCATCGCCGCCGCGATGTGAGCGTAGATCGAGGATAATGGCTGGCTCGTTCCGCAGGTCATAGGCTTCCATGAAGAAGTCCTGCATCAAGACGTAGTCCCGGCGATCGACCGGCCAGGAGGGAAACCGCTTCACGCTGATTACAGGAAGGCCCTCAACTTCATAGCGTTCGTAAATGCTGGCGCCATAGACGTAGCTGCCTAATAGTTCGGTTAGTGTGAGGCAGATGTTCTGCCCTTGATGATCCTGGAGAACTGCCTTCACCGTTAATTCTCGCTGACCGGTGGGTTCCAGCATACCCAGACGGTACACTACTGCACCGCTGTCATTCAGAGACGGCCACATGAAGTTTTCGGGGTGCTGTCCCTTAACGCTTTTGAGATAGACCCGATCGGTTTCCCCCTGGAGGTAATAGCCAATGTGGTCCCTGTGGAATTCGTGCTCCATGTTCATATACATGCTTTTTGGTTTTACCAGTACGCTGCTGCCGATGGCGAAATGCCCGTCATTGATCAGATCCAGCCTGTTGACCAGGATTTGAATGAACTTCGCGGCACTTAAGGGAAAGGACTGCTCCTCCAAATCTGCTTCGATCTTTTTCCGCGCTTCTTGAAAGCCGACATCACCACCAAAGTACTGATAGGCAGCGTATCCGTATTTTAGCAGGGAAAAGAGGAAGTCCACATCTTGGAAGGCTTCTTCCCTAGTGATGCTAGGTTTTGGGTAAGGTGCTTCTGACTCTACTTCCAGTAAAACTGGTTCATCCACAAAGGAGTTGTACGGGTAGAGCAGGGCGGAGAACTCGTCAATTAGGCTCTGGATATCAAACTCTGCGACAGATGAAGGGCGATTTTGGGCGATGATTTCCTGAACTTCACCGGGCAGCCTAGCAGCAGCAGGTGGGTCCAGCAGCAGAAGCAGCGTGAACACCAAAGAGCAGGCGAACAGAAGGCGGCCCCTCATCAACTGGATATTTGCCATGTTTGCCACCCCTTTTCCAGCGTTCTGTCTCCATCCTCCAGGAGCACTACTAGGGCTGCCCCATTCTTAGTTTCCTAATTTAAGCTTCTTCGCCTCGTTGGAAGTATAGTCCCTCATCAAAGTCTTCGAATAGACCTCCGCCACCAAAGGGGGGCCAGATAATCTCTGGCGGGATAGGGTCGGGCGCCGAAGGGAATGGGTTGGGGTCGGGTTTGTTTAAGTCAGGAAATCCACCGCCTTCGCCTGGGGTGAACTCTGCGTTTCCTCCCTGGGGCTTCGCCGCAAGCGGACCTTGCGCGCTGATTAGTGTCTCTTGCGCAGATGCCACTAAGCACCAACAGAAAACCAACACAAGACACAGCAAAGGAACCAGTGTTCTTTTCATTCTCAAGACCTCCTTTTTCTGCTTTTATTTCATGATAGTTTGGAGATTCCTTCTTTACTGATGGAGCGGAGGCAAGTGGGTCACCGGATGCACCCCTTGACAATGCTGGCGGAGGTGTGCTAAACTTAACTTTACAAACAACCGCATATCTTTACTGGTTTAGGACAGTTTCCTCCACCTAGGTGGAGAGAAAGGGTTACTAAAAGAGTAGGTAGTGAGGACCTAGCCACAGGGCTGGGTTGTTCCGCTAACCTACTTTTTTGTTCCCACAAAAGGGGTGATGGCCTAGTCCAGAAATCCAGGTGCGTGCTTGATCAACCGAGACTACTATAAACGGGGGGAAGAATTTTGAAGAAGACTTCTATGTTACTGGCCGTTCTAATGGTGTTTGCATTGTCGATATCTGCCTTTGCCCAACCGCTCATGGTTTACTCAAGCGTGGATGAGGAGAACGCCCGAGCCATATTGGAGGCTTTCACTAAGTCCACAGGCATCCAGGTGCAGTTCGTGCATCTGTCCTCTGGGCCGGCATTGGCAAGATTGGAAGCGGAAAAGGATAATCCCATGGCCGACATCTGGATGGGGGCTCCCAGCGAGAACCACGTCCTGGCCAAAGAGAGAGGGCTGACCCAGCCTTACAAATCTCCAAACGCTGCAGCCCTTGATCCTAAGTTTGTTGATCCCGAAGGATACTGGACTTCCTTCTACATGAACCCCATGGGTGTTGCCATGAACACTGCCTGGGCTGCTAGGGCTGGCGTAGAGGCTCCCGAGTCCTGGTATGACCTGCTCAAACCGGAGTTTGCCAAGGAGATCCAGATGCCCACTCCCCAGTCTTCCGGTACTGCGTACAACCTGGTGGCAAGCCTGATCCTGGCTTGGGGCGAGGACGAAGCCTTTGCTTACCTCAAGGAACTGAACAAGAACATCCAGACCTACACCCAATCCGGTACAGCTCCTTCCCAGGCTGTGGCCATTGGTGAAGCTGGAATCGGTATCCAGTTCACCCCAGCCTTCCTCAAGTTCATGGATGAGGGCTATCCGCTGCAGCTGATCTTCCCCAAGGAAGGTGTCGGCTATGAGGCTCCGGCGATCTCCATCGTCAAGGGCGCTCCCAACTTTGAGGATGCCAAGAAACTGGTTGACTGGATCATTTCCGTGGAGGCTCAGAACCTGTTTGGCGAGCTGAAGACCTACTTCTTCCCGGTCCATCCCGAGGCAGTGGCCGGCGAAGGCTTGCCCTCCTTCAACGAGATTCCCTTAATCGACTACGATGCCATTTGGGCTGGCGAGCATCGTCAGGAGATCGTTGAAAAGTGGATCGATGAGGTTCTGAGGGGACAATAGATAAAAGGCGGGGCCTTTTGGCCCCTCCTTTTTCGGAGGGAATCCAAGTGAGTGTAATGCTGCAAGACGCAAGGCAAAAAGCAAGAAGGATCTTTCTGGAACTGGGGAGAATCGCCCAGGAACCCTGGTTGATCATATCCATCCTGGCCATTTTCACTCTGCTGGCCCTGTTTATCATTCTGCCAATTCTCAAGGTTGTGCAGATGAGCCTCGCTCCGGGTGAATCAGTCTTGGCCACATACTTTAACCTCTTTCGCAGCTGGTACATGCGCCGAGCACTGGTGAACAGCTTGATCACGGGAGTGCTCTCAGCTGTGCTGGCCGTCTTTGTCGGCTTTATCATGGCTTATACGGTGACCAGGGTGAACATCCCGTTTAAGAAATTCTTTAACATGGTAGCCATTATTCCAGTTATCTCGCCTCCCTTCGTGAGCGGCCTCAGCATCCTGCTGCTCTTCGGCAACAACGGGTTTGTCACCTACCACCTGCTGGGCATCAGGAATTTCCCCATCTACGGCTTAAGGGGGCTGCTCATCGCCCAGACTATCGTCTTTTTCCCGGTGGCCTATCTATCCCTGAAGGGAGTGTTGGAGGCCATCAACCCAACCTTGGAGGACGCGGCCTTTGATCTGGGAGCCAGCCGCTGGAAGGTATTCAGGCGGGTTACCCTGCCCTTGGCGGCCCCGGGGATTGCCAGCGCCCTGTTGGTCATTTTCATCGAATCCTTGGCGGATTTCGGCAACCCACTAGTTTTGGCGGGCAGCTCTTTTCCCACCCTGGCTGTCCAGGCGTATCTGGAGATCACCGGCATGTACAATTTGCCGGGCGGAGCGGCTCTGGCCGTGGTGCTCCTCATCCCTTCCGTGACAGCCTTTATTATCCAGAAGTACTGGGTAAGCAAAAAGAGCTACGTTACGGTGTCGGGCAAACCCACCCGTTCCAGTGTGAAGTCTGTGAGCAACACCACGCGCTGGATTTTGTTTGCCATCTGCTGCTTGATCAGCATCGTTGTGTTGGTATTCTACGGCATCATTTTCATAGGTGCTTTTTCCCAGGCCTGGGGTTATGACTACAGCTTCACGCTGCGCAACTTTAGTTACGTGTGGGATGTGGGCTACAAGACCATTAAGGACACGGTAACAGTTGCTCTGCTCTCCACACCCATCAGCGGCATCATGGGCATGTTCATTGCTTTCCTGGTGGTGCGTAAGAGCTTCCTAGGCAAGGGCGCCATGGAGTTTACGTCCATGCTCAGCTTCGCCCTGCCGGGAACAGTCGTGGGCATCGGCTACATCTTAGCCTTTAACCAAAAACCTCTGCTGCTCACGGGCACTCTCACCATTTTGGTGGCGAACTTCGTGTTCCGCTATGTGCCAGTGGGTATCCAGAACGGGGTGGCCACCCTGCAGCAGATTGACCCGGGTATTGAGGAGGCGGCCACCGACCTGGGGGCCAACTCTCAGACCGTATTCCGCCGCATCACCCTGCCGCTCATTTCGCCCGCCTTTTTCTCGGGCTTGGTCTTTGCCTTTGTGCGGGCCATGACGGCCATCAGCGCGGCCATCTTCCTGGTTTCGGCCAACTGGAACTTGATGACAGTGCAGATCTTGTCCCAGGTAAGTTCGGGGCGCTTGGGTGCCGCAGCGGCCTTCAGTATCATCTTGGTGGGCATTATCGTGGTGGCCATTGTGCTGATTAGAGTAATTGTGAATCGCCTGCTGGGCGTGAAATTTGAGGCGAAGTTCTAAGGGAGGACGCTACATGGGAGTTATTCTGAAAGACTTACGTAAAGAGTTCGACAGTCCTGACGAGCACCGCCGCAAGGTGGTGGCGGTGGATAATGTTTCTTTGGAAATCAGGGAGGGCGAGTTGGTCACGCTGCTGGGACCCTCGGGCTGCGGTAAGACCACCTGTCTGCGTATGGTCTCCGGGTTCGAGATCCCTACCGCGGGCAAGGTTTTCTTTGGCGATACTGATGTGACCAACCTCCCCCCGGATCAACGGGACAGCGCCATGGTGTTTCAGAACTACGCCATCTTTCCTCATTTGACTGTGGCGGATAATGTGGGGTTTGGGCTGAGCGTGAGGAAGATGCCCAAGCCTGAAATTGCCCAGAAGGTGGATGCCATCTTGGATCTGGTGGGACTGGCAGGCATGGGCAAGCGCATGCCGGACCAGCTCTCCGGAGGACAGCAGCAGAGGGTGGCCCTGGCGCGGGCTATTGTCAATGAACCGCGCGTGCTCCTTTTTGACGAGCCCCTTTCCAACCTAGATGCCAAGCTCAGGGAGCAGATGCGCCTGGAGATCAGAAGGATTCAGCAGCACTTGGGGATCACGGCCATCTATGTAACCCATGACCAGAGCGAAGCCATGGCCATTTCCGACCGGATCGTGATCATGAATGAAGGCCGCATTGAGCAGGACGGAAGCCCCAGGGAGATTTACGAGCGTCCCAACTCAGCCTTTGTGGCCGACTTCATCGGCAAGGTCAACTTCGTGGAAGGCAGTGTGGTGGCCTCCCGCAGCGGACAAGTTGATGTGGATGTATGGGGCCAGGTGATCACAGTGGAGCGGCAGCAAAACCTGCAGGCAGGGACCAGAGTGAAGCTGGTGCTGCGGCCGGAGGCCATTCACCTCGGCGATGACAGGGGTTATGCCAAGGGCGTGATCAGCAATGTGGTTTACCTGGGCTCTTCAGTGGAGTACAACGTTCTGGTCCAGGAAAAGAGCTTAATGGCAGTGGCATCTTCCCCCATCGAACAGGGGATTTACCCGGTGGGCACAGAAGTGGGCGTGTACTTCTCGCCCAAGGTGGTCCACATCCTGCCTGAATGAGCTGAGTAATCTCATAGGCATGCACAAAGCCCCCGGTTTCGGTGACCGGGGGCTTTCTTGAGTCTATGCTCCGAAGAAGTGCTGCTCCAGCAGGGCACAGAGCGTATGGTACACAGCCACATGGCGCTGCTGGATATCTGGGGTAGAGGAATAGGGTACCTTAATGGCCGCATCGCAGAGGTCTTCCATCTGGCCGGACCCCTGGCCCATGAGGCCGATGGTCTTCATTTCCTTCAGCTTTGCCACCCGCAGAGCATGAACCACGTTGGCGGAGCTGCCGGAAGTACTGATGGCCAATAGTACATCTCCTGGGCGGCCGTAGCCGTACACCTGCTGGGCAAAAATCAGATCTGCGGCCACATCGTTGGCAAAGGCAGTGAGCAGGCTGGTTTGACTGGCCAGGGAGATGGCCGGCAGGGCTCCCTGGAGGTGAGCGGCGAGGTAGGTGCCCTGGGAACCGAATGCCTCCTGCAGCCTATCTTTTTCTTCCCAAGGGAGAGGTCTTTTGAGCAGAAAGCCTTTCATCAGCTCACCCACTATATGTTCGCTGTCTGCGGCGCTGCCTCCATTGCCGCACACCAGCGTTTTGCCACCTTGGGCGAACGAATCCTTCCACAGCTCAAAGGCGGCCATAATCTGCGGGACAGCCGCCTCCAAGGCCGGCTCATCGGCGATGAGTTTTTCAAGTAATGGGTTCATTATATCCTCCTCGAACGTTCTGGCTGTACCTTACATTTCGCCTGGTAATGAGTATCTCCTTCCTTGCGGTTGGTTCCTGGAAACTGCCGGTTCTAAAATGCAATAGCAAATGCAACGGCTAGCCAGAAACCCGTTCTATAAAGCATTTCACAGTTGTGTTCAGCTTCGATAGTTCCTCCTGGAAGAGCTCCAACGGTGTGCGGTAACCCAAGATCTTCCGA
>Ga0116166_1004676_pt1 | contig 9952 bp, 8 predicted proteins | sample AD_JPNMR2_MetaG_FD_89884 | JGI IMG/M metagenome (GOLD analysis project Ga0116166, IMG submission 89884) | Active sludge microbial communities of municipal wastewater-treating anaerobic digesters from Japan - AD_JPNMR2_MetaG | ecosystem: Engineered > Bioreactor > Anaerobic > Digestate | place...
CACCAGGGCCCAGTGCTGTCTCGAGTGGTTCCTCGGCCGCAACGACCTGAACGTGCCCCTGTACGACCACAAGACCGGGGGATGCTGTGACGGGCTGCAGGCGGGAGGGCCGAACCGCAACCAGGGGGCCGAGTCGACCCTCGCATGCTTCCTGTCCCTCCTGAGCATCAACCGCTTCGGCAGCCTCGGCCTCGAGCTCGCCCGGAACGGATCACGCGAAGAAAGACCGACGGAGTGAGACCCCCATGGCGAGAAAACCAATCGTAATGGTGAGCTCCTACCCCCCGCGACTCTGCGGCATCGCCACCTTCTGCGAGGAGGCGCGGGAGTTCATCCAAAAGGCGAACCCTGACAGGGACGTGCTCGTGATCAGCCACCACGACGGTTCCGGCGATGGGGTGTTCCCGGTCATCGACACGAGCAGGCCCGACTGGTGGAGGACGGTGGCGAAGACGATCGAGAGGCTCGACCCCTACGTGGTCCACATCGAACACGAGTACGGTCTCTACGAGTACCGGGACGAGCGTGGAATGGGCGACGGGAACGACGGGTTTCTCGACCTGCTCGAGGCCATTGCGCCGTACCCCGTCGTCGTGGAACCGCACACCGTCCACGGCAGGCTCAGCGACTTCGAGGCGGACTTCATCTTCAGGCTCTGCCAGAGGGCGCACGTGGTCCTGTTCAAGTGCCACTACCAGAAGTGGAGGCTGGACTGGACCTTCCACACGAGGGGCTGGGCCACGCCGAGGAACATCATGGTGGTCCCCCACGGCGCGAGACCCGACAAGAGGTGGGGCGTCCACGAGATCCCGGAATTGAGGAAGGAGTTCGGCTTGGACGACATGGGGCTTGCCGGGCACCTCGTCGGGATGGTCGGCTGGATACAGTCCAACAAGCGGTGGGACATCCTCCTCTCCATGTGGGAGGACATCCACCACGAGATCCTCAGGCGCACGGGCCAGGAGTGGGACCTCCTGGCCGCCGGCACCATGAGGGACGCGCATCACAGGAAGGACTACGAGGAGTGGAAGAGCGATCTCGTGGCGCTCAAGGCAAAGGGCATCGCGCACTACCACGAGTTCGTCCCCCGCGGGGACGATTACTACAAGATCATGGCCCTGTGCGATTTCATCGTCCTTCCGTCGACGGACGAGACGCAGTCGGGGACGCTGGCAAGGATCATCGCCCTGAACAAGCCCTACATCACAACGGCCCCCATGGAAGGGCTGACCGCGCAGACGCTCGAGAGCGAGGGCGGCCTGCTCTTCACGACGAAGGAAATGCTCCGCCAAAAGGTGATCAAGCTCGCATGCGACGAGAACCTGAGGCTGGAGCTCGGGCAGAACCTGAAGAGATACCTGGACGAGGTGGTGAGTTGGGAGGTCGTCGCGGCCCAGTACAACGAGGCATACAGGCTCGCCAGATGGTCGTCGAGAACGGGCAGGCCGGTGGTCATGGAACTCGAATTCTGACCTCGGCAAGGGGCCGGCCCCGGCGGCCCATGGCTTCGCCCTTGCCCGTTGTCCGTGCGGCGCCGGTCAGGGCGCTTCTTCAGCGGGGGAAGAGGGCGGTCCGTGTGATCCCTGGGGCGGCTTGACGTCCGCCACGCTCGTCCGGCCGGCAACAGGACACAGGAGGAGACGGCATGGAAGTCTTTACGAGGTATGAGGGGAACCCGATCCTGACGGTGAAGGACATCCCGTACCCTGCCAACTCGGTCTTCAACGCGGCAGCCTGCGTCTTTGGCTCACAGACGCTCCTGCTCATGCGCGTGGAGGACAAGAGGGGCATCTCCCACCTCACGGTGGCCACAAGCGACGACGGCGTCACGGGTTGGCGGGTGGAGCCGGGCCCGGCCCTCGAGCCGGACCCCGTGAAGCACCCCGAGGAGATCTGGGGTATCGAGGACCCCAGAATCACGCGCATCGATGATCTCGATCTCTGGGCCGTACTGTTCACGGCCTACTCCAGGGGCGGCCCCCTCGTCTCGCTTGCGACCACGAGGGACTTCAGGGTGTTCGAGCGCAAGGGGGTGGTCATGCCCCCGGAGGACAAGGACGCGGCGCTCTTTCCCGTGCGTTTCGGCGGACGCTGGGCCATGGTGCACAGGCCCGCGTCCTCGGTCGAGCACACCGGCGCACACATCTGGATCTCGTTCAGTCCCGACATGAAGCACTGGGGCGACCACCAGGTCCTCCTGCCCGCACGGAAGGGGGCGTGGTGGGACGCGAACAAGATCGGCCTCAGCCCCCCTCCCATGGAGACGGACAAGGGGTGGCTCGTGCTCTACCACGGGGTGCGCGCCACGGCCAGCGGGTGCATCTACCGGCTGGGGCTCGCGCTGCTCGACCGGCAGGATCCGACCAGGGTGCTCATGAGGTCCGACGAGTGGGTGTTCGGGCCTCAGGAGGATTACGAGGTGGTCGGCGACGTGGACAAGGTGGTTTTCCCCTGCGGGTGGGTGAGGCACGGCGACGAGGTGAGGCTCTACTACGGGGCGGCGGATCGATGCATCGGTCTCGCCTTCACGACGGTGGGCAAGCTGCTTTCGTGGCTCGAGGAGCACCACGACCGCGACAGGAGGGCCTGGCCGTGATGAGGGTGGCCGTGCTCTCGCCCATAGCGTGGCGGACGCCCCCCAGGCATTACGGTCCCTGGGAGCAGGTGGCGTCGCTCCTTGCCGAGGGGCTCGTCAGGCGAGGCTTCGACGTGACCCTCTTCGCCACAGGCGATTCCGTTACGAGCGCGAGGCTCGTGTCCGTGTGTCCCCGCGGCTACGAGGAGGACAAGACGCTCATCCCCAAGGTCTGGGAGGCCCTTCACATAGCGGCCCTCTTCGAGCGCGCACATGAGTTCGACCTGATACACAACCACTTCGACTTCCTCCCCCTGACGTACCTGTGCGCCACGAAGACCCCGGTGCTCACCACCATACACGGGTTCTCCTCGGAAGGGATTCTTCCGGTCTACCGGGCGTACAACGGAAGGGCTCACTACGTGTCCATCAGCAATGCCGACCGCAGGGAGGGGCTCGATTACCTCGCGACCGTCTATCACGGTATCGATCTCGGCCAGTTCACCTTCAGGCAGGCTCACGGCGGGTACCTCCTCTTCTTCGGCAGGATCCACCACGACAAGGGCGCGCGGGAATGCATCGAAGCGGCCTCGAGGGCGGGCATGAAGCTCGTGATGGCCGGCATCGTCCAGGACCGGGAATACTTCGAGAGGCACGTCAAGCCGCACGTCGACGGAAGGAGGGTCGTGTTCGTGGGGAGCGCGGACCCGCGCACGCGCGACGAGCTCCTGGGAAAGGCCTACGCCCTCCTCCATCCCATCAACTTCGACGAACCCTTCGGCCTCTCCGTGGTGGAGGCCATGGCGTGCGGGACGCCGGTCATAGCGTTCAACCGTGGAAGCATGCCGGAGATTGTGCGGCACGGCGTGACAGGCTTCTTGGTGAGGGACGTCGATGCCATGGTGGACGCGGTCCCGCGGGTGCGCGACCTCGACAGGGCCCAGGCGCGGCGTTGGGTCGAGGAACGTTTCAGCGCCGAGCGCATGGTGGACGACTATGCCAGGCTGTACGAGCTCATCGTGAGCCGAGGGAGGTGAGCCGTGGGGAAGGAGAGGAGGTCCATCGTCGAGCGGTATCCCGGCAACCCGATCTTGACCAAGGACGATGTCCCGTACCCGGTCGAGACCGTGCACAACGCGGCCGTGGTGAAGCATGCGGGCGGGTACACGATGCTGTTCAGGTCCCACCTCAAAAACGGCCGCTCGGTGATAGGCATCGCGGACAGCCGCGACGGGTACGCGTTCACCGTCAGGGACAGGCCGTTTGTCACCCCGGCGACCGAGGGGCCTTTCGCGCAGGTCGAGGAGTTCGGCGTGGAGGACCCCAGGATCACCTTGGTCGAGGGCGAGTACCTTGTCACCTACAGCGCGTACTCGCGCTTCGGCGTGAGGGTGGTCCTCGCGAGGACCGCCGACTTCGAGGCGGTCGAGCGCATCGCCGTGATCACGCAGGCGGACTGCCGCAACGTGGTTCTTTTCCCCGAAAGGATCGGGGGGAGGTACGTGAGGCTCGACCGGCCGCACTCGGAGATCATGCCGTGGTCCATCTGGATGTCCTCTTCCCCGGATCTCGTGCACTGGGGGGAGTCGAAACCGTTGATCTCGCCCATGACCTACCACTGGGACGAGATGAAGGTCGGGCCCGGGTCTCCCCCTGTCAAGACCGAGCGGGGCTGGCTCCATGTCTTCCACGGCGTGTTCAAGACCATGGACGGCGCCGTATACCGGCTGGGGACGGCCCTGCACGACCTCGCCGATCCCTCGCGCGTCATAGGCGTCGCCGACGAATGGATCCTGCAGCCCGAAGACCCGTGGGAGGTGACGGGGTACGTACACAACGTGGTCTTCTGCTGCGCCATGGTCCCCGAAGACGACCGGACCGCGAAGATCTACTGGGGGGGCGCCGATACGGTGGTGTGCGCGGGTACGGTCGACATGGAGGAGTTGGTGAGACTGTGCATCGACAGGCCGAGGCCGCCCCTGTGAAGGACCGCCTTTGCACGACGACGGGGGTTCCCAAGGCGCACCCGTTGGGGTAGAAGAGCCCCATGGAGATCTCGTTCAAGCCCATAGGGGTGATGCACTCCCCCCTGAAGGACGCCGAGACCGCCCCCAGGTTCTACACGGAGTCGGACGTCAAGGGGGTCATAGAGGTCTATCCCGAGTACGAGGCGGGGCTCTCCAACCTCTCGGACTACACGCACATCGTCGTGGTGTTCTATTTCCACAAGTCGAGGGGGTACGAGCTGTTGCAGAGGCGAAGGGGGGTGGGCGAGCTGCGCGGGGTGTTCAGCCTGTGCTCCCCCAACCGGCCCAACCCCATCGGGATCTCCGTGCTGAGGCTCCTCCTTGTCGAGGGGAACATGCTCCACGTGGACAACGTCGACATCCTGGACGACACCCCCATCCTCGACATCAAGCCCTACAAGCCCTTCGACTACCCCCAAGGCGGCTGAGGCCGGTTCTCCCCGGTGCCGGATCAACAGGCGGCGTGATTGCCTTGGAGGGTCGGCCGGGAGGAAAAGTGCATTGAATTTTTCCCTCTGATATGGTTGGTTGTGCACTGGCAAGGAGAGGGGTCGAGGTGCGCGCACACGAGCCGGAGGTGTCCTCGAGACCATCTCGGGAGGCCCCCGGCGCGCTCTCGAGGCCCCTCGAGGCCTGGATACAGGCTGCAAGCGAGGTGTGCCGGGAGGACAAACAACCATGGAATACGACATGCCGCTGTTCAGGCCGCCGTCCGAGGCGCGCTCCCTCATCTTCCAGGTGACGCTCGGCTGTTCCTGGAACAGGTGCGTGTTCTGCGCGATGTACAAGACGAAGAAGTTCAGGGTGAGACCTTTCGAAGAGGTTGAGAAGGACGTCATCGAGATGTCGTGGCTCTACCCGGGGACGGAGAAGATCTTCCTGGCCGACGGAGACCCCCTGGCCGCGCCGACCGGGTACCTGATCGACGTCCTCGACCTCATGAACCAGAGGTTCCCCAACCTGAAAAGGATAAGCGCGTACGCCGGTCCCACGAACCTCCTCGAGAAGTCCGTCGACGAGCTCAGGGAACTGAGGAAGAGAAAGCTCGACGTGCTGTACCTGGGCATCGAGACCGGCAACGACGCACTCCTGAAGCGGATCAGGAAGGGGGCGACCGCCGCCGGGATCATCCAGGGGTGCCGGAAGGCCGTGGAGGCCGGGCTTCGCATGTCGACCTTCATCATCCTCGGTCTCGGAGGCGTGGACGGGAGCTACGTCCATGCCAAGGACTCGGCGAGGGTGGCCAACGCCATCGACCCGCACTTCCTCGCCACGCTCACGCTCATGCTCGGGCCGTATGAGCGCGTCTACGAGGAAAAGATCATGGGAGGCGGCTTCAAGCTCATCGACAAGCGCCAGTCGCTCCAGGAGCTCAGGTGGTTCGTGGAGGACCTGGAGGTCTCCGACTGCAAGTTCGGGTCGGAACACGCGTCGAACTACCTTCCCATAAGCGGGTACCTGCCCCGCGACAAGGAAGAGATCCTGCGGCTCATCGACACCGCCCTGTCGGATGCGTCCTCGGGGCTTCTCAGGCCGGAGTGGGCTCGGGGGCTCTGATGGACATCCGGGCTGTACGGGGCATGAACGACATCCTCCCCGAGGAGGCCGTCCTGTGGAGGTTCGTCGAGGAAGAGGCCAGGAGGATCTTCGCGCTCTACGGGTTCGAGGAGCTCAGGCCGCCCCTCTTGGAGCGCACGGAACTCTTCTTGAGGGGCATCGGCGACGAGACCGACGTGGTGGAGAAGCAGATGTACACCTTCACGGACAAGGGCGGCGATTCGGTCACGCTCAGGCCCGAGGCCACCGCGTGCGTGCTCAGGGCGGTGATCGAGCACGGCATCCTGAACAAGGACCCCGTCGCCAAGCTCTACACCATAGGCCCCATGTTCCGCTACGAGAGACCACAGAAAGGCCGCTTCCGGCAATTCCACCAGATAAACGCGGAGCGGCTCGGCGAGGACGGTCCCCTGGCCGACGCCGAGACGCTGGCCATGGCCTACGATATCGTGAGGAGCGTACTGGGGGGCGAGGGGCTGGTCATGGAGGTGAACTCCCTGGGATGCAAGCAGTGCAGGCCGGCGTTCACGGAGGCGCTCAAGGCCTTTCTCGCGGCCAGGGAGGACCTCTTGTGCTCGGACTGCAGGCGCAGGATGGTATCGAACCCGCTACGGGTGCTGGACTGCAAGGTCCCGACCTGCAAAGAAGCCGTGATGGATGCGCCCACCTTGGATGCGACGCTGTGCGGCGGATGCAGGGAGCACCACGAGTGCGTCAAGGAGGGGCTCGATGCGCTCGGCGTGCGTTACGAGCAGAACGTGCACCTGGTTCGTGGGCTCGATTACTACACACGGACGACATTCGAGATCGTCTCGGCGTCCCTGGGGTCGAACAGCGCAGTGGCGGGAGGCGGGAGGTACGACGACCTGTTGGGCCTGCTGGGGGGGCCGCCTGTGGGAGGGATCGGCTTCGCGATAGGGATGGAGCGGCTCGTCATGCTCGCGCCCGAAGGGCTCGCGAAGAAGGGGGAAGGGTGCTTCGTGGCCGCCCAGAACACGCACGAGGCACGGCTTGAGGCGCTCAGGCTGATGATGGAATTGCGCGGGAACGGGATCCCGGCCGACTCCGCCCTCGGCAGGAGCTTCAAGGCGCAGATGCGAAGGGCCGACAAGGGCGGACACCCCGTGTGCGTCATCGTGGGCGAAGAGGAACTGAGGACCGGGACCGTGAGCCTCAGGGACATGCGGACGGGTTCCCAGGAGACGGTCCCGAGGGCGGACCTCGTCTCGAGGATCCTCTCCGTTCTGGACAAGGGAAAAGGAGAAAAGGCGTGAAGACTGTTTCGGCAGGCATGGCAAGGACCCACTACTGCGGCGAGATCGGGGACTCGCCGGAGGGGAGCCGGGTGACGCTGTACGGGTGGGTGCAGCGGAGAAGGGACTTGGGCGGCCTCATTTTCATAGACCTCAGGGACCGCACCGGCATAGCCCAGGTGGTCTGCAACCCGCAGGACGAGCCCAAGGCGCACGCGGTGGCGAGGACCCTCAAGCAGGAGTACTGCATCTCGGTGACGGGCACGCTGTCGAGGAGGCCCGAGGAGATGCGCAACCCCGCCATGGCGACCGGCGAGGTAGAGGTGCTGGCGAGCGGGATAGAGGTCTTCAACGAGGCGGAGACGCCGCCGTTCGTCATCGACGACTCCGCCGAGGTGACGGACACGCTCAGGCTGCGGTACCGCTACCTGGACCTCAGGAGGCCGTCGCTCCAGCGCAACCTGTTCCTCAGGCACCAGGCGGCGTCCTCCACGAGACGCTTCCTCGACGAGCACGGTTTCGTGGAGGTGGAGACCCCTGTCCTCACCAAGAGCACGCCCGAAGGGGCGCGGGACTACCTCGTGCCGAGCAGGATCTTCCCGGGAAAGGTCTTCGCCCTCCCGCAGTCGCCCCAGTTGTTCAAGCAGCTCCTCATGGTGAGCGGTTTCGACAGGTACTACCAGATCGTGAGGTGCTTCCGCGACGAGGATCTCCGGGCGGACAGGCAGCCCGAGTTCACCCAGATAGACATCGAGATGTCTTTCGTGGCCATGGAGGATGTCCTTTCGCTCACCGAGGAGATGATCGCCGTCATGTTCCGGGATACCATCGGCGTGGAGCTCGCCAGGCCCTTCCCCAGGCTCACGTACGACCAGGCCATGGAGACGTACGGCACAGACAGGCCGGACATGCGTTTCGGGATGAGGCTCGTCGACGTGACGGACATCGCCGCCACATCCGAGTTCAGGGTGTTCAGGCAGACCGCGGAGAACGGGGGCGTGGTGAAGGCCATCGCCGTCAAGGCCCCCCACGACTTGAGCAGGAAGGACCTCGATTCGCTGCACCAGGCCGTGGCGGAGCACGGGGCGAAGGGTGTTCTCTGGGCCCGCCTCGAAGAGGACGGGTGGAAGTCAACGCTGGCCAAGTTCTTCAGCGACGCACAGTGGGCCGGTATCATGATGAGGCTCGAGATGGCGCCCGGCGACGTGGCGCTCTTCGTCGCGGACAGGAGGGAGGTGGTCGACGCGAGCCTCTCGGCGCTCAGGCTCCACCTCGCCCAGAGGCTCGGGCTGGTGCAGAAGGAGGCGTACGCGCCGCTGTGGGTCACCGGCTTCCCCCTCTTCGAGTACAGCGAGGAGGAACAGAGGCTCGTGTCGGTCCACCACCCGTTCACGGCGCCGCTGCCCGAGGACGAGGCGTTGCTCGGTGCCGAACCCGAAAGGGTCAGGGCACAGGCGTACGACATGGTCATCAACGGTTACGAGGTCGGCGGCGGGAGCATAAGGATTCACAAGAGGGACATCCAGCAGAAGGTGTTCGGGGTGCTCGGGCTGAGCGATGAGCAGGCAAAGACCAAGTTCGGGTTTCTCCTGGAGGCGCTCGGCTACGGCGCGCCTCCCCACGGCGGCATAGCCTTCGGGTTCGACAGGCTCGTGATGCTGCTCTCCGGGGCATCGAGCATAAGGGACGTGATAGCCTTCCCCAAGACCCAGAAGGCGGCCTGCCTCATGACGGAAGCCCCTTCGGACGCCGACCCCGCCCAGCTCGCCCAGCTGGGGCTGAAACTCGCCGAGGAGGCGTGATGAGAAAGTTCGTGGTCTGCTGCATCGTGGCGATGATGCTCGCGGGCTGTGCGGGACGCCTTCCCGTGAAGGAGGAGGCCGACCCGGGCAGGCAGGCGATGAGACAGGCCGTCTCCGATCTGAGGGCCGGCCTCGAGGCCCTGGAGGACGAAGACGACGACGCGGCGTGGGCTGCGTTCGCCAGGGCCTTCAGGGCGTTCGACGAGGCGTCGAGACCCTCGGACGAGCCCCTGAAGGACGCCTCCGTCAAGCTCGTCAAGGTGGTGGAGACGGGCGGGTTCGAGTATGCAAGGCGTCAAGCCCTTTCCCTCCTCCTGCTGTACATCGACATGCAGAAGGCCTATGCCGACAGGGACGGCCGGTCCGCAGACGAGCTTCTGCAGAGGTTCGACTCCGTCTACCGCGAGACCGTGCAGGTCACCCTCCAGGAGAAGCAGCGCCGCATGGAGGAACTGAACGCCGAGATAGCCTCGCGCAAGGAGGAACTGTTGAAGACCTCAGAACCCTCGCTGCTCGAGACCTTCCCTTCCTCCTACACGGTGCGCAAGGGTGACACGCTGCCGGGGATCGCCTCCAGGCGGGAGATCTACAACGACTCCTTCATGTGGCCGCTCATCTACAAGGCGAACAGGGACCAGATCAAGGACCCGAAGGTGCTCTACGAAGGGCAGGATCTCAAGATCCCGAGGGAGATGGCGGTCGAGGAGATCGTCGAGGCCAGGAGGGAGGCCGGTGCGC
>Ga0116166_1004685_pt1 | contig 9932 bp, 10 predicted proteins | sample AD_JPNMR2_MetaG_FD_89884 | JGI IMG/M metagenome (GOLD analysis project Ga0116166, IMG submission 89884) | Active sludge microbial communities of municipal wastewater-treating anaerobic digesters from Japan - AD_JPNMR2_MetaG | ecosystem: Engineered > Bioreactor > Anaerobic > Digestate | place...
TGGGCCTACCACGTACACGTTTCACTGTCGCACCTCCTGCAGATGCGCCGCCCACTTGTCGAGTGCCTCGCGCTTCTCGTCGAGGTAATCGTGTACGTCGTAGGTGCCGGGAATCCTGTCCTGCGCGTGATTCAACACGCGTTCGGCAATGTGTGGCGGGACCTTGAGCCGGGCCAGCCCGGTGCGGCCGGCGAGGGGATCCTCGTCGTCGGTGCCGGGCTGGCCGGGCTGCGCACCGCCGAAGCGCTGCGCAGCAATGGCTATTCGGGCCCCCTCGAGATCGTCGGCGCCGAGCCACACCTGCCCTACAACCGTCCGCCGCTGTCCAAGCAGGCGCTGGCTACCGGACCGAGCCTGGACACCCTGGTCTACCCGCGCCGGCCAACCGTCGCCGACGTCACCTGGACGTTGGGCCGGGCCGCACTGGCCGCCGACCTCGACCGGCGCACCGTCACCCTCGACGACGGCACGAGCCGTGCCTTCACCGGGCTGGTCATCGCCACCGGAGTCCGGTCCCGGCGGCTCGGCCTGGGCCGCGATGGCGCCGAGCCGATGCTGCTGCGCACCCTCGACGACGCGATTGAGTTGCGTGCCGAGCTCGGCCCGGGTGTGCGGCTCGTCATCGTCGGGGCCGGCTTCATCGGCTGCGAGGTCGCCGCGACCGCTGCCGGGCTCGGCGCCGAGGTGCTCGTCGTCGACCCGCTGCCGGCACCACTGGCCGGCGTGCTCGGGCGACGGCTCGGCGACGCGGTCCGAGCCCGGCTCGAAGCGCTCGGGGTGTACGTCCGCACCGACACCGCGGTCCGCGCCGTCACTGTCGGCACCGACCTCGCCGAGCCGGCCCGCTATGCCGTGCACCTGGCGCCCGCCGACGGGTCGGCAGCCGAGCCCGACCCGGTGCCGGCCGATGTCGTCCTCGAAGCCGTCGGGTCGGTCCCCAACGTCGACTGGCTCGCCGGCACCGGCCTCGAGCTGAGTGCCGGGGTGCGGTGCGATGAGGCACACCGGGTGCTTCGCGACGGCATACCGCTGCCGTATGCCGTCGCCGTCGGCGACGTCGCCCGGCTGCCGCACCCGCTGCTCGGCGAGCTGCGGATCGAACACTGGACCTGGCCCGGCGACACCGCCGCGCGCTCGGCCCGGAGTCTGCTGGCCGGGCTCGGGCGGGGCGAGCCGCCGCAAGACCCGCTCACCGCCCTCCCGAGCTTCTGGAGCGACCTGCCCGGCGGCCGCATCCAGTCCTTCGGGTTGCCCCAGCGCGGACACGCCGACGTCCGGCTGCTCGAGGGCGACTGGGACGGCGAGTGCGCCGTCGGCTACCACGTCGACGGGCGGCTGGTCGGGGTCGCCCTGATCGGTCTTGCCCGGCGAATGATGCACTACCGCGAAGCGCTGCTGCACGACCTCACGGTCTGACATGCGCCGCGGGCAGACCTGGACGGTCGTCGGCCTGGTCGCCCTCGTCGGCCTCAATCTGCGGGCCACCCTCGGCTCATTGCCGCCACTGCTGCCAGACATCGCCGCTGACCTGCAGCTGCCCTCCAGCGCGCTGGGGATGCTCTCCTCGCTGTGCATCCTCGGCATGGGTCTTGCCGCGCCTTTCGGTCAGGCCTTGGCTGACCGGCTCGGCGCGGAGCGGGCGCTGGTGTGGCTGCTGGTCGCGCTCGGAGCGAGCGAGCTGGTCCGCTTTACCGCGTTCAGCCCGCTCGTGCTCTATGCCTCGGTCGCGGTTGCGGGGGCGACGATGGGTGCCGCCTCGACGCTCATGCCGGGCTTCATCGGCCACCACGCGTCGGCGGTGCGCGGCTTCGTCACTGGGGTCTACTCCACCGGGCTGGCGCTGGGGGTGGCGTTGGCGGCGGCGATCGCGGTGCCGCTGTCGCTCGCCTGGGGTTGGCGGGCATCGCTCGCCTCCGTTGGGGTGCTGGCCCTGCTCACGGCGTTGGTGGTGCGACTAGCTGCGCCGGGCGAGGACCGGCCCCCGACGCGGGTGCGCGGGAGGACGAAGGGGCCCGGGCTGCCCTGGCGCGACCCGACCGCGCGGCTGCTCACCGCCCTCAACATCGTCGTCATGGTCACCGGCTTCACGGGCTTGGCCTGGATCGCGCCCTACTACCGTGACCTGGGGCGAGCGCCGACCGAGGCCGCAGCGATGACCGTGGTCTTCCAGGTCGTGCAGTTGGTCGGGATGCTCGGCTTCCCGGCGATCACCGACGCGACGCGTGACCGGCGCCCGCTGGTGGCCCTCACCCTGCTCTGCTCGCTGGCCGGGTCGTCCTTGTTGGTGCTCGCTCCGGGCTCCTTCGGGCTCGCGGCGGTGTTGCTCTTCGGGCTAGGCGCGGGAGGGCTGTCGACGTTGTTGCTGGTGCTGTCGGTCGACGTGTCGGCGAACCGGGCGGCCGCGGCTCGGCTCAACGGGCTGACGCTGTTCGTCGGCTTCACGGTCGGGGCGCTGGGGCCGTTCCTTATGGGCGTGGTGCGCGACCTCACCGGCAGCCTGGCCGGCGGCTACCTCTGCTCGGCCGGGCTGCTGTTGCTCGGCCTGGGGTTGGTGCCGTTCCTGCACCCGGGACGGCGGGTCCTCGAGCGGGTGCCGGCCATCCGGCATACCGGAGGGGTTGGTGACGCGATGAGCGACCCGGTGCGCGACCCGGGCGGAGACCCGCGCTGAGCGGCCCGGTGCGCGACCCTCCGACCGGCGTCGAGGAAGACCTGCCCGCCTGCACCATGCGTGGCGTCGGACCGCGACCGACTGAGCGGGCCGAGCGTCAGGACTGCCGGCCGCGGCCGATGCCCAGGGTCGCGAGCAGGTCCTCGTGCAACTGCATCCAGACCACGTGACAAGAGTCGATGCCGACGCCATCGACCCAGCGGCCCGCACCACGGACCGCTCGGTCCAGGGCAGAGCCAAAACGAACGGCGTAGCCGTCGAACCGCGGGAGCACGAGCGTCAGCTCCGCCTGCAGGCGGGTCAGCTGTCGTCCTACCAGCCCCAGCTCCTCCAGGACACGGTCGTCCCAACGGTGGTCGCTGTGGTCGTTGGCCGTCAACGGTTCACCGGGTATTGGTCGCAGCTGCCACCGGGTGACGGCCTCCTGCAGCCGCGCATTCACCGGCCGGAACGCTTCGTGCACCCCGGCCACCGCGACGCGCTTGGCGTCGTCCAGCTCCAGGGCCAGTCGCCGCTCGCCCTCGACCCGGCCGCACTCGGTCAGCGACCACCCGCTGGAGCCGCCGAACTCGGAGCGGGTGACCCGTCCGGTGGCCTCTAGGTCGAGCAGGCGCTCGGTGGTATCAGCGATGTCCAGCCCGAACCGGCGGGCGACGAGGCGGGTGTCGGCGTAACCGAGCAGTCGCACCGCGTGCAGGGTGAGGGTGTCCGGATCGGACTCAACGCCAGCCACGGTGACATCTTGTCGGATGTTCACGTTCGACCAGACACATCTGGCCGACTCGCGAACAACTGGCTCACCCGAGCGGCTCGACCGACGTCAGTCGTAGTAGGCCGACAGCCAGGCGTTGCCGGTCGGGCTGTAGAGCACCTCGGGCCAGTCGCTCGGCCGCGGATCGCCATACACGAGAACGCTGTTGCGGTCGCCGAGCACGGTCGGCAGCGCGGCGAGCGGCGCGTAGTACATATAGGACATCAGCCGCTCGGCGAACCGCCAGCGCCCGTCGACCCGCCGGTAGACGTCCTTGTAGCGCAGCGCCACCTGCATGGCGACCCCGTTCCGGTCGACCTCGGCGTGGCTGAACAGCAGCCCGATCGCCCGATCTGGATCGGTGTCGTCGAAGCGGATCACGTGCCCGTGGCTGAAGTGGTTGGTCGGCCCGAGCGCCGCGAACCGCCCGAGATAGGTCGTGACGATCTGCTCGATCCCGTCGGCCGCGAAGACTCCATCTTGGCTTCGCAGGACCGCGTCGTCGCAGAAGATCCGCCGGATGCCCTTCTCGTCGCGCTCGTCCATGATCACGCCGTAGATCACGCCGAGCTCGGCGATGGCGGCGCGGTCCTCCAGCCGGCGCAGGCGGCTGGAGAGGTCGGTGCTGGGGTCGGTCATGTGTCGCTCCTTCGGGTCAGCGTGCGAGGTATGCCCTGAGGCCCGTCGGCAGACCGAGCACGAGGGTGTGCCCCTCATGACTCAGCCGCAGCCCGCGGTCGTCCCAGCTCACCAACCAGTGGTGCAGCTCGACTCCCGCGGTGACGGTGTCGAGTAGACCGGAGCGGCGTTCGGCGGGGGTCTCGGCGTTGGTGTTGGCATGCACCGTGACCCGAATGGCCAGGTCCTCGGGGGTCAGGCTCCCGAGTTCGGTGAGACGTGCGTCGAGGTCGAGCGCCACGGGGGCGAGCAGCAGGTCGGCACGATCATGGGGGCGACGGGTGGGCATCGGTGGACTCCTCGTCGACAAGGGTGGACGAGATCTAGTATAACCATGATCACCTATTTGGGAATGCTGTGGCGGCATCGTGAGGTGTGAGCGGCATACCCGATCCGTCGAGTCCGTCGGCGCGCGCCGACGGCGCAACAGGAGGTAGCTGATGCAACGTAGGACCTTGCTCGCCGCGGCTCCGGCCACCCTGGTGTTCGGTGGGCTCGCCGCGGCTCCGGCGCAGGCTGCTGGCAGGGGCGTCGAAGGCGGTGGCATAGGTGCCGACGGCCAGGACATCCTCAACGCCCTGGCGCGCTGGTCGCTCGGTTACGACACCCGCGACGTCCCGCTGATGCGGGCGGCCTTCACCGATGACGCGTCGTTCACCTTCCATCTGCCCAACGGAGGCCCGACCCTGCAATTCGATGGGACTGCGGCGGTGATGAAGCTCTTCACCGACTCGCTCGCCGCCCAGCACGACGTGCGTCGGCACGTCACCACCAATGCGCTGGTCGAACGGGTCGACCGGGGCAGGGCCACAGTCACCAGCTATCTCACCCTGATCATCATCGACGCCGGCGCGTTGCGGGTGCAGGCGACCGGGATCTACCGCGACCGGGTGGTCCGTGGCGGCGACGGGGTCTGGCGGATCGAGCACCGGGACCTCACCCTCGACATTCCGTCCTGAGCCTCCCGCACGATCTCCGGGGGGCCCGCGCTCACACCAGCGGGTCCTCCGGAAAGATCCGCGGCAACCCCGAAGTGGCACCGGTGAAGGCCGGGGCGCGTTTGTCGAGGAAGGCCGCCACGCCTTCCTTGCCGTCGCCGATCGAGGTGTAGAACATGCCGAAGGAATCGGTGGGGTGAGCCGGCAGGGGATGCGCCGCTCCGGCAGACGTCGGACCGCGCGGAAGGAGCCGCATCCGTTTTCTCGCCTCGACGCGCACGTGCACCTCTGGGAGCTGGCGCGTCGCGGGCAACCGTGGATCGACCCGGCCGGTATGCCGGAGCTGGCCCGTGACTTCGGATTGGTCGACCTGCGCGCCGCCCTTGCCAGCGCGGATGTCGACGCGGCTCTGCTCGTCCAGGTGCTCAACGACCCCGCCGAGACCGACGACTATCTGTGGTTGGCCCGCGACCCCGCACTGCTGGGCGTGGTCGGCTGGGTGGACCTGATCGCCGATTCGGTCGAGGCGGATCTCATTGCACTGCAATCTCATCCATCCGGCTCGCGGCTCGTCGGGATCCGCCATCAGGCGCTCGCCGAATCCGATCCGGCCGGGTGGCTCTGCGCGGCCGGAGATCGCGGGCTTCCGGGCGCTCGCGCGGTCCGGGCTGGCCTTCGACCTCATGCTGCGCCCCGAACACCTGGCGACGGCCCGGCACGACGGTGTGCAGTTCGTTCTCGACCACGCCGGGAAGGCACCGGTCGCGGCGGGCTGGGGCTCGCCGGTCGCCCGTGACTGGGCCCGCGCGGTGTCCCGGCTGGCGGAGTTGCCGCACGTCGTGGCCAAGCTGTCCGGCCTCACGACGATGGCCGACCCGACTGGCTGGACGGTCGCGGACCTGGCCCCCGTAGTCGAGCACCTGCTCGCCGCCTTCGGGCCCGAACGGCTGCTCTACGGCTCGGACTGGCCGGTGAGCCTGCGCGCCGGGACTTACCGGCGCACCGTCGGTGCCGTGGGGGAACTGCTCGCCGGGCTCTCGCCCAGCGAACAGGCGGCGGTGCTCGGCGGCACCGCCCGACGCGTCTATCGGCTCGACGAACCGACGGCGCCGAAGAGGTATGCCGCTCGGCCGGCAACGCCGAGCCGGTAGCCCAGCACGCTGCCGGCCAGCGGCTCGAGGTTGCGGTCGGCCGGGTCGGGCAGGTGGCAGCGCGAGGTGGTCACGTAGAGGACGCCGAGGTCGACGCCGCCGAAGGCGACCGACGTCGGGAAGCTGACCGGCACCTGCAGGACATAGTCCAGCCGGCGGTCCGCGGCATACCGATGGATCCGGCCACCGCCCCAGATCGCGACCCACACGCCGTCCGCTGCGTCAACGGCCAGCCCGTCGGGCCGCCCGGGGCCCTCGAAGGTCGCGAAGGTCAGAGGGCATCCGAGGCGCGCCCCGGCGAGATCGAGCACGGGATAGGCGTCGATCCGCGAACGGCCGGTGTCGGTGACCAGCATGGTTGCACCGGCGTCGAGCCAGCCCAGCCCGTTGACGGCCACGAGCCCGTCGAGTGCGCGGACCTGGGAGCCGTCGGGGGCGATCCGAGTGAGCGTGGCGTCGGCCCGGCCGAGCGTCGAGTAGCTACCGACCCACAGGCCCCCGAACGCATCGCATACCCCGTCGTTGAGCCGAGTGCCGTCATCGGCCCCGGCGACCGTCGTCAGCGGGCGCAGCCGTTCGCCGTCGTCGCGGCATACGGTGTCGACCTGGGTGACGACCCGGGCGCCGTCGGCCGCGGGCAGGGCTAGGCTCACCTCGCGGGGCAGAGTGCGAGTGGTGACCTCAGCCGGCCCGCCGGCCCAGCTGTGGACGCGCCGCCTGCGGATGTCCACCCAGCTCAGCGAGTGGGTCGCCGGGTCCCACGCGGGGCCCTCGCCGAGGGCGTCGTCGCCAGGCCCGGCCACCTCGTCAGGCTCGCGCATTCGCCTTCCACCCTCCCTGCGACCTTGACCAATTGCTGCATATCATTATGATTCTTATATGAGCGATGGCGGAAGGGTGCACGTGCACGATCGCGGCTCAAGCCGTTGGATCGTTCTGGACAACCCGACGGCGCGCAACGCCTATGACCAGGACATGGCGCTCGCCGTCGCGGAGGCACTCGACCGCTGTGCGGAGGTGCGCTCGGTCGTCATCACCGGCGCGTCCGGGGCGTTCTGCGCAGGCGGGATGCTGTCGGGGCTGAGCACCCCGACCGCAGCCGGGATGCGCGAGCTCTATCGGGCCTCGCTGCGCCTCTTCGACGCGATCCGCAATTGCCCACGGCCGGTGATCGCCGCCGTCAACGGGGCGGCCGCGGGGGGCGGCAACGAGCTCGTCGTCGCCTGCGACCTCGCGGTGGCGGCGCGCAGCGCGACCTTCGGGCAGACCGGCCCACGGGTCGGCTCGGCTCCGGTGACCGGCGCGACCAACGTGCTCGCGGTGCAGATCGGGGAGAAGCGCGCCAAGGAGATGGCCATGCTGTGCCGGCGCTACTCCGCCGATCAGGCTCTGGCGCTCGGGCTGGTCAACGAGGTCGTCGACGACGCCGATCTCGAGGCCGCCGTCGAGCGCCGGTGCACCGAGATCGAACAGCTCTCGCCGCGCTACCTCGAGATCACCAAAGCGAGCTCCAACATCTGGTGGAACAGCGCCCGCGACAACTTCCTCCAGGGCCTCGGGATGCTCGTGCAGGCCATCGGCAGTCCCGACATGGTGGAGGGTGCGACCGCTTTCCTCGACAAGCGCAAGCCGCAATTTCGGCTCGACCCGGGCGAGTCGCCCACTCCCCGTTCCTGACCAGACCGCACGACATCGCGACCTGACTGCCCACCTCACTGGAGCGCACCGTGGACTTCCGACCAGTTCCTTTGCACGAGGACATCCGCAAGGCCGTCCGCGAGATGATGGAGCCCTTCGACGACCAGTACTGGATGGAACACGACCGCGACCACGCCTTTCCCTGGGAGTTCTACCACGCGGTCGCACAGGCGGGCTGGCTCGGCATCACCATCCCGGAGGAATACGGCGGTGGCGGGCTCGGGGTCACCGAGGCGGCCATCGTCGAGCAGGAGATCGCATCGACCGGCGGCGGGATGGGCGCGTGCAGCGCCGTGCATATCGGCATCTTCGGCTTCGACCCGATCATCCGGCACGGCTCGGAGGACCTCAAGCGTCGCTTCCTGCCGCGTGTGCCGACAGGCGACCTGCACATCTCGTTCGCGGTCACCGAGCCGGACGCCGGCACCGACACGACCGGCATCACGACCTTCGCCCGCAAGGTCGAGGGTGGCTATCGGATCAACGGCAAGAAGGTGTGGATCACCAAGGCCCAGCAAGCCGAGCGGATGTTGCTGCTGGCCCGCACGACCAAGCGTGAGGATGCCGTCAAGCGCACCGACGGGATGACCCTCTTCTTCGCCGAGATGAACCCCGACCACGTGCAGATCCGCGAGATCCCCAAGCTCGGGCGAAACTCTGTCAACACCAACGAAGTCTTCATCGACGACCTCTTCGTCGCCGACCAGGACGTTGTCGGCGAGGTGGGTAAGGGCTTCCGGGCGATCCTCGCCGGCCTCAACGCCGAGCGGATCATCTCGGCCAACGCCTCGATCGGCATCGGGCGCGCATCGGTGCGGCGAGCCGCGGCATACGCCAAGGAGCGGATCGTCTTCGGGCGCCCGATAGGTCAGAACCAGGCCATGGCACACCCCATCGCCGAGGCGATGATGCGTCTCGACGCCGCGGAGGTCATGCTGCAAAAGGCCGCCTGGCTGCTCGACAACGGGCTTGACTGCGGAGCCGAGGCCAACATGGGCAAGTACCTGGCCGCCGACGCCGCCTTCTTCGCCGCCGACCGGGCCATCCAGACCCACGGGGGGTTCGGCTACGGCAAGGAGTTCCATGTCGAGCGCTACTTCCGCGAGGCCCGGTTGCAACGGATCGCCCCGATCAGCCAGGAGATGGTGCTCAACTACCTGTCCGAGCACGTCCTGCACCTGCCGCGCAGCTACTGACCCGGAGTCGCCCCGTGAAGCCCTATCGCACCGTCCTGTTCGTCCCGGCCCACAAGACCTCGTGGTTCGCTCCGGCGGCCGAGTCCGGCGCCGACGCGGTGTGCTTCGACCTGGAGGATTCGGTCCCCGAGCCGCTCAAGGCCGCGGCGCGCGAGCAGGTGGCGGCGGCTGTCGCGGCATACTCCGTCTCGCACCCGGCCATGGGGTTGTTCGTGCGACCCAATTCCCTGGGCACCCGGCTCACCGGTCTCGACCTCGAGGCGGCGGTGGTGCCCGGGCTCACCGGGGTCTTCGCGCCCAAGGTCGACGGGCCGCTCGACGTCGTGCGCTACGACGCGCTGCTCGACCACTTCGAGGCACGTGCGGGGGTGAGCGGGCTGGAGTACATCATCCCGGTCGAGACGATCCACGGGATCCAGAACTGTGAGCAGATCGCCGCGGCCTCGCCGCGGGTGGGGGCGATGATCGGGCCGACCGCCGAACACGCCGACATCGCCAAGGCCGTCGGCTACGAGTGGACCCCCGAGGGCATGGAGTCGTTGGTCCACCGGACCAAGATCCTGCTCGCGACCCGGGCCGTCGACCGGCACCCGCTGACCGCACTATGGGAGCGGATCCACGACCTCGACGGACTACGCGCGTTTTCCATTCGCAGTCGGAAGATGGGCTTCCGCGGCCAGATCGTCCTGCACCCCTCGCACGTGCCTGTCGTCAATGGTGTCTACACCCCAGACGCCGAGCAGATCGACTTCTACCGCGGGTTGCTGGCGACCTACCAGCAGGCCGAGGCCCGCGGGGACGGCGCCGTGATGTATGGCCAGATCCACGTCGACAAGGCGCACGCGGACA
>Ga0116166_1004689_pt1 | contig 9925 bp, 8 predicted proteins | sample AD_JPNMR2_MetaG_FD_89884 | JGI IMG/M metagenome (GOLD analysis project Ga0116166, IMG submission 89884) | Active sludge microbial communities of municipal wastewater-treating anaerobic digesters from Japan - AD_JPNMR2_MetaG | ecosystem: Engineered > Bioreactor > Anaerobic > Digestate | place...
GCCGATGACGATGATGCCGAAGATGATCTGGTCGGTGGCCAGCAGCGCCTGGCTGTCGGTGATCATGTGGCCGATGCCACTCGATGCACCGATCAGCTCGGCGACGATGACGTAGGTCCAGGCCCAGCCCAGGATCATGCGCAGGTGCTCGGCGATCTCGGGCGCGGCACCGGGAATCAGCACGCGGCGGATCAGCGAGCGGTCGCCCACGCCCAGCGTGTAGGCGGCTTCGACCAGGTCGCGCCGCGTGTTGCCTACCGTGACGCTGATCATCAGCACCAGGCTGAAGAAGGCGCCGATGAAGATCACCGCGAGTTTTTGCGTCTCGCCGATGCCAGCCCACAGGATCAGCAGCGGGATGAAGGCGCTGGCCGGCAAGTAGCGCGAGAAGCTGACGAAGGGCTCGAAGAAGGCCTCCACCGGCTTGTACGCGCCCATCGCCACGCCCAGCGGCACGGCGATGAGCGCGGCGATGGCGAAGCCGCCGACCACGCGGAACACCGTCATGCCGATGTCGTGGGCGAAGCCGTGTTCGGCCAGCAGCGTCCAGCCGCTCATCAGCATGGTCCACGGGTCGGCGAGGAAGGTCTTCTGCACGAAGCCGCCGAAGGTGGCGAGCGACCACAGCGCGACGAAGAGCACGAAAAAAGCGATGCCCAGCGCCGTGCGCGCGAGCGGGCTCACCGCGGTCAGCGGCTTCATGCCGCGGCTCCGGGCGCGGCCGAACTCATTGGACGAAGCGCGGGTCGGCCAGCTTGCTCATGTCGGGCAGCTGCTTGATGATGCCGGCCTCGAGCAGCACCTCGGCCGCTTCCTTGCTGAACGCAGCATGCTCGCCGGCGAAGAACTTCTGGTTGGCTGACCGGTCCTGCCAGCGCAGGTGCTTCTGGCTGGCCTCGAATTGTTCGGCGCTTTGCTTGACGTCGGCGCCCATGATGGCGAAGGCCTTGGCCGGATCGGCCTTGATCATCTCGAGCGCCTGGAAGTAGCTGTCGGCCAGCGCCTGCGCGGCCTTCGGGTTGTCGGCCAGGAACTTCGTCGTGCAGCCGAAGGTGTCCATGATCATCGGGTAGTCCAGCGTGGTGGCGATGATCTTGCCGGCCTCGGGCTTGGCGCGCACCGCGCCCAGGTAGGGCTCGTAGGTCATCGCCGCGTCGATGTCCTGGTTGCCGGCAATCATCGCGCTGGCGGCGGCCTGCGGCTCGAGGTTGACCACCTTCACGTCCTTCACCGACAGGCCGTTTTTCTTCAGCATCCAGGCCAAGGTGAAGTACGGTGCGGTGCCCGGCGCGCTGGCGGCCACGGTCTTGCCCTTCAGGTCGGCGATCTTGGCGATGTTGGGTTTGACCACCATGCCGTCGGCGCCGAAGCTTTTGTCGAGCTGGAAGATCTGCGTGGTCGCCACGCCGGCCGCGTTCCACGCCACCCAGGTCTCCACCGTGGTCGCCGCGCACTGCACGTCGCCGCTGGCGATGGCCAGGTGGCGGTCCTTCTGCGGGATCTTCTTGATCGTCACGTCCAGGCCATTCTTCTTGAAGATGCCGGCTTCCTTGGCGAGCGTGAGCGGCGCGAAGCCGGTCCAGCCCGAGATGGCGATGGCCACGCTCACTGGTTTCGTTTCCTGAGCATGGGCGCTGCCCATCAAGGCCAGGGCGGCGGCAGCGGCGAGGGCAAGGCGGTTCATGCGGGTTCCTTCGGGCAAGGTGGTGGAATGACGGCGAAGCGCGAATTCAAACCGCAATCCACAGCGCCGGCAATCCGGGAATCGCCCTGAAGGCCTTGGCCAGTGTGCCGGCATGCACCAGCGCACTGGCGCGCTCGATGTCGGGCGCCATGGTGCGGTCGACCTCGAAGCGAGGCACGCGCTCGCGCAACAGCTTGTGCGCCGCTTCCAACGGCTGGCTGCTTTGCAACGGCCGCAGGAACTCGATGCCCTCGGCGGCTGCCATCAGCTCGATGCCCAGGATGTGCGCCACGTTGGCGATCATCGGCTGCAGCCGGCGCGCGGCGAAGGTGGCCATCGACACGTGGTCTTCCTGGTTGGCGCTGGTGGGCAGGCTGTCGACGCTGGCCGGGTGCGCCAGCGACTTGTTCTCGCTGGCCAGCGCGGCGGCGGTGACGTGGGCGATCATGAAGCCGCTGTTCAGCCCGGCGTTGGCGGTGAGGAAAGGCGGCAGCTTCGACACGTTGGCGTCGATCAGCATCGCGATGCGGCGCTCGGCGATGGCGCCGACCTCGGCGATGGCGTTGGCCATTGCGTCGGCGGCCAGTGCCACCGGCTCGGCGTGGAAGTTGCCGCCGCTGATCATCGTGCCGCTGCCGCCGTCGCTGCCACCCTCGGCAAACACCAGCGGGTTGTCGGTCACGGCATTGGCCTCGCGCAGCAGCACCAGCGCGGCATGGCGCAGCTGGTCCAGGCAGGCGCCGACCACCTGCGGCTGGCAGCGCAGGCAGTACGGGTCCTGCACGCGGTCGTCGCCTTCGGTGTGGCTGGCGCGGATCGCGCTGCCGGCGAGCAGCGCGCGGTAGTACTGGGCGACGTCGATCTGCCCGGGCTGGCCGCGCAAGGCGTGGATGCGCGGGTCGAAGGGGCCGTCGCTGCCGCGCGCGGCGTCGACCGTGAGCGCGCCGATCACCAGCGCCGATTCCAGCACCGGCTCGAAGGCGAACAGCGCATGCAGCGCCAGCGCGGTCGACACCTGCGTGCCGTTGATCAGCGCCAGCCCTTCCTTGGCTTGCAGCTGCAGCGGCGCCAGACCGTACTCGTTCAGCACTTCGGCCGCGGCGCGGCGTTGTGCATCGACCAGGAACTCACCCTCGCCCATCAGCGCCAGCGTCATGTGCGCCAGCGGCGCCAAGTCGCCCGACGCGCCGACCGAGCCCTGGGCCGGGATGAACGGCACCAGGCCGGCATTCAGCGCCGCCAGCAGCGCCTCGACGACTTCGACCCGCACGCCCGAGGCGCCGCGTGCCAGCGAGCCGGCCTTCAACGCCAGCACCAGCCGCACCACCGCGGGCGCGAGCGGCTCGCCCACGCCCACGCTGTGCGAGCGGATCAGGTTGCGCTGCAGCGTGGCCAGATCGTCGGCACCGATGCGTGTGGACGCCAGCTTGCCGAAGCCGGTATTGACGCCGTACACCGGCGCGTCGCCGGCGGCGGCGCGCTGCACCACCGCCGCGCTGGCGGCGATCGCGGCGCGCGCGGCGTCGTCGATCTCGAGCGTGGCGCCGCCGGCGTGCACCGCCTGCAGTTGCTCGAGCGTGAAGTGTCCAGGGCAGATGCGCACGGTCAGGCTCCCGTCGCCGCGTTGACCATCGGCAGCTTCAGGCCCTGCTCTTGCGCGCACTTCACCGCGATGTCGTAACCCGCGTCGGCATGGCGCATCACCCCGGTGCCGGGGTCGTTCCACAGCACACGCTCGATGCGCTTGGCCGCGGCATCGCTGCCGTCGCAGACGATGACCACGCCCGAGTGCTGCGAATACCCCATGCCGACGCCGCCGCCGTGGTGCAGGCTGACCCAGGTGGCGCCGCCCGCGGTGTTGAGCAGTGCGTTCAACAGCGGCCAGTCGGACACCGCGTCGCTGCCGTCCTTCATGCTTTCGGTCTCGCGGTTGGGCGAAGCGACCGAGCCTGAATCGAGGTGGTCGCGGCCGATGACGATCGGGCCCTTCAGCTCACCCGACTTGACCATCTCGTTGAAGGCCAGCCCGGCGCGGTGGCGCTCGCCCAGCCCGATCCAGCAGATGCGCGCCGGCAGCCCCTGGAAGGCGATGCGCTCGGCCGCCATGTCGAGCCAGCGGTGCAGGTGCGCGTCCTGCGGGAACAGCTGCTTCATCTTGGCGTCGGTCTTGCGGATGTCCTCGGGGTCGCCGGACAGCGCCACCCAGCGGAACGGGCCCTTGCCCTGGCAGAACAGCGGGCGCACGTAGGCCGGCACGAAGCCGGGGAAGTCGAAGGCGCGCTGAACGCCCTCGTCGAAAGCCACCTGGCGGATGTTGTTGCCGTAGTCGACGGTGGGGATGCCCATCGCCTGGAAGTCGAGCATCGCCTGCACGTGCACCGCGCAGCTCTTGGCCGCGGCGTTCTTCAGCGCCGCGTGCTGGCCGGCGTCGAGTTGTGCCGCCTTCCAGCCGTCGACCGTCCAGCCCTTGGGCAGGTAGCCGTGCACCAGGTCGTGCGCGCTGGTCTGGTCGGTGACCAGGTCGGGCCTGATGCCGCCAGCCTTGGCGCGCTTGACCAGCTCGGGCAGCACTTCGGCCGCGTTGCCGAGCAGGCCGATCGAGATCGCCTTGCCCTCGGCCGTGTACTTCTTGATGCGCGCCAGCGCGTCGTCCAGGTCCTTGGCTTGTTCGTCCAAGTAGCGGCTGCGCAGGCGGAAGTCGATGCGCGACTGCTGGCATTCGATGTTCAGGCTGCACGCGCCGGCGAAGGTCGCCGCCAGCGGCTGCGCGCCGCCCATGCCGCCGAGACCCGCGGTGAGGATCCACCGGCCCGTCCATTCACCGCGGGGCGCCGGAGCGCCGGGCCGCCCCAAGCCCGGCGCCGTCCCCTCGGGGGACCGGCCGGCGTACTCGCCGGACGAGGGGCCCACAGGGTAATGTTGACGCCCGGCCTCGACGAAGGTCTCGTAGGTGCCCTGCACGATGCCCTGGCTGCCGATGTAGATCCAGCTGCCCGCCGTCATCTGGCCGTACATCATCAGGCCCTTGCGGTCGAGTTCGTGGAAGTGCTCCCAGGTCGCCCACTTGGGCACCAGGTTGGAGTTGGCAATGAGCACGCGCGGCGCGTCCACATGGGTGCGGAACACGCCCACCGGCTTGCCCGACTGCACCAGCAGCGTTTCGTCCTCGTTCAGCTCGCGCAGGCTCTTCAGGATCGCGTCGAAGCAGTCCCAGTTGCGCGCCGCCTTGCCGATGCCGCCGTAGACCACCAGCGCGTCGGGGTTCTCGGCCACCTCGGGGTCGAGGTTGTTCTGCAGCATGCGGTAGGCGGCTTCGATCAGCCAGTTCTTGCAGGCGAGCTGGCTGCCGCGCGGGGCGCGCACCACGCGGGCTTGTGAGACTCGGCTGGCATCGGACAGGTCGGACATGGGTTCACCTCTTCGCTGGGGTTGGTGCAATGGCCATGACTGTACTTGACTAGACAAGTCTAGGCAAGAGGATGGTTCGCCACGGAGATCAGGGTAAACCCGCAGGCGCGGCGCGCAAGAGCTTTGATCGACCGCGCTTCAGTCGACCAGGTACTCGGCGACGATGTCCACCGTGCCGCGCCGGCCGAGATGGCTGCAGTTCTCGAGCAGCCAGCGATCGGCCGCGGCATAACCCTCGCGGTGCAATGCCAGCAGGTGCTGCCGCGGGGTCGCCAGCGAGCCGGTGGTGTCCAGCGGGTCGAGCTGCTCGCCGCCTTCGATGCGGTGTACGCGCAACGCGGCGGCCTTGCGCAGCAGCGGCGCGCGCGCGTGGCGCGTGTCGATGCCTTCGTCTTGCACCAGCTTGCGCAGCACCGCCAGCGCACGCAGCTCCTTGACCAGGCTGCCGTTGAAGCTGATCTCGTTGATGCGGTCGAGGATCTGCGTCGGCGTCAGCGGCACCGACTTGCGCCGGCTGGGGTGCACCTGCACCAGCATCAAGTCCAGGTGGGGCGAGTCGGCCAGCAGCGGCAGCAGCGAGGGGTTGCCCATGTAGCCGCCGTCCCAGTAGGCCTCGCCGTCGATTTCCACCGCGGCAAACAACATCGGCAGGCAGGCCGACGCCAGCACCGCGTCGAGGTCGATCTGCGCACCGCGGAAGATGCGCAGCTGGCCGCTGCGCACGTTGGTCGCACCCAGGTACAGCTGGATCTCGGTGCAGCGGCGCACCAGTTCGAAGTCGATCGTGTCCTGCAGCACCTCGCGCAGCGGGTTGCCGTTGGCCGGCACGAACCAGGCCTGCGCCAGGCTCCACGCCGCCTGCCACGGCGGCGCCGGCAGCGGCGCCAGCAGCCCCGGCGTCGCGCCCAGCCAGGCTTCGGCCCAGCGTGCCATGTGCAGGCTGTCGGCCACCCGCGCCCACAGCCGGCGCAGCGCCTCGCGCGCGCCGCGGCTGCCGCCTTCGGTCCAGCCGGCAGCCAGCGCCACCGCGTTCATCGCCCCGGCGCTCGAGCCGCTGACGCTGCCGATGCGGATGCGCTCGTCGGCCAGCAGCCGGTCGAGCACGCCCCAGGTGAAGGCGCCGTGCGTGCCGCCGCCCTGCAGCGCCAGGTCGATGCGGCGCGGCTTCATGCGCGGTGTGCGTGCTCGGTCATCGCGCGGCAGTGTAGGTGCGTGCAGCGCAGCGCTTCGGCCGGGGTCGCGACACGGCTGGCCGCATCGAAGCGGCGACGGCGGCGCGGCGATTGGCCGGTCCTCGGGTGCCGCGTCGATGTGCTGCCAGGCATCGATGCTTGCATAGACTTGTCTATGCAAGTAGACTGCGCCATCCCATGAACACCCAGTCCGCACCCACCACGCGAGCGCTGCAGGCCGCCGCCCCTTACGCGCGCATCAAGCAGTACCTGAAGGACGAGCTGGCGCGCGGGCGCTGGCCGCCCGGCGCGGCGATGCCGTCGGACGCCGAGCTGGTGGCGCAGTTCGGCGTCAGCCGCATGACCGTGACGCGCGCGTTGAACGAACTGCGCAGCGAAGGCCTGGTCGAGCGCGTGCAGGGCGTGGGCACCTTCGCCGCGCACCTGGCGCGCGTGGCGTCGCAGCTGCGCATCCGCGACCTGCACGAGGAGATCAGTGCGCGCGGCCACCGCCACCATGCCGAAGTGCATCTGTCGCGCGAAGAAAGCGCCGGCGAGGGGCTGGCGCAAAAACTGGGGCTGGCGCCCGGCGCGCCGGTGTTCCACACGCTGATCGTGCACTTCGAGGACGGCGTCGCGCTGCAGTGCGAGGACCGCTACGTCAACCCGCAGCGCGCACCCGACTACCTGGGCAACGACTTCGCGCAGATCACGCCGACGCAGTACCTGCTGCAGGTGGCGCCGCTGTGGCAGGCGCAGTATTCGATCGAGGCCGCGCTGCCCACGGCGCAGGAAGCCAAGCTGCTGGGCATCGCCCGCACCGAACCGTGTCTGGTGGTGGTGCGGCGCACGGTCAGCCAGGACGTGCCGATCACGCTGGCGCGGCTGGTGCATCCGGGTTCACGTTATCTGTTGCAAGGGGAGTTCACGCCATGACACCACAAGCCACCGCCGAAGCCCGCGCACGCGAATGCGTGACGCCCGAGTTGATCGAGGCCTTCCGCAACGATGGTGCGGTGTGCATCCGCCAGTTGCTCAGCCCCGCCGAAGTGCAGCGGCTGCGCGAGGGCATCGACGCCAATCTGGCACAGCCCAGCCCGCGCGCCAAGGTCGCGAGCCGCCCCGACGACCCGGGCCGCTTCGTCGAAGACTTCTGCAACTGGCAAGACAGCGACGCCTACCGCGAAGTGATCTTCGGCTCGGGCCTGGCGCCGGCCGCGGCGCTGCTGAGCGGCAGCCGCAGCATCCGGCTGTACCACGACCACATGCTGACCAAGGAACCCGGCACGCGCCAGCGCACGCCGTGGCACCAGGACCAGCCCTACTACAACGTCGAAGGCCGGCTCAACTGCAGCTTCTGGATTCCGGTGGACCCGGTGGCGCGCGAATCCACGCTCGAGTTCATCGCCGGCTCGCACCTGGGGCCGTGGCTGATGCCGCGCAGCTTCATGGACGCGCAGGCCAGGTGGTTCCCCGAAGGCAGCCTGCAGGAGATGCCCGACTTCGAGGCCGAGCGCGAGCGCCATCGCATCCTGGGCTGGGCGGTGCAGCCCGGCGACGTCATCGCCTTTCACATGCTGGCCGTGCATGGCTCGGCCGGTGTGGGCGGCGACCGGCGGCGGCGCGTGTTCTCGCTGCGCGTGCTGGGCGACGACATGGTGCACGCGCCGCGCGACTGGGTCACCTCGCCGCCCTTCCCCGGCCTGGCCGAGCGGCTGCCGGCCGGCGCGGCGATGGACGACGCGCTGTTCCCGCTGCTGTGGCAGGACGGCGCATGACGCTGCGGTTGCTGCGCTGCGACGACGTGGCGCCGCAGCCGTGGAAGAACGGCGGCGGCAGCACGCGCGAACTGTGGGCCTGGCCCAGCGCAACCTCGGGCGCGCCCTGGACGCTGCGCATCAGCGTGGCCGATATCGCCTCCGATGGCCCGTTCTCGGCCTACCCCGGCATCGACCGCTGGTTCGCGGTGCTGCAAGGCGGCGGCGTGCGCTTGGCGCTGCCCGACGGGCCATGCGAGTTGCATGCCGGCTGTGCGCCATTGGCCTTCGGCGGCGAGGCGGCGCCCGGCTGCACGCTGCTGCACGACGCCACACGCGACTTGAACCTGATGGTGCGGCGCGGCGCCGGCCAAGCCGCGATGCGGCTGGCGGCCGGCGGCCAGAGCTTCGCGCCGCACACCCGCTGGCGCGCGCTGTTCGCGCTCGATGCATTGACGCTGCGAGCCGATGGCGAAGATGGCCCATCGACGCTGGCCATGCCGGCCTGGTCGCTGGCCTGGGACGAGGCCGCGCCGCAATGCGCCTGGCACATCGCGGCTGCGGCAGCGGCAGCAGCGCCACGCGCCTACTGGATCCACTTCACGCCGGGGGCCGCATGAACACGCTGTGGCGCAACGCACGCCTGACCACCTTGGGCGACGCCAACGGCTGGGGCCTGATCGAACGCGGCGCGCTGCTCAGCAGCGGCGACACCCTGCGCTGGGTCGGGCCCGAATCCGAACTGCCGGCGGCGCTGCAGGCCGATGCCGAACATGACCTGGGCGGCATGCTGGTCACGCCGGGGCTGATCGACTGCCACACGCACCTGGTCTATGGCGGGCACCGCGCCGCCGAGTTCGAACAACGGCTGCAAGGCGCCAGCTACGAGCAGATCGCACGCGCCGGCGGCGGCATCCGCGCCAGCGTGGCCGCCACGCGCGCCGCCGACGACGAAGCGCTGTATGCCGCCACCGCGGCGCGCGCGCGGGCCTTGATGCGCGAAGGCGTGACCACGCTGGAAGTCAAATCGGGTTACGGCCTGAGCCTGCAGCACGAAGCGCGCTGCCTGCGGGTGGCGCGCCGCCTGGCGCGCGAGCTGCCGCTGAGCGTGCGCGCCACCTGCCTGGCCGCGCACGCACTGCCGCCGGAGTTCGACGGCCGCGCCGACGACTACATCGCCGCGGTGTGCGCCTGGCTGCCCGAACTGCATGCGCAGGGGCTGGTCGATGCGGTCGACGCCTTCTGCGAAGGCATCGGTTTCACGCCGGCGCAAACGCGCCGCGTCTTCGATGCCGCCAAGGCCTTGGGCCTGCCGGTGAAGCTGCACGCCGAGCAGCTGAGCGACCAGGGCGGCGCGGCGCTGGCCGCGAGCTGCGGCGCGCTGTCGTGCGACCACCTCGAATGGCTGTCCAGCGACGGCATCGCCGCGATGGCGGCAGCGGGCACGGTGGCGGTGCTGTTGCCCGGCGCCTACTACTTCCTGCGCGAAACCAAGCTGCCGCCGGTGCAGGCGCTGCGCGACGCCGGCGTGCCCATCGCGCTGGCCAGCGACCACAACCCCGGCACCGCGCCGGGGCTGTCGCTGCTGCTGATGCTCAGCATGGGCTGCACCTTGTTCCGCCTGACACCCGAGGAGGCGCTGCGCGGCGTCACGGTCAACGCGGCGCGCGCGCTGGGCCTGGGCGACCGCGGCCGGCTGGCACCCGGGCAGCGCGCCGACTTCGCCGTCTGGGATTTGCAGCACCCGAATGAGCTGGCCTACTGGTTCGGCCACAACCCCTGCCGCCGCCGCATCGTCGGCGGCGCGCAAGCCAACGCATGAATGCCGTGAACGACGCGAACGACGTGAACGAGATCTACACCCTGCAGCGCGGCCGCACGCCGCTGCTGCTGAGCCTGCCGCA
>Ga0116166_1004696_pt1 | contig 9912 bp, 8 predicted proteins | sample AD_JPNMR2_MetaG_FD_89884 | JGI IMG/M metagenome (GOLD analysis project Ga0116166, IMG submission 89884) | Active sludge microbial communities of municipal wastewater-treating anaerobic digesters from Japan - AD_JPNMR2_MetaG | ecosystem: Engineered > Bioreactor > Anaerobic > Digestate | place...
GCGTCGGTCGGGAGGGTGTCGAGGGGGTCGTGGCGACGGCGGGGGGCGCTTCGGCGTGCGGCGCACGGGGCGCGAAGAAGAGCGATCGGCCGTTGATCTGGCTGACGAACCGCTTCTGGCGCTCGGCGAACTGGTCGAGCTGCTTCTGCTCGTTCTGCTGCACCTCGGTGGTGTCGACGGCGGTCAGGAGCGTGCGTGCGGCGTTCGAGAGCGAGACCACGACCACCACCGCGGCCGCCACGAGTATCGCCAGCGCGAGCACCCCCAGGGGCCGGGCGCTCTTGCGGAATTTGTCGAGGCTGCTGGCGGGCACGAAGGGTTCCTCTATCAGTGCAGGTGGGAACGGTTCAGCGGGAGGACTGCGGCAGGGCCCAGGCTTCGGCGGCGATGGTGGCGCGGACGAGCCCCGCGCCCGCACCGGAGCGGGACGAGCCCCCGGCGCGCGAAGAGGTCTGCGACTTGTCCTCGCGCAGACGGGAGATGCACGTCACTTCGGGCGAGGCTTCCAGGTCGGCAACGACCTGTGTCACGACGCGCGGATCGGCCTCGAACGTGACTTCGATGATGACCCGCTCGAAGCGCTGGTCGGACGTGAGCGCTTTGAACGAGCCCCCCTTCTCGATCTGCGTGCGGTCGAGGATGCCGGCGTTGTCGAAAACGTCGTTCACGCGGCGTGTGAGCGCCTGGCCCACCTGGGCCGCCGGCGCCGGGAGCGACGGACGGCCGAACCGCACCATGCCCTCGGCGATCATGCGTCCCTGGTCGGATTCGCTCGTGCCCAGGGCACGAAGGCGGGACAGATCTGCGGCGAGGCGGTCGGCCCGGGAGGACCAGCGATCGTGGTAGACCAGCACGTAGTCGTTGATGGCGATGAAGGCGACCACGCCGGCGATAAACCACACCAGCCAGCGTGCGGCGCGGGGGAGCCCGGCGTAGATCTCGGTGAATCGGTTCACCGGCCACCCCCCGTCGGGCTGCCCGCGCTGAGCATCCGCTGGCGAGCCTTCTCCGACTCGGCGTTGAGGCGGGCCTTCACTTCCGGGTCGGTGGCGCGGGCGGCGGCGGCCTTGCGCGCCCCGAACTCCTTCATCGCCGTGGTCTTGTCCATCTGCGCGATGTCCGCGTCTGAAAGCGGCGCCGGGGGAACGAACGCGGCGGACGGCGCGAGAGTCGTCGATGAGCCGTCCGACCGGGTCGCGGCGCCGTTGCCGCGCCGGCGCGGGCGGTCGAACGACGTGTCGTCCTCGGGCTGCTCCGCCGAGGCGATCGCCGGCTCGCGCCACTCGTCCCCGAAGAGTTTCTTGCCCAGGGACACCTGCGTGTAGTCGTTGGGCCAGTCGGCGTCGAACATGGCCGCGTTGCCCGTCACCCGGGCGGTGATGGTGAATCGCACGCCGTCGCCGGATTCGACGCTGGGCGTCGCGAGTTGCGAGAAGACGCGGGTTTTCGAGAGGTTCTCGCGGAACGAAGCGACCAGGTCGGGCTTCTCGGCGCGCCCGCGGATGGAGATGGCCTCGTTGGGCGTGAGTTCCAGCGCCTCGATCTCGATGCCCGCGGGCGCGGTCGCCGCGATCTCCGCGAGCAACTTGCTCATCGGCCATCGGCGCTCGCGCAGCAACTGATAGAACCCCACGCGCCGCTCGGCGTCGGAGAGGCGCTGCTCGAGTTTCGCGTCCCTGGCCTTGCCCTCGAGGTACTTGAGCCGGGCCCAGGCCGAGGCCATCGGGACCAGCACGAGTGCCGCGACGGCGCAGGCGATCACGACGGCGGCCCTTCGCGGGCGCGACAGGTCGCGCAGCACGCGCTCGGGGAGCGTGGTCTCCGGGACCGGCTCGCAGGCCCGCAGGGCGATGAGCCCCTGCTCGGCCGGGTCGTTTCTCGCCCAGATCGACAGCGCGCCGAGGGCCAGCCCGCCGTCGACCACCCACGAAGGCAACGAGTCCGGGCTCGAATCCTCGCACCACCAGCGCACCGGGCCGGGCGAACCCGCCCCGTGCTCCGAAACGATCGCGTCGGCAAGCCCCGCGGCATCGGCGGTCTCGCGCAGCGCCTCGCCCAGCGAGGTCTCGCGGCTCGCGTCGGATCGGGCATCGAGCCGCACAGCCCGAGCCAGTGAACGCGCAGGCCCTTGTGCCACGATGGAAGCGCTGGCCGAACTGCCGTTCTTGTCCGAGGTTTCCACGGCAACCGCCAGCACGGGCGATGCGCCGCTCGCGTCCGCCGCGGTCGACGACCAGACCCTCGCGAGCGCTGCCAGCGCCACCGGCTGGGGCACCCACTGCCCGCCCTGCCAGTCGGCCAGTTCTTCACCAGCGAGGTCGGCCGGCGCCGAGAGCACGCCGAGGAGCGCGGCCTCGCGGGCCGCGGGATTCATGCGGGGAAGCACGCCCGAACCGCGTTGATACCAGGGCACAGAGCCGGACACGCCGCCCTCGGTCTCGGCGAGGATCGACAGCGCATCGGCGATCGCCCCTCGATCGATCGGGGTCGCGGATTCGAGTTCGGGGAGCGTGAGCGGACGCAGGACGCAGGCGTCCGCCGGCGCGATGCGCAGCACCGTCGCCACGCGCTGCTTGCGGAGGAACTCCTCGGCCTCGGACCAGGAAAGGAAGGAGCGCCGGTCGCGCACCGCGGACCGTGCATCGGCGGAGAGCGGCGGCAGGCGCGAAAAGCCCGCGGACGATGCGCCCGCCGCGTTCGCGCCGGCGCGGGAAGCGATCAGCACGTGGATCGTCCGCGTCGGGCCCGAGGTCACGGTCCAGACCGCGGCGGCGGTGTCGGCGTCGCGTTCGAAGCGCGCGCGGGCGCGGCGCGGTCTCGCGGCGGCTGGCACGGGTTTGGAAGTCTCGGTCGTCGGCATGGACGGACTACAGGCGGAGGATCAGACGCGCAGGCGGAGGAGTTCCGGCGGATTGCGGCCGATCGCACTCCAGATCGGCCGAACCCAGCCATTTTCCGCACTCGGGACGCACTCATTCAGGGGTAGGAGCAACGGAAGGTGACGAAAGGCGAACAGGAAGGTCTAACGGCACGGTCCGCGCCGTGATGCAGGCCCCGGCAAAAAGTCAACGGACCGTCAGGCGGCGGATCTCGACCGGCAGGCGGACGCGGGAGATCGTCGCCACCACCTCGACCTGGAGCCCCGTGCCGGTGTCGATGCCGCGGCTGGAAACCACGAAGGTGTTCGAGCGGACGTCGAAAACGTCGTAGAGTTCGGCGATCGTCTGCCGGGAAATCGACGGAACGTCCAGCAGATCGGTCAGCGAGGCGAACCCGCCCTGCCGGCTCTGGCGCTCCACAATGAGGGCGTCGATCTGGGCGGTCGAGAGGCGTGAGACGTACTGCAGGGTGTCCTCGTCGATCGTGTTGATGTTGATCTTGCCGGTGTTGACCTTCTCGGGGTCGTCGGGCGCGCCGGGGTCGCCGATCCACGCCTCGTCGAGCAGCGCCTTGAGTTGATCGCGCGTCAGATCCGGGACCGCGGATTGACCCGACAGGAGCGTCGCGCTGGCGCCGCCCGTGGCGCCGACGGCCAGATCCCCCAGGCTCGTGGCGATGAAGTCTTTCAGGGTCAGTTCGGTGTTGACCTGCACCGCCTGCAGGATTGCCTGCGCCTGCGACGCGTCGACACCCAGGCGATTCTGAAGGTCGGTCTCGTTGGCGCTGGTCAGGTCCAGACGCGGCTGCCCTGAGAGGGCCCACCCCGGGCCCGACTCGCTCTCGGCGGTGAGCCACCCGGACCAGCCCGCGTCGAGTTTGCCGTCGGCGTTGTCGGGGGGCCACGACGCGTCGCCGTCGTCCTCGTTCGGGTCGAGCACGCCGTTGAGGTTCCAGTCTTCGCCCCGCACGAACTCAGGCCGCACACCGACGACCAGTTCGAGCTCCTGGATGGATCGGAACGGCGCGTTGCGCGGCAGGTAGGGGTAGCGCATGCCGAGGTACTGGCCGCTCTCGGCGCCGAACTCGCGCGTGTCGTCGTCGCGGTCGATCCAGTCGAGGATCGCGTCGGCGATGGACTCGTCCATGTCGGGAAGCAGGAGCAGGTCCTCGCGGGTCGCGGTGTTGATGTTGATCTTCGCGTGCGCGTCGGCGGGGCCGGGAAGCCGGCCGGTGGGCACTTCGTGCTGGATGTCGTAACGGGCCAGTTGTAGTTCGCCGGAGGCCGCGGCTTCGAGGTCGGACTGCACCGTCAGGGGTGATTGCGCATCGGGCGAGAGTGTCGCGGCGGTCAGAGCCGCGACCTGGGCCTCGACGCCCGCGCGGGCGGCCCAAAGAGCGCGGACGCGTGCGACCTGGCGACGCGCATCGACGCTCTGGCGCAGGGCATAGACCTGGATCGCGCCCAGGACGATGGCGACGAGCACGACCGCCCAGAGAACCATGAAAGTGGCGAAGCCGCGGCGTTTCAAGGGCGTGCACCCCCTCCGCCGCCACCCCTACCCCCACCCCCCCCACCGCCTCCCCCGCCGGGGCCTCGTCCGCCGCCGGCGCCCGGCCCACCCGCACCCGAACCTCCCGCGCCCGATCCCCCGCCGCCGCCTGGGCGCCCGCCGCCTGCGCCCGGACCGTTGCCCCGGCCGCCGCCCGGGCGCGTGGGCCCGCCACCGGTTCCGGCGCCGGAGCCGGAACCGCCCGAGCCCGACCCGCTCGAGCCCGATCCACTCGTGCCCGAGTTGCCGGCGTTGTTTGAGTTGCCGCCGGTCGTCGAGCCATTGGCGTTGTTGCCGCTCGAACCGGCTTCGTCGTCGGCATCCAGGATCGAGGACCCGATGAGCGGAGTCCGGTCGATCGCGACGGTTCGGCGCACGGTCTTTTCGTATCTCCCGGAGGCATCCGTTGCCGTGACGGTGATGCGCACGAGCGTCGGCACACCGTCGTAGTCCGAGTCCCAGTCGTCGAACCACTCGCCCGCGTCACCCTCGGCGTCGGTCGCCTGACAGGAGAGGGAGGCGACACCCTCGACGACCGGGGCGGCGACGCCGCCGCCCTCGACGACGTCATCCGGCCCGGCGTCGACGCGCCGCCAGAGTTTCAACGCGCCGCCCGCTGCCTCCTGCACAATCCGGTACTGCACCTCAGCGACCGGGCTCTCGCCCTGCTCGTCGAGCGAGCGCGTGGCACGCGGGATATTCGCGAGCACGAGCAGTTCGTCGCGTTCAGACGGCGCGCCCGCGGGGCTCGGGATGATGCGAACGAGCGTGAACGCCGGGTCGCTGTCACGGGCCACGTTCAGGAGGTCGGCGGCGATGAGGTTCGCGGCGGTCTCGGCCCGCGTGAAGGCTTCGACGCGACCCTTGATCGAATCGCGGGCACGCACCGCGTTGGAGATCGCCAGCCCGGTCGCCGCGACGGCCATCACGACGATCGTGAGCGCCACGATCAGTTCGATGAGTGTGAACGCACGCGACACGCGCCGATCGCCAGTGCCGTTGATCACTGTGCACCCCGCTGAAGCGGCTGCTCCGGGCGGCGCGACGGGTACGCCTCGACGTCGGCGCCGATCTGGCGCGGCGCGATGAGCGTTTCGATGCTCAGCGAGCGTGCGTCGCCGCCGGGGCCCGTGGAAGTCGCGAGCTTCGCCGGCGCGCCCCAGAAGATCGTCGCCCGCACCGTGTACGGCTCGCCCGCCGAGGCCCCGCCGGAAAACTCGAGCCGGTACGTATACGCGGCGAACGGCTCGTCGCACGCGCCCTCGACCGGGAACTGCTTCGCATAATCGTCGGCACCGCGCGAGAGCACGAGTTGAAGCTGTTCGTCGGCGAGCATCGCCGCGGTCGCGAGTTCCTCCGACTGCTGCGCCGACCGCACGGCACGCCCGGAGAGCGAAACGAGCGCACCGAGCGCCACGGCGAGGATGATCCCCGCGACGACCACGTCGATGAGCGCGAATCCGCGCCGGACCGGCCTGTGGGGGAAGGTCACCACGGCGTTTCCCCTCCGCCCGTCAGGTCGAGGTCGATCGCGTCGGGCGCGAGCGGCGCCACCGAAGTGGTCCCGGGCGCAAGCGTCCGCAGCGCCGCCTCCGTCCGCGTGGGGATCAGGTCAACCTGCCACGTCTCGGTCGTCGCGGCCTCCGAGGAATCCCTGGTCGCCAGCAGGATTGACAGCGCCGGGCGCACGCCGGCGCTGGTGAACTCGATACGCCACGGCTGGTCGGCGTTCACCGGCTGCACGCGCCCGTCGAGCACCACCTGCACCACGCGGGCCGACTCGAGCACGACCGGCGGATAGAGCCGCTCCTGCTCGTCGGTCCAGTCCCCCTTCTTGGCCCCCTGCACGCGCCGCGCCAAGCGAAACTCCGGGTACGACCCCGTCTCCGACGCCGCGGCATACTGGAGCACGCGCGCGGGCGACTCCGCGATCACTCCCGGATCGGCCAGTTGCTCGGCCAGCGAGGTGACCAGCGCGCGCACGGCCTCGGCTTCGCTCTGGGCCCGGCGCGAGTTGTTGCCGAACAGGCGCGGCGAGAGAAGCCCCACCGTCACCGTCAGCACGATCATAACTACGACCAGTTCAACGAGCGTGAACGCGGCGCGGCCGCCGCGCCCGGGCCTGCTCAGTCCGGCGAACTTCGGGGTGGATGCGGCGCGGGCGGGCACGGGGTTCAACCTGATGAGAGCGGTCCACGGGGGTCAGGGCTTGCGGATGTCGGCGTTCTCGTCCTCGCCCCCGGCCTGGTTGTCCATGCCGAGGGAAACGACGTCGAAATCGATGTTCTTCTGTCCCGGCACTTCGAGGCGGAACTTGTTGCCCCAGGGGTCCTTGAGCGCGTCTGCGTTCTCGATGTACGGGCCCTTCCAGCCCGTCGCCTCCGAGGGCTTCTCCCACAGGGCGTCGATCGTGATGCTGTCGGGGATCTTGCTCCAGCCGCAGTCGGCCATCATCGTCTTCACGGCGGTGGCGAGACTGGCGGCGTTGGCCGCGGCGACGCTCTGCTTGCTCTCGCTCACGCGCCGGAAGATGCGCGGGGCGATGAGCGTCGCGAGCACGCCGATGATGATGACGACGACGATGATCTCGACAAGCGTGAAGCCGCGGGCCCGCGTGCGGCGGGTGGTGTTGCGGCGTTTCGGGGTTGGGCGGATCATGAACATCTCCTGGGACACGAACGGGAACACTGGGGAAGAGACCGGAGGGGGGCGGGTCAGCCGATGGCGTTCTGGACCTCGAGCGCCGCGAGCAGCACGCCGGCCATGACGAAGCCGACAACGATCGCCGCGAGGATGACCAGCACGGGGGGCACGAGCGTCGTGACGATCTTGATGGAGGTTTCGGTGCGGTCTTCGTAGAGATCCGCGGCGCGTTCGAGCATCTCCGGCAAGCGGCCGGTGCGCTCGCCGACGCCGACGATCTGCGTGAGCAGCGGCGGGAAAATCGCGCCGTTCTCGGCTCGCTCCATCGGCTCGGCGATGGTCTTGCCGGCCTGCACGGCCTCGGCGACGTCGTCGAGGGCGTGTTGCACGGCCCGGTTGCCCACCACGCCCCGCGCGCCGCGGATGGCGGTCAACACCGGCAGACCGGCGCCGACGAGCGTGCACATGGTCCGCGCGAACCGCGCGACGGCCACGTCCTTGCTCAGGCGGCCGATGGCGGGAACTCGCAACAGGAAGCGGTCGATCGAGAGGCGCGTGTCGGGCTGCGCGAGCGCCTGCCGCCCGATGACGACGGCCGCGCCGAGCGCCAGCAGGATGTAGAACCAGTTCGCGGCGAAGAAGTCCGTGGTGAAGAGCACCACCCGCGTCGGCCAGGGCAGGTCCGCGACGCTCATGCGCCCGGCGAGCGGCTTGAGCAGTCGCGGCACGACGAAGGTCACCACGACCGTCACCGCGCCGGCGATGAGCACCGCCAGCACCGCCGGGTACACCATCCCCATCGCCAGACTGCGGCGCATCTTCTGGTCACGTTCCAGGAGCGTCGCCGCCTGTCGCAGCACTTCCACCAGGCGCCCGCTCTGCTCGCCGGCGCGGAGAAGGCCCACGAGCATCTCATCGAAGGGCCGCCCCCAACTGGCCGCGGCGTCGGCGAAACTGCGCCCCTGCTCCACCTGATCGCTCACGTGCGCGAGCATGGCGCGGATGCCGGGGCTGCGCGACTGGCGCTGGATGACCCGCATCGCCTGCACGAGCGTGAGCCCGGCGCCTAGCGAGATGGCGAGGTCACGCACGATGCCGGCCATGTCGGCGCGGGAGACGCGCGGGTGGCCCGAGGACGCTCCGGCCTTGGCGGCTTCACGCGGTCGGGTCGGCGCCACGGGCGCGGCGCCTTGCGCGGCGGCTTCCGGGGCGCGACCGCGCGATCGGCGCTCGTCGAGTTCTTCAAGACGCCGGGGCGTCACGCCGCGTTGGCGCAGCGCGCGCAGGGCCTCCTGGCGATCGGGGGCCTCGATCACCAGCGTGCCGCCCGCCGAACCGAGTTGTTCATATTCGAAGAGCGCCATCCGTATGCGGCCCGGAATACCGAGCGTCTCCTACGCTTGTTGATCCGTCATCAGCCGTTCCTCAACCCGCGCGAACCGTGCGGCAGCGCTCGCGTCAGGATGCTTCGACGTCCTGCGTCGAGCGCAGCACCTCGTCGAGCGTGGTCTCGCCCGCCGCGGCCTTGATGACGCCGTCCATCCGCATGGTGACGTGCCCCTGCAGCGTCGCCAACAGTTCGCGCGAACTCGTCCGTCCGTCCGTGATCGCCTGACGCATCGGGCCCGAGACCGAAACGACCTCGAAGAAGCCCATGCGCCCCTTGTAGCCCGAGTTGTTGCAGACCTCGCACCCACGTCCGACCTGCTGCTGCAGTCCGGGGAACATCGCCCGCTCGCGTTCGGTGAGTCGGTGCAGCAGCGTCTCGGGGATCGGCTGCGGCGCCCGGCAGTGCCGGCAGACGCGCCGGCCCAGGCGCTGCGCCAAAATGCCCTCGAGCACGCTCGCCACCAGGAACGGCTCCACGTCCATGTCGAGCAGACGCCCGACGGCCGAGACCGCGTCGTTGGTGTGCAGCGTCGAGAAGATGAGGTGGCCCGTGAGCGCGGCGCGCACGGCGATGTCCGCGGTCTCCGAGTCGCGGATCTCGCCGACCATGACCACGTCGGGGTCCTGGCGCAGGATCGAGCGCAGCCCGCTGGCGAACGTCAGCCCCCGGTCGGGGTTCACCGGGATCTGGTTGACGCCGTTGAGTTCGTACTCGACCGGGTCCTCGATCGTGATGATCTTGAGCGACGGGTCGTAGAGTTTCGAGAGCGCGGCGTAGAGCGTCGTCGTCTTGCCCGAGCCCGTGGGGCCGGTGACCAGCACCATGCCGTGCGGCAGATCGATGAACCGCTCGACCTTCGCCCGGTCCTCGGCGCGGAGCCCGACCGACTCGAGCGTGAGGTTCATCGCTTCCTTGTCGAGGATGCGCATGACCACCGACTCGCCGTAGATCGTCGGCACCGTCGACACGCGGATGTCGACCTTGCGCCCCTCGAACCGGAGCGTGATGTGCCCGTCCTGCGGCACGTAGCGCTCGGCGATGTTCATGCCCGCCATGATCTTCACGCGGCTGGTGATCGCGGCCTGCAGGTGCTTGGGCGGGCTCGTCTGCGGGCGCAGCGAACCGTCGATGCGGTACTTGACGCTCAGCGCCCGCTCGAAGGGCTCGACGTGGATATCGCTCGCCCGCTCCTTGATCGCCTCGAGGATGATCAGGTTCACGAGGTTGATGAGCGTGGGCTGCTCGGCCATCCGCTGCACGTCGGCGGCGTCGACGGCCTCGAGGTTGGCGAGCGCATCCTGGTCGGGCGCCTCGGCGCCGCCGGCAAGGCGCATCGCCATCTGCGCCGCGGTCGCGCCGAACGCGCTGCGGAGCAGTTGGTCGAAGTCATTCGGCGAGACGCCCTGTCGCTTCACCGGCAGCCCGGCGAGCAGCGCCACTTCGTCCGCC